>Ga0070699_100000176_pt1 | contig 61756 bp, 62 predicted proteins | sample KBSK1503metaG_FD_65473 | JGI IMG/M metagenome (GOLD analysis project Ga0070699, IMG submission 65473) | Corn, switchgrass and miscanthus rhizosphere microbial communities from Kellogg Biological Station, Michigan, USA - KBS K1-50-3 metaG | ecosystem: Host-associated > Plants > Roots >... | reverse complement strand
TTGTGGTGTTTTGTCTGCTCATTATCCGAACGCGGACCGAAGAAGCGAACCTCGTCGCACGCTTTGGGGACAGCTATCGAACCTACATGAAAAGGACCGGGCGCTTTTTGCCTGGCATTGGAGCGAACCGGCGTGGCGCCTGACATCGCACTGGAGCCCGACGCGCCGCTGGCCTGGTCAGCCTACCGCTTGATCTCCAATCCCAAGACGACCCGCCGTTGATCTACGAAGTTCGTGGTGGGTGATTGGCCCTTGTCGAAGGTGAGCCCAAGGCCTATGTTCTGATCGCTGTCGAAGAAGTACGTGGCCGCGAGACTGATGAAATGCAGGTCGCGCGTTCCGAGTGCGGGGACGTCCTTGAGCAGCCGCCGGTAGTTGTACTCGCCGCCGACCACGAACTTGATATTGCCGGGGAGTACCTGGTGGTGGAATGGATAGAACTCGAATGCGAGACGCGCCAGAGCCAATCCGCCGTCGAAGGCGGGCGCGATGACGGCGTCATCGCCGCCGGCGATTGCAAGCTCCCTGAAATACTCGAAACCGACGTACGGGAAGTACATTGCGCGACGGAAGTCGTTATAGACAATTGGACTACCAGGCCTGAATCCACCCTGAACTCCCGCGGGTGCGAATTGCGCGACCGAGAGCAGAAGCGACACGCTTTTCTCGGTGGTGTCCTTCAGGACATTCCTCTTTATGGCACCTTTGGCAAGAACGTAGGCTCGGGGGCTTGCAGTCGCAGGATCTCCGAACCAGAGCTCCGCGTTGAGTGCTCCGCCACCTTTGTTCGTTGCTTCCTGTTCCTGCAACGGTTCCGCGCTCATGTGGTGCCACTCCGCGCTCGGATACCAGATTAGGAGCGGAGGGTGGCTCGTATCGGTTTTCGTCCCAACGTAGAGCTCGCATGGTCTCGTGCGGACACCGCCGTCCAGGAACCAGTACACCTGTGATTTCTCACCGGGACTGACCAGTCCGAGCGAGCCGGCATCCTGTTCGCTGGACGCGCCGTCAAACGACTTCCTGATCTGGAGGACCTCCCACCAGTTTGCGGCGACGAAGCACCCTGTCTGTGCGCTGGCCTCGCGGGCCACGAGGACAAGAGCCACGGCAAGGATCAGGCGTTTCATTGCTCCATCCTTTCCTTGACCAGCGTGTCGGTTGATCCGACCGTTGACTCGTCATTCTCGAGGTCAGCCACTCGCACCGCGCCGATCGGATTCTCGGCCCTTACAAACGAGTCGAGCGATTGCGCGAGGGTTACGAAACCAGTATGGGGAATTCGAAGATTGTCTTTGAGCTTGTGAGCGTCCTGGAGCTGCGCCATCGGAACGCCCGATGCGCGGGAGACGTCGGCTCTCACCTTTTGACGAATTTCAGCAATTGTCTTGGCCATCGGAATCCCTTCGGTTGGAGCGCGGGTCCCAACTGACGGGGGACAGTGGTCCGCTGCGCATCACGAATGCGCAGATTATGTCGGCGAGGCCATTTCAGACGTGTCCTGGCCAAAAACGTCGTGCAAGGGTGCGGTCATGCTGGTGCGGCGGAAGAAGCGAACCTCGTCGCACTCTTTTTGCCTAGAATTGGAGCGAACCGGCCTCGTCCTTCATAACCGGCACACGGGCGAAATGCGGCCAGTTCGACCGACGGTCGTGCCGGTCGCCCGGGTTCAGGCAGGAATCGTGAAGGATCTGCTCGAGAAACTCGTGACGCTCGTCCCCAAGTACGTCGGGGACGTTATCCGCCTTACGTCCGGTCCGAAGCAGTTCCTCATGGAGCATGTGTCGACGGGCGAAGCGAGATGGGCCGACGGACTAATCTTCCTGGCCATCTCCTTCGTGCTGGCGTTTCTCATCGGGTTACCGTTGGCTCCTGCGGATGCGGATCCCATGTTGGATCTTGCATCCGAAGGCGTGTTCGTTCTGCTCTACGTCGTCCTCTATGGGTATGCCGTGTACCTGTCGTGGCGCGCTCTTGGAAAGGTCGCTCCGATTCAGCAGTTCTTCGTCATTCACTTTTACGTCGCCGGCATTCTGAAACTGCTGCTGACGGCCGCCTTTATCGCGGTGGTTGGAGTGCTCCGTGTCGGTGATCCTGCCTTGAATGCAGAGATGCTCAGGGAGATGGCCGCTGGCCACTTGCTGTGGTGGACGACCAACGCGTCACGGCTGCTGGCAAGTTCAGCGATGCAAGTTGCCATGTGTGTCCTTCTCGTAGGAGTTGCCGGGATGCTCGCCTGGACGATCGCTGCATGGGGCGCGTACCGGCAGTTGAATGGGTTCTCAAAGCTCCGGTCGAGCGTCGCCTTTGTCCTCTTCTGTGCAGCGTGCGTTCCGGTCTACGCCGTGACGGTCGTGATCGCGAGCGCCTTGGTGAGATAGTGCGACGCCAAGCGACTCAGCCGACATCGAATGACGCTTGATCTGTTCATCTACGGCGTCTTCTTCCTTCTCATCGCGTTGATCGGATGGCGGTTGCGTCAGCGACGTGGACGCATCGGACCCGCAGCGGTCGGCTCGGTGTATGACGTATTGAACGAGGAGCGACGAAGGGCAGTGGAGATCATCGTTGAGGAGAAGACCGGCGAACGCGATCTAGAGCACGCCGACGACACAGTCAAGCCAGAAGGGCAGTGACGAACGCGAACGCCTACTGCCGGCCAGTCACATCAACATTCCCCTTGCCTCACCAAACACGGTGTATCTCTGCAATCCGGCCGGATCGAAAAGTTCCCACGCGGTCTGTGACACCTCAGCGCTGGCCACCGTGGGGCGGTTCGTAGCGCCTCTGACCCTTCGAGCGCACGATAAACGTGCGCGCGTGCCCCCGACCCCTGTCCGCAAGTGACTGGCAGGGTTCAGGTTAACGCGTCTGCGGGTTTTTCCTGCAGATCACGCGTTAGCAGGGAGAGCCGGCGAAGTCCGTCGGCTACAGGACACCGGATCGACTGTGTGCGCCATTCGCAAGGATGAACGTCCATGAAATGTGATGCTCTCATCGTCGGAGCGCGCTGCGCGGGAGCGGCCACGGCGCTGTTGCTCGGCCGCGCGGGCGCGCGCGTATTGCTGGTTGACAAAGGCGCGTACGGCACCGACACGCTGTCGACGCACGCGCTGATGCGAGGAGCGGTTCTGCAATTACACCGCTGGGGCGTGTTGCCCGCGATCGTGGCAGCCGGAACACCGCCGGTACGCTCCACCACATTCGCGTATGGCGACCGGGATATCACCGTACCGATTGAGCCGAGGTATGGGGTTGGCGCACTGTACGCACCGCGTCGAGCGCTCCTTGACCGTGTCCTGGTCGACGCCGCCAGAGACAGCGGAGTGGACGTCCGGTACGGTGTGCGTATCGAAGATGTGATCACGGATCGTCTGGGACAAGTCCGTGGCGTGACGGCTGTCGCGGGCGGCACACGACACCGCATTGAGGCAGATATCGTCGTTGGTGCGGACGGGCTGCATTCCACGATTGCCCAGCGCGTTGGGGCGACACGCGTGCTCGAGGGCCGGCACGCGACAGGGGTGCTGTACAGCTATTGGGAAGGCTTACCTTTCGATGGCTATCGCTGGTGGTTCAGAGCGGGTGTGAGTCTTGGCGCCATTCCCACCAACAGCGGAGTCACATGTCTCTTCGTCGCAGTGCCGTCGGCGCGTTTTCGCGACGAGCTTCACAGTGACGCGTCGCGTGTCTACCGACGGCTGATTCGCGAGGCCTTCCCGGCGCTCGACGCGCGGCTGGACGAGGCGTCCCAGGTGGAGCCTGTCCGCGGCTTCGGCGGGCATGTTGGTTTCATCAAGCGCAGCACCGGCCCGGGATGGGCACTGGTCGGGGACGCCGGATACTTCAAGGATCCGCTGACGGCACATGGGATCACCGACGCTTTGCGCGACGCGGAGCTGCTTGCGCGCGCGATCATGTGGGGGACGCCGGGCGCACTTGCGGAGTACGAAATGACGCGGGACGACCTCTCCCGCCGGTTGTTCGAGGTCACGGACGAGATTGCGTCGCTCGACTGGACCGATGACGGGGTGCAGGCGCTGCATCGCGCATTCAGTGCCGAAATGTCGCGCGAAGTGCGCGCGCTGGCGGCGTTGGAGCCACTCCCGTGTCAATTGCCGTCGGCCAGCGCGCCTCAGGTAGCCTGACGCTCACCGCCGGGCACGTTCGCGCATGCGCGGAGATGTCGGGCGACTGCGTGGCGTGGTGTTTTTACCTCACACCAGTGACCTGTGCCGGACCGCTGTGAGACGCGGTGCGTCCTTCGCGAAACCGGCTTGACTCGATACAACGTGGCTGCGGCGAGCAACTGAGTGGATAGGCCTTCGACCTTGTATCTCGCGAAACGATTACCATCACGTCGGGACGCGGTAGCCCGCTTCGGCCCGGGTCTTCAAGACCGCTAGTCAGCCAGGGCGCCGCGTCCGTCTGCTCCGTCAGAGCCCGTACAGTTGCCTGGGCGTCGAGCCCGCATCACGCAAGGCCGGGTGCGCACGGAGCGTTGCGTGATGGAGGAGCGATGCCCGCCTCGTATGTCGGACTCGATATCGCCAAGGATCACATCGACGTCAGCGTGCGGCCGACCGAGGAGCGCTGGCGGACGGAGCAGAGCGACGAGGGCATCGCGCAGCTGGTCGCACGGCTCGGGGTGCTGCCGCCGGCGCTGGTCGTCGTCGAGTCGACGGGCGGCTATGAGACGGCCGTGGTCACGGCGCTCGCGGTGGCCCAGGTGCCCGTCGCGGTGGTGAATCCGGGCAGGTCCGCGACTTCGCTAAAGCGATAGGCCGGCTCGCGAAGACCGATGCCATCGATGCCGCCGTGCTCGCGCTCTTCGCCGAGCGCGTCCGCCCCGAGGTGCGGCCCTTGCCGGACGAGGCGCATCAAGAGCTCGTCGCGTTGGTCACCCGGCGGTGGCAGCTGCTCGACATGCTCACCGCGGAGCGCAATCGTCTGGCGACCGCGCGCCGGTCGGTCCGCGCCAGGGTGCAGCAGCACGGCCTGGCTCGAACGGCGCGTCCACGATGCGGACGCCCAAGCGGATGTACGAGCAGCTGTCACACGGCGTGACGTCTTACTCGAGCGAGCGCATTCAGAAGGAGCAGCTGTACCTGGCGGCCGCCGCCTGGGCACGCGGAGAAACGCCCGTGTACGACTTGGACCCGAAAGCCGTCACGACCGGCCACCTGCACGATTGGCAAGATCGTCTGCTGGTGAGTGTCAAGATGACGTATCCGCCGGAGATGGTGGAGGAGATCCGGACGGCGCGCGAGCGCGTGCACCAGGACGTCGTTGAATTCTTTGAGGTCTGCCGCGCCACGCCGGAACGGGAGTTTGATTACTGGTTCAATAGGGAGCGGAACGCGGGACCCCGCGCCATCGCCGAGGCGTATCGAGCTTGGCAACAGCGTGGGGCACAGACCGCCGGGCTCGCCTGGCTTCGTGTGATTCAGAACGCGTTGCGGAATAACGGAGTATCGGGTGCGGGATGGCGGCGCGCGTCGATGCCTTCCTCAATGTAAACGCGTTCAAGGAACGCCTTCAAGCCGCATCTCCAATCGCCTGTGGGCCGTGATGGGACAGAAGGCGGCCACAGGGCAACGGGAGCCGCCGAATCGCGGGACCATCAACGACATCAACATCGTATCGAGCCTGATGCCGTATGGCGATGCCATGTTGATCGACAACAAATGTCGCGCCTGGCTGGAGGATATTCCGCAACGGTACGCCCTGGATTACCCGACGCGGATCTATTCGCGCAGCGACGGCGACGAGTTCATCGCCTACGTGCGCACAATCGAGGCGGAGGCTGACCCTACACACATCGAAGAGGTGCATAGCTGTATGGCGAAGACTGGCGCACGCCGTTTGTGACGATGTACGAGGTGGAACGAGAGATGGAGGCCAAGCGGCGACGGAACGACTGATCTGTCGTCACGCCGCGCGCCGGCAGCGGCAAACTCCGCGTTCAGGAACGGAGGACGGTCGCGATCTCGTCCGAGATGGCCTCGATTCCGTCCGCGGTGTTGGCCGCCCGTACGGCGGCCATAAGTGGTGATTGCTCCTCGACCTGCGCGCGCGTCATCTTGTGCCAGACAGGGAGGATTTTCGTGCGACCAGCACTTGCCTCCAGTGCCGCCAGCGCGTTCAGTTCCATCTGGGACCACTGTTTGCCGAAGAATGAAGGGCTGATGATTACGACTCCGTATCGCGAGCGCCGCAAGCCGTCATCGATTTTGCTCAGAATGCGATCGCCGATGCGAATCTCGAATGTGTCCAGCCATACACGAAACTCTCGTCGCTGAAGGGCTTCGGCGAGCGGCTGAGCGACGTCAGCCTTGTCTTCGCTCGCGTGGCAGATGAAAACGTCGTACTCGATCGCCGATCCTGTCGGCGTCGGAACAGGCACCGGATGAACGAGTCTGGCGCGAGTCTCCATCGGCCCGATCGTGATCTCCATATCGCGCAATGCGCGTGAGACTGTAACCCGCAGATTCTCCTCTGATCGTGGAGCGACGTTGAATTTCCCTCCTGCATCATCGGCGCCGCCCAACAGTGCCTTCCACTGCGCATGGCGGTCGGCGGTTGGGCGCTGCACGACGCCGTCAGCATCAAAGAGAACCGCCTCGACTCGCATCCTGAGAGTCTGTCGTGCGCGATCGGCTCGCACCCACCTCTCTCCTACTCTTCGGGCACGGGTGAACTCGAAGTGCGCTCACCAGGTGCGCCCGCCACCGGGCCGGATACAGAGAAGCGCGGTCGTCGGGTAAACCCTTGGCGACTACTTGCGACCAATCCGGTATCACGATTAGGCAGGTAGAATCACGAGTCATGGATCGACTGCCGCGCGGGGGCCGCGCCAATCGGACGCCATTGCACCAGACGTGCTGCTACGGCGCGATACGCTGCACAATTGGCAGGAGTGGACCAAAGATGCCGCTCAACGGAAGGACGTCGCCAGATCGGCGTCACACGCTACCTAGCGTTTCCGCCCGCGCGCCTTCATCGGAGCCCACGTCTGCAAGGCTTGGGAGCAGATCCTGTTGAGCGAGATGCTGACGGATCGTTCGCCCGCTCAGGACCTGGAAGGGGCCCAAGTCCAGGAAGGCGCGGCACTGCAGCGCAATGCCAAGCTGGAGTGCCTCAAACCGTTCGGTGATGACTTCCTTCATATCGGACACCGATTCGCGCTCGGAGAAAACCAGCATCTCCGTTCTCTGGTTCCCAATGACGATGCCCGCGATGAGCATCGAAGGATGGAGGGTCAGGCGCCAGTCTCGGTCACGTCTTTCAAGCGGGCCAGGTGAAAGAAATCGCCCCCCACGCACCCGCCCAGGACAATGACGGCCCGCGCCGGAGCGAGTGCTTCGTGGAAAAGACCAGCAATTGGCGCCGTACACCCATACAACGTTGGGCGGCGTGCACTGGAGGTTAAAGATGAAAATGCCCTCTAGGTTAGAGAAGGTTGACCCTTCCTCCATTACTGGGCCGTACCAGCTTTTCGGGCTGTCCCTGCTGGTCGTCGAAGGGCTGCTGGGCTATTGGCTTTTCCGCGCACAAGGCGCCGGCGAGCGGAGTTTCACCGGCCTCGTGATGCTGTTGATCTTTTTTGCCCTGGTGTACGCCGTCATTAGGATGACACAGGTTCCCCCTCCTCAGGCGGAGACGTTGCTCAAGCCGCCGGAGGGCGAAGCCACCGAAACGGAGATCGCCTCCCCGGCCCCTGAGACCATTCCCGCTCCTGATCGTTCCTACCTTATCAATCTGCCACCCGAGGGTTGGAGGGTACGTGAGCTGAGTTCTACCGATTGGTACAGCGAGGGGATGGGCATCAAGGACTCCGCAGCGAAGGACTGGCTACTAGGGTCCGCGGATCAGAGGCGCGAAATTCTCGTCTTCGAACGCGAGAAGCAGATCTCCATCATCCCCATCCCCGGCCAGACCATTATAGATGGCCGGAAATTCCCCACCGCACTCGAAGTCGAAACGCCGACGCAGTTGGCCATCATCCCTATCGAGCGCGCCCAGCCGCCCCTGTTTGTGGAGCGTCCGCTGGAGCATAATTTCCTCAAATTCGTCGGCCAGATTTTGAATTCCGGTGTGATGACCGTGAGGATGTCAGAGTCGGGTTTCATCGCCAGCACCGGCAGACGCTACATGACGGTGGAACTACGGCAGGAAATCAAGAACGCTATTGTCAACGGCAGAGAAGGCCAAGACGTGGTTACCACTGTCAGCGTCATCGGCATTCAGGGTGAACTGGGCGATCACCTGCTGATAACAAAGTACACCACTGTGCCGGGGGACCCCAACGTGGAGCGCGACCTGCAAACCTTGAAAACCCTCGCCACTTCATTCCGGCCACTCAGAATAATCAACGTGGAGGAGAAGCGGAGAGAGATCGCGGCGCTGGCCGATAAGAAGTTCAAAGAACTCATGGCCGAGAAGGGCGAACTAGCCTTTGGAACCGAGTTTGTCTTTCTGCTCCTCCGGCTGCAGGGCGTCAACCTTGACGACCCAGAGACGCGGCTCCACGCCATGAAGTTGCTCAAGCCGTTCGAGGTCTTTGCCCGAGCGATCAACTTGCAAGACGAGGAGTTCGAGGCGTTATGGAAGGCACTGCATCAGGCCGAGGCCGGCAACGCCACCGACTTCAAGGCCAATCTTACCGAACTGATCAAGGACGCGATAAGCGAGACAGAGAAGAAGCAAGCCGAGCAAGCCGCGTTGCCGCCCGTGGCCGAGGGGGAGCCCGAGGAGCCGGGCGACCCCTCTGAGCCGGGAGCGCCATCGTAACCGACGGAGTTAGGTGCAACCCTGAAATAGCACCAGATCAATGCGGATACCTGCCCAACACCTATCAGCCCTCCGGTCGTTAAGGGCAAAGCTCTTCGTCCGGTCGTCGAATTATGTCGAATTAAGAGGACAGGTGACCGCACTCGATAAGCGCCGAATCACCGCGGTCCCGTTCAGTGCCGTCTTCGTTTCCAGCGCAGGCTCACACCCCGAGGTCGGGATGGATCCCAACACCTATTGAGGCTCACGCTTCGCGTGGCGAATTGGGAGGGTCGTGAGCCCCACGCGGCCTAGAAACTCATTCGGACCTGGGCAACGATCTCAAATTGCGCCGAGACGGGTGCAGCAGTGAGAGCACGGCAAGTGGCTGCGATTGTGCGGGATGCCGTGGCGAGAGCGGATACGTAACGGGTGACGCCGCAGTGTTTACGGAAACGTGGCTGAGGAGCCTGGCCGCACTCCGTGCGGACGAGAGACACTTCTTTTTCGCACAGCTGAATCGCCGTCAGTGGATCGCCCGAACTCAATCAGTTACGGCCGCTGAATCCGACAGGTTTTTCGCACGCGCCTGGAACGCCTTCCTCGCCGGCGCGACCCCGATCTGTCGCTGTGAGATGCGGTATGTCTGGAGCAAAACCGTGGTCAGGCCGAAGGCCGATTCGCTTCGTTGCTCGCCGCCGCCACGTTGTGCCGAATCAAGCCGGTTTTGCGGAAGACATGCCGCGGCTCACAGTGACAGATCGGGTAAGCAACCTCGACCGACGCGGTGACGTCAACAGCCAACTGGCGCGTTGCAAACCTTCGAATGGCGGCGTAAACACAAACGGGTCTACAATTCGCACGCTATGAGCACCCGCATCAGCGTCTTGCTTCTCATCCCCCTGTTCGCGGTGGCTGCGACAGCGCAGACGCCGGTGGCAATTCCCAACGGCCTTCCGTCCTGGGCGTTCAACATCCCTGATGCGGTTCAGCATCCCGCCCAGACTCCGAGTGGACGGATCAGCGTGCCTGGCAGCAGCCACGAATACGACTGGGCGTTGGTGGGCGGCAACGCCAATCCGCCGGACTGGTTTCCCGAGGAGCACGGTCCCGCGCCGCGAAGCGTGAAAGGCGAAGCCGGCGCGACTATTCAGGCCTGCGGCTCGTGCCACCTGATGTCCGGCCAGGGACATCCGGAATCCGCCGACATCGCCGGCCTCCCAGCCGAGTACATCGTCCGGCAGATGAAGTATTTCAAGAGCCGCGCCCGCAAAGAGGAGGACCGCATGGGTCCGATCGCCAGGGCGACGTCCGATGAGGAGGTGCGGCTGGCGGCGGAGTACTTCGCGGCGATCAAGCCGATTCCCTTTGTGAAGGTGATCGAAACGGCTACGCCGCCGAAGACCTACGTGGCCACCGCCGGGCGCCATCGTGCCATCGTTCCAGGCGGTGGCACGGAGCCTATCGGCCGCCGCATTATCCAGATACCGGAGGATCCGTACCGGACAGCGATTCGCGATCCACATTCTTCGTTTATCGCGTACGTGCCGCCCGGCAGCATCGCCCGGGGAGAGGCGCTCGTGAAGACTGGCGGCTCGGGCAAGACGATTTCATGCGCGATCTGTCATGGGGATGCGCTGACCGGTCTCGGAGAAGTTCCACGCATCGCCGGCCTGCAGCCGGTCTACATCGCGCGGCAGCTCATCACCATCCAGAACGGATCGAGCGCCGGCACCGCCGTCGCGCTGATGAAGAAAGCGGTCGCGAACCTGTCCGAGGACGACATCATCTCGATCTCGGCGTACCTCGGGTCGCTCTCGCCGCACTGACGCGGCCTCCCGCGTAACGGCCGTTCTATTCGCGCCGAGGCTCGAAGGCGCTACCGTACGTGCAGGTTGTTCCCTTTGATGAGCTCAGAGAATCGCCAGTAGATTGCGCGACTTCGTTGACGTTTCGTGGTTACACGGCCGTCCTTCATATCGTCGCGCTCGACACCTCGACGTTGTTGAAATTCCCGATTACGGAATCACCTTGCTCACAAACGCGTTCGTGTTGCCGAACCCCGATCCGCAATGCTGCTGCGGCGCGGGCTTGGTGCCCGGCTCGTGGGAGTATGGATCCTGACCCAGTCGCTGAGCGACGCGGTCGTCCATATCGCTTCGCACAAACGGCAGTCCCAGGATGGCTTTCTGATACTGATCGACGGCAACGCATCCGACGCCATTGCGCGCATCGGTGTAGATGAAGAACGCATTCGCATTGGTCGACACGAGGGTGTTGTAGTCGCCGAAGAACTGGCGCGCGAGATTATTCTGCGCGCTGGCGGCCGGGTCGGACGCGACATTGCTGATCTTGAGCGGCGCCGACCAGCCGCCGCTCGCCGGCTTGCTGACGAACCAACTGTCAATGGCCGCGTTGCCGGTGCCGAAGGTGCCGGGATCGATGGCCGTCAATGCCTGATAACCCACATCCACCCGGCCGCTCGGCGCGACATCCAGGCCCTGGAAAAACGCGTACCCTTCGGCAGCCGTACTGACTTCAACAGGCGTGCCCCACGAGGTGCCCCTGTCCGTCGACGTGCTGACGACGACGCGCCCGCCTTCCGCGGTCCGATTCACCCATGCGGCATACAGCGTCGCGCTGTCCGCGCGCGGATCCGCGGCAATGCTGAGGAACGAGTCGGTGCGAAAGTTTGCGCCGGGAATCGGATCGTCGAGATCGTCGACCGTGCCGATCACGACCTCCTTCGTCCACTTGGCACCACCATCGCGCGACGCGGCGACCACCTGCGCGTTGCCTTGTTCCCACGCCACGTAGACGCTGCCATCGGGTCCGCTGCGCCCAGCGGAGCCCTGCCGGCCGTTGCCAGTGCCGTTATTGCCTGCCGGTGACAACTGCTTGGGCGCCGAGAACGAAGAGCCTCCGTTCGTCGAGACCGCAACCATCACCGGCTCGGCTGGACAGCACAGCGGCGAGCGGAATTCTGTCCAGCTGATATACGTCCGGCCAAAAAACGGACTGTTCGGATTATTGTCCGCCCAGAACGATTCCTTGTCGTTGAAATCGTTCGGATTGTTCTTGACGGTCGCCACGACCGGCGCACTCCACGTCGTTCCGTTGTCATCGGAGTAAGAGACGGCGAGCGCTTCGGTCGCTTTGTTCGGTGGGTACGGGCTGCGCCCGCTCTTGAACGAGGCAAGTGTCGCGTAATACGCGCGCGCGCCGCTTGCGTACGAGAAACCGCCGCCCGTGGCTGGCTTGGGCCCGAACACGATGACCGGATCGCCATCGGAGACCAGGTCACTCGCGACCCACGCGGCCTGGTCGTCGAGCAATCCAAGGTTCGCCCACGTATTGCCGCCATCGGTCGACCGATAGATCCCGGACGTGCCTACATTCGGAAAGAACGAGCAATCGTTGGCAGGGACACTGCCGCGTACAGGGCCCGGTCCGCACGGCGGCTGACGCTGCTCGTCGTTCGAACCGGCGAGCAGAATATTTGCGTTCGTCGGATTGACCGCGATCGTCGGCTCATTCTGTTTGTTCGTGGGAAACACCGCCGTGGCGTTCGACGAAGGGTCACCTTGCACTTGCGGATCGTTGGCCTGGCGATTGATGAACGACGCCGCGCTGACCGCAAGCGTCAACATCACGACCAGCGCCACTGGCATCAAGACACTTTTCGTGGGCTTCATGCGCTGAGCGTACACCTGTTTCGTGCGTCAAAGGAAGATGGAGCGATGGTGCCGTCTGGAGCCCAGGTGCCACCGATCAGGTTGGGTGCGGACGCCAGGCAGTGATCCGCCCGTCGTGACGAGGGACGCGCCATTCAGTAGAATGCCCCCGCTGTTGCGCGGTCCGGCTTCGGCACACCACGTTGAAGGCGACACGTCAAAGCCCGAGAGGGCCAGCGGGGAGACCTCAGTCATGAATCCCAGAGACAGACTCGAGAGCCGCCGGCAGCTCATCAAGTGGTTATCCGCGAGCCCGCTGCTCGCGTTCCCCGGCCTGGCGGCGCTGGCCGCGGACGGAACGTCGGCCGCGCCGCTGATACCCCAGGATCCTCGAGTCTGGGCGCCAGCCTCGCTGCAGGACCTGATCACGAACCCCAAGGACGCGATCAACGTCTTCGACTTCGAGCCGGTCATGCGCAAGAACACGCCCCCCGCGCACTTCGGCTACATGGCCTCAGGCATCGACGATGAGGTGACGCTGCGCGCCAACCGCGAAGGCTTTTTGAAGTTCCAGCTCAGGCCGCGGCGCCTTGTCGATGTGAGCTCGGTCGACATGAGCACCGACATCCTCGGCGTGAAGTACGACACGCCGATCATCGTCGCGCCGATCGGCGGCCATCGCGCCTATCACGCCGATGGCGAAACTGCGGTCGCCCGGGCAGCGAAAGTCGGGAACCATCTCATGATCCTGTCGACCCAGTCGACGACCTCGCCAGAGGACGTGATGGCGGCGCGCGGCGCGCCGATCTGGTATCAGCTCTACGCCACGAACAAATGGGAGGTCTCGAAGGCATTCCTGACGCGCGCGGAACGGGCGGGCTGCCTTGCGGTTGCGGTGACGGTGGATCGCAACGGAGGCCGCAACCAGGAAACCCTGTTCCGCCTGCAGCGCACCGACACGCGCAACTGCTCGGCCTGTCACGACAGGAGCAGCCTGGAAGCGAACTACAGGGGGAGACCGATGTACGAGGGGGTCGACCTCTCGGGCCTGTCCAATATCCAGTCCTCCGCCATGACCTGGGAGACCATCAAGCGCATGCGCGACACCACGAAAATGAAGTTGGTGATCAAGGGCCTGCTCGCCCACGAGGACGCGGCGCTGGCGGTCAGGGCGGGCGTGGACGCGATCGTCGTGTCGAACCACGGCGCGCGGAGCGAGGACAGCGGGCGCGCGACCATCGACGCGTTGCCCGAGATCCTGGAAGCGGTCAGAGGTCGAATGCCGGTCCTGGTCGACAGCGGCTTCCGCCGCGGCACCGACATCGTCAAGGCGCTGTGCATGGGGGCCGCCGGGGTCTGCGTCGGCCGGCCTTATATCTGGGGCCTTGGCGCCTTCGGCCAACCCGGGGTCGAGCGTGTACTCGAGCTCCTACGTGTCGAACTGGCCGCCGCCATGCAGCAGGTCGGGGCGCCTTCGATCAAGCACCTCGTGCCGGCTATGGTGCGCCGGGCCTGAGGAAGGGATCGTGGACCGGGGCTCCTCACCCTTCGCGGCGGCCAGATCGTCGACGGCGAGGTTGTTTCGAATGGTCGATTCCACACGAGGTCAAGACCGGAGGCTGCGAGGCACACGCTAACGCTTTCGTGCCAGGAAATACCGCGTCGCCGGTTGCGTGCCCACCTCTTCGACCACAAACCCGCCCCGCTCGAGGAGCATGCGCCAGCGAGTCGGATCCTGCCGCGGATGATGCGCGATGGCATGCGGTGAGACGAGCCACGTCACCCAGTTCACATTGACGATCATCAGCAGGAACTGGCCTCCCGGCTTGAGAATGCGGGCGACCTCCGAAATGGCTTTTGCGCTGCCGTCGCGCGACAGGTGATCGATCACATATGAGCTGATGACGGCGTCGAATTCACCGTCGTTGAGGGGCATGTCGCGCACGTCGCCGGTACGCGCCTCTGCGCGATCGGCGACGCCGGCAATGCGCATGTTGGTCATGAACCGCTCTGGCGTGTTCCCGTCGATGCCCCAGTAGCCGGTATAGATGTCGAGGCCCGTGACCGTGGCCTTGGGACGCGCGAGCAGCACGCCGACTGCTGCGCGTCCCGACCCGGCCCCGGCGTCGAGCACCCGGCCCGATCCGGAAGCGAGGAAACGCTCCGTCGGCAGCTCCATCGGCCTGTTGATGCCGAACACCAGGTGTATGGTGACCAGGCCGAACACCGCCCACACGGCGACGATTGCCGAGACGCCGGGAATCCACCGCGGCCAGCGGCCCCACACAGCGATGGCGCCCAGCGCGATTGACAGCGCGAGCGGAATGGCGAGCCCGTACCCGACTATCCAACTGTAGCCAAACTCATATCTGGACATGCCCGAGACGATAACGGCACGCCGCTGAACCTGTGGTGAACGCATCGTTCAGCCAGCGTTCAGCTTCGTTCAGGCTATAAGACACTATTCACCGTGCGAGTTCTCATCGTCGAAGACGAACCGGCTTTGCTGGAACAGCTCGCGTGCGCGCTCGCTGAGGCTGGCTATGCCGTCGACACGGCCGCGGACGGCGAGCGTGCCGACTTTGCAGTCCGGACGGAGAGCTACGATGGTGTCCTGCTCGATCTCGGGCTTCCGGTCATCGACGGTCTGACGCTCTTGCGCGGCTGGCGTGAATCAGGCGTCCGCGCGCCCGTTCTCGTGCTGACTGCGCGCGGTAGCTGGCACGAGACGGTGGACGGTATCGACTCGGGGGCGGACGACTATGTGGCGAAGCCGTTCCGAATGGAAGAAGTGCTCGCCCGGCTTCGCGGCCTCATTCGCCGCGCAAGCGGGCACACGCCGCATCAGCTGCTGCGATGCGGAAACGTTGCGCTCGATCCACGACTGGCGCGCGTGACGCGCGACGGCGTTCCGATCAAGCTCACGGGTCACGAGTTCCGCGTCCTCTCGTACCTGATGCACCACCGCGATCGCGTCGTTTCGCAGGGCGAGCTGACGGAGCACATCTACGCACAAGACTTCGATCGCGATTCGAACACCGTGGAAGTGTTCGTTGCCCGGCTGCGACGAAAGCTGGGAGCGTCCATCATCGAGACCGTGCGCGGCCTCGGATATCGCGTCGCACCATGAAGACACAGCTTTCGCTGAGAAGCCGTGTGGTGCTTGGCGCCGTATTCTGGACGATCGGGCTGCTGATCATGGCGAGTGCCGTGCTGATCACGGCGATCGAGCTCCACGGCGACTTCCGCGCGTTCCTTGGAGTACACGACGTCTTCAGACGCCCTCTCGTTCTGCTGTTTGCTGTCTTCTCAATGCTGATTGGCGTGATTCAGGTGCGAGCGGGCCTGGCACCGATCAACAACCTTCGGAGCCGTCTCGCCGGCGTGCACGAGGGCCGCGACCGGCGAGTCGAAGGCACGTACCCGAGCGAAGTGCAGCCGCTGGTCGCCGACCTCAATGCGCTGCTTGATCATCGCGAGCAGGCTGTCCGGCGCGCCGTTGCCAAAGCCGGTGACCTGGCGCATGGCCTCAAGACGCCGCTGGCTGTCCTTGCCAGGGAAGCCGACTGCGCGCAAGCCGCGGGCGAATCGGAAATCGCTGCCCGTATCATTCAACAGGTGGAGCGGATGCGCAGGCAAATCGACTATCACCTGGCACACGCGCGCGCGGCGGCGTCGGGGGCAACACCAGGCGCTCGATGCTCGATCAGGGAGTCGGCAGATGGCCTTGCCCGCACGCTGATGCGCCTGCATGCCGATCGACGTCTCTCCATCGACGTCGAGGTGTCCTCGGACCACGCGGCACGTGTGCAGCGCGAGGACCTGGACGAGATGCTCGGCAATCTTCTCGACAACGCCTGTCAGTGGACGCGAACCCGGATCGTTGTCACCTCCATCGAGACCGAGCACGAAGTGGTGATGACGGTCGACGACGATGGCCTCGGGCTGCCGAATGACGTGAGGCAGGCAGTGCTGGAGCGCGGCGTGCGCGCGGACGAACGAGCACCGGGCTCCGGCCTCGGCCTCGCGATCGTTAGGGATCTTGCAGAGCTCTATCGGGGATCGATCTCCTTGGACAATTCCCCCTTGGGAGGCCTGCGCGCGACGTTGACGCTGCCCAGGGGCTAACCGTTGTTAGGGCTAACCGTTGTTACCGTTCTGGCGCTGTGAGATGCGGTATGTCCAGAGCGAAACCGTCGTCAGGCCAAAGGCCTATTCGCGTTGTCGGGGTCAACGGCCTTCCAATCCGGGCGTATAATCCGCGCGCATTCTGCATGGAGGGTTGTATGGCACATTCACGTCTGGTGAAATCGGCCGCCGCGGGACTCATCGTGCTGGTTATCACAGCGGTCGCCGCGACCGTTGGCGCCCAGGGTGGTGGCTTGCCCAATCCGTATCGCGAGGACGCAGGGTGGGGAAAGCTCCCCGCCGGCGCGAAGTGGGCAGGCGTTATCTCAGTGGATCCCGCGCCGAACGGTGACATCTGGGTCTTTCACCGATCCGATCCGCCTCTGCTTCGATTCGACTCCACCGGCAAGGTCGTCAAGAGCTTCGGCGAGGGGCTGTTCGTGCAGGCGCACGGCATGACCGTCGACCGCGATGGCAACGTGTGGGTGACCGACGCCCAGATCAAAGACGGCAAGGGCAACCAGGTGTTCAAGTTCAGCCCTGACGGAAAGCTGCTGATGTCGCTTGGCAAGGCCGGCGTCGCCGGCGCCGGGAACGACGTCTTCAGCGGACCCGCCGACGTCGCGATCGCGCAGAACGGCGACATCTTCGTCGCCGACGGCCACATGGCCGACACGCCTGTCAACCGGATCATGCGGTTCTCGAAGGACGGCAAGTTCATCACGGCGTGGGGCAAGCGGGGCAAGGGACTGGGTGAGTTCGACACGCCCCACAGCATCGCGATCGATTCGCGCGGACGCATCTTCGTTGCCGATCGCAGCAACGGCCGCATGCAGATCTTCGATGCGGACGGCCACTTCATCGATCAGTGGAAGCAGTTCGGCCGGCCGAGCGGCGTGTTCATCGACCGGAACGACAACATGTACGTCGCCGATTCACAGTCGAACTCGACGCAGAATCCCGGGTTCACGAGAGGCATCCGCGTCGGCAGCGCCAGGGACGGTAAGGTGACGGCGCTGATTCCGTTCGTCGAGCCGGATCCCGAGAAGAACAACAATGCCGGCGTCGAAGGGGTCACCGTTGACGCGAAGGGGAACGTATTCGCCGCGGAAGTCAGCACGGAGATCCTCAAGAAATACGTGAAGCCGTAGCGAGGCAGCGGCGCGCGGACGAAGGGTGAAGACGGGGATCACTCCTGCCGTGATCCCCGTCCGCCCGTAGTGAGAGGCGGACTCGTGGAACGGATAGACCGCGTCTCACAGCCGTGGGGAAGATCAGTGAAGCTCCACAGACGCGGCGGTGATCGACCCGTCCGCCTGCTTCGTGCCCTCGATCTCGACGCGCGCACCGTTTGCGAGCGCTGCGCACGCGACCCCCGTGAACGTCGTCGAGCCGTTCGTGTTCACCGTGGTTGCCAGGCTCTCGATCGGCCCAACCTTGAACGTCAACGTGGGGCAGGCGCCGGTTCCAGCGAGGGCGAAGATCCTTCCTTCAACTTCGTCAGGACCCGCTTCGAGCTCGACCTTCGTAGCCAGGATCGAGCCGTCGGCCTTTTTCGTCCCCTCGACTTCGACGATCGCTCCATTCGCGAGCGTCGCGCAGGTCACATCGTCAAATACCGTTGCGGCGGAGGTCGTGACGTTCGTGGCGCCGATCGTGAACGTGACCACCGGGCAGTTGGCCGTGGCGGACAGTCCAGCGATCGCCCCCTTGAGTTCTACTTCATCCACGTCGCCGTCGTCGTGGCCCGTGTCTTCCACTTTGATCTCGGTGGCGACAAGTGTCGTCCCTTCCATGGTGCCGCGTCCCTGAATGTGGTTGCCGACCTCGATGTCCGCGATCGTGAGCGTGCGATTGCCATGGCGAATGACCGCGCCAGGTCCCGCGACGACGGTGATGCCGTTCACTGTCAGGGTGTCTGAGGATTTCGCACTGACGAAACCGACGACCTTGTCGTCATGGCCGCGCCCGGGACTGCCAACGTCGCCAGGCTTCTTTCCGCTGTCGCCATCGTCGGCATCCGCCGGCGGCTTGCCGGGAATGCCGCCTCTCGCCAGCGTATCGACGTTGTAGGTGCGCGACACCGCCTCGCTGTCGCCGGTCAGAGACGTATCAGAACTGAGCGCGCCGGATGGCCCGGTTGGCGACTGAAGAAGGCTTCCGCCGCCGCACCCAACGGTCAATGCCGCGGCGGCGAAGGAAATCAGAATTTTTGTTCCCATGTCTCCTCTATGGCGCGCCTGCGACGGGGGGTCTCAAGCCAGACGCGACCTTCGAGACCTAGACGAGGGACCCCCCCGGCACGTCACATCCACGGCCGCGCTGGATGCGCTGTCGTGCACGAGCGCGCAGGGCCGCGCATCGGTTCCTATTCCAGGGGTAAACTCGATGTGACCTGACCGCATCCTGGCTCGTCTTTGTATACGGATAGGACTATGAACGACCAGATTGATCGAGCCATTCACGAGACGCGCGAACTGCTCGCCGCTCGTCCGGCGCCCGACTTCAGGGCGGCGGTTATGAGCCGAATCGCCAATGTAGAGCCGTTGCCCCTCCCGCGACCCCCCGGCGCCCTCACACGACTGGCTCAGATGGTCTGGGCGCCTCGCCCGATTTCGATCCGCCCCGCATTCGCGCTCGCCGCGGCCGCGGCTGTGGTGCTGCTCCTCGTAATGCCGTACGCGCGCCTGGGACCCGAGACCGGGCCGCAGGTGGACAACGCGTCTGCCGATCCACAGGTGTTCGTACAGTTCAGGCTCGATGCGTCGGCATCGAGGGTCCAGCTCGCCGGCAGCTTCACCAACTGGGAGCCGCGCTACGACTTGCGCCAGTCCGCTCCTGGCATCTGGACGATTACGGTTCCACTCACGCAGGGGGTTCACGACTACGCGTTCGTCGTTGACGGGCAGCGGTGGATCCCAGATCCCTACGCCCCTCAGATCGGCGACGGGTTCGGCGGGACGAACAGCCGTCTCGCCTTGATGTCCCCGGCGCCGCCGCAACTGTGACGCGAGGCACGTCCACCGCCGTGGTGGTGGTGAGCCTTGTCGTGTCGAGCCACGCCACCGCGGCACTCGCACAGAGGTGGTCGGCGGATGTCTCCGCGGGTCGGCTCGTTGACGACCCGCTGTCGGCAAACGTCGGCACCAATAATCTGATCGGCAGCCTGCAGTACGACACGCGACGTGAAGAATGGGTCTATGGAGCTGTCGCGGCGCCGTGGGGTCAAAGCGCGACCTTCTGGGGTGCGGTTGGGACTGGCGGACGCGTAATGCTATCGGGTTCGCAGATCAACGGAGCCAGTGTCGGAGCGGACGTTGGCGCGCACGGTTTCTCCTTTCGCGACCGCGTGTTCGATCGGGCGGGCACGGGAGGCACGCTCGAGGCGATACCGTTCACACGGTTCGCGGCGGGAAGTGGGTTCGTCGAAGGTCGTGCCGGGTGGCGCGGACAGACGCTGGCATTCGAAGGTGTCCGCGAGAATCGCGGCGTCTTCGAAACGGGTGCGCGGGGCGGCTATGGCGCGACGGTTCAAGTCGAGGGTGATGCGCGGTGGGTGCACGCGAGCGAAGGGACGTATCCGTTTGTCGGCGCTACCCTCGCCTATCAGGGGTCGCCGGTACAAGTGTGGGGACAGGTCGGGAAGTGGCTGGCGACGGATTTATCCGAACGGGTGTGGGCGCTCGGAAGCAACGTGAGTGTCAACGCGCGCACGAGCGTCTGGGCCAGCGTCCGCCAGGAGGCGCCCGACCCGTTGTACTGGAATTCGTCGCGGCGGTCGTGGAGCCTGGGGCTCACGCAGCGGCTTGGCCGCATTCCGACGCCGCTCGTATCTGTGGCGCAGTCGCAGGCGGGCACGGTCGTCGTACGGTTACGCGCGACGGACGCACCTTCGGGAGCGGTGTCGATTGCCGGTGACTTCAACAACTGGCAGCCCGCCGCGATGCAGCGCGAAGGCGGCGAGTGGATCGTCCGTCTGCCGCTCGGGCCCGGCGTCTACAACTACACCTTCCGATCCGCGTCGGGAGAATGGTTCGTGCCGCCATCGACCGCCGGGCGGAGGGACGATGGCATGGGTGGGTATGTCGCGGTGCTGCTGGTGAATTGATGGAGGCGCCGCCGCTGGATCGTCGCCGTTCTGATGGGCCTTCCGACGTCGACGTGATCGCGCGTGTGCTCGGCGGCGAGAAGCAGCAGTTCGAGCTCCTGGTGACCCGGTATCAGCGCGTCGTCTACCGCCATGCCGTCTCGATCGTGCTGGATCACGACGTCGCGTCCGACATGGTGCAGGATGCGTTCGTGCGCGCGTATCTGAATCTCAGGGAGTGCCGCGACCCGTCGCGTTTTCGGGCATGGCTGTTTCAAACGGTGCGCAACCGCTGCTTCGATTACCTGAAGGAGGCGAGCCGGCGGAACGTCAGGCTCGAAGATGTCCAGGCGAGCCTGCTGGACGAGGCCGACGGCCCGGCAGCGCTCGCCGAGCGCAACGAAACGCGGATCGGGATCGAACGGGCGCTGGCGCAGCTGCCACCCGCGCTGCGCGAAGCGTTCGTCATGCATTACGTGGACGGGATGCCGTACGAGACGATGGCCTCGCTGCTCGACGCCTCGGTCAGCGCGCTCAAGATGCGCGTGCATCGCGCGCGTCAGGCTCTGAGCGCGGCGCTTGCCGGAAATAATGTGACGGATGAGCCGCCTGAGTCGTCTTTGTACCAAGTGCGTTAAGCGCGGGTTCGGAGAAGGAAGGCTGCAGGGAGAAAAGGATGAAGTACCGGATTGTTGTCGTGGGCGTGGCGCTGGCGCTGTCAGGCGCCACTGCGGCGAACGCGCAGGTCCAGCCGCCGCAGGACCGGATCAATGCTGCGCTTTCGCGCGCGCGCGGAGCCGGAGTTCCGGTGGCGTTGCTGGAAAGCAAGATGGCGGAAGGCAAGGCCAAGGGGATTCCGCTCGAACGGATCGCCGCAGCCATCGAGCGCCGTGAAGGGGCGCTGGAGAGGGCAAGTCAGGCACTGAGCGGGAATCCGGGCGATACGGCCAGCTTGAGCGTCGGCGCGGACGCGATCGAGTCGGGAGTCAACGAAGCGGTTCTCAAGGCGGTGGCGGAGGATGCCCCACGCGACCGCCGCACCGTCGCCATCGCGACGCTCACACAGCTCGTGCAGCAGGGCGACCTGCCTGCAGCCGCGCTCGCGAAGGTGCGCAATGCGCTCAAGCGCGGGCCCGACGCGCTCACCAACCTTCCGTCTGAAGGGAATAACGGCAACGGCAACGGCAACGGTCGTGGCCGCGGCTCTGCGAATGGTCAGGGACAGGGGAACTCCGGCGGGTCAGCATCGAGTCCGCCCGCCGCCGTGCCCTCGCCAGGGAAGCCACCGCAAGCAAGCAAACCGGATAAGTCTGACAACAGCAATCAGGGCAGAGGCAACGATCCCGGTAAGACGAACCCAGGGCGCGGCCGCCAGTAAAGCCCCGACGACTTCCCACCCTCCCATTGCCCGGTTGCGGTAAACGGCCTCCGATCTCCGCGGTGAAACCCGGCATGTCCTTCGCAAAACCGGCTTGATCCGACAGCAACCAAGCTTCGCCGCCGAGCGACACAGCTTGTCGGCCTTTGGCCTAGACAGAATGACTTCGGCGACCGAACACGGCTGACCTCCGGCGAGATCGCGGGTTAGCCTGTCGGCCAGAGCCGCACGCCGCATGGTCCGCGGCGCGGTGTTTCCGGAGGTCAGCCATGGCGCAGTCTACTGCACTGTTCGTTGGTCTGGACGTCCACAAAGATTCCATCGCCGTCGCGCACGCCGCCGGCGGGAGCGCCGAGCCGCCCGTGTTCGTCGGCGCCATTGGTCCGCGCCAGGCGGACCTCGATCAATTGTTGCGACGCCTGCAGGGTAAGACGAGCGCGCTCACGTTCGTCTATGAAGCGGGCCCGAGTGGGTACGGTCTCTACCGCTATCTGACCGCGAAGGGTCTGCCGTGTCAGGTCGTCGCGCCGTCGCTGATCCCCAAGAAACCGGGCGACCGCGTCAAGACGGATCGGCGTGACGCCGTCGAGCTCGCGCGGCTCTTGCGCTCGGGCGATCTCACCGCCGTCTACGTGCCGTCGGTCGAGGATGAAGCCCTCCGCGATCTGTGTCGCGCGCGTGATGCGGCGCGCGTGACGGGCAAGGACGCGAAGCTGCGCTTGAAAGCGTTCCTGCTGCGGCTGGGCCGGCACTACGTCGGACGCGCCACTTGGAACGACGCGCACCGCCGCTACCTCGCGAAGGTCGTGTGTCCCACGCCCGCGCAGCAGATCGTGTTTCAGGAATCCGTGCGGGCTGTCGATGAGCAGATCGATCGGATCCAGCGCCTCGACGCGGAACTCCTCGAGCGCGCGCCCGCGTGGCACCTCTATCCGGTCGTGCAGGCGCTGCAGGCCTTGCGCGGTGTCCAATTCCTCGTCGCGATCACCGTCGTCGCCGAGCTCGGCGATCTCACGCGCTTTGACAACCCGCGGCAACTGGCCGCCTTCGTCGGCCTCATTCCGTCGGAGTACTCCAGTGGTGGGTCGCGGCGCCAGGGCGGGATTACCAAAGCGGGCAATGGGCGCGCGCGGCGCGCGTTGATCGAGGCCGCGTGGGCCTATCGTCATCCGGCGAAAGTGTCGGCGCACATTCAATCCCGCATCGATCGCCTCCCGAAGCCGATACAGGACCTCGGGTGGAAAGCGCAGGTGCGCCTCTGTAAACGCTTCCGGCGCCTCGTCGCGCGCGGCAAGCATCCCAACGTGGCCGTGACCGCAGTCGCGCGGGAACTCATCGCCTTCATGTGGGCCATCGCCAAGGAGGTGGCGGTCCGGGTCCCGGCGTAACGCGATCAGCACGAACGTCGCGGCAGGGCAGGGGCGTGGGCCCCGGTATCAGCGCAATCCTCGACGGCGTTAAGAGGCGACGCGAGTCGACCCTCGTGCCTAGACCGAGGCAGGCGCTCGACGGAGCATAGTACGGTGGTACTCAACCCACGGATATCAGCAGGATCAACCGTCGGTCTTACTGGTCCCGCTCCTGCCCTGCCGCGTCGTCCTCTCGCGATGAATCGGTCACGAACGTCGCGGCCGACGACCCGGCCGCCTGCGCGGACCGCTGTGAGGTGGGCGGTCTGCTCGGCGGCCTGGACAGCGCCTCACACGCCGTCACCGAGAGCCAAGTCGAGCGATCGATCAAGACAAGACAGGTGTGTCTCGCAGGTGAGTTACTTGACAAGTCGAAGTCATATCAACGCCCGGCTTCAGCCGCGGCGGTTCAACATCGTGCCGTCGGCTGCAAGCCGACGTTAGACCGACTGGGCTGAACGGCCGGCAAGATAGGTGACCATCATTCAGGAGCCTCGGCCCAACTCTGTCTCGCACGAGGCGATTCGAGATCCTTGGGCGGTTCCACAATGGCCAGTGTCATCGGTCCTAGAACGTCCTGACCAGCAACTGAAGAACTACCAGAACTTGGTCGGGCCTTTGATCGCTCCGGACAGAATGGCGTTCCGAACGTCGTCGATTGACGCCAGGCCGCGTGGCGCGATACCGCCCCCCTCGAACCGAGTCGTGGCCGGCGTCCAGTGAAACAGCGCCACCTGCCACGTGTGGGCGATGCCGCCGCGTTCGTAGTAGACGAGGCAGTGATCGGTCGAGCACCCCGCCGCGACGAGCCGACGTATCGGCAGCTGCGGATCGACGATCACGTCGGTGACTTGAAACGCGGCTCCGGGCTCGGCGATGTCGAGTGTTTGGCTGCCGAATAACGTCTGCAGCCCGTCGCGGACGCCGAGCGGCAGTCCTCTGATGGACGTGACGATCCCGAACCGCTCGTCCTTCACGTGGGCCCGCAGCCCCGGGGACAGTACGACCGGGGCCGCGACCTGACTGCCGGCAACCACGGCCGACCACAAGCTCACGCCAATCGCGCTGAGAAGTCGTGTGCGACGCATGCTGACTCCCGGAGATAGGCTCACACGGACGGTGCCCCTGTGTCACCCTCACGGCTGCACCGGCGGTCACGACCAGGTGCTTTTTGCGCGTTGGTCATTTTGGCAAAAGCGCGCGCACACGATCGACCGGGATAGCTTCTCCGGTGCCGAACTTCGACGTCACGGTCGTCGCCTGGAATAGCGAGTTGTACACCGCTTCCTCTGTTGCTTCCAGCGCCGCCTGGAACAGGGGGGACACGGCGTCAGTCGGCAGCACCCGTCGCGCGCGAGGCTCGGTCTCGCCGAAGCGGGTCCGCATTTCTGGTGAGGTTGAGAAAGCGATCGCGAAGTCGCCGCTTCCGTTGGCGTAGGACGACCCCGTCCGACCCAGTCCAAACACCGCCCGGGCAGCCAGCCGACCGAGATCGCGGGCATCAAGTGGCGCGTCGGTGGCAACGACCAGCATGCATGACCCATCGCCGGACGCTCGATCGGAATCCGAGTTCCGAACGCCTGCGATAGTTCTCCCCGGCTGCAGTATGCGGAAGACGGGCACACCGGCGATCGTGAGGTTGCCGCCGAAGTTCGTCTGGGCTAATACGCCGACAACATAGCCGCCTGGAAGAGTCCGCGAGGACGTGCCGATACCTCCCTTCCAGCCGTAAGCCATTGTCCCAGTGCCAGCACCAATGCTGCCTTCTGCGACCGGTCCGCCACTTGCGTTGGCGATCGCGTCGAGCACGTGCTTCTGCGTGATGTGGAATCCACGGATGTCGTTCAGACCCCCATCGTTCGTCTCGCCGACGAGGGCATTGACCGACCTCACCTGTTCGTTGCCAGGCCGCGCCAGGGTGTAGCGCACCACGGCATCCATCGCCAGACCGACACTCAACGTATTCGTCAGGACGATCGGTGTCTCGATCGTGCCGAGTTCAGTCACCTGCGTCGATCCGGCCAGCTTTCCGAACGCGTTGCCCACGAATACGGCCCCCGCGACCTTCTCCTGGAAGAGATTTCCGCCGTGCGGGAGGACGACTGTCACACCGGTCCGCACATCATCACCTTCAATGATCGTCGTGTGACCGACCTGCACGCCTCCAACGTCGGTGATCGCATCAAGCCGTCCAGGCGGGTAGATACCGGGCGCAATGCCGAGTTCGCGCGCCCGCGGGCGTGTTTGACCTACCACGATCGCCGCGAAACATAGACAGACCGCAGGCAGAAAGGCGATCCATCCCAATATTTTCTTCGTCATGGTGTGCTCTTGTCGGTGTGGGCTTCTTTCCCGACGGCGATTCGAACTGGATCAATCCTGACGTCGTTCGACCGTAGACCGCTGGAGCTGCTGTTCAACGAATATGACCGAAGCCGCTCAGCCGCAAGCGGCGTGTACGATGCTCACTCTACCTCGATCGTCCCGCCGCTTGTCGGCTGTAGCGGCTGTTAGGCGGCGCTGCGATCGCAGCCATGCCCCACATGTCTGTCAACGAGCGCCACCGCTTGCTGGCAGTCGCCCTCGGAGGCGAAGAAGTCGCGCGACAGGATGTTGAACGCGAGGGGCGAGTGATACAGGAGCATAAAGCCCGCCGAATGACGCACCTTCTCAAACAGCTGCCATTTGAGGTCGGAGCTCGCATTGGCGGCGAAGTGAATGGTCATCCCCGGCTCCGAAAACTCGCCTTTCACCGGACCTCCGAGATATCCCGGCCGCTCGTCGCTCACGGCGCCTTCGTTGGCTCCAGGTGGCCCAGTGCCTGCAGCATGTGAAGGCTATCCCAGGCGACCCAGGCGGTGGAAACTCGCCCGCTAGTGACTTGGAAGATGCAGATGAATTCTGCCTCGTAGCCCCGATGCGAAGGCGGGAAGGGGCCCAAGGAACCAGACTGAGTGCCCCGGAAGGTCAGGTGAGCGGTCACCTTGTCGCCCTCGCCCACCAGGAAGTTGACTCGCTCGTGTGCGTCAGGAAAGGCGCTCGCCTCGGCCTGAAGAAACGCCTTCAACTCCTCTCGACTGCGAACGTGAACTGGGGAGCCGCTCTGGTGACGGGTGAAGTCCGGAGTCGTCAGGTCATCCAGCGCCAACCAGTCCTGGCGATTGACGGCATCAAGAAAGGCCAGAACGGTCGTCTTGGAATCGGTTACAGACATGCCCTAGCCTTGGCCTTCGTCAACCTCGCAGCTGTCGGCCGAACAAATAGCCGACTCAACTCGATAGCCGGATACTGGACGGCGGCTGCAGTCTAGCGGCAAAGCTCGGTTGCATCGGATCAAACCGGTTTTGGGAGGACATGCCGTGTCTCACAGCGGCCAAAGCGCGAGATCCTCAACGCGATTCGTCCTTAGGTGCGACGTAGCTTTTTCGCGCACGCGGCTTCAGACCGCGCGTGGCGACGCGCACGTCGACGTCGTGCACCTTGCCATCGCGTTTCGGTGGAGCGAAGCCCAGAAGGTACTGGCTGTGCAGCTCGTCGGCGATGTGGGCGAATGCGGCGCCGAGATCCTGTCCAAAGCGAATCTCGGCGTAGCCGCCGCCTGTCTGCTCCGCCACGAGCGCGAGTCCGGGATCGGGAAGGTCGGCAGTCAAGGCCGCCTGGAGCCCACCAGGCCCGATCCCCGGCTGAATCGGCCGCGAGCCGCGGCTGCGCATCCCAATGCCGTAAACCATCACATCGTCGCGGCGCGCGCGGTCGATGACCTCGCCCTGGCTGACATATCGCTCGCGGAAACTGATAGGGCCGCTGTCCTTGCCGTCGCTCAACACGAGGACCACGCGGCGCGCCTCGTCTCCCTCATCACCGAAGGCACCCATCGCCTCGTCGACCGCGCGCCAGAGCGGCGTCGGCGCATCGGGTGCAACCGTGTCCGGCAGCTCCCGACGCAAAGTCTCGACATCGTGCGCGAACGCGGGACTCATCGCGATCTTGTACCCGAACGTGCCGACCCGGGCGACATCGTCCGGGCGAAGGCGCGCGAAGAGCTGCTCCGCGGCAGCGCGCAGCAACGGCAGGTTGCCCTCCATGCTGCCCGAAACGTCCAGCATCACGATCAGGCGAATGGGTTGGGGAGTGTTGTCGAACAGCGTGATCGGCTGCGGCTTGCCCTCGTCGCGCAACTCGAAATCGTTTTGCAAGAGCGTCGTGATGAGCCGACCATCTCGATCGGTCACGGTGACGAAGACGCGAACGGAATCGCCCGTCCCCCGAAACGTAGGCTGCTGCCCGGCCACAGTGAGCACGCCCGTGACACAAATCGCGAGAGCCCCGCATGCCAGGATCCGATTCACTGGCTACTCCTTCCTCCGCAACAGGCAGCGCACCTCCAGTCATACCACGGTACGAATAGGACGCGATAAGCGCCGCAGACCCGCGCGGCCTCGGCCGCGTGAGGCGCGGCGTGTCCGCAGCAAACCGCAGTCAGGCCGAAGGCCGATTTGCTTCGTCGCTCGGCGGCGAAGCTCGGTTGCATCGGATCAGGCCGTCTTGCGGAAGACATGCCGCGTCTCACTGGGGCGAAAACAGGGCCAGGCCACACGGCTTCGGCCGCTGTAATGAACGACCGGATCGGAGGGGTCGCTTTACAGGCGCTCGGCCGTACGCCGCGGTCAGTTCACCAGCGGTCCTGCCGAACGTGCCCTGGGCTGCAGTCCAGACCGCATTCCGCCGACAAATTGGGTGAGAGCTCGGGTTCCAGCGTGGGCAAAAGGCATGGAAGAAATCATTACTGATGACAGTCGGAATCAGCGGGTCGTGGCCAAGAATGCGCGATTGATGTGCCGTCCCTGGGCCTTTACCGCTCGCAAATCGCGAATCCATGCGTTCCTTCTTGCTGCCGTTTTGTGGATCGTCGCCGTAGTTATCACGCTCCAAGGTTCGACCAATCGCAACGCTGTGGGACGGATGAAGGCGGCGGATTTCGCGCATTTCTATACGATAGGAAATCTAGTCCGCACCGGCAGATCGAATGTCCTGTACGACATTACGAAGCAGCGGCAAGTCCAAGGCGAACTCGTACCCGAAGCAGCTGACCTTCTGTTTGCGCCCGTTTACCCGCCTCAGATGGCAATCATCTTTGCGCCGTTCAGCGCTTTTTCCTATGGACATGCGGCGCTGCTATGGATCGCGTTCACAATGGCTTGTTACGCGATCGTTGTGGGGGTCGCTTGGGCACCTGTGTCGGCGCAGTTGCCAGACCCTTTGTTCCTGGCGGCTGCGGCTGCAGCATTCCCACCGTTTTGGCAACTCGTCCTTCACGGACAGACAACCGTGATCGTCCTCATCGCATTCTTCCTCGGTTGGTTGGCCATGGAGAAGGACCGACCCTTTCTCGCCGGCTGCGCCTTCGGCCTGATGGCGGTGAAACCACAGTTCGGGTTGCCGTTGGCAGTTGTCGTCCTCGCGCGACGCGACTGGCCCATGCTGCTTGGCGCGGTTGCCTCTGTCATGGTCCAGGCGTCGATCGTGTACTTGCTGTTGGACGAGTCGGTGTTTCATGGATTTCTGCGAATGGCACGCGTGGCTGCACAGTATCCAGACCTGATCGAACCCAGATCCTTCCAGACCCACTCGCTTCGGACGATCACGCGTTTGGCCCCCGCGTGGCTCGAGTTGCCGCTGTGGATCGGCGCGAGCGCGGGTGTATTGTGGTCCGCAGCTCGCGTCTGGAGCGTTCAGGTGCCGGTGCGTTTAAGGCTCTCGGCCGTGATCATCGCCGCCGCCCTGGTGAACCCTCACCTCACGGTTTACGATGTGACGATCCTCGTGCTGCCGTTGATTTGGGTCAGTGCCGCCGTGCGAGACCTGAAACGACCGGAAATCGCTTGGTGGTACTGGTCAGCGATTTACGGCCTGTTCATCACGCTATTCGCACCCACAGCCGTCATCATTGGCGTCCAGCTATCCGTGCTCCTCATGGTGTGGGTCTTTGTACAGGCGACACGCTTGTGCGATGAATCGGTTCGCCTGGCAGTGAGGTCGCAAGCTCAGTCGTACGGGTGACTAAGGGCCGACTGGCGTCGGCCCTTTTCTTTTGCACTGCATGCTGCCGGCTGCCGGCCGCCAGCTGACTAAAATTTCTGCAGCCTGAGTTCGCTGCGCTCGGTGTCGAGCGCCACCCGATAGTGGCTCAGGAAATTGTGTCCGACGATGCCGCCCAGCTGGAAGCCGAGGAGCACGCTCGGCGCGCGGAGGTTCAGGACGACGAGCGGCATGTTCTTGTATTCGATCTGATCGAAGTTCAGATTCATCCCCGGCAGCAGGAATGCCTCGCGATCCCACCCTGATGTTCCGTACACTTTCAGCGGGATCTTTCGATAGGTGCTGGTGCCGAAGTGCCCCGCGGTTTCCGCGCTGATCGAGATCACCTCGCCACCAGTGTCGACGACGAAGTACGTTGGACGGATGTCGTTCAGCATGCCGCGGACCATCGCAAGGCGGTGGACGCGCAGCGGCAACCGCAGGTCGTTTTCGCCGACCGGGATGTCGCGCGCAATCGTCAGCTGGCGGTGCTGGTAGTCGATCAGCATCGACAGGCCGAACGCGATCGGCGAAAAGCTCTCCCCTTCCCGCTTCGGGATACCACGCAGCGCCGGGTTCTTGATCAGCACCGGCAGGTTCCGTACCTGCAGATCGCCGATGTCGAGGCGGTCGATGCGTGAAAGCTGGAGTCCGCGCAGGCCGACTTCCCCGACACCCGCGCTCAACGTATAGGTGATCGGGCTGATGTTGGCACGTCGCGCGGTATCCCCGGAGATGACCGTTTCCTCGGATCCGGTATCGAGAATGAAGTCCTGCGTCCGGCCGCCATTCACCCTGGCCTGCACGACAATCTTGTCGTCGACGAGCCTGAACGGCATCGTGTGCGGCGTCTCGAGGTCTTGTTGATCGATGTCTACCGGTAGACGTCCCTCGAACGCTTTGAGAAATTTCACCTGCGACCGCGTCCACGATGCCTTGTCGCTGCGATCCTTGTTCGGCAGGAGGTTGATGAAGTTGTTGTAGGCGTTAGCAGCTTCGTCGAACCGGTTCAGCCGCTCGTAGATATTGCCCACCTCGGCGTGGATCTCGCCGTCGCGCGGCGCCATCGCCAGCGCCGCGAGCGCCTCGGTCAGCGCCTCGTCCAGCTTCGTCCGGGTTGCGAGGGAACGCGCGATCCCGTACCGCGCGCGCGACGACTCCGCATTGATCGAGAGCGCCTGACGATACACATCGTCCGCTTCGTCGAAGAGGCCGGCGGACCAGAGCGAGTCGGCATAAAGCGACAGCACCCCGGGGTCGCTCGGCGCCGCCGCGCGAAGCAGCTCGGCTTCCTTCTGGGCGAGGTCGAACTCCGCGATGCGGAGCGCGGTCTTCACTTTCCCTCCGCGCGCGCGCAACTGCAGCGACGCATCGTCGGTGTGGATCGCCTTGTCGAAGGCGTCGAGCGCCTCGCGGTACCGTGTTTCGTCGGACAGGAGGTTACCGAGCTGGAACTGCAGCTCCGCGTCTCCCGCAGTGATCTGGTCGTCCGCCCTGAGGACGAGGGTGCACGCGACGACGGCGACAGCGGAAAGCACGAAGCGGAGTGTCCTACGCATCATCGTGCCGAACCTCCCGGTCCTGTTACTTCTGGTAATGCTGTGCGTTGACGGAAATGAAATCCTTCCACTTTTCCGGCGTCTCGTCCAAGGCAAAAATCGCCTCTACGGGACACGCCGGAACGCAGGCGCCGCAGTCGATGCATTCGTCGGGATGGATGTACAACATCTCCGTCGACTCGAACTCCGGCTCGTCTTTCCGCGGATGGATGCAATCCACGGGACAGACGTCGACACACGCCGCGTCCTTGGTGCCGATGCAGGGTTCAGTGATGATATACGCCACGCGAGTCTCTCCTGAGCGCTGGCCATCCCGAGCTGACGGCCAATTCAGCGCGCAAGTATAACTCGGAGGTTCATGGTCCACGGGAAACTACTGGTTTCCGCCGCGGCCCTGGCGATTCTAGCCAGTGTCCCTCCGTTCCACGATGCTCGGGGCTACGCCGCTCAGGGTATCGGTGCCGAGGCGCCTCCTGGAGAGTGGCGGAGCGCGCCAGAGTATGTCCGACTCTTCACGCCTTTGCGCGCCCACACTGAGTCCTACCGCGCGTACGTCTCGCCGCGCAGCATGGGCGACGTGCTTCGGCAGCTGGAGAGCGACCCGTCGCTGCTCAGCCCCCCAGGCGCCTGGACGCCGACAGCGCTCCTCTCGTCCGAGGCTTTCGGTCTGAGCGGGAGCTACGACCGAGGCAAGCTGGCGCGGTTATATGGTGCCAGACGGGCATTGGTGGCCCGCGGACCGCGTGGGGGCGGCTTGCGCCCGACTCAGGCTTGGACGTTGATCTCGCCTTATCCCGATCGAAACCTCGAACGCCTGGAGCCAGGAACCCTGTTGATCGTCCTGAATCTGACGGGACCGTAGGGATCAGGGATCGGGTTCCCCTACGCTATCCGTCGACCGTTTACGCAAAACGTATAATTGGGTCTTCCGGCCGATAAGAACCATAGGAAATGGCAATGATGCACGGCCCTCTCATGGCGCGGCGTTTGCGCTCTGGTTGAGGTTTGCCTTCGCGCCCCTTGATGCCTGTTACTTCGTCGCTCACGAATCGGATCTTCGTGGCCTGCACGCTGTTGGCGATGCTCTCGCTCGGCTTCGCGTTCTATTTTGTCAACGCGCGTGCGACAAGTGAAGCGGAGGCGGAACTCCGGCGCGGGCTGAGCGAGGCGGGGATTCTCGTCGATCAGAACCGTGTGGCGCTCACCGACACCTTCACGCGGCTCGCGCGGCTGGTCGCCGACGGCGCGCCGAAGCTGAAGGCCGCGGTGGAAACGGGGGATCCACCGACCGTGCAGCCGCTCGCCGACGAGTACCGCGACCAGATGAATGCGGATCTCCTGCTGCTGACCGGGCGCCGCGGAGAGCTCCTCGGGTCGGCGGGGTCGGTCGCCCGGGACCTGGCGCTGCCTTCGACGCTGCGCGACACCGGATCGCTCGATGAGGTGTCAACGTTCATAGCGCATCCGCGCGGCGTGCTCCAGGTCGTCAGCGTCCCGATCGTTCTGGATGGAAACCCGCCGGACGTGCTCGGCCGGCTCACCGTCGGTTTCCTGCTGGACGATCGCTTCGCCGGAACCATCAAGCGTCTGACGGCGAGCGAGATTGCCTTCGGGGCCAACGGCCGTATCCTCGCCTCCACGCTGCCGGCCGACTCGCGAGAGGCGCTCGCGCGAGTGATGACCGAGTCCGACATTTCCATCGTCACGATCGGCAATGAAGAGTTTCTGGCCCTCGCACGTCCCCTCGTGCCGCCCGATCAGCGCGCCACGGCGGACATCGTTCCTGTCACGCTGACGCTGCGCTCGAGGACCGAGCGACTGCGCTTTCTGAATACGATTCGCACCGGCCTCGAAGGCGCGCTGATTATCACGCTGCTGCTTGCGACCATCGTCAGTTACGCCGTGTCGCGCACGATGACACGGCCGCTGTCGGCCATCACCAGCGCGATGCGCGACGTCGCCGCGACCGGCGACCTGACGCGCAAGGTCCCCCTGCGCAGCGGCCCGTGGGACGATGCGGACGCGCGACTGCTTGCCGCGGCATTCAACACGCTAACCGAGTCGATCGCGCGTTTTCAGGCCGAAGCCGCCCAACGCGAGCGACTGTCATCGCTCGGACGTCTGTCCACCGTCATCGCCCACGAGATCCGCAACCCGCTGATGATCATCAAAGCGGCGCTCCGCAGCCTGAAGCGCGACGTCGTGCGGCCGTCGGAGCTCCGCGAAGCGGTCGCGGACATCGATGAGGAGACGACTCGCCTCAACAGAATCGTGACGGAGGTGCTCGACTTCGCCAAACCGATTCAGTTCGACTTCGCGGAAGCCAACATCAACGACATCTGCCGGGCGTCGGCTGATGCGGCGTGGGCGGGAGACGGAGCCGGCGCCACGCTCGACCTCGAAGCCTCTCTTCCCCAAATCGTCACGGACGCCGAGCGGCTGCGAACGGCGCTGGTCAACATCCTGGCCAATGCGCGCCACGCCGTCCAGGCCACTAACGCGGGAGTCGAACCGGACCCGAATGCAACGCCCCATCGCGACGCCGGCGTCACGGTTCGAACGCACAGCGACGGGAACGGTCATGTCACCGTTGCCATCAAGGATCGTGGCGTCGGAATCACGCCCGAGGACATGGCTCACATCTTCGATCCGTATTTCACAACCCGCCGGGCAGGAACGGGCCTCGGCCTGCCGATTTCCAAGAGCATCATCGAAGGCATGGGCGGCACGCTCGCCGTCGCGAGCCAGCGTGGGGTCGGCACCGAGGTTCGCATCGAGCTGCCGCTTCACCCGCCGGAGGCTCACGCGTGACCCTTCGACCCTTCGATGAACTCAGGGTCGTCCCGGGCAACGTCGAGGGGCGACACGCTCAGGGTCATCCCGAGCGGGGAGTCGAGGGATGAGTTCTATTCGTGGCTCGATTCTCCTGGCCGACGACGAGGAGAAGATTCTCAAGCGGCTTGGGCGGGCGCTGCGCGACGAAGGGCACGAGGTCGTCGAAGCGACGTCGGCGCGGGACGCGCAGAAACAACTCGTCGAGAAGTCCTTCGACCTGCTGGTCATCGACAACCTGATGCCGGGGATGACCGGCCTCGAGCTGATTCGGGAGATGGCGCAGACGATGCAGCCGTCCGAACGGCCACAGGTGCTGATGATGACGGCGCATGCCACAGTGGAAAGCGCCATCGAGGCGATGAAGCTTGGCGCGCTCGACTACCTGCAGAAGCCGTTCGAGGTCGAGGAACTGCTCGCGCTCGTCAGCCACGCGCTCGATCACCAGCGGCTCCGCTCCCAGCGCCAGTACCTGATCAGCGAGCGAAACGCCGAGTTCAATCACTATGGCATCGTCGGGCGCAGCCGCGCGATGCAGGACGTGATTCAACGGGCCGAGCTCGTGGCGCAGACCAAGAGTACGATCCTCATCACCGGCGAAACGGGCACCGGCAAGGAGATGGTGGCGCGCGCCATTCACCACCGCAGCACACAGCGGGACATGCCGCTCATCAAGGTGAACTGCGCGGCGATCCCCGAGACCCTGCTCGAGTCGGAGCTGTTCGGCCACATGCGCGGCGCGTTCACCGGGGCGACGATGACCAAGCGCGGGAAGTTCGCGCTCGCCGACGGCGGATCGATCTTTCTCGACGAGATCGGCACGATGACGACCGCGATCCAGGCCAAGCTGCTGCGCGTACTGCAGGAGCGCGAGTTCGAGCCGCTCGGCGCGGAACGCACGCAGAAGGTCGACGTGCGCGTCATCGCCGCCACCAACCGCGATCTCAAGCAGATGGTGGCCGACGGCAAGTTCCAGGAGGACCTGTACTACCGCCTCAACGTGATTCCGATCGAGATACCACCTCTCCGGGAACGGCGCGAGGACATCGCCGTGCTCGTGGAGCACTTCGTGGACAAACACCGGCAGCGCACGGGCAAGCGCATCGATCGGCTCGAGGACGACGTGGTACAGGCGCTGGCGCGATACGACTGGCCAGGCAATGTCCGCGAGCTGGAAAACACCATCGAGCGGGCGGTGGTGCTGGCGACAGGACCCGTCATTTCGGCCTCGTCGATCTCGCTGCTCGGCGCGACCTCCGCCCCGCCGTCGGGGTTGCCGTCGCTGCGGCTCCACCAGAACATCGAATGGGTGGAGCGCGAGACGATCCGTCGCGCACTCGAGCAGTCACGTGGAATCAAGAAAGACGCGGCCGAGCAGATGGGAATCAGCCAGCGGGCGTTGAGTTATTATCTGGCGAAGTACCGCATCGACTAGGTTCGGTTACTCTTTTCGATCCGCGACAGCAATTACCTTGACCGTAACTCAGTCGTAGCTCCAAGCGCGTTTCGCCAAGCGTTTCGTGCGTACCAGCCTCGCGCGGGGACGGTATTTTCCTTGCTCGAGGCCGTCGGTACGCTCTCAGGAGGCATCACACGATGAACATGCGTATCACGCTCGGCGGCACGGTCCTGGTCCTTGCGTTGGCCCTTGCGGGTTGCGACGAAAAACTTTCTGACGTCACGGGCCCGACGCCAAATCTCGAACCGACGTTTTCGAGCATCCAGCGGGAAATTTTTGACACGACGGACGCCTCGGGACGGCTTGCGTGTACGGGTTGCCACAGCAATGTGGGCCGGAATCCTTCTGGCGGACTGAACCTCTTGCCGGGTCTGTCCCATTCCAACCTTGTGGGTGTCGCGAGCATCGGGAAGCCTGGTGCGGTCCGTGTCATCCCAGGGGACCCCGAGAACAGCTACATCATCCATAAGCTGGAGGGGCGCTCCACGATTGTCGGGGTGCGCATGCCGCGAGGAAACGGACCCTACCTGACGGATGGCCAGATCCTGGTCATCAAGCGCTGGATCAGTAACGGCGCCCCTAACAATTAGGAGTCGATGATGCCGACGTGCCGTAGCTTCCTACTTCTGTTCACCCTGCTTGCGTTTGGCGTCTCCGCCTCGGCGGCCGAGCCCGCCGACGCTGCCGAGCCCGGCCCGGATCCGATGGTGGGCGGGCTGAAGGTGAATCCCGATCTCCTTCGACTTGGCTTTCCCGCCCTCCCGGCTCTCCCGTCTCTGCGTGCAGCGCGCCAGGGCCAGGCGGCGCCTCCAGAGGACGATCGCGACCTCGATGTCGATCCGTTGCAGACCGACTTCACCGTCATCACGCTGCCGACCACGTTGCGAATGCCCCGAGGGAAGAGCGCGTTCCGAGTCACCCACCGGTTTACGCGCCCGCTGGGGCAAGGTGACTTCGGCAGCCTTGCGGAGGATTTCTTCGGCATTGATTCGGGAGCGGTGATCGGACTGGAGTACCGCTTCGGCCTCATGCGAGGCGCACACCTCGGCATCCGGCGGACCAACGATCGCACCATTGAGTTCTTCACCGAGTACAACCTGCTGCAGGAGCGCGACTCGAAGCCCGTGGGTCTGAGCGTGGTCGCGTCAATTGATGGGACGAACAATTTTCGCGACAGCTATACGCCTGGACTCGGCGTCGTGCTGTCGCGGACACTGTCACGCGCCGGGACCGTGTACATCGAGCCAATCTGGGTGAACAACTCGAATCCCCTGCCGTCGGAGCTGACCGACGACAACGACACGTTCCTACTCGGCTTGGGAACCCGCCTCCGGATTCGGCCCTCTGTCTACCTCGTGGGAGAAATTGTTCCCCGTGTGGCGGGGTACGACCCCGGGGTCAATCACGCGAGCTTTGCCGTTGAAAAGCTAGTGGGCCTCCACGTGTTCCAGTTCAATCTCTCGAACGGCTTCGGGACGACAATGGGACAGGTCGCGCGAGGGGGGACGTCGAACGACGACTGGTACCTCGGCTTCAGTATTTCCCGAAAGTTCTTCTAGCTTATTCTTACCGAGGGGACCAGACATCATGCACCGTCGTGCGTCAACAGTACTGATCGTGGGGTTTGCGTTGGCGTGGGCGCTCGCCGCCGGCGCGCAGAACCGCGGTGGGAATCCCGCGGCCGCTTCCGTGAAAAACCCCATTCCGTCGTCCGCCAAGTCGATCGCGGACGGACAGAAGCTGTACCAAACGAATTGCCGGCATTGCCACGGCGCAAAGGGGCTGGGCGACGGTCCGCTCGCGCCAACGAACCCGAGTCCTTCCAACCTGACTGATGCGGAGTGGAACCACGGCTCCAGCGACGGCGAGATCTTCACCCTGATCAAGAACGGGGCCGGCCCGGATTCCGAAATGAAGCCGATGAAGACCAAGTTGTCCGACAAGGACATCTGGAACGTCGTGAACTACATTCGCAGTCTCGGTCCCAAACAGTGACCCCCGGGTGAGGACCCACGGGTGAGCCCCGCGCCCCACCGTTCTCTCATCCGAATGGTCGGCGTATGCGCTCTTGCCCTTGCCGGCAGCGCGGGCTGTGGGCTGTTCGACACGAACACGCCCGCTATGCCGCCAGGGCCATTGCTGCCGGGGCAGAGTTTCGAGGTCTTCACAACCGCACGTCCTACGATGAGTGCGGCGCTCAACGACTTCCTTGGCAGACGGCCCTCTCCAGAACAACCGATCGAATTTCCGCACAACGTGCACGTCGCGAAGAAGATCGCGTGTACTGAGTACTGCCACGAGAGTGTCACGACGGGTCCTGTCGCGGGTCTCCCGAGCGTCCGGACCTGCATGATTTGTCATGACGCAATCGCGACCGATCGTCCACGGATTCAGCAAATCACAGCGATGCGCGCCAAGGGTCTCGACCTTGCGTGGCAACGTGTATACGGCTACCCCGCGCCATCGCACGTGAAGTTCAATCACGCGCCCCACATCCGGGCAAAGGTGGAGTGCGCGACGTGCCACGGCAACATCGGGGAGCAGACCGTAGCCCAGCACAACGTCGATCTGAACATGGGGGTGTGCGTGACCTGCCACATCGAAAAGAAGGCGTCGATCGACTGTCTCACCTGCCATTTCTAGACAGCCTTTAACCATGACGGAATACCGAGGCACTGAGGCACCGAGGCAAAACCGGAATGAATTTCTCGGTGACTCGGGGTCTCTGTGGTACGTGGTAGTGAAATTCGCGCTTGTGGACGGCATCTACTGATGGACCGCCGCTCATTCATCAAGCTCACCGCGGTGTCCGGCACGAGCGCTGCGCTTGCGAGTTGCGGAAACCTCGAGAACCAGCTCATTCGGTTCGTGCCCGACGAAGACATCGTGCCGGGTATCGCGGTGTGGAAGCCGAGCGTCTGCCCGCTGTGCCCTGCCGGATGCGGCCTGACCGTCCGGGTGATGGACGCGGACGCAGATGTCGTGCGCAACGGGCAAGCCGGCGTCCTCCGGATCCTTGCAGCCAAGAAGCTCGAAGGCAGTCCTGAACACCCGATCAACCAGGGCGGGCTCTGCGCGCGCGGCCAGGCAGCCATCCAGGTCACCTACCACCCAGATCGGATTACTCAGCCGCTCAAGCGCGCCGGCAACCGCGGCGACGGTCGCTACGCCGCGATCTCCTGGGACGACGCACTCGCGGAAATCATCTTGCGTCTGGACGCCCTTGAAGGGAGCGGCGACCAGAAGGCACTCGCATTTGCGGCGCGACATGGTGCCGGCCACCGCGCCGCCCTGATCGGGCAGTTTCTCGGCCACTACGGCGCGCCGGGGCCGATAACGTATGAGCTGTTCGACGACGATGTGCTGCGGCGCGCGAATGCGCTCAGCTTCGGTCGCGATCAGCTGCCGACGATCGATCTGCCGAACGCACGCTTCGTGGTCGGTTTCGGCGCGGACTTCCTCGGCACATGGAATTCGCCCGTGTCGCAGAATCACGGGTACGGCCTGATGCGTCAGGGCCGGCCGGGAATCCGCGGCGCCTTCGTGCAGGTGGAATCCCGCATGACCCAGACGGGGGCGAATGCGGACGAGTGGGTGCCCGTGAAGCCAGGCACGGAAGGGATCCTTGCGCTCGGGCTGGCCCAGGTCATCATCAGCGCAAAGCTTCGCCCCGCCGATGCCGGAGGCCGGGCGGGCGCGCTCATCGAGGGCTGGACCACGGGGCTGACGGCTTACGTGCCGGAGCAGGTGGAACGGTTGACGGGTGTGGCGGTCAGCCGGGTCGAACGGCTCGCTCACCAGTTCGCCGACATGCGTCCTGCAGTTGCAATCATCGGCGGGCCGCCGCTGGCGCACACCAACGGCCTCTTCAGCGCCCTGGCGGTGAACGCGCTCAATGCGCTCGTGGACAGCGTAGAGCAGCCAGGCGGCCTGTTCTTCACGCCGCAGCTCAATCTCGCTGCCGTGACGAAGCAGCCGGGCGCAGCGCCGCCGGCGCCACCATCACTCGACCGATTCGCGGCGGACATCCTGTCGGCCGGTGCGTCGACCCCCCAAGTACTGTTCATCGACGGAGCGAATCCTGTTTACACGGCCCCGCGAGCGTGGAAAGTCCGTGAGGCCTTCGAGAAGATCCCGTACATCGCAAGCTTCGGCAGTTTTCTGGACGAAACGAGCATTCTGGCGGACCTGATCCTGCCTGATCACACGTTTCTCGAGTCGTGGGCGGAGGCCGTGCCCGAATCGGGCACCAGAACTTCCGTAGCCAGTGTTGGGCCGCCCGTCATGTCTCCGCTGCACCAGACACGCGCGACCCCCGACGTCCTGCTCGAGATCGGACGACGTCTGCGGCGCCCTCTGACGCTGCCGTGGCAAACGTTCGACGAAATGCTCGGGGCGACGTTCGCGGTACTCCCTGCCGCGACCAGGGATGCTGACAGCTGGACGGACGCACAGGAAAAGGGGGGCTGGTGGGGATCGCTTCCTGCCGGCCTCACTGTTGCCGCAGCCACCACCACGCTCGCCACGCCCCCGGTTGCATTCACGGAACCGCAATTCGATGGCGACCCGCAGCAGTACCCGTTTCATTTTCTGCCCTATTCGTCGAGTGCGTTCCTTGACGGATCGCTCGCGCACCTTCCGTGGCTGCAGGAAATGCCGGATCCGCTGACGTCTGCCATGTGGAGCAGCTGGGTCGAGATCAATCCCGCGACCGCCGAGCGTCTCGGCATTGGGCAAGGCGATGTCATCGAGATCGCCTCGGCTCACGGCGCCCTGCGGACGGCAGCGATGATTTCGCCCGGCATCGCGCCCGATCTGGTCGCGATGCCGCTTGGCCAGGGGCATCAAACGTTTACGAGGTACGCAAGCGGCAGGGGTGAGAACCCCGTCGCCTTGCTCGCGCCGATGGCCGAAGCGACGACCGGTGCCTTCGCGTGGGCGGCGACGCGCGTGCGCGTCTCTCGAGTTGGCGATCCGGACGGACGATTGATTCTGTTCGCGGGCGGCATGCGCGAAGAGCTGGAGCACGACAGGTAGGCGGATAACTCCCAACGCCCGATTCCCGACTCCCAAGACGCCCCTCCCAACATCGGAATTGGGAGTTGCGGAGTTGGAAGTTGGAAGTTGGAAGTTGGAAGACAACAGGAGCCATGAATGCCACGCTGGGGAATGGCGGTTGATCTCGATCGCTGCACGGGGTGCGGCGCGTGCGTGACGGCGTGTCATGCGGAAAACAACATTTCGACCGTTGGCGCCGAACAGGCGGCTCGCGGACGCGCGAAGCACTGGATCCGGGTTGAGCGCTACTGGGAAGGAGACTTTCCGGATGTACGCCTCAAGTTCCGGCCGGTGATGTGCCAGCAGTGCGACAACGCGCCGTGCGAGCCTGTCTGCCCCACGTACGCGAGCCATCACACCGCCGACGGTCTCAACGCGCAGGTGTACAACCGCTGCATCGGCACGCGCTACTGCGCGAATGCGTGTCCCTACAACGTACGGTTCTTCGACTTCTTCAACCCGTCCTGGGACAAGCCGCTGCACCTGCAGCTCAATCCCGACGTCTCGCTGCGCGAAGTGGGCGTCATGGAGAAATGCACGTTCTGCGTCCAGCGCATCAAGGCCACGACGATCCAGGCAAAGGCCGAAGATCGCCCCGTCAAAGACGGCGAGATTCAACCGGCCTGCGCGCAGGCATGCCCGGCACAGGCGCTGGTGTTCGGCGATCTCGACGATGCGGAAAGTTCGGTGTCGCGGCTGTCCAGGTCGTCGCGCGGCAGCAAGCTCCTCGAGGATCTGGGTACCCGTCCGAGCGTGACGTACATGGCCCGACAGTCGTAGGGCGGGCCTCGAGGGTCTGCCAGGCAGTCTGAACTATGAGCGAACCAGGAACGCAAGCCGTGCACCCCGAATCCCGAGTCCCGAATCCCGAATCCCGGGTCGGGAGCAATCGGCGGATCAACAGCGACCTGCTGCGCCCGCTGATGCAGACGTCGTGGCGGTTCTATCTGCTCGTTGTCGTTTTCGGAGGCATCGTTGTGACGGCCCTTGTCGCCTGGATGTCGCAGGCGTACCAAGGCTTCGGAGTGACCGGGATCAGGTGGCCCGTGTACTGGGGCTTTTACATCACCAGCTTCGTCTTCTGGATCGGGATCAGCCATGCCGGGACGCTCATCTCGGCGATTCTCCGGCTGGTAAACGCAGGCTGGCGCCGACCTGTGACCCGCTGTGCCGAAGTGATCACGGTGTTCGCATTGATGATCGGGGCGATGTTTCCCGTCATCCACCTCGGTCGTCCCTGGCTCGCCTTCTGGTTATTCCCGTACCCCAGCGAGCGAATGATCTGGCCGAACCTGCGGTCCCCGCTCGTCTGGGATTTCTTCGCGATCAACACCTACCTCACGGGCAGCGTCCTCTTCCTCTTCCTGCCCATGATTCCGGATTTCGCCGTCGTGCGCGACAAGTCGACCGGCCTCCGGCACAGAATCTATGGAATGCTCGCGCTCGGCTGGCGCGGCACGCCGAAGCAGTGGCATCGGCTCGAGACAGCAATGCAGATCATGGCGATCGCCATCATCCCGGTGGCCGTCTCGGTGCACACGATTGTCTCGTTCGACTTCTCGATGGCGCCGGTTCCCATGTGGCAGACGACGATATTCGGCCCGTACTTCGTGGCGGGGGCGATTTTCAGCGGCATTGCAGCCCTCCTGATCGCGATGGCCGTGCTGCGCCGATTCCTCCACCTGGAAAACTACCTGCACCCGGTGCACTTCGAGAACCTGGGCAAGCTGCTCCTCGTGATGGCCCTGCTGTGGGGGTATTTCGTCTTCAACGAACGCCTGATCACGTACTACGGCAACAAGCCCCCTGAGATGGCGGTCTTCTGGCGAACACAGCGCGAGTCATTCGCACCGCTCTACTGGACGATGGTCGCGTGTAATTTCGTGCTGCCGCTCGTACTGATGGGCATCAGGCGCTTCCGGACAATCACCGGGTGCGTCATCGCTTCGTTCGGCGTCGTCATCGGTATGTGGCTCGAACGCTTTCTGATCATCGTCCCCTCGCTCGGACACAAGTACCTGCCCTACAGCTTCGGGATCTATCGTCCGCAGCCCGTCGAGATCATCATCGCCGGCGCAACCTTCGCGGCGATGACGTTGCTGTACGTGGTCTTCGCCAAGTTCGTGCCGATCATTTCGATCTGGGAGCTCAAGGCTGGAGAGCACACGCCCGCGGTCCTCGTTCCGCCGGCGACCGAGGAACATCGGCTCGGGGAGCTGCACTTGTGAAGGCCGTCTACGGGCTCTACACGGATGGGCAGTCGGCGCAGCAGGCCGTCAACCGCGCACGGGCGGCGGGGTTCGCTGCCCACCAGATCACCGTCCTCTCCGCTCAGCCGATGGAAGATTACGAGTTCGGGCAGGTGGACAAGGCGACCTGGATGTGGTCGATCGCCTGCGTCGGGGGCCTGGTGGGAATGGCCACGGCATTCGGACTCGCGTGGCTGACCGAGACGTCGTGGCCGATCAATGTCGGCGGGCTCCCGATCTTTGCCTGGTGGCCCAATCTCATCATCATCTTCGAGTTGACGATGCTCGGAGCCATACTGGCCACGGTGATGACGTTGGTTGTCACGGCGGGGCTTGGCCGTAGCTCCACGCTCTACGACCCTGAGGTGTCCGACGGGAAGATCCTGGTTGGGGTCGAGAACCCGCCTGACAGCGCCGTGCACGAACTGGAAACGGCGCTCGGCGCCGTACGCGACGCGCAGGTAAAGACAATTTGAACATCACAAGGAGATTCCGGCGATGAGACAGTTCGTAATCAGGATTGCGGTAGCGGTTGCCGCAGCGTTCGTGCTGACAGTAGCGGGATGTGGCGGAGGTGGAGGCACCTCGCCGAGTCCATCGCCGGCGCCGACGCCGACTCCCACGCCAACTCCGACGCCAACTCCAACGCCCACCCCAACACCGACGCCGACTCCGACGCCAACACCCACGCCCACGCCGAGCGGAGGGACCACCGTCACAATTTCGTCGGCCGGAGTGTCACCAAAGACGATCACGGTGCCGGCCGGTACGCGCGTGACCTTCATCAACAACGACATCCGTGCGCACGACATGGAATCGAATCCGCATCCGGAGCACACCGACTGCCCCGAGATCAATCAGGTCGGTTTCATCAGTGCCGGCCAGACGAAGCTGACGGGGAACCTCAATACGCGGCGCACGTGCGGTTATCACGATCACGATCAGGCGACAAACGCGAACCTCCAGGGCACGATCGTCATTCAGTAGTCTCGCCCGGCTTCAGCTCCAGCACCTGCACGCCCCGCGGTTCGACGAGCGTCTTCAGATCCGCGGGCGTACCGGTCAACAGCGGGAACGTGCCCCAGTGCATCGGCACGACCTGCTTCACGCCGAGGAATTCGCATGCCCTCGCGGCCTGCATCGGATCCATCGTGAAGCGATCGCCGATCGGCAGGAAGGCGATCGAGGGGTTGTACATTTCGCCAATCAGCTTCATGTCGCCGAAGAGGCACGTGTCGCCTGCGTAGTAGATCGACATCCCGTCCTCGAGCCGGACGACGTACCCCGCCGGCTCGCCCATGTACACCATCTGCCCGTTATCGAAGTACCCGCTGCTGTGATGGGCGTTGGTCATCGTCACGCGCAGGCCGGCAATCTGCTGCGATCCGCCCTTGTTCATCGGCGACGTGTTCGCGATGCCTTTGCGTCCGAGCCAGTCGCACAATTCGAAGATGCCGACAACCGGCGCCCCGCTCTCGCGCGCGCACGACACGAGGTCCTCGATGTGATCGAAGTGGCCGTGCGACACGAGGATCAGATCCACTTTGGGCGGCTTCTTCATCGAGTCGGGGCATGACGGGTTCGACGACATCCACGGATCGAACAGGATGCGCTTCCCTCCCGGGGTACGGAGGATGAATGTCGAATGACCCAGCCACGTGATGGAGAGTTTCTGCATGGGATTGACGACCTTCGATTCGACGCGATCATATTCCGTACGCTTACGGCCCTGGATGGATGCAGAGTACGCCGCGTCGGCGTCGCGCCCCGCACCCATTGTCACGGGCGGCCGACGCCAATCGTGCAGCAAGAGCGGCAACGCCTGGCGGCTGCGGGCGCTCATGCCGGGAAATCGGTCTGCGCTCGGTCCCTTCGCTGCGGTGCGGCTTCGGCGGGCAAGTGAATCGCTCCGACCGATTTCCGGCTTCGCACGGCGCTCGGCATGGCTTACGCATCCGCCAGGCGTTGCGGCTCTTACTGCTGGAGCCTGATCGCCGAAATACGGATGCTGAGTGCGCCGCGTGGGCGGCGCGTTCGAACCATGCCGACAGCGAAGTCGAAAAAACGCGAGGCGGTTCGGGGGACCAGCGAGGTTGAGCGCCGTTCGCAAGCGAACGTTCTTGGCGCGACCCGAGCGGCCCGCGGCCGTGACGGCCGTCCGAGCGTTTTTCGGCGTGGTGAGCGCGACGCCGACGCGGCGCACTCTGCATCCATCGCGATCGCCCAGTTGCGCGCCGCAAGTTCGGCAATTGCGGAATTCGTCAACTAGACTATCTGTAGTGTCGATCGAGAGTCCTGTCGAGTTCATTCGGCCGCGCCAGCCCAAGCCCGAATGGCTGAAAGTCCGCGCTCCGGGATCGGAGAACTACCTGCGCCTCAAGGGCGTGATGAAGGAGCTCAAGCTCCACACGGTCTGCGAGGAGGCGCGCTGCCCCAACATCGGCGAGTGCTGGCACCACGGGACGGCGACGTTCATGATCCTTGGTGATGTCTGCACGCGTGCATGCGCGTACTGCGCCGTCGCGCACGGCCGGCCGAACGAGCTGGACCTTGCCGAGCCGGCGCGCGTTGCCGACGCCATTCACCGCATGGCGCTGCGGCATGTGGTGATCACGTCGGTCGATCGCGACGACCTGGCCGACGGCGGCGCGTTCGTCTTCGCCGAGACGATTCGCCTCGCCCGCGAGCGGGTTCCCGGCTGCCGGATCGAGGTGCTGGTTCCCGACTTCCAGGGTCTCGAGTCGTCGCTGAGGACTGTGCTCGAGGCTGAGCCGCACGTCCTCAATCACAACATCGAAACCGTGCCGCGTCTCTACAGGATGGCACGCTCGGGTGGAAAGTACCTGCGGTCGCTGGAGCTGCTCGATCGCTCCCGACGCTATCGTCCCACCATCGCGACCAAGACCGGCATCATGGTCGGCCTCGGTGAAGAGATCGATGAGGTCGTCACCGTCTTCGACGACCTGCGCCGCGTCGGCGTATCGATCCTCACAATCGGACAGTATCTGCGCCCCTCGGCATCACACGCCCCGATGACCCGCTATTACCATCCCGACGAGTTCGCGGAGCTGAAGCGCATCGCGCTCGCGAAGGGGTTCGCCCACGTCGAGTCCGGGCCTCTCGTCCGCAGCTCGTACCACGCACATGAACAAGCCGAGGCGTACGAGAGCTCGAAGTTCACACTTCGCAGTGTGGAGGCGGACCTTTAGGTCCGCCTGGCGAAATAAGTGAGAGGTGCGACCTTCACGACCGTGGCGCTTTTGCTGGTGCTGTCGGCCGTCCTTCCCGCCCAGACATCCCAGCAACTCACGGCGCCGACCCGCGCCGACATTCTCCGCGGCGAGTACGGACCGTACCGCGCAAACAACGACCTCCTGTCCTATCGCCTGGATATCCGTGTCGATCCCGTCAAACAGTTTCTGAGCGGCACGAACACGATCCGGTTCCGCATGCTGAAGGACGACACGCGCGTTCAGATCGACCTCTACGCGTATCTCAACGTCGACAAGATCCTGCTCGGGTCGACGCCGCTGAGGTACCAGCGCGAGCTCAACTCCGTGTTCATCGATTTTCCGCAGACGTTGAGGTCGGGCCGCGTCTATGCGATCGACTTCCACTACTCGGGAAGTCCAGAGCCGACCGCGCGGTTTGGCGGCATCACGTTCAAGAAGGATCCGGCCGGCCGTGACTGGATCAACACGGCCTGCGAGGATGTCGGCGCCAGCTACTGGTGGCCGAACAAGGACCAATGGCGCGACGAGGTCGAGAACATGGAGATCAGTGTCGCGGTCCCCAATGGCCTCGTCGACGTCTCAAACGGGGCATTCCGCGGCAAGGCCGACCTTGGCGACGGCTACACGCGGTGGGACTGGCAAGTCCACTACCCGATCAACAACTACGACGTGGCGCTGAACATCGGCGCCTACGAGCATTTCGCCGATCGACTTGGCGACCTGCCGCTCGATTTCTACGCGCTCCCCGAGGATCTGGACAAGGCAATGCGGCAGTTCGCACAGGCGAAGCCGATGCTCCAGGTATTCGAACACTACTTCGGTGAATACCCGTTCGAGAACGACGGATACAAGCTGATCCAGGTGCCGTACGCCGGGATGGAGCATCAGAGCGCCGTGGCCTACGGCAATCGCTTTGAGAACGGCTATTTCATCTCCCCTGACTGGACCGGCGTCGGCATCAGCCCGCGGTTCGATTTCATCATCATCCACGAGAGCGCGCACGAGTGGTTCGGCAACAGCGTGACCGCCGCCGACGTGTCGGACATGTGGATTCACGAAGGATGGGCCACCTACCTGGAATGCCTCTTCGTCGAATACATGTACGGGCATGACGACTATCTGAAGTACGCCAATGCGCTCAAGGCGAAGGTGCGGAACATCCAGCCGATCATCACACCCCGCGGCATTCACCGCGAGCCGACGCAGGACATGTACTTCAAGGGCGCGCTCTTCATTCACACGCTCCGCAGCGTCGTGGACGACGACCGCCGCTGGCGGACGCTGCTGCACGACTTCTATCAGCGCTTCAAGTACCGCACGATCCTGACCGAGGATGTGGTGCAGTTCTTCAACCAGCAGACGGGACAGAACCTGACGCCCATCTTCAACGAGTACCTCCGCCACGCTGCGGTGCCGACGCTCGAACTGAAGTTTGACGAGCCGGCGAAGACGGTGGCCTATCGATGGAAGGCCGGCGAGAAGGACTTCGCGATGCCGGTGCGCGTGGGAACGCCCGGCGCGTGGCAGATCGTTCAGCCGACCACGGAGTGGATGACGCTGCCCCTGACGATCGAGAAGAACGCTTTCGAGGTCGCGACAGACCTGTACTACGTCTACGTCAGCCGGGAGTAGCGGACTAGCTGGTTGCGGGGTCAGACCCCAGCGAAGCCTCTTGACAACGGTCTTACAACATGTAAGATCAGCGGCGCTTGACCGAACCACGCCTTCCGTCGATCTCATCCACCGAATCCCTGGTCCTCGATCTGCTCGAAACAGCCGAACGATACGGGCTGGAGCTTGTCGACGCCTCACGGGGGCGGCTGAAGCGCGGGTCGATCTACGTGACGCTTGGCCGCATGGAAGCGAAAGGCTTCGTCCAATCGCGCCAGGAGGAGCGGGCCCCTGGCGCCATTGGCCTGCCCCGGCGCCTCTACCGCCCCACGCCGTACGGACTGACCGTTCGCGACGCGTATCGCCTGCTGCGCGATGCGCTCGCGCTGAAACCCGCCGAGGCCCAGTGATGCCCGGAACCTGGCTCGCACTGATCGCGCAGAGGTGCCTGCACGGCGACACATTCGCGCTGGTCGTCTCGCCCGCAATCGCGGACATGCAGTTCGAATCTCCCGCAGGGTACGGGCTTCGCGCGCGGCATTACCTCGCGGTCTGGAAAGCACTGGCCGGCGCGCTGACGTCCGATGTTGTGGCGGATCTGCAATCGCTGCGCGACGACCTGCCAATCCTCGTGACCCTCACGCTGATGCAGGTCTCGTATTACCTGTTCTTTCTGCTGCTGCTTTCCGGATTAGGAACGGGAAGAATGTCCTCGCTGCTTCCCGATCAAGCCGCCGCGATGCACGCGGCAGGCTACGTCGCTGGCATCGCGCTTCTCTGTCTGATTCCCACGGCGACCTGTTTCTGGCCGACGCGCCGCGCGAACTGACACACAATTCGACTGGAGCCTCACGTGCTCGAGCTCGACGAGATCTGGAAAAGCTATCGCGGCATTCCAGCGGTGCGGGCGCTGAGTCTCCGCGCCAGGCCGGGAGACGTGGTCGGCCTGCTTGGCCGTAACGGGTCGGGCAAGAGCACGACGGTGCGCATGATCGTCGGACTGCTTCGACCAACCCGCGGCGTGATCCGGTGGCAAGGCATCGACATCCAGCAGCAACTGCTGGACTACCAGGCAATCGTCGGCTACGTGCCCGAAGAACCGCGCCTCTATGCCTATCTCACGGCGCCTGAGTACCTCGAGCTCGTTGGCGGGCTGCGCGGCATCCCGCGCAGCACGCTGGTGCGCCGGACGAATCGCTACCTCGAGCTGTTCGGGCTCGATACGGATCGCTACGCGCCGTTGTCGTCCTTTTCCAAGGGCATGCGGCAGAAGGTCCTTATCGCCGCCGCGCTGATTCACGACCCGCAAATCGTCGTCCTCGACGAGCCGAACTCGGGACTGGACGTCGGTGCGTCGTTGATCCTTCGCACGCTCGTGAACACGCTTGCTGAGCGCGGAAAGATCGTCATCTACAGCTCCCATCTGCTCGACGTGGTCGAGCGCGTCTGCCAGGAGGTGCTGATTCTTCACGACAGCGCCGTCGTCGCATCGAACTCCGTCACGAAGCTTCGGGAGCTGACACATACGACCTCGCTCGAGGAAGCATTTACGAGTGTCGCGATCGACCAGGATGTCGTCCGCATCGGCCGCGAGATCGCTGACGTCGTGATGCTGTGACCCGCCTCCGCTTCATTGCCTGGTGCGAAGCTTCGGCGCGACAGGCTTTCCCTGACGCCGTTGCGCGGGAGATCGAGCAGTTCACGCTGCTGTCGCGTGATTCGGTGCGAAGGCTGCTGAGTGCGGCGTCGATGTCGAGGGAGACGGATCCCGCGCAGTTCGCGCTCTGGGCGACGGTACTGGTCTCCGTGCCGCCGGCGATGTACGCAGTTCACCAACTGCTCAACTACTCGGCGATGAGGTACGCGCCCGCATTCTTTGTCGACCTGGCGATCCAGGCGGATCGAATGTTCTTCGTCCTGTACGGGATGCTTGCCGCAGCGCTCCTGGCGGCGGTCATGTGGGAAGCGCTGCTGCCCGACCGTTCGGACCAGGAGATCGTGGGGAGTCTTCCGGTACGACCTCGCACGCTCGCTGCGGCGCGGCTTTCTGCGGCGCTGATGGTGGTCACGATGTTCTCGCTGCCGATCAGCCTTCCCGCGGGCATCATCCTGGCGGTCGCGGCGCCGGCGCATCCCGCGCTGGGCTTCCTGCCGACCGTCTTCGCGGCGCACGTCATCGCGACGATGGGCGGAAGCCTTTGTGTGTTCGCGTTACTGCTTATCGTCCGCGGCGCGATTGCGTTCTGCCTGGGCGAGCATGTGTCCCAGCGGCTCGCCACGGTACTGCAACTGGTGACCGTCGCCGCGCTGGCCGAGGTGGTTTTCTTCATCCCAGGCGTGCTGCCGGCCATGGTCACCCGCATGATCTTCGCGGACCCGAGCGCGATAGCACTGCCCCCGGTCTGGTTTGCCGCGCTCTATTCGTGGCTTGTCGGCACCCCGCATGCCGCGCTCGCGTCGACCGCCCTGCTGGCGCCGATTGCATTCGCGTCGGCAGTGGTGCTGGTGATTCCCGTCTACCTCTTGCCGGCCGCGGTCCTCGCGCGGCGGACGATCGAGACGCAACCACGCCAGCACGCAGGCGTCATCTCATCATTCGCGAGAACCGCCGCGGTCGCCTTGCCCGCATCTGCGGTCATCCGCGCAATTCTCGTCTTCGTGGTCGCCAGTCTGCTGCGCAGCCGTCGCCATCGACTCGTCGTAACTGCCTATGCGGGCGTCGCGATTGCGGTCGGGACGATGGGCGTGATTGCCGGGAGCATCCGCGGGACGATCGCACTCGACCATCCCGGCGTATCGCTGCTCTCGTTGCCGCTCGTTCTGATGTTCTTCGTTGCGTTGGGATTGCGCGCCGCCTTTGCCATCCCCACCGATATCGAAGCCAACTGGTCCTTCCGCGTGGCGCAGCCGCCCGTCATGGCAGCCGTCAACGCCACGGCGATCGCCATCCTGCTGGTCGGGATCGTCCCCATTGTGGCCGTGGCGTCGACCGCAGCCTTCCTGCTGGGATGGGACCATGGCGCGGCCACCGCGGTCGGGGCACTCGATCTGCTCTCCGCAATGGTGCTCGTGGAGTGGGCGCTGGCTGACTGGAGAAAAGTGCCGTTCACATGCGGGCACATGCCGGACCCAGAGTCGCTGAGGTCGCGCTGGCTCTTCTACATCGTCCCGCTCATCGTCTTCGCGTTCGTGAACGCGGCGATTCAGAGGCATGCGCTCGCCTCGACGCGCGCCATGTGCTGGTATGCAGGTATTGCCGCCGTCGCAATCGCGATCCTGCACCTCAGGCGATGGGTTGCCGTGCGCCGGTTGATGCTGCAGTTTGAGGCATCCCCAGGCGATGCGATGGCGACGTTGAGCCTGTCGGAGGCCCTGCACTAAACACGTGCAAAGTTCCAAAGTGCAAAGCGCAAAGTACGCAGGTTTTGACGTTCTTTCCGACTTTGAACTTACAAAAACTGCCAGAGCAGATACGCGGCCATGGCCGAACCGACGATCGCGCCGCCATAGCAGATCGTCGCGATCACTTCCTCGAGATGCTTGATCTGCAGCCCGTCATAGAGCGTGTGGCGAAAGCGATGCGCCCAGTGGAACAGCGACAGCGCGCACAGCGCGAAGAGCGTCAGGGCCGCGATCGGATTGGCCAGGACGGCAGCCATGCGCTCATGCGTGGGCGCCGACAGCCATCCCAGCGGGAACGCGATGCCGAACAGGAACAGGAGCGCCGGCATCAGCATCCCGGACATGACGCCGCCCGCGCTGAAGAGCATCCACAGCAATGGTTCTGGATGTCGTTTGATCATTTTACTGGACCGTATCAACTAGGTTGGGTGGAGGTCACAACAAGCCGCCGAGTGCAATTTCACCGGCCGCGACAACGCCGGGGTCCCCGCCGCGCACGCTTGCGCGGCGGGGTGGAACGGAGCGGCCGGTCCTGATTTGGGCAGAACATACCGTTAAACCCCCAGCAGGACCCAGAAGACGACGGCCGAGGCCACGACCCACGCCGCGTAGTGACCGCCGGCAACCCACGAGGCAGGCACGCGCGTCTTGCCGAGGTGCACGACCATCGCACGCGGCGCCGCGTCGAAGAAGGTGTACGCGTGGTAGACGAGGAACAGAAAGCTCACGACGTTGAGCCAGAGGATCGCCGGCGTTGCCGACCATGACATGAACTGCTGGTAGTTCGCGTCCCCCTGCAGCACCGCCCGCACGAGCAGGAGAAGGTAGACGACGAACCACGCCACGAAGATACAGCTCGCTTCGCGAAGGACGAACGCGAAGTAGGACCAGCTCCCCAGCCACCAATACGTCGACACGCGGGGGCGCAGCCAGCGCGGATGATAGTCGGTGTAGTTGGGACTCTCAGCCACTATGCCCCCCTCGGCATGAAGAACGTCTTCATCTCTTCGAGCGCCGCGGTCAGCTTGTAGCGCTGTATGGCGCCGGCGGGATCGACGTGCTTGGGACAGACCTTCGTGCATTCGCCGACGAAGGTGCAGCCCCAGATCCCCGCATGCTCGGAGAGCACCTCCATCCGCTGCTTCGACCCCTCGTCCCGATTGTCCAGGTTGTACCGCTGTGCGAGCGCGATCGCGGCCGGGCCGATGAACTTCGGATCCAGGCCGTAGATCGGGCATGCCGCGTAGCACAACATGCAGTTGATGCACATGCTGAACTGCTTGTACTCGTCGAGCTCCTGCGGCGTCTGCCGGTACTCGCCCTCCGACAGCGGCTTGTCGTAGCGGCGCACGATAAACGGCTTGACGCTCACGAGCTTCCGCATGAAATCGCCGATATCGACGATCAGATCGCGGATGACCGGGAAATTCCGGAGGGGCTCGATCCGCAGCGGTCCGGGCGCGTAGTCGGCCATGAACGTGGCGCACGTCAGCTTGGGCTCGCCGTTGACGGTCATGCCGCAGCTCCCGCAGATTCCCATCCTGCAGGACCAGCGATATGAGAGGGTGCCGTCGATCTTGTCCTTGATGTAGTTCAGGCCATCCAGGACGACCCAGTCCTTCGGGCACGGCACCTCGTGCTCGTCGAACGTCGGCTCAGACTGCTTCTCCGGCAGGTAACGCGCTACCTGCAGCGTGATGTGGTCCCCCATGCGTAGCGGCCTCCCCGTAAACCCGCTCGGCCGGCGGCCAGCGGGTGATGGTGACAGGCAAGTACTCGACCCGTGGTGATCCGTCCGCGTTCCGGTAGACGAGCGAATGCGAGAGAAACCGGACGTCGTCACGCGCGGGAAAATCGGTGCGCTGGTGCGCGCCGCGCGATTCATGGCGCTTCACCGCGGACGCGACGATCGTCTCCGCGACGTCGAGCATGAACGACAGTTCGAGCGCCGATACCCGCTCGGTGTTGAAGGTGCGACTGGTGTCCTCGATGGCGACGTCGGCGACGCGCGCCCGCACACGCCGGAGCTGCTCGATTCCCTTCGCCAGCGCCGCGCCTGACCGGTAGATCCCGGCACTCTCTTCCATCGTCTTCTGCATCTCCTCGCGCAGATTGGCGATGCGCTCGTGCCCTCTTCTATTGAGCAGGTCGTGCTCGACGCGGCGCCGCTCGTCCTCGGTCTGCGCCACGACCCCCGCCGTCACATCGAACACACGCGAGGCGTATTCAGCCGCCACGCGCCCGGCGCGCGCGCCGAAGACGAGCAGCTCGGGCAGCGAGTTCGAGCCGAGCCGGTTGGCGCCGTTGATGCTGACGCACGCCGTTTCACCGACCGCATAAAGCCCGGGCAGCGGCGTGGCGCCGTTGATGTCGGTGTGGACGCCGCCCATCATGTAGTGGACGACCGGCCGCACGGGAATCAGCTCGGTGACCGGGTCGACGTTCTGGTATTTCTTGCACAACTCCCGAACGAACGGGATCTTGGAATCGATCTTCTTCGCGCCGAGATGCCGGAGGTCGAGGTGCACGACCGGTCCGTACGGCGTCGCGATCGTCCGCCCCTTGGCCAGTTCCTGCATGAACGCCTGGGACAGTCGATCGCGGGGCCCGAGCTCCATCGACTTGAAGACCGGATCCTTGTGCGGCGTGCCGAGGTTGTAGTCCTGCAGGTACCGGTAGCCGTCCTTGTTGATCAGGTACCCGCCTTCGGCCCGCGCGGCTTCCGTGATCAGGATGCCGGTGAACGGCAGGCCGGTCGGATGGTACTGGACGAATTCCATGTCCTTGAGCGGCGCGCCCGCGCGATAGGCCAGGCTCATCCCGTCGCCGGTGTTGATCGAGGCATTGGTCGTGAACGGAAAGACCTTGCCGCATCCGCCGGTGCACAGGATCACCGCCCGCGCGGTGATCGCCTCGACGCGTCCCGAGGCGAGATCGATCGCCACCACGCCCTGGGCGCGTCCGTCATCGACCAGAATCTTCGTCACGAACCATTCGTCGTACCGCTTGACGGTCGTGTACTTGAGCGAGGTCTGGAACAGCGTGTGCAGCATGTGGAAGCCGGTCTTGTCGGCGGCAAACCACGTGCGCATTTTCTTCATGCCGCCGAACGGCCGCACGGCGACGCGGCCATCGGGCTCGCGGCTCCACGGGCAGCCCCAATGTTCGAGCTGCAACAGCTCCCTGGGCGCCTCCTTGACGAACGCCTCGACCGCGTCCTGGTCGGTCAGCCAGTCGCCGCCGGCAATCGTGTCGAAGGCGTGCTCGTCGAGACTGTCATCGGGGGCAATCGCGCCCGCGGCGCCTCCTTCGGCGGACACCGTGTGGCTCCGCATCGGATACACCTTGGAGACGACCGCGATATCGAGGCGTGGATTGGTTTCAGCGATGGCGATAGCAGCGCGAAGACCAGCGCCGCCGCCGCCTACCAGCACAACGTCGTGATTAGGGATCACCGTTTCCTCCGCCGACCGTGGTTCGTACCTTCGTTGTGCCGAAAGCGGCCTTCCGTGGGTCGGGCGTTATTCCGCTGACAGGAGCTCATCCATCAGGACGTGCCCGTCGTGGCGGACGATCCTCCGGCTCACGCTGCCGTCGTGGTACTCGTGCTGGACGCTCATGCACCCGCACGAATATTCCACTTCCCGCGTGACGACGCAGTCGTCGTCATGGTCTTCGTAGTGTTCCCCGTCGACGATTTTCCCGCATGGGGCAGGCTGGCCCTTGAAGCTGCCGTTTGCGTTCACGCATTCCCCTCCTTCCGAAGTTGCCTTGGGGTACGCCGAGACGCCGTCGAAACGATTGCTGCGGGCTGCTGAGACCGTTACAGCAGCGAGCGGCAACTCCGGGGACCGAAGGGAAACCAGAGGTAGGGTGAGAAGCCTCCCCGGCGGCTTCAGTGGCACATACTACACAGCCGGGGTAGAAGTTCAAAGTGGGAAGTTCGAAGTTCGAAGTAGGTGGAAAGCCCCGTCCTGAGCCGATTCACTGATTTACTGTTTCGCGACCGGCACGATCCGGCGCAGCTCGTCGAAGAAAATCGAATGCGTGTCGAGATAGGTCTGTATCGAGTGGAGCAGATTCCGCGAGATACGCTGATGTCGCGTTACCGGAGAGGGACTCACGTGGCGCCGCCATCCATATCTCGAGCCGCAAACCATCGTCTGGAGGCGCAACGTAGTCGGCATACGTGAGCTTGGTTGAAGAACGTTCCCGCTCCACCGCTGGCTCCTAGCGCAGAAATTGTGCCCGGATCCAGGCTGCTGGCTCTCGGCTTTACTAACCACGCCCGGCGGGCGCGATTGGTACGCCTGAGAAGCCTGCCTACTTTGCGGGCACGAGTCGCTTCAGCTCTTCTGTCCAGTTTTGGACGACGACGATCTCGCGCGGGGCGGACGTCGCGTCGGTCGACGCCCCTTCCTTGATCATCAGGAACCGCTGGCCGTCGGGCGATACGTCGTAGGTACGGCCTGCAGCATTCAAATTCGCGAAATAGGGCCCCTCGAACAGCCGCGTGGGATTGCCGGCTCGAAACGTGGACCCATCTTCAACCGAGGTGCTCATCACCGCGCCACTCGGTCCCAGGTAAAAGAGTTCCTTGCCACTGCGCGCCCACAGCGGCCGCGTGCCGCCGCCCGTGGAAATCTGCCAGCGGCCACGGTCGGTGTCCGGAAACGGCCGCACGTAGATTTCGTTCTGCCCCGACTCGTTCGACTGATACGTTAACCATCGGCCATCGGGCGAGATTTCCCCATTCAGCTCGTTGAACGTCGTCTGCACGAGCGGCCGGACGTCGCTCGTCGCGCTTCGTCCAGACCGGCCGACACCTGGCGAAGGCGGCTGGGCCCGTCGCCCCCCCTCCAACGCCAGCACCATCAGGTCCGACCCGGTCGTCGCGGTCTCTTCGCGGAAGACCAGCCGCGTCCCGTTCGGGGAGAACGCGCTGGCGAAGTGAATGTTCGGGCTCTCGGTGAGCTGCTCCACCGCCCCCGTGCCGTCCGCCGCCTGCCAGAAGAGATTGTCGTTCCCAGCGCGCTGGGAACGGAACACCACTCGCCGCCCGTCGGGCGTCCAGACCGGATGACTATCTGGCCCCGGATCAAAGGTGAAGCGCGTCAGCGCCTCTCGCGCGAGATCCCAAATCCAGATGTCCTGCTCCTGGTCGCGGATGTCTAGCGCCACTCGCGTGCCATCGGGCGATAGCCTCGGATACCAATAGGCCCGCTGCGGCGTCTCGAGCGGCTCTTCGCGTCCCCGCCGATCCACCCACACCAACGTGCTGAACGAGCCCTGCACCCCGCCGGGCACATAGACCAACGTGCCATCGTGAGACAGGCTCATGTAGGCCGCCCCAAGCGGTGACGTCATCACCTGCTCCAACACGGGCACGGGTGGGCCCACGACTTCGAGCCGTCCGAGGTCGAAGGCGACCGCCCGCAACGCCCCAGCCACGCTGTAGACGAGATGCCCTGTCGACACATACCGCGCATGGATGCCGCCACGGATGAGAATCTTCTGCTCGCGTGTCGCCAGGTCGAGCAGGGCGATCTGCTCGCCTCCAGCCGTCGTAATGGTGAAGAGGACGGCATGGCCACCGGGCAAGACCTCGGGCCACCAATGAGCCAGCTCGCCCTGATCCCGGTTGGGCGTCGTCAACACCTCCGGTTCACCCCCGGCCGCCCGCACCCGCAACAAACCCAAGGGGAAGTCAACGGCGAATATGACGGAGTCATCGGTGCTCCAACTTGCGCCCCTGGGATTACCGTTGAACCGGCTGACAGTCACGGGCGGTCCCCCGGTGGCCGCGACCTTCTTGAGCGTGCCGGGTCCATCGACATCGAAGAAGCCGATCCATTGGCCGTCGGGTGAGAAGAAGAGTCCTTCCGGTGCACCCAGGCCCGGCAGCGTCGTGGGCTGAAGCTCATTGAGCGCGCGCACGACGATCCCCTGGGCACCGGCGCCCACATACGCCAGGCGCGTGCCATCAGAGGAGATCGCGACATTAGGAATAGAGCCACCGATATCGAGGGCGGTCGCGCCGGACAGGGTCACCGTCAGCCGGACAACGCGCGGCGGTGACGGACGTATGAGTGCCCAGAAGCCGAAAAGCGTTACGCCTAGTAGCACGACGATGCCCGAGACGAGCGGCAGCGGTTGCTGCCACATGCGAAGCGGCCGATCCGGCGGTAGCACCGTGGCAGCGGCCGGCCCCGTCAGCGCCTCGTCCAGCTCAAAGCGCGCGACCGCGATGTCGGGCACGCGTCGCTTGGGATCCTTCTCCAGGCAGCGTTGCAACAGCTTTGCAATAGGCGCGGGCGTTTTCTTCGGCAACGCCGCCAAATCTGGCTCCCGATCGAGAATCGCTGCAATAGTGTCGGAGATCGTGTTGCCAGCGAATGCGGATCGACCTGTGAGCATTTCGTAGAGTACGCAGCCGAACGCCCAGATATCGGTACGCTTGTCAACCGCCTGTCCGCGCGCCTGCTCGGGACTCATGTACGCGGGCGTGCCCATGATCGCGCCTTCGCGCGCAGCTGTTGCGGTGACGGTGGGTGACTGTGACAGATCGGGGCCAGGCGCATCACCGGTACTCGCCTTCGCGAGCCCGAAGTCGAGTACCTTCACGACGCCGTCGGGCGTGACCTTGACGTTCGCGGGCTTGAGATCACGGTGAACGATCCCTTTCTCATGCGCCGCTTCCAACGCCTCCGCAATCTGCCGCGCGATCTCGAGCGCGTCGACGACGGGCAACCCTGATCCCCGATCCCTGGCCCCTGATCCCTTCGCGATGCGCTCGGCCAGCGTCTCACCCTCCACCAATTCAAGGACCAGCGCGCGCACTGCGGCGTGCCCGGCGCCGGGCGAAGGGTCGCTCTCCTCAAACCCGTAGATGGCTCCGATGTGTGGATGATTGAGTGTCGCCAGGACGCGTGCTTCGCGCTCGAAGCGGGCGAGGCGATCCGGATCGGCCGTGAACGCGTCCGGCAGGATCTTGATGGCGACGTCGCGCCCGAGCTTCGTATCGCGTGCGCGGTAGACCTCCCCCATGCCGCCCGCGCCGATCAGCCGGTCGATGCGGTAGGGGCCGACCATCGCGCCCGGATCGAGCCGCCGGACGGCCTCGATCGATCCGCTCACCGGTCGGTCATCGAACCCGCCGGGGTCGTGATGAGCGGCGAGCATTGCGTCGACTTCGTCGCGCAGGGCACGGTCGTCGGCGCAGGCGTGATCGAGATACGTCGCACGGGCCGCCGCGTCGCGCGACCGCGCCGCGTGGAACACCTCGCTCACCTGCCGCCAGCGCTCAGGCGTCATGCGGTCGCTTGCCACGCAGCTCCTTTAATAACCACGCCCGGGCCGCCTGCCAGTCCCGCTCGGCGGTCGCGATCGAGATCCCGACGGCCTCGCCGGCCTCTGCGAGGGACAGCCCCCCAAAGAATCGGAGCTCGGCGAGCTGACACTTCCGAGGATCGAACGCCGCCAGGCGTGTGAGCGCCGAGTCGAGATCGAGCACGTCGACACTGACCGGTGGCGTCGCCCGCGCCATATCGTCCAGCGTGACCCGCGCCCATTGCCCCGACCGCTTCGCCATCCGGTGCGCGCGGGCGCGATCGACCAGGATGCGCCGCATCATCTGACACGCCACCCCGAAGAACTGCCCGCGGTTCTGCCACACCACCCGCCGCTGATCGACCAGCCGCATGTACGCCTCGTGCACGAGCGCCGTCGGCTGCAGCGTCTGCCCGCGGCGTTCGCGCCGCAACTGTCCGGCCGCGCGCCGGCGCAGCTCCTGATACACCACTGTCATGAGCTGGTCGCGGGCGGCGATATCGCCCGCGGTCCAGGCATGGAGCAGCGCCGTCACGTCGTGACTGGACGCATTCACTGGCCTTGGAAACTGTCACATCCTGCCGCGCCGACGGTCTGTCGTCAAGGCCGCTTCGCTCGCATCAAAAAATACAAGCGAGCTTCGGGCGAGCCTCGCCAGCGCGGAGGCGGGCCATGAGCAAGATTTTCACTGGTTCTCGCGTCACCCGGCGGAGGCCATTCGGCCGCTGCCGTAAAGGGCCTCCAGAAAGCAGGAAGCCATGTGGCGCCGCGGAGTTCTTGCCTGCGCTCTCTTGATCGGGATCCTGGCCGGTCGCGCCGACGCGCAAACAGCGGTGCTTCTCGGATTCATGGAAAGCGACGTTCGATTGGCTGTGCGGCGCGCGGTCGAGGGCGCGGCTGCCCGTCTCGCTCGTCCCGGTTGCCAGGGACTCTTTTCCGACTTTACCGATGAAGTCGGCCAGCGCCTCTCCACCACGCTCGCGGCGAGCGGGAAGAGTCCAGCCGAGGCCCTAGGTGTGTTGCGATTCTTCGATGACGGCGCGGCGCCGCAATGCCGCGCGGGCACCACGCTGGCCTTCACCCAGACCGGCTCTCGGCTCATTCGCGTCTGCGGACTGCAGTTCAGAGATCGGTTTGCGCAGAATCGTACGACCACCGAGATCATCCTGATTCACGAGTTCCTGCATACGCTCGGACTCGGAGAGAATCCACCTACCAGCCGAGCGATCACGGAACGCGTCGCTGCCAGATGCGGTGGCTGATACTTGGACTTTCGCAGGGACCGCGTCGCCACACGCTGCGCGTACCTACCATGTCGCCCGCATTAAAAACTACCTGGCGTCACGATCCTTGCGTGGATGTTCTTCCTCGTCGGCTGGCTGGCACGGCGGTAGGAACGTAAGGAACGGGAGGGGGCTGGGCGGGTCTGAAGACCCGCCTCTACTTCCAACTTCGAACTTCTTACTTGAACATCTGCAGGAGTCTTGTGACCGGATCGTAGTACCGGCTGACGACGCGTTCCTTGAGCGGGATGATGGCGTTGTCCGTGATGTGGATGTGCTCCGGGCAGACGTTCGTGCAGCACTTCGTGATGTTGCAGTAGCCGATCCCCGCCGTGTCCTTCATGTCGGGAATCCGGTCGGCCGTGTCGATCGGGTTCATCTCGAGCGCCGCAGCGTACACGAAGTACCGCGGACCGATGAACTCGTCGAACTTCTTGTGCTCGCGCAACACGTGACAGACGTCCTGGCACAGGAAACACTCGATGCATTTCCGGAACTCCTGGACCCGATCCACGTCGCGCTGCGCCATCCGCCAGGTGGCGTCCGGGGCGTCGGGCGGACGCGGCGTGATCTTCCTGATCCCCTTCTTGACCTTGTAGTTCCACGACACGTCGGTGACGAGGTCCCTGATGGGCGGGAACGTGCGCATCGGTTCCACGACTACCGGCTCGTCGAGGTTCAGGTTGTTCAGACGGGTCATGCACATCAGGCGCGGCTTCCCGTTCACCTCGGCCGAGCACGAGCCGCACTTCCCCGCCTTGCAGTTCCAGCGGACGGCCAGGTCGGGCGACTGCTCGGCCTGGATGCGGTGCACGGCGTCGAGCACCACCATTCCGTCCGAGACCGCCGTGGTGTAGTCCCTGAAGCCCCCGCCACCATCGGATTGGGTGCGCCAGATCCGAAACGTCGCCTGATCCCGCATTAGGTCTTTTGCTCCTCGATCGCCTGCGTCAGATGGTCTGGCATCGGCGGGATCGGGATGCGCGACACGCGCATCCCGACGCCGGGGACCAGCTTCACCATGATATTGACCCCGCCCAACGCCGGAGACTTGTCCGGATAATCTTCACGGAAGTGGCCGCCGCGGCTTTCCTTGCGCTCGATCGCCGAGCGCGTGATGGCTTCCGATATCGGCAGCAGGTTCTTCAGATCGATGGACGTGTGCCAGCCGGAGTGATACTCGCGGTGTCCCTCGACGCCGACGCGCGCGTTGCGCTCGACAAGATGCCCGAGCTCATTCAGCGCCTGCTGCATCTCCGATTCGGTGCGGACAATGCCCACGAGGTTCTGCATCGCCTCCTGCAGGTCCTGCTGGACGTTGTACGGGTTCTCGCCGTGGGAGCCGCGATTAAACGGTGCAAGCGACTCCGTGATGGCGCGGTCGGCGGCGGCGTCGTCGAGCCGCGGCTGACCGCTCTCCTTCGCGAACCGCGACGCGTACTCGCCAGCCCGCTTGCCGAACACGATCAGATCGGAGAGCGAGTTGCCGCCGAGACGGTTGGCGCCGTTGATCCCCGAGGCGCACTCGCCCGCCGCGAACAGGCCGGGGACGCTCGACATCTGTGAGTCGCTGTCCACGCGGATCCCGCCCATGATGTAGTGCATTGTCGGGCCGACCTCCATGGGCTCCTTCGTGATGTCGAGGTCGGCGAGCTCCTTGAACTGGTGATACATGCTGGGGAGCTTCCGCTTGATGTGCTCCTCGGCGTTCGGCACCTTCTCCTTGATCCATGCGATGTCGAGGAACACGCCGCCATGCGGAGAGCCGCGCCCCGCCTTTACCTCGCGATTGATACAGCGCGCCACGTGATCGCGCGTCAGCAGCTCGGGCGGACGACGGGCGGTCTTGTCGTGCTGCACGTAGCGCCAGCCTTCCTCGGGATCCGACGCGGTCTGCGGCTTGTAGTTGTCGGGGATGTCGTCGAACATGAAGCGGCGGCCTTCCCTGTTCTTCAACACGCCGCCTTCACCGCGGACGCCTTCGGTCACGAGGATCCCCCTGACGCTCGGCGGCCAGACCATCCCGGTGGGATGGAACTGGATGAATTCCATGTCGATCAGCTCGGCGCCCGCGCGGTAGGCGAGCGCGATGCCGTCGCCGGTGCCTTCCCAGCTGTTGCTGGTGATCTTGTACGCCCGGCCCGCGCCCCCGGTCGACAGGATCACGGCCTTGGCCGAAAAGAGATGGAACCGCCCGCGTTCCCGGTCGTATGCGACC
>Ga0070699_100000175_pt1 | contig 61791 bp, 54 predicted proteins | sample KBSK1503metaG_FD_65473 | JGI IMG/M metagenome (GOLD analysis project Ga0070699, IMG submission 65473) | Corn, switchgrass and miscanthus rhizosphere microbial communities from Kellogg Biological Station, Michigan, USA - KBS K1-50-3 metaG | ecosystem: Host-associated > Plants > Roots >... | reverse complement strand
CCGGATGATCGAGGAGTAGGACATCCGCGTCAGCTTGTGCCCCACCTCCAACACCACGCTGTCCAACGCACCCGCGATCACCCGCGCCGTGATGGGGTCGATCTGCCTGGCCGGCGCCCTGCCCGCCTCGTACTCGATCACATCTACGACTGGTGCTGTTATCGCCATGACCCCCTCCTCGGTTCAGTCGGCATCGCTAGACCCGGATCAGCAGGTCGCCGCTCGCCAGCACCTCGACTGTGGCGCCGGGCGGTACGACCGCCGTGGAATCCGTCTGGAGGAGGATCGCCGGGCCCTCCAGGCGGCTGCCTACCGGCACCCGGGCCCGCTCGTAGAACGGCGCGTCAAAGGCGCGCAGACCGCCGACATCGAAGTGAACCGGCGCGACATCGATCCGAGACTCCGAGATGCTCCCGCCCGCCGGCGGCGGCACCTCCGGCATCTTGGGGAGCCGTCCCGTCGCAACGACCCGGATGTTCACGAGCTCGATCGGGTTGCCCGGGAACGAGTGGCCGTACTCCTCTCCGTGCAGGCGGTTGAAGTCATCCCAGAACCGCCGCATGCTGTCCGGCGTCAGCCGGCCGTCCGAAAACGGCACGCGCAGCTCATATCCCTGGCCCACGTACCTGCAGTCGGCTGCGTGCCGAACGACCACGCTGTCGCGCGGCACGCCATCTCGCCTCAGCTGACCGAGCGCTTCGCCGTCGAGACGCTCGAAGTCCGCGTTCAGCCGCGCAAGGTCGGCGTCGCCGTCCAGCATGAACTCGTTCTGGATCAGGTCGTACTTGAGGTCAGTGGTGAGCAGACCCATGGCCGAGGTGATGCCGGGGTACATGGGCACGATCACCTCTGGGACCCCGAGCGACCGTGCCACCTCGGCCGCATGCAGCGGCCCCGCACCGCCGAACGCCACCAACGTGAACTGCCGGGGGTCGTGGCCCTTCTGGATCGTCCGCGAACGGATGGCGTTGGCCATGTTGTGGTTCACGACCGTGACCACCCCTGCGGCCGCGTCCAGAGCTGAGATGCCCAGATCGCCGCTCAGCTTCTCGATCGCCTTCCGGCCGAGCTCAGGCTGAACCGACATGGCGCCACCCAGGAAGTGGTCGGCTCGCAGGCGGCCCAACACGAAGTTGGCGTCCGTCACCGTGGGCTCCGTGCCGCCGAGTCCGTAACAGGCCGGCCCCGGTCGAGCGCCGGCGCTGCGCGGGCCGACTCGAAAGGCCCCGCCCGGGTCGACGTAGGCGACGCTGCCGCCGCCCGCCCCGACGGTCTGCACGTCGATCATCGGGATCAAGACCGGATAGCCGGCGATGAACGTATCCCGAGCGGTCGCCTCCGTGATGCCGTGCCGGGTCACGATTCCGATGTCGGCGCTGGTGCCGCCCATGTCGAAGGTGATCAAGCTGTCGCGGCCGCACGCATTCCCGATGTGTGACCCGGCCAGGACGCCCGCGGCCGGACCACTCAGCAAGAGCGTGGCCGGGTATCGAGCGGCGAACTCACCCGTGGCGACTCCGCCGTTCGAGCGCATCAGCCGCAGCTCTGCCTTCATTCCGGCTCCGCGCATGCGCTGCATGAGGTGATCGAGGTAGCGGCGCACATTCAACCCAACGAACCCGTTGATCGCGGCGGTGGTGAAGCGCTCGTACTCGCGAAACTGCGGGAACAGGCTGGCCGACGTCGTGACGAACGCCTCCGGATAGACCTCCTCCACGATCGACCGCGCGCGCTCCTCGTGCTGCGGGTTCCGGTAGCTGTTGATGAAGCCGATCACGATGGACTCGACACCGGCGTCCTTGAGCTCCCGAGCGGCGTTCGCGACCTCCTCGTCGGCCAAGGGCGTGATCACCTCCCCTGTGGCATCCAGCCGTTCGGTGACGACCTTGCGATAACGCCGCCGGATGAGGGCGCGGTCCTGCCAGGGCACCTCCATCTGGATGGAGTAGTGGAGGGGCCGCTGGTGGCGGGCGATGTGCAGGATGTCGCGGTAGCCGCGGGTTGTGATCATGCCGACGGCCGCGCCGTCGTACTGCAGGAGCGAGTTCGTGGCGATGGTGGTCCCATGCACCAGGAAGTCGACCTCGCTCGAGCCGGAGTCCACTGAGCGCAGGCCGTCGATCAGGCCTTCCGACAGGTCGTCAGGCGTGCTCGGGACCTTGTGGATCTGAACTGCCTTCGAGTCGGTGTCGACCACGATCACGTCTGTGAACGTGCCTCCGACGTCGACCCCAGCTAGCTTCATGGCGCCCCTCCCTCACACCCGCGCCGCTGCGCGGTCGTAGATGGACGCCAGGCTGCCTGGGCAGGCGACCAGCTCCTTCGGCTCGGGGTCCTTGTAGGCCGCCACCTTGGAGGTCGTCACGCCGTACTGGTGCAGGCCCTCGGCCAGCTTGACCGCGCAAGCCACCCCGTCCAGTACGGGCACTCGTAGCTGATCCTGCATCCACTTGTCGAGCGGGCCCAGACCGGCGCAGCCGAGCAGGATCGCCTCTGCTCCGTCGGTGCTGATGGCGGTCCTCGCTTCGTCGACCATCATCCGTTTGGTCCGTTCAATGTCCTCCTCGATCTCGAGCACCGTGAGCGGGGTGCAGCGTATGGACGCGCAGCGCATCTCCATGCCGTTGCGCAGCACAAGCTCCTCCAAGAGGGGCCTGACCCGCGGCAGCACGGTCACCACCGACCACTTGAAGGCAACCAGGCTGGCCATGTGGAACGCGGCCTCGGCGATCCCGATCACTGGGACCTGGGAAACCTCACGACACGCGGCCAGCGCGGGATCGCCGAAGCAAGCGATCACGTACGCGTCGTAGCGACCGCGTGTGCGGGCGACGACGTCGAGCGTGTGGTAACCGGCCAGCACCTCGTCTGCCGCTCCCTCGATCGAGCGTGGTCCCGAGGCGGGCTGGACGCAATCGATCTCTGTGCCTGCCGCAGCGGCAGCGCGGGCAACCCGGCCGATGTCGTCGGTCATCGCCTGCGTGGTGTTGGGATTGATGACAAGGATCTGCATCTCGGTCCTCCTATCGGAGCCACGGGGTCAACAGCCGGGTAATGACCAGCCCGGCGAGCACGAGAACGCAGCAGGTCATGATGGCGACGTCCACCGGTCGCAGCCTGACTTCACGAAACAGCACGCGTGGCTGGCCGGTCTCCTCCGGAAGGTTGAGGCCCCTGAGCTCCATTGCCATCGCGATGTCCTGGCTGCGCCGGATGGCGCCCAGTCCGAGCGGCACCGCTGTCGTGACGACTCCCGGGAAGAACTTGAGGGGGTTGAACGAGGAGAGCGCGTTCGACCCGCGGGCCTTCAGAGCGCGCTGGATGACGATGAACTCTTCCTGGATCAACGGATAGAGCCGTATCGCGAACGCGAACATGAAGGCCACCTTGTACGGCAGGCCCCACCGGTACATCGACATGCCCCACTGGAAGGGCTCGGTTGTCATCGCGAACAAGGTGAATGCCAGGCCCATGGTGCCCAGCCGGAAGCCCAAGCCGAGGCCCGTGTACAGGCCCGGGAGCGAAGCGGCCACGTGCAGCTTGCCGAGGGACGCAGACCAGAAGTACGGAGCCCCCTCCACCAGGAAGATGTGAACCAGGGTGATTGCCACCATGATCGGCAGCATCAACAGCAGGAATGGGTAGTACTCGGCGGGAGAGATGCCTGCAAGCCCCCAGATGGCGATGATCAGCAGGAAGAAGAGCAGCCACGGCTGAGGCACCAGGAAGCTGATCAACAGGTACGAGACGACGAAGATCAGCTTGGTCCGAGGGTCGAGCCGGTGGAGAAATGAGTCCTGGCCGCTGAACTGATAGAGCGGTCTCACTTCGCCGCCGCCCGCAGGGGTGTACCGGCGAAGCGGTCGACAGCGTCTTCGACCGTCAGCGGACGCGGCTCGAGCCCGAGCCGGTTGCCGAGGGCGGTTACCGCGGGGGGCTTCACGAACGTTCGCCGTAGCAGCTCCTCCTGTCGAAACACCTCCTCGGGCGGGCCGAACGCGATCACCTCACCCTCACAGAGAGCAGCCATCAGGTCACAGTGGGCTGCCACCAGGTGCATGGCATGCGTGATGACGATCACCGTCTGGCCGGCCTCGCGGGCCAGCTCCACAAGCAGTGTCATGATCGCGTCTGACTCCTGCAGGTCCTGCCCGGTCGTCGGCTCGTCGATGATCAGCACGGGCGGCCGCATGACCGCGATCGCCGCGATCGCGAGGCGCTGCCGCCCTCCCTTCGAGAGGCGGAATGGGTGCAGGTCGCGGACCTCCCAGAGGTCGAGGGCGCGCATGACGCGCTCAGCGGCCTCGAGCGCCTCCGGCCGGCTGGCGCCCAGGTTGACCGGGCCAAAGATCACGTCTTCCAGCACCGGGTCCTTGAAGATCTGGTGGTCGGGGTTCTGGAACACGTATCCGACGTTCGCAGCGCGTGCGCGCACCGACATCCGGTGCACGTCCCGGCCCTCTACCCGCACCAGGCCCCTGCTGGGCTTGAGATGGCCACTCAAGCAGCGCGCCAGCGTCGTCTTGCCGCTGCCGTTCTGACCGACCACCGCAACCACGGCGCGCGCCGGAAAGGTCAGCTCGACTCCCCTCAGGGCGTGCGTTCGGCGCGGCGGCGGATAAGTAAAGCTCAGGTCCTCGACAGTGACGCGCGGGGCCTCGGCCGTTGACCTGCTGCGGTCCGAAACGGCTGCCGGTACCGGCGCCCGGCGGACGCCTGTCAGAAGCCCTGCCGCCCTCTCCGGATCCGGAGGCAGAGCAGGCACCGCCACTCCTCGACGCCGCAGTCGAGCACCGAGCTCGACGAGCTGTGGCAGCGGTACCCGGGCCTCGGTGAAGCGGTCGAGGTGTCGGTCAAGGTGCTGCCTCGGTACGTCGAGCTGGATGGTGCCGCGGCCCAGCAGCACCACCCGGTCGACGAGGGCCCAGATCTCCTCGAGCTTGCTCTCGACAATGATGATCGTTCGCCCGCTCTCGGCCAGGTCCCTGATCCCTGCGAGGACCTGCTCTGCGCCGATGGGGTCCAGCTGCGAGGTGGGGTCGTCGAGGATGAACAGCTGCGGTTCAGGCGCGTGATTCGCGGCCAGCACCACCCGCTGCTTCTCACCGCCGCTGAGGTCGTAGGTGATTCGGTCCCGGAGGTGAGGAATGCGGAAGAAGTCGAGGGCGCGATCCAGGCCGCGCCTGGTTTCCTCCCGCTCCCAGCCCCGATTCTCCATCCCCCACGCGACCTCGTCAGCCACGATCAGGTTGAACAGCTGATTCTCGGGATCCTGGGTCACGGTCCCGAAGTTGGCGGCGATGCGAGCCAGAGACGACTCCCGAGTGTCCATGCCTAGCACCTGGACCCGCCCGGTCAGGTCACCCGAGATGAAGTGCGGGATGACCCCGGCGCAGATGTGCAGGAGCGTCGACTTGCCACAGCCGGTCGGCCCGACTATGGCCACGACCTCGCCTTCTGACACCCGAAGGTGGATGTCATGCAGGAGGGGCTGCTCGCCAGGGAAGGCGAAGCCGACGCCCTCCAGCGCGATTGCTTCCAATTGGGATGCTTTCTTGCGGCTACCTAGGCTCCGGAGTCGTCGCTGGGATTCTTGGCTGTGTTCCTGTAGGCAACAAAGAGCAGGGCTGCGATTACGAGCAGAATGACGATGACGACGGCGCGGACCCCGAGGTTGGACATGTCGAACAGCCCGAAGGCCTTCGGCAGCACGCCCGCGACACCACCTAGGTAGAGAAGCAGCACGCCAATCACGCCAATGACGACGGCACTGACGGCGGCCCAGATGTACTCCTTGGGCATCAGAACCTCCTCCCTTTACAACTAGCGTCCGAAGACGGCTGAGCGCCGAACTGCGCGGTAGAACGCATATCCCATCGGGCCGCCGATGAACGTCGCCATGAGCCACTGCCAGAAAAAGAGGCCGACGCTTACGTTGAACGACAGCTTCAAGACGAGGACGTTGAGCCCCACCAGCTGAACGATGCTTGTTGCCAGGTCGGCGATCGAGACGTAGATGCAGAAGACCCAGATGTTGATGTCGGTGTTGCGCTGGAACCACGCCCGGAACAGGAACGCCTCGATCAGGAGGCAGGTCATGTTCAGGAAGAAGAACGACCATGCCAGGGGGTGCGTGGCGCTCAGCACGGCGATGATCGGGTTGAAGTTGGCCACGATCAGCGCACCTGTACCACCGAAGTAGATCGCCGCCGTGGGCCACCAAACCTCAGCAAACGTGTGGCCGAGAGGGACGCCAAGTCCCCCGGTCCAGATCTGATCGATCCGCTCGGTGATCTGCATGTTGGCTGAGAACGCCACCGCGAGGAGCAGGGAGCCGACCAGGGTCCTGGTGTCCCCCCTGAAGAACGATCCTCGGGCCAGGCGCCCCTCAACGGTGAGGGCCGCGCCCGCCCCAGTTGCTCCAACGGCCATTCCGAACCTCCTTCTTTCCTGGCCCGAACCACCGATCCGGGCCTACGATCTGCACGCGTGTTCGACACGCACGACGCAATGACAGCATCGGAGGTGGCGGCCGTCCATGGGCTCTCACCCAGGAGTCAGGCCAGATTGTTGGGCGAATGACCAAGGACCGCGATGTCGGCGACGTCCAGCACTCTGAGCGCCAGCTCGAGCGTCAACCGATCCTCCGTCCGTCTGAGGTCCAGGCCTGTGAGCTCCCGCAGGCGGCCGAGTCGGTACTCGACTGTGTGCGGGTGGACACCCAGCGTCGACGCAGCCCCTTTCAGCGAAGCGCCGGAATCCAGGTATGCGCGGAATGTGTTGAGCAGGGTGAACCCGTGCTTGCGACCGTGTTCGAGCACTGGTTCGAGCGTGCGACGGCAGAGCTGCACCACCTCCGGGCCCGAGGCCGCCCGCATGATCAGCCGATATGCCCCCAGGCTCCGGACCCTGAATACGGAGTCGTGGTTGCTGAGGCGGTGGCGGATCTCGATCGCCAGCCGCGCCTCCTGGTACGCGCTCGCCAGCTCCGCAAGCTCCTTCACGTCATCTTCCAGGGCGTAGACGGCCCGCCACTCAGGCGTCAGCCGCTCCAGCCGCACAATGGCCGCCTCCAGGGCGTGCCAGGTACGACCGTCATCCCCCGCTGCGGCGCCGGCGCGAGACTGGATGGCGACCACGTTGCCGTCCCGCACCGTCACGATCACGGGCCGCTTCTCACGCTCCATGGCCTCCTGTGTGATGGCAAGGAACGTCCTGAGCACGCGCGCGCTGGCCTCCGGCTGCCCGTCGCCGTGGGCGCGGATGGTGCCCACGACGAGGCGAAATGGTGGCTGAGCCTGCTGCATGGCCGAGTCCGCCTCTCGGGCTTCGCCGCTGAGCAGCTGGTCGAGCAGATAACCCCGGCGGCGGATCTCCCCTTCCTGCATTGCACGCTCTCGGAGGAAGTGCGTTGCCGCGATCAGCGCAGCCGAGTCGGCTCCAGCCTGGTCGACGGCATCCGGCTGGCGATCCCGACTGTCTACGACAACGAAGCCGAGGATCTCGGGCCCGGCGGACACCGGGCACACCAGCGTGCTGGTGCCCGCCTCAAGCTGCACGTGCTGCTGCGCGCGGGTTCGGGCCGCCTGCCTCAGTCCGGCAAGCAGGCTCTCCCAGCCGGTCCCCTTCGCGTCGCGAAGCGTCTCGGCCGCGAGCGCGACGTCGCAGGCGCGGATCCGGTACAGCGAGTCGGCGATCATCACCGACCCTTGCACGATCCGCGCGAGACGCGTCGCCAGCGCAGACAGCGGCAGGTCGTCACGCACGACGGCCGCCAGGGAGTCCTGGACGCGGAGACGCCGCTCCAGCTCATCCCGCTGTGACCGGATCTCCGCGTTCAGCGCCTCCAGTCGCACCCTCGATTCGTGCTCCGCGGCGTAGAGGCGCGCATTCATGATCGCCACGGCTGCGGCCTGGGCCAGAGCATCCAGAACGCGAACGTCGAATGGCCGAAACACCTCCGGCTTGTAAAGGTTCTCGACCACCAAGGCGCCCAGTGCCTCGCCCTTGTAGACCAGCGGCGCGCTCATGGCGCTCTGCGGGAAATCGGTACCCCCGCTGGCTTCGGTGAAGATGTCGAGGTTCGAGCGCTCGGCGGACTTCATGGCCGCGATGACGGCCGACCGATGTGGGTACATTCGGGCGCGTCGGCTCATAAAAGCCTGGCCCGAGAGGCCCTCGCCAGGCTTGAGCACTAGGTCGTAAACGCTCGGCCCAAAACCGACTGCATGGTTGACCATCAGGCGGCGACGCTCGTGGTCGTAGAGGAAGAGGATACCGGCCTCTGCAGCCGGGATCACGCGTATGGCTCCCTCCAGGATGCGCTGAATGATGTCCTGGAGGTCAAGCTCTGCCGTCAGCGACCGACTCACTTCGATGAGCGTCACCAGACGATCCAGCTCCGACCGGGCGGACGTAGCAGCCCGAGTAGCCATCCCTACCTTCAGGTCGCAACGATAGCGTGGCAACGCACGCATTGGCACGCATTGGTCGAAGCTGCGCATACTCACTGAGTGACATTTACCATTGGGTGCACCGCCAGCTCGTCTGCGGGGCCAACATCGTGAACTACGACCGACGCGGCGAGAGGAACTCCGCCACGACTCGCCGGACTGAGCGAGTACGCCATCTCGTACGATCGGTCGGGGTCGAGCTGGACGGCGGCGCTCGTGTGTCTTACTTCGTTGAGCCCTCGCCGGGCAAGTTTCGGCGCAATCCCAGCCTCCAGGGCGTTGACGTCAATGACGGTCAACTGCGAACGCTGAAGGTGCCGGCCAATACCGCAGCCAAGATCCCTGCCGGCGGCTTGCCTGTCGAAGTCCTGAAGTACCTGATCGAGATCGGTCCGAACATCGAGCAGGGGTGACCTCTTCTGAGCGACGAGTCGGCCCCTCGTTCTGGTAGAGTCACGGCTCGCCTGCCTCATGCAGGCGCTCGCTGTGGTCAGAAATCGCTCTCTCGAACCGGACCGCACGTTCATCCACTGTTCGAGAGCAAAGGAGACCACAGTGTCTACTGGCACCATCAAGAAGGTCGTATCGGAGCGCGGGTTCGGATTTATCGAGGCCGCGGACGGCAAAGAGCATTTCTTCCACCGCAGCGGCATGGACGCGTCCGTCAATTTCGACTCGCTCATGGGCGGTGAGAAGGTCACCTTCGACGTCGAGCCAAGCCCGAAGGGCCCGCGCGCTCACCGCGTCCGCCTGGCGTAGCCAAGCCTGCAGAGCCTGGTGGCAGTCACATCCGGAACGAGGCCCGATTACAGCCACGCCGGGAACGACTACGCCGGGCTCAAGCGACTGATCGTGGAAGCGGGGCTGCTCCAGAAGCAGCCCCGCTTCTACGGCCTGGTCATCGGAGTCAACACGGCGCTGCTCGTGATGTGCTTCGTCGGGTTTGCCGTGTTGCGCAGCCCGTGGCTGCAAGCGCTGGACGCGGTGGCGCTCGGGATAGTCTCAGGCCAGCTCGGGTTCCAGCTCCACGACGCGGGACATTATCAGATGTTCGTCAGCAAGTCGAAGAACGCGCTCGTTGGCCTGCTCACAGCGGACCTGCTGCTGGGCATGAGCTATGGCTGGTGGGTGCAAAAGCACAACCGTCATCACGCCAATCCCAATCACGTCGACCTCGACCCGGACATCAACAACCCGGCCATCGTGTATACGGAGGAGCAGGCGCTCCGACGTCGAGGGCCGCTTCGATGGCTGGCTCGCTACCAGGCATACCTCTTCTTCCCTCTCCTGGGTTTTCTGGCCTGGAGCATGCACGTTGCGGGCGTGGCCTACCTGGTCAGCCGCACGTCTCGCCATCGACGGCTCGAGGCCCTTGCCTTGCTGACGCACGCCGTCATCTATGTCGGGCTGCTCGTGTACTTGATGGGCCCGGGGTCAGCCCTTCTCGTAATCGTGATCCACAAGGCCGTCGGCGGCTTCTACTTGGCGTCTGTGTTCGCGCCGAATCACAAGGGGATGCTGCAGACCGACGACGACAGCAGGCTGGATTTTCTGCGTGCCCAGGTGCTCACTTCACGGAACATTCGTGGGAGCTGGTGGGCCGACATCATGTTCGGTTCGCTCAACTACCAGGTCGAGCACCATCTCTTCCCGGCCATGCCGCGCAACCGCATACGTCAGGCGAACAGGATCGTGAGAGAGTACTGCGAGCAGCTCGGAGTCCCCTACTACGAGACTTCGATGGTCCGGTCCTACGGCGAGCTGCTCGGATTCCTGCACAGCGTGGGTGCGCCGTTGCGATCCCCCCGCGCCGTCGGCCTTATCTAGAAGGAGGCGGGCTCGTGAATCGCTATCGGTACGGACGGAAGAACGCATCGCGTTCGAGCGAGGATAGGACTTCGCGGACGACGTGCGTGAAGTGACCGCCGTGCGGCAGGTCCGTGCGCCGGACCAGGTTGTAGGCTCGGCGCATTAAGGCGTCTGGTGGTGGCGGCACCAGGTCGTTCGGAGGGCACAGAAAGCCGGTCGGAACCTTGACAAACTCGTCAGGACCGAGGCCCGAGCGCCTCCATGGCGCGCCGACCAGTACAGCCAGCTCGCTGAGTTGGCGCAGCGGGTCAACCAGTACGTCATCACGTTCGTGATCAGCCGGTCGAGCGGCAACGGCGGCTCGCTCGCGGCGGGGTCAGTCCAGCCATGGAACTTCTCAACGATCCAAGGCCGCAGACCCATCATGTTGATGTGGATTGCCACGACACTCGGTGAGTCGAGGGCCAGCCGGGCACGACGACGTCAAAACGCAGCCTCCGCCCGGCCGCCGCCGCGCTCGTGGACGAGGTGGATCCGGTAGCCACCGATCGTCGCGACGAACTGTGAGAAGCGATTTGAGGCGAGCCTCGACCGCGCGCCAATCGTATTCGTCCAAGCAGTAGTCGACGAGGCGCTTCACGAACCCGAGATTGGCGCCGTAATCCCAGCCTGCGTTCGTGGGCTCGATGGGAAACCGCGTCCGGCGCAGCCGTTCGCGCAGGTCCTGCAGGACCGAATCGGGGATGTCGATGGTGAAGGACTCCACTCCCCCCTCATCATCCAGCCGGGCGCGGTGGCTCCGGCCTCTCGCCTGCAACGAATCGTTGCAGCCGCGACCACATTTCAGGATCCTTGACCCTGGCCCGGCCCAGGTTTGCTTCCAGCAGCAGTCCGTCGTCCAGCGGCAGACCGAAGGCGGCGTGCGCCGCCGTCCGGTCGGTTCGCAGGCTGGCTTGCGGATAAGTCGCGATCTGATCCGCAAGCTCGAGGGCGCGGGCCAGGGCCTGCCCCGCCGGCACGACCTCTTGAACCAGGCCGATGGATTGCGCCCGCCGGGCATCCAGGCGGACGCCGGTCTCGATCAGCCACAGTGCATTTCCCTGACCGACGATCCGAGGGAAGCGCTGGGTGCCGCCATCGGTGAACGGCACCCCCCAGCGTCGGTTGAGCGCGCCGAACTCGGCGGTGTCCGACGCAATCCGAAAGTCACACCAGCACGCGAGCTCCATTCCCCCGGCAAAGCAGTAGCCGTTGACCGCGGCGATGGTCGGCTTTCCCGGATCCAGCCGCGAGAAGCCCATGGGGCCCGCAGTGTCGACGTAACGGTGACCTACGAGGTCTTCGATTCCCTTGAGGTTGGCCCCTGCGCAGAACGCCCGCTCACCAGCGCCGGTCACAACGAGAACGCTGGCCGCCCCGTCCTCAGCGAAGGCTTCGATCGCCTCCGCAAGGGCGACGGCGGTCTCCGCATCGACGCTGTTGTGCACCTCGGGGCGGTTCAGAGTGACCACCGTCACAGCGCCTTGCCGGTCGACGAGCAGTTTGGACGGGAGCGATGCTTCCATCTCAGCGGACCAGCGGTCGAGTCGACCCTGTCTGCGCAAAGGGCTCCTCCCCGGAGGTGGCTGGGTTCAGGTAGCGAGGCCCGGGCAGCCCCAGCTTCCGCATCGCCAGGCCGGTCAACGCCTCGATCACGACGCGATTGGCGTTCAGCGCTGTCGTGTAGCCAGGATCGATACCTGGAGCGACCTCGACCACCTCGAAGCCAACCACGTGGGCCTCGTGGCAGAGCCGGCGGATCATCGGGAATACCTCGCGGGTCGTGAAGCCGCCAGGCTCCGGTGTGCCCGTACCCGGGGCATACGCAGGGTCGAGCACGTCGATGTCGAACGAGACGAAGAGGAACTCGGGCCCGTCCAGCGCCTCGCTGATCGCCTGCTCCATCACGCGCTCCAGGCCATGACGCTCCACCTCCGCCATGAAGTGGGAACGCATGCCTTGCTGGCGCATCCAGTCGAGCAGCTCGTTGTCCGGGTAGTAGCCCCGCAGGCCGACCTGCACGAAGTTGGGCCCTGGGATGTGGTCGTCCTCGATGAGGCGGCGGATCGGCGTCCCGTGCGTGACGCTGTGGCCCATGTACGACTTGCTGCAGTCGGCGTGGGCGTCGAAGTGCACCACACCGACCTTCCCCACTCCGTAGACGTCGGCGCAGGCGGCCGCGTCTGGCCAGAGGATCGAGTGGTCACCGCCGAGCACGACCGGCACAGCGCCGGTCTCGGCGACCTCGCGCACGAGCTCCCTGATCGTCGGCATCGAGGCCTCGATGCTGAACGGGTCGACTGCGGCGTCCCCATAATCGACGACGGTCAGGACTTCGAACGGCTCCACCCGGACGTGAAGGTGGTTCATCAGCCCGGCCGGCGCCGGCAGATAGCGCTCGGCGCCGCGTATGGCGCGCGGCCCCCAGGACGCTCCCCGATGGCCGCCACCGCTGTCCATCGGCGCTCCCAGGACGGCAACCTCGGCCCCAGCCGCCTTAAGGTCCTCCTGCGTGAGGCAGACGGGCACCTGCATGAACGTGGCGATGCCCGAGAACGGCGTAGTCAGGTCGTAGCGGCGTAGGTCGATAGAGCCCGGCTGTCGCTGGGGGTCGGCCGACCGGTCTCGCCGCATCCGCCAGGCGTCGCCGTATCGCTTCGATGCCGGCGGCCGGGTTGAGTCGTCGTCGGAGCCCTGCATCCCGTCAGGATGCACCTTTGAGCCAACCCAATCAGGGCTACGAGTGCCCAGTCGCTCAGCGCACGACCATCACCGGCCGGTTGGCATGCCGCACCACCCTGTCAGATACCGATCCCATCAGAAATCGGATGGCGCCCCCGGTGCCGGTGGAGCCGACGATGATCAGGTCCGCATCACTCTCGTCACCGGCGTTGATGATCTCCTCTGCGGGGTTGCCCACCTTCAGCACGGTGTCCGCCTTCACGCCGCCCGCGGCCAGCGTGCTGGCCGCCTCGGCGAGCTCGCGGCGGCGCTTCTCAATGCTGCTGCTCGGGTCCACGGCGTCTGCTATGGGCGCAGTCGCTTCGAGCGCGGCAGCGACGCCGATCACCGTCACGTCGCTTCCGGGTTCGTCCTTGACCAGCCGGACGGCCCAGTCCAACGTGCGCCGGCCTTTCTCGGATCCGTCGTAGGCCACCAGGATTTTCACTTCCTTACGCCTCCATTGGCTCGGCTTCCGAGGTCAGGTCGCCGATGTACTCTCGGGCCCGCTGCGGCGGCAGTCGCAGGCTGATTGCGAGGTAGTAGATGGCGACGCTGAACACTGCCATGACCAGGATGTCCCAGCCGAACTGAAGGGCGTTGGTGGCGCCCTTGAGGCCGATCAATGGGATCGCGTCCGACGGTCCGAACGAGCCGAGGTAGGAGATCACGCCCAGCCCGATCACGTACGGCCAGACCCAGGCCCCACTCCTCCAGTCGAGTGATGGTCGCCGCTCGGGTGGGCTTGTGGCAGCCGATATCGCGAGCAGGATGAAGCCGATCAAGATCGCCACGATCAGCTTCCAGACAACCGCCCAGCCCGCGAACAGGATGATCTCGTTGGCTATGGCGAAACCGACCGGCGCCAGCAGGGAACCTGCCCAGAGCTTGTACGGCCGGTCGCGATCTGGCTCCTGGCGGCGCAGCGCACCCATCGCCAGCGGCGCCATCGCGTACGCGATGACGGTGGCCAGCGAGACGAAGCCCACGAGCTGCGCCCAGCCAGGAAACGGCAGGAAGATCAGCATCCCGCACAGGAACGAGAACGCAATTGCGTAGATGGGCACGCCCCGCACGCTCAGATAGCCGAACAGCTCCGGGATGTATCGGTTGCGCGCAAGTGCGAACGTCAGCCTGGAGCTCGTGCCGACATACAGCAGCCCGGTTCCGCCGGGCGAGATGACCGCGTCGATGTATATCAGGACGGCAAAGAACGTGAGGCCAAGTGCGGTGAACAGGCCGGCGAAGGGGCCATAGAGGATGGCCTCTCCGCTGAAGCTCACCGCGCTCCAGCCCTTCGTCAGGAGTGACGGATCGAGTGCTGCGATGAACGCAACCGCGAGCCCCAGGTAGAGCACGATGCCGATGATCATGGAGCCGATCACGGCGAGCGGGATGTTGCGCCTGGGGTTCTGGGTCTCGGCTCCCAGCTGTATCGCTTGCTCGAAGCCGAGGTAGGCGAAGATCACGCCACCCACGGGAATGGCACTGAAGATGCCCTTCCACCCGAAGGGGTTGAAGCCGCCGCCCGCAGTGAAGTTGCCCGGGTGGAAAGACGCGATCAGCAGCGCCACGATCGTTATGGCGGGGATGGCGATCTTCCACCACACCGCGATCTTGTTGGTCTCGGAAAGCCACTTCACGCCCATGACGTTGATGAACGAGAACAGCAGCATCAGGAGCGCCGCGACGACGTAACCAGCGGGGGTCACGATGATCTGACCGTTCACCGTCTGGGTCAGGTTGGGGAGGATCTTGTGCGCATACTGGAGCGCCGCTTCGACCTCGATCGGCGCGGTCGTGACTGCGCCCAGGAATGCGAACCAGCCGCTGGCGAATCCGATCAAGCTGCCAAACGCGTAGTGCGGAAAGCGCGCGCTTCCACCGGCCACCGGGTACATGCCACCCAGCTCGGCGTGGATCAAAGCGAGCAGCATCACGGCTAAACCGCCGAGGACCCATGAGATCAGGGAGGCCGGACCGGCCACCAGCGAGGCGTTCAGTGCTCCGAACAGCCAGCCCGACCCGATGATCGAGCCCACCGAGGCGAAGAGGAGGCCGACCATGCCCACGTCGCGTCGCAGCTTTCGCGACTGCGCTATCGGCCCACCGACGGTCGTCGAAACCACGCCCATTGCCACACCTCCTGTGCAAAGAGCCTGATCCACAGCGCACTGCAGGGCCCTGGCGACATGATGCGCCGTTCTGCCGGCTTGTCAAGTGTGGCGAAGGATCTCGACGATGTCCCCGTCCTGAACCAGGTGGTCGCGTCCGATCTGCTGGCCGTCGAAGCGCGCGGATGGTCACCAGACGCGCGCGCCGCGGAGGCCGGCACCAAGAGCTCGGTGAACACGTAAAGCAACGTCGGTGACGGTCGCCCCCGGCTCCATCGCGAGTGGCTCCTCGTCCACTTCCTTGTCGCGACGGAGGTAGACGCGGATCAGCCCGGTCAGACTCCAGATCGCCTCCTTCAGCACCTCCAGGCTGGCGTCCTCGATGACGGAGACGCCGACGACCCGCAGGTCTGGAGTCGCCGCTTGCAGCGCGGTGAGCGCGCCCTCGTGTGCCTCGTCCACCTTCGTTGCGGCCAGCAGTGCTGCTCGTCTGATGCCGGCGGCGGCCACCTCGGCCTGTACGTCCAGCAGCGCTTGCGACGGCGCGTTGACGTCGTGGCAGTACACGATGCCGTCGGCCCCTCTCAGTACGCCGAGCAGCGCCCGGCCGCCGCCCCGATCGTCCGAGGCGCCCGAGATGAGACCGGGGATTTCCACCAACTGCACCAGCACGCCGCCGATCCGTGTGAGCGCTGACACTGGGCGCAACGTGGTGAAGGCGTAGTCGCCGATCTTGATCTGCACGTGAGAGAGCGCGTTCAGAAGCGACGACTTTCCGCCGTTGGGTGGGCCCACCAGCGCGATCTGGGCGGCGCCTTCGCGACGGACGCTGATGCTGTCGCGCTGGGTCACGCGGGAGCGAGCACGAGTCTCCTCCATCTGGCCGTGGATCCATTTGCGAATGTCGGCATAGGGGCCGTTCCGATAGTTGGGCAGCTCCGCCAGGATGGCGCGGAGCTCGCGGACACGCACCGAGCCGTCCTTGCCGACCAGACGGCGCTTGATGAGGCGCATCTGGGTTTGATGAGGGATTGGCAACGCATGAGACTCCTGATTCAAGAACCGACAGCAGGAGGACATGCTCGACAGCCGGCCTCGGCCGACGACCGGGCCAGCGAGCGCGTCTATCCAGCTGCTTACACCGACGCGCAGGTTGTAAGCAGCCGTCTAGCCAGTCTGTCTACAAGCTGTGGCGCGCCAGTCGCGTTCCCGAGAGGTACTCATCGAAGCGGACGATTCGTACTCTACGCTCCCGGCGCAGAGACACGGCGGTGGTGCCGCGCACTTCGAACGTGGAAAATGGCAGGCGGTGTCTGAGGTTCCCCCACCGCCTGTGGAACAGGATGGCTGGCCACTCCACGCCATCGGGAGGCGAGCCCGAACCGATATCGCGTATATGCTGCCGAGACATCCTTCCGAGATCGACCGTCTGGACGTGCAGCACTATGCGCTGCGGGCGGCGCTAGAGGGCAACTACGTCGCGCCGATCGTGAAACCGGCTCGGATCCTGGACGTCGGCAGTGGCACCGGGCAGTGGGCCTACGACCTCTGCGTCGAGTTTCCGGAAGCCTTCGTGGTCGGTCTGGACGTGGAGCCCAGCAAGCCTGAGCGACCCAGCAACTATCGCTTCGTCCGATCAAACGTGCTCCAGGGTCTACCTTTCGCCGACCATCGCTTCGATTTCGTACACCAGCGCCTCATGATGACCGCCGTGCCCGTGGCCAACTGGCCGGATGTCGTCGGGCATCTGGTCCGTGTCACCCGAGCAGGCGGCTTCGTGGAGCTGGCCGAATTCGGGGATCGGATGGAGCCGGCGGGGCCTGCCACGAAGCGACTGTGGGAGCTGGCGAACCGGCTCGCCGCATCGCGAGGGATCGACTCAACAGGAGAGGTTCTGTCGTCCCTCGACGACTACCTTCGCCGGGCGGGCGCTGTCGAGGTCCAGCGCCAGCACGTGGCCCTTCCAGTCGGCAACTGGGGTGGCACGATCGGATCCATGATGGCCTCGGACGTCCGAGCGCTGTTCACCAGGCTCTGCGTGCCCATGGAGGCGTATCTGGAGCTGCCAGCGGGCGAGTGCGGCGAGCTGGTCGGAACGGCGCTGCAGGAGTGTGAGCTGTACCAGACCAACGCGGTCTGCACCTTCGCCTATGGCAGGAAGCCCCCGTCCAGCGACTCTTGATGATCGATTGCCGCGTTTCCCCAGCAAATGCCCTCGACGGCCGATAACGCGATGTACGGGGGGTCTGGGGCCGCCGCCGACCCGATGGCACACTATCGGCCGTCGCAGTGGAGCCCTAGAGCGGTCGAGCCTGGTCTGCAGTCAGGAAGTCGTACGGAGCAGTCAGAGACGACTCCTCGCCAGATATGACGTCGAAGTACCGGCACCCGTGCTCCTGACACGAGTCTCTCAGAAGAAAAGACTCCTCGAGCAGCTCTTCACGAATCGTCTCGTGCCGATCCGCGGGAGTGAAGGAGAGCCAGCTCGGGGGCTTGCGCAACTCGTCCAGAGAGATGTCCGAGAAGCCCAGGAACACCACTCGTACCGCGACGCCTCGTTCATTTTCGGCGGTGGGTGCCCAGGACGCGGCCTCCCGGATCGCACCCACGTGGTCAGGCCAGAAGGCATTGCCTTCGAGGCAGTAACTCGCGGCCGTCCAGGGCAGGTGGAAAACCAACGCCCGCAGGAAGGGCGCGAATGTCTCTGCCTTTCCCCTTCCCCAGTTCCTCACGCCGACGTCCGGCACGGCGGAGCGCACCATGTCCACGAGCGGGTCGAGCGGCATGAAGGGAATCGCGCGCCGCCGTAGGAGCATGCGGGCAAGTCTGGTCTTGCCGGATCGCGCTACTCCGCCGATGAGGTAGAGCATCGCCTGCGATTACAGCACCTGCAAGGATCGTCGCGGCGGCTGAGTGGGGAGCTCCCTGCAGAGTGGCTGCCCCATCGACCAAAATGACCCGTCTTGGACGTGGACACACCGTCCAGGTCGCGCAGCTCGTCGGTGCCTGAGCTGATCGAAGTCCTGGAGGGGTCGAGCGGCAGCTGGCGCTGCGCGCCTGGCTGGCAAAACCAGATCGTCACCTGCATGGCCAGGGGCATTGCGGAGGAGCTGCTCATCTACCTCCCTCTGTTGGACCGGCTGCGCGCCGCCTCGGTCGTGCAGGCGCGCGCCTCCCGGCTCGTGGAGGACGCGGTCAGCCTCTGGATGCGGCCCGGCTTCGAGACGTTCGTCTCGCTGCCCCGCCTGCGCTTCGAACCGTTCGGCTATCAGCTCGGCGCCGCCGAGGCGGTGCTCCAGCGGATGCGCGGCAGGGCCATCCTGGCCGACGAGGTCGGGCTGGGTAAGACGATCGAAGCGGGCGTCGTCCTCAGCGAGCTGTATCTGCGTCGGCTGGCCCAGCGGGTCCTGATCCTGGCCCCTGCGGGACTCGTCGGCCAGTGGGCGGAGGAGCTCGACCGAAAGTTCGCCCTCCCGGTACAGGTGGCGAGCGGCCGGCGTGACGTCGCCGCCCCTAGCGGGCCGACGATCATGCTGTTGTCAGTCGCGACGGCGCGTCGGAAGACTGTCGCGGAGGTGCTCAGCTCTCAACCGTGGGACCTGGTTATCGTTGACGAGGCACACCGTCTGAGGAACCCGAGCAGCGCCTCGGCGCGACTCGTCAAGTCGCTCAAGGCTCAGTACCTGCTCCTGCTGACCGCCACCCCCGTGGTGAACCAGCTAGAGGATCTCTTCCAGCTTGTGAACCTGGTCAGGCCTGGTCACCTGGGAACGCCATCGCAATTCCGCAGCCGCCATGGGACCGGGCGCCCAGGCCATGAGGTCACGGCGATCGACGAGCTCCGTACCGGCCTGCGTCAGGTCATGGTGCGCCACCGCCGGAGCGAGGTGGCGGTGATGCTCCCTCCGCGGCTGGCGGAGACGTACGTCGTCACTCCATCCACCGAAGAGGCTTCCTTCTACCGTCGGGTTGCCGAACGGGTGCGAGAGAGGGCACGGACGGGTGGTGGGAGAGAAACCATGGGCCTCAGCGGCCTGCTCCGGCTCGCCGGCTCGAATCCACACGCGATGGCCCCCCGGCTCGCCCGAACCGGTTGGGACGATCTTGCTGAGCAAGCCGCCGCGCTGCCACCGTCGCGCAAGTCAGAGGCGCTCATCAGACTGCTCGCGCAGCAGATCGCGGCCGGGGAGAAGGTGGTGGTGTTCACCGCGTTCCGTGAGACGCTGGACATGCTGCACGAGCTGGCTTCCGCCGGCCTCGACACGGCTGTCTATCACGGCAATCTCTCGCGCCGGGAGAAAGACGAGGTCATTGCGGCCTTCCGAGGGGAACGCCGCGTGCTGCTGACCACCGAGGCTGCAGGCGAGGGCCGGAACCTTCAGTTCTGCCGAGCCCTGATCAACTACGACCTGCCCTGGAATCCGATGCAGATCGAGCAGCGGCTCGGGCGCATACACCGGATTGGGCAGGAACGCGAGGTGCTGCTCTGGAACCTCGTCAGCGGGGGCAGCCTGGAGGAGATGGTCCTAAGGGTCCTGGAGTCCAAGCTCAACCTCTTCGAGCTCGTGGTCGGCGAGCTTGACATGGTGCTCGGCCGCATCGAGGACGACTTCGACTTCGAGTCCTTCGTCTTCCGCGCGCATGTGGAGAGTCAGGACGATCGCGAATTCGCGGCCAGACTCAACCGGCTGGGCACGCAGCTGAGCGAAGCGCGGGAGGGCTACCTCACGACCCGCCAGAAAACGGACAACCTGGTCGAGGCGATGGCGTGAGGCTGGACCCCGCTCTCGCCTTCTGGATCGATTTTGTACAGGCCCAGGGGGCCCTGGTTGAAGCAGATGGCGACCGGGCCGTGGCTCTACTGCCGGCTGCGCTGCAAGAGCAATTGGAGCTGGGCGAGGAGGTGATCCTCACCTCTGATCCCGAGATAGCGCGCGAGGATGAGGCGTTGCTGCTGATGCGGGGCCACCCAGCCATGGAGCGAGCGGTCGGCGGGGCAATAGACGCGGGGGACGTTGGACACGTCCTGGTCGGCTGGCCCCCGAATTTCAAACTGCCTGGCGGTACTGCACTGGTCGATCTGGCGAGAGAACGTATCCAGGTCGACCACGGAAGGTTCGACTATGAGGGGGAGCCACTGTCGGTCCATCTGCCAGTGCTGAGGCTGGGCGTTTTGGTCACCTACATGTTCCAGCACCCTTTCCAGGAAGCCGAGGAAGCGGTAGTCCACGCCGACTCGGGACAGCCAGTTTCCCAGCGCCTGCACGAGCGGCTGATCCACCTCGAGTTCGAGCCTGACAACAACCTCTCTGCACCCTCTGTTGTACCCGACCTCGAACGTGCTCTGGCAGGGGCGCACGAACTGGTGCAGGCGCGCGCCGAGGAGCGTGGTCGGGCGCTGGCCCGACAGGTCAGGCAAGCTCTCAGGGATGAGCATGCCGCCGCGGATGCGTACTACGATGCCGTGCTCGCCTCGATCGAACGCCGACGGACGCAGGCCCCGGCCGAGCGGCAAACCATGTATGACGCCCGAGCCGAAGCAACACGAAACGAACGCGCCAGACGCAGACTCGAGATCGAGGACAAGTACCGACCGCGGGCCGAGCTGCGCCCGTTTCGTCTCCAGCTGATTCTGCTGCCCGGGCTGGTTCTTCCGATCGCAGTTCGTCGGGGCAGCCGCCGGTATGGGTTTCACCTGCGCTGGAACGTTCTCGCCGGCGATTTCTTGAGCCCGGAGTGTCCGGCGTGCGGAACGTACGCACCGCTGGTCGCTGGTCGGGACGGGCTGGGCTGTGAGACGTGTCTGCCCAGGTCCGCGGAACCAGCACCGCTGCGGACCGTGCAGCCGCGGCGGCGGATCGCACCGCCGCCCGCCCGAGCCACCACGATCTCACAACCCGAGGTGAGGCCCGTCCCGGATGCGCCTCCAGCCCCCATCCTGAGGCCGGAACCCGCTGCCGCCGCGGCCGGCGATGGGGAGCAGCTCCTCCTGCTGCCGCAAGCGATTCCCCCGCCGCCCGAGAAACCTCGCCCAGCGGAGCCTGTCCGGCCCGTCGACCGGAACCTCGAGGTCGAGACCGAACAGTGGCAGCGCCTCGTGCGGGACATCAACCGAATCGACGCGGCCGGTGACGAACTTGCCGATGCCTTCTGGGAACGGGTCTTCGAGAAGCGCCCCTGGCGCCGTGTCGCCAGCGACTCTCCCCTCAGCGTTCTGTATCAGCTATACGGTCCGACCGGACCGCTCCATGCCATCGGAATGCCGGGCGGCGTCCTGCCCGACAGCTACACCTCGTGGACATCGCCACACCAGCCGGATTCAAATCAGATCACAGCCGGCGAGCTTCGGGTGGGTCGAGACACTTATTCCTACCGTCTGCACTGGCGCCAGGTGGGCGGTAAGGCGGTCGTCTCCGAGGTCGAGCCCGGCTACCAGGCGCTGACCGGCGACCTCGAACCCGACGGCGGCCCGATGTTCCGACCGCCTCGGCCGAGGGGAGCGTTGGGCGCTCTGGAGTCGACGCTTTGGGAGACGGACCTTCCCCTCTTCGGACTGCCGCTGGTGGTCCGGTGCTTTGCCTTCTGGTGGCACATCCGCGACCCGAGCCTGCTTCGACAGCACGCTCCGGCGGTTCTGGCGGCCGCGCTCATGAGCGTCGTCGGGTTGGAGAGCGGGCGCCATCTCCGCCATGGTGATGGGCACAGGCGCTTGCGACGAGCCGGCCTGGCGGAGGTGCACGGTGCCGACCAGAAGGCGCTCGACCGCGCCGCCAGGGAGCTGAACGCGGTGCTGCGCGCGAGGCCGGTCAGGTTCGGCTGAGTGCTCCCCCGCGGAGGCCCGCATGTCCTCCGCGGGGAGCATCGTAGCCGTAGGCTCTGCCGTTGACCGGAAACGCTGCACCCTCGAATGCAATCCTCGCGGCTTTCGGGGCTCGGGACGTCCCGGTCGCACTGCCCGGCGGATCGGCGAAGGCTTACGCGGCGTCTGGCCTCGTGTTCAAGCGCGGTCAGGACAACAACTTCACGGCCTGGCTTGCCGAGGTCGCCCAGGTGGTGCAACGAGAGACGGCATTCCGATTCACATGTCCCGTGCGCTCGTTCAGCGGTGCATGGACGGTCGAGGGCTGGTCGGCCTCCATCCAGTTGGCCGGGCGGCACGAGCCAGGACGCTGGACGGACATCCTGAGCGTGGGGCGAGCACTCCACCGCGCCGTCGCCGGGGTGCCGTGCCCACCCTTTCAGGGGGCGCGGACCGACCAGTGGGCGCTCGGGGACCGAGCGGCCTGGGGAGAGTGTGAGGTCGCCGTCCCTGCGCTGCTGCAAGAGCGGGTGACCGCGACCGCTGCTCTGCGCCGTCCGATCGAGCTACCTTCTCAGCTCGTCCATGGTGACCTGTGCGGCAACGTCCTCTTCGCGCCACCGTTGCCACCGGCCGTGCTCGATTTCTCACCCTATTTTCGGCCGGCGGAGTACGCCGAGGCGATCCTTGTCGCCGACGCAATCGTCTGGGAAGGGGCGCCCGCAGATCTGGTGGGGGCGCTACCCAGGGATACGGCTGGCCAGATGCTGGTCCGGGCCAGTCTCTTCCGGCTCTATGCCGCCGCCGTGGCATGGTCCGGCAAGCCACAGAGGTTGACCGCGATCGCGGAACAACACAAGCAGTTCACCAGACTGCTGCAGACGCTCGTCGACCCTCACTGACCACGCTCGAACCTTGCGAACAGGGCATTCAGTTCGCTCTGCGGGATCTGAACCTCCGCAAAGGTGAGGGTGCCGCGCTCCAGCAGCTCACGCGCGCTCTGGCGAACGTACCCGAGGGCGGCGCGGGCGATGCTGCCGCCGAGGCTGATGCGGGCGACGCCGACGGAACGAAGGGCGTCAACGGTGAGATTGGTGTTGCCCAGCCCTATGACGACGTTCAGGGGGCCGTCGATCTCAGTCACGAGGGTCGCGATGCTTTCGAGGTCGTTGACGCCCGGGACGTAGAGGCAGTCCGCTCCGGCTTGCCGGTAGCGATTGGCACGACGGATGGAGCCCGCAAGTGGAGCCGGGGGGCGGAGCAGCATGCCATCGGTCCGTGCCGTGAGAACGAAGCCTATGCCACTGGCGTCGACGACCTCGCGGGCGGCGGCGATGCGCTCCGCCGCCAGTTCCTCGTCGTAAAGGACACCGCCGGCATGGTCCTCGATGTTGCCGCCGGCGAGCCCGGCGTCGATCGCGAGGCGGATGGTGTCGGCGACGGCGTCGGGCCGTTCGCCGTAGCCGTCCTCGAGATCGCCGTTGACCGGGAGGTCGACGGCCGTGGTGATCTGACGGACGCGCTCGAACATCGGCGAGCGGGAGACGCGCGTGGCGCCCTCCGGGATGGCGTGATCTGCCCTGCCCAGCGAGAACGCGATGCCCGCGCTGGTCGTCGCGATGGCGGCGAACCCTGCCTCCGCCAGCACGATCGCGCTTCCCGCGTCCCATGCGTTGGGCATCACGAAGCCGGTCCGGCCCGCGTGCAGCAGGCGAAACGCGGCGGCGTGGCGGGCAGTTCTGGCCGCCTGATCGTCGATCATTCCTCGATCCTCCTGGGACGGCCTGGTCGCATGCGCCGAACAACCCGAAGGGCCGTCAAAGTCGCTCCGTGGGCCGGATCAGACCGTCCGGCGCATGCGGCCGTCCCGCCAGCGTCCGCCAACCGGTTACACGATGCCGCCCAGGGTCCTGGGGGCGCTTGGTGACCTCGCCCAGGGCCACTTCGAGCGCATCGGCCAGCTCGGCCGTCCCGAACTCGCCGCGCCACCACTCCTCGGCAAAGGTTTCACAAAGGCTCTGCTGCTCGGTCGGCAGCGGCGCCCTCCCCAGCAGAACGAAGCCAAGCGGCCCATATCGATCAGGCTTCCGCTTCACGACCTCGGGTGCGGTCCGCAGGATGTCCAGCAGACGCTGCGCTCCCACGGGGCTGTGCGCCGCCGCTGCACGCACCGCCGCCATGGCGACCCCGGAAAGCATGTTGAAAGCATCGTATGCGCCAACCCTGCCTTTGGAACGGCTCACACGCGCCACCTATCCTTTACGTGCACCATGGCGATGAAGACCCTCGAGTACCTCCGCGGCATCTCTGCCGAGGACTGCCGCAAGCTGCGAGCCCGCGGCATCCGTCACACCAACCAGCTCCTACACGTCGTAACCCTCGACATAGATCGCCAGAGGCTGTCGTCGCGGACCGGCATCAGCCCTGAGCGCCTGCTCGAATTCGGCCGGCAGTGCGCTCTCCTCGAGATATCCGGCATGGAGCGCTTTGTCCCCATTGTCCGGCGCCTCGGTATCACCAGCCTCAAGATCCTCAAGCAAATGGACTCCGATGAACTTCACGCGAAAGTGGTCGACGCTGTGGGCCTCGCCGGCGCGCCGTCGCTGAGCATGGTCCAGTACTGGATCAGCCAGGCGCGTACCTGCGACACGCTGGAGGAGCCTGAAGCAACCCCTGCGCAGTCGGAGAGCCACCCCCCCTCCCGCGGCTTCGCCGGGTACTCCCCCGACTCCGCGGGGGAGAGTCGGACCCGGCCGGCCCCAGTCGCACCCAGGGTCCTCTGACCAATATCGAGTGGTGCTGCCGGCTGGCCGAAGGCGTGAGCGCACGCCGCGCCGGCGGCCACGCCTTCGTCGTGAGCGAGCACCCGCTGGTGGTGCTGGAGGTTCGGCCACGCGCCGTCCGCCTTCTGGACAGGCTGCCCCCAGGCGAGATGGTCACGCTTGGCGTCAAGACCGCGCCTGAGCTCCGCTTCCTGCGCCGGCTCGCCGCTCTGGGCCTGCTCGAATTGCGCCCCGCGTCCTCGGGGTGGCCACCGGTGACCGTGGTCGTGCCGGTCCGAAATCGGCCGAGGGAACTCGCCGACTGCCTCGTCTCGCTGGCGCGGGTCTGCTACCAGGGGCCACTCGAGGTGGTCGTGGTAGACGATGCTTCCGACCCTCCAGTCGCGGTTCCGGAAGGCGTTCGGTTGATTCGGCTCCAGCGTCAGATCGGGCCGGCCGGCGCCCGCAACGCCGGTGCGGCCCAGTGCCGCACCGACCTCGTTGCCTTCCTCGACAGCGACTGCGTCGCCGAGCCGGACTGGCTGGAGAGCCTCGTGCCTCAGCTTGCCGACCCGGCCGTGGCGGCGGCCGGGGGCCGCGTCCTGCCTACCAGTGAACGTAGCTGGCTGGAGCGCTACGAGGCAGTGCGTTCGCCGCTCGACCTCGGCCCCACTCCCGCCGCGGCTCGGCCGAAAGCGCCGGTGCCCTACCTCGTGACTGCCAACCTCGTTGTACGGCGATCGGTCTTTGAGGCCACCGGCGGCTTCGATCCCGCGCTGCGCTGCGGCGAGGACGTCGATCTCTGCTGGCGCCTGTACTCCGCCGGCCACCGGCTCGCGTACCACCCGGCAAGCCGCGTCCACCACCGCCATCGCGGCGAGCCTGCTGCATTTGCCAGGACCCGCGCTGCATACGCTGCCTCCGAAGCGTCCCTGCTCCGCCGCCATCCGAGCAACGGCCGCTGGCTCGGCCTCAGTCCCGGGATGGGCGCCGCTCTGTCCGGTGCTCTCGCCGCAGTCCTCGGCCGACCGCGGCTGCTGCTAGCAGGCGGCATTGCGATGGGCCTGGAAGTCGCCGCTACCAGCGTGAGGCTGAAGCCCCTCGGCGTGTCCGTCCGAACCTCGGCGTCCGCGCTCATCCGCGGGCAGGGCAGCGGTTTCTACCACGCCGGGCGGCAGCTGGCCCGGTACTACGGCCTGCCGGCGACGCTGCTGGCGCTCGCCGCGGGCCGGCGCAGACGAGGTTTGCTCCTGGCGATCGCCGCCGCCGAGCTGACGCCTGCCGTCGTCGACTGGTGGCGGCTACGGCCGCGCCTGACGCTGCCCGCGTTCGTGGCGGCGGGTCTGTTCGATGACGCCGCGTATCAGCTCGGGCTGCTGATCGGTTGCCTGCGGCAGCGATCAGCAGCGGCGCTGGGCGTGGAGCTGCGCCTGATGACCGGCAAGCCAGACCCCGAGCCATAGCTCATAGGCGCGCGGTCGGCAAGGCTTTGTCTAGGGCTCTGGCTCGCGGTCAGGCCTGCCTGGCGGGGTGCTGTGTCAGCCTGCTCTCAGGGTGATTCGCCTTGTGATCGCGCTGCTCACAGCGGGCATGACGCTCACTGGGTGCGTGAGCAGCTTGTCCGCCAGCTCGTCCCCGGCGTCAAGCACGACCACGGCGTCGAGTGCTGCAGCGGCCGACCTGGACGCCGCGTTCACAAGTGTGGTCAAGAACGTCAGCCCGTCCGTGGTGCTGATCGAAACCGGTGGCGGACTGGGGTCGGGTGAGGTCTACGACAACAAAGGCGACATCGTGACGAACGCTCACGTCGTGGGCAATGCCACCGACTTTCGAGTGACCACCGCCACCGGCAAGCAGCTGCCGGGAACGCTGGTCGGCTCGTTCCCACCGGACGACATCGCCGTGATCAAAGTCAATGGGAACGGCTTGAAGCCGGCGAAGTTCGGCGACTCGTCGAAGCTCCAGGTCGGTCAGATCGTGATGGCGATCGGCAACCCGCTCGGCCTTCAGGGCAGCGTGACCTCGGGCATCATCAGCGCTCTGGGCAGGATCGTCAGCGAGGGTCGAGGCGGCGGCACGCTTCCTGACGCAATCCAGACCAGCGCCGAGATCAACCCGGGCAACTCGGGCGGTGCGCTCGTCGACCTTCAGTCCGAGGTCGTCGGCATTCCAACCCTCGCTGCGCTCAGCCCGGGGAGCCAGAATGCGCCCGCACCTGGCATCGGCTTCGCCATCTCGAGCAACCGGGCCAAGGTAATCGCTGACCAGCTCGTGCGGAACGGCAAGGTCACCAACTCCCGGCGGGCCTACCTGGGCATCCAGGTCGGCAATGCAGGCGGCCAGGGCACACTGGTCATCTCAGTCGAGCCTGGCGGTCCGGCCGCAAAGGCCGGCATCAGCCGCGGGGACACGATCGCGGCGCTCGATGGCAAGCCGACGCCGACCACGGGCGAGCTCGCCCAGGTGCTGGCTGGCCTTAATCCCGGTCAAAAGGTCAAGGTCGACGTCGTCCGCTCCGACGGCAGCCGGGCGACCGTCAACCTGACGCTGGGTCAGCTTCCGGGCTGAGCGGCCGGCGCCGCCAACCACTCAGCCGGTGTTCTGCAGACCGGCCGCCACCCCGTTCACGGTCAGCAGCAGTAGGCGCTCCAGGCGCTGCCGCTCGGCCTGGTCGCTTGCCCCTTCCCGCAACGCGCGAAGGGCGCGCAACTGCAAATGGGATAGCGCGTCGACGTAAGGATTGCGCAGCTCGACGGCACGGCTGAGCACGCGCCGGCTCTGCAGCAGCCGGCTGTGGCCCGTGACTGCGAGGAGCCACTCCAACGTCAGGTCGTACTCGGCCAGCACCCGCGCAGTCAGTTCAGGCCGGCCGCCCAGCTCGAGGTATCGGACGGCGATGCGCCGATCTGTCTTGGCCAGGCTCATCTCGGCGTTGTCCAGGAGCGAAGAGAAGAGTGGCCACTCTGCGTAGGCCCGGCGTAGATCCTCCAGGTCGGCGCTCGCAAGGCCGCTGCCCAGGCCGTACCAGCCGGGCAGGTTCAGACGCGTCTGGGACCAGGCGAAAACCCAGGGGATCGCGCGGAGGTCCTCGAAGGCGTGGCTTCCGCCACGCCGGGCCGGTCGGGAGCCGATCCTCAGCCGGCTCAGCTCCTCGAGGGGGCTGATCTCGGCGAACCACGCGGCGAAACCATCGGTCTCGACGAGCTGGCGGTAAGCTGCCCGGGCGGCCGGGCCGATCCGTTTGGCCAGTGGGCGGAAGCGGACAGCGGCGCGCCTGGCGCGCTCTTGAATCGATGGCGACGACGCCAGCAGCACCGCGGAGGTCACCTGCTCGAGGTGGCGGCGGGCGATGGCCGGGTTCAGGTAGCGAGCGAAGATGACCTCGCCCTGCTCCGTGACCTTGAAGCGTCCGGCTACCGATCCCGGGGCCTGGGCCAGGACCGCCCGGTTGGCCGGCCCGCCGCCCCGGCCCAGCGCGCCGCCGCGGCCGTGGAAGAGTGTCAGCTCAATGGCGTGCCGAGCCGCCCAGGCCGTGAGCTCTGCCTGGGCGTCGAACAGCGCGAGCGTCGCCGCGACGGGCCCGCCCTCCTTGGCCGAGTCCGAGTAGCCAAGCATGACCTCCAGCCGGCGTCCCGTCGCGGCCAGCCTGCGCTGAACCGGGGGCAGCGCCAGCATGCCGTCGAGGATGGCGGTCGCGCGGCGCAGGTCGTCCCCAGTCTCGAGCAGTGGGACCACATCGAGAACGGGCGGAGTGTCGCCGGTCCGCTCCGCGAGCTCGTACACCGCGGCGACGTCGCCGGCATTCCTGGTGAAGCTGATCACGTAGCGCCGGCAGGCGTCGACGCCGAACCGGCGCTGGAGGTCGGCCATAACACGGAGCGTGGCGATGACCTCCCTGGTCTCGGCCGAGCACAGGCTGCCCGCCTCGAGCTCCTTCAAGGCACGCTCGTGCACCTGACTGTGCTGTCGAACCTCCAGCTCGGCGAGATGGAAGCCGAACGTCTGGACCTGCCAGATGACCCGCTGCAGCCGGCCGTATGCGAGCGGCGTGGCCCCAGCCGAGGCCAGGGATTGCTGCACGGTGTGCAGGTCGTCGAGCAGCTCATCGGGGCTGCCGTAGGCTCCCGCGGGCGCATCCCGCCGCGTCGCGCCGATGCGCTCGGCCACATGGAGCAGGAACTGCCGGTGTGACTCGCCGGGAGAGCGGGCGCCGGTCTCAGCCACCCGCTCCGGCGCCGCCGCCATCGCGGTGGCCAGCCGGCCGATCAGCTCAGCGCTGGGTTCAGTGGTCGCGTCGTCCACCGTCAGCGTCCGGCCGACTCCGGCCACCGCGATCTCCAGCGCGCCAAGCACCTGCTGGGACTGAATGCGCATCGCACTGGCCGTCCCCTCGGCGGTGACGAATGGATTGCCGTCGCGGTCGCCGCCAACCCAGCTACCGAAGCGCAGAAAGGCGGGAGCGAGCGGCGGACGGCGGCCGGCGTCCTCAGGCGCCAGGACATCGTCCAGTTCCCGATACATGTCCGGGACCACGTCGAACAGAGTGCCCTCGAAGACTGCCAGCGCGGCGCGGACCTCATCCAGTGGCTGCAACTGCGTGCTGCGGAGTTGCGCCGTCCGCCAGAGGACGTCGATCTCCTCGAGGAGCCCGCGCTGGATCTCGCGGTCCTCGCCAGGAGTGCGCCGGGGATCGTCGAGGTGCTCGAGGTGCTCTCCGATCCTGCGAACGGCGGTCACGACGGCCCGACGACGAGTCTCGGTGGGGTGGGCGGTCAGTACGGGATGCAGGTGCAGCCCGGCAAGCAGCGCCTGCAGCCGCTCATCACCCTGCTCGTCGCGGATCGCTGTGACCGCCGCCTCCAGCGAGTCGCGGAGCGGGGCTGGCTCTCGGGTGCGCTCGCGGAGCATTCGGGCGCGCTGGTGCTCCTCGGCCAGATTGGCCAGATGGAAGTAGCACGTGAATGCGCGTGCCACCTCGTCGGCCTGGTCGAGCGGCCACTCAGAGACGAGCCGAACCGCCTCGTGGTCGTGCTTGGCACTGTCGCGGGCGGCGATCACCGCGCGTCGCAGGCGCTCCACGTCGCGCAGCAGGTCCTCGCCGCCGCTCTCAGTGATGACCCGGCCCAATAGCTCGCCGAGCAGCCGCACGTCGCGGCGCATCAGCTCCGGCATCTCCTGACGAGCGCTCTCTCGGGTGCCCGGTGATCGCTGCACGGCTCGATGCTAGTGCGGGCCCAGGGGACTGCGGGCCCCGGAGCCCCGCCGGGGGCTCAGCCTTGCGGCTGTGCGAAATCGTCCGCGAAGTCCCAGGCTCGAATCGTGCCCTCCAGGCGGATCAGCGCCTCCCCAGTCGGTGGGGGTGGGTCCACTCCGAGGTAACGCGCCCAGATGCGGAGGCGGGCTGCAAGGAGCTCTTCCTCCACGTCCACGAAGTGGCCACGGCCGCGAACCTCGATCCCGCGGTACGGCGGCTCCGATTCGTAGACGACGACGCTGACGCGCGGGTCTCGCCTGATGTGCTCGGCCTTGGCGTCGTGGTCACCGATGACGATGTTGAAGCCGTCCCGGTTCCACTCGTGCCAGATGGGAGACAGCAGCACCTCGCCGCTGCGGCGATACGTCGCCAGCGTCGCGACCAATGGCCGCTCCAGGAGATCACCCAGCTGTTCGGCAAGCAGGCCGGTGCGCACAGCATCACTGTACGGGGCGAGCCACACGCTGGGTGGTTGCCGTGAGTAGGTGGAGGGTGCCGCTGGCCAAGTTCCAATGGAAATCGCAGGCCATTCTGAGATTGGCGCTCGAACATCTGCTGGATGAACCGATTTCGAAAAGCCGCATTGGCACTCTTGATCGCGGGAGGGATGGTGGTCGCCGCCATCATCGGTGCGACGCAGGGACCGACCCTCATTGCCGCAGCGGCAGCGCCCACCCCCAGCCCGTCGTCCTCCGCGAGCAGCGGCAATGGCCCTCGCTCGTCCAACGAGGACGCCTCTCACGAAGCCGGCGAGAGCGCCTCTCAGGAGGCCGCCGAGAACTCCGGGAACTTCCGGGGCGGGGCCTTTAAGCCAAACGAGGACCCGACCCACGAGGCGGGCGAAAGCGCTGCACGTGAGGCCGCGGAGAACGCGGGGCAGCGGCCATCGTCCAGCCCGTCCCCGACCGGCTAGCGCGACGGGGGATGGGGCGCCGGCGGGAAAGACACGCCGGCGCCTCATTCCACCTGTCAGAGAACCATGTCGTCGGGCGTGTGACCGCGGCCGTCCATAGACACGCGGAATGGATTCCCAGACTCGCTCTCCAGTCCCTCGATCAGCCGCACGAGCAGCTGGGAGCCGGCCGGGCTGGCCATCACTCCGCGCCCCTCGTAGGCCGTGTTGAGGTACAGGCCTGCGACCTCCGGGTGGCCCCCGATGATGGGCCTGCCGTCGTACGGCCGCGAGGACACGTACTGGCCGGCGTGCCACTGAACGTTCTCGAAGCGTAGGTCTCGCCAGAAGGACGTGAGCCGCCGGCCATGAACCTCCACCTGGCCGAGGTATCGGGGGTCGGCCGGCACGGGGTCCAGCCCCTCCGTCGGCTCGTCGTCCCAGGGAAGAGCTCTCTCCCATCCGATGAATATGCCCTCGGGCCGAGGCCGCCAGTAGAGCCCAAGGTCGGCGTCGACGACCATCGGCCAGGTCCGGTCGACCTGCCCCGGCGGAAGAAACACGATCAACCCGTGGCGCCGGCGGCTGTCGATTGGCACCTCCGGTCCGGCGGTAGCCACGAGGCGACGAGTAAAGGGCCCCCCGGCGACAATGACAATCGGCGCCGCTATCACCTTCCCTGAGGCGGTCCGCACGCCGGCGACACGCCCTGCGCCTGCTTCGATCGCCTCGACGGCAGTATCGAGGTACACCCCGAAGTCGCCTCCGAGGACCAGGCCACGAGCGATTGCGCTCGCCACCACCACACCGTCCCCGGCGCGGAAGTGGGCCTCCTCGACGTTTTCACTCACGAACGGAAAACGGCTACGCGCTTCTTCGCCGCTCATGTATTCCACGTCCGTCAGACCCAGGTCGCGCCAGCGCTCGACCCGGGCCTTGATCTTTGCGGCCCGGTAGGAAGGCCCTACGGACCCTGAGAGGAACAGATAACCGCTCTTCTGAACTCCGATGTCGTAGCCCCGAATCCCGATCACCTCGGCGAAGTTGTCGAATACCTCGACGCTGTCGCGGACCATCTCGATGTTCTCCCGGCAGCCCCACTCGAGGCGAAAGCCCTCGGCTGAGTGGGCGGAGGTCAGGTCCGCTACTGCGCTGCGGCGCTCCAGCAGGACGACTTTGCCAATGCCGGCTCGGGCAGCGTAGAAGGCGCTGAAGAGACCCGCCAGGCCGGCACCCACGACGACAACGTCGGCCTGTGGCGGGAGGGCTGCGTCGGTGAGGTTCAGGGTGGCCGTCATGTCCATCCGTAATCATCGGGAGCAGCAGGTCACGGCGCTGCATTATCGCTAGGTACTCTGCGCAGATGACGCTGGACCTCATCAGCCCTCAGGACCTTCCGACCCCTCCGACCTACACCCAGGTCATCGTTGCCACCGGCGGCCGCATCGTCTTCGTCGCGGGCCAGGTCGCCCACGATAGGGACGGGAACCTCGTCGCCTCAGGCGATCTCGCCGGTCAGGCGCGCCAGACCTTCGCCAACGTCGGTCGCGCCCTTGCGGCCGCCGGAGCCCGGCCGGACCAGGTCACCAAGATCACCACTTACGTCGTCCACCACAGGCCGGAGTTCCTCGCCCTCCTCGCCGAACCTCGGGCCGCCCTTTTCGGCGACCACAAGCCCGCGAGCACGCTGGTCGGCGTCGAGACGCTGGCCAGGCCCGAATACCTGATCGAGGTGGAGGCGATCGCCGTCATCGATTGACTTATGGGGCTTATGTCCGACGAACGACCGAGGCCCCACGAGCCTGGTCGATGAGCTCGCGGGTGCGCGGGACCACCTCGAGTGCGAAGCGGCGCAGCTGGCTCTCCGCGTCATCCCCACGGGCCGGCTCGTACCTGTCCATCCGATGGGCCAGTACGTAGGTGTCCATGCCGTATTCCAGGGTCAGCGCTGCCAGTGACTCCGACCAGTGGTTCACCGAGCCGAGGAGCAGTTCACCAGGCGGTCCGTCGGTGATCGTGCCCGGCACGTTGTAGATCCGCTGGATGGTCGCCGGATCACGACCGGCCGCGTGCGCGGCCTCATCGATCCGCGCGTTCATCGACACCAGGTCACCGGGCTGCGAGTATCCGAGCGCCGGAGGCAGCCAGCCGTCCGCCAGGCGCCCCGTGAGGGCCAGCGCCCGAGGCCGGCCGACGCCTAGCCAGATACCGATGTGATGGGCCGGCTGCGGCCCTGGGTGCACTCCGGCGAGCTGGTAGAACCGGCCATCAAAGCGAACCGAGCGCTGGCCGGACCACATGAGGCGGATGACCTGGATTGCCTCCTCCAACGCGAGCACCGACTCTCCGGCCGTTCGCCCGGGGCCACCCATGGTAACGATCGCATCCCAAAAGGCGCCGGCACCGAGACCCAACTCGACCCGTCCGCCGCTGAGGACGTCCAGGGAGGCGGCGGCTTTCGCGAGCACGGCCGGGGGCCGCAGCGGCAGAGACGTGACGTCAGGGAACACCGAGATTCGGGAGGTCCGCATGGCGATGGCCGTGAGCAGGGTCCATGTGTCGTGGAACCGGGATTGGTAGGGATGGTCCTGGATGCCGATGTAGTCGAGGCCCAGCTCTTCTGCCACTGCGGCGAGGCGCAGCGGCCTCGAGGGGTCGGCTTCAGGAATGAGGAAGTAGCCGAAGCGAACCGGCCTTCCGTAGTCAGCCATGCCGTGATCTCCTTCAGTCGGTAGGAATGCGGTCGAGAAGACTGCACGAGTCCCACCGGATCAGCGCGTCGGTGACGATGCTTGCCGCCACGTCAGGGCGGGGAGCAGGCCTCGATCCGCTCGCGCAACAAGCGGAGGCTCTGCCGGAACTCGGCCCGGAGCTTGCTCTCGAAGCCGGCCCGCCTGGCCTGCAGCGCTTCTGGATTCTGCCGCAGCTTTGAGGTCATCGTCGTGTTAGCCGGGGAGCAGCTGAGCCGACAATGCCCCTGCAAGCTGCGCGGCGAGGTCACCGCGCTCGGCCACGTCGATCCGGTCGAGTTCGAGCCACGCCTCCATTTGCCGGAGCTCTTCAGCCAGGTCCGGGGCCACGCGGCGGGCATCCTGCCCCGGCTCCAGAAATGCGCTCCGCACGACCAGGGCCTTGCGCTCGCGGTCGGCCTTGAGGTCGCAGCGGCCGACGAGCGTGTCCCCAAGCAGGAACGGACAAACGTAATAGCCGTAGACCCGTTTGGGCGGGGGCGTGTAGAGCTCGATCGTGTACTTCATCCCGAAGAGCCGCTGGATGCGGCTCCGGTCCCAAACCAGCGAGTCGAACGGGGTGACGAGCGCCCGAATGTCGATGCTCCGGGGTCCGCGTGCGTCGGGGTGGATATACGCGGGTTCCATCCAACCGTCGACTCGGGCGGCCAGCAGCCGTCCCTCCTCCACCAGCTCCGAAACGAGACGTCTGGCGATCGGCTTGGCGCGCCGCGCGTCCGGACCCTCCGGCCGTTCCCAATACGGCCCTGGTGGCAATCGATCACGCCATCCGTCGGTCTTGAAATAGCCGGTGATGTCGGCGAACGCCCCAACGCCGCAGGCCTCCGCCCCGAGGCAGATCAGCTGCTTCATGGCCTCCTCGCGCGGTGGCGCAGGCGCATCCAGGGCTGACCGCGGGATGACGCGATCGGCGATGTCATAGAGCCGCTCGAAGCCGCGACGTCCGGCGATGGCGACGAGGCCGGCGTTGTAGAGTTGCTCGAGCGTCGCTTTCCCGGCGCCCCAGCCCCACCAGTTCCCGGACCGCTTGCCAGGGTTGGAGAGCTCCGCGACGGCAATCGGTCCACGCTCGGCGACCTCTGCGTATGCCTTCGCCATGTAGGCGCCGCGGCTAGACCGCATGTACTCGTGCGTCTGCTCGGCGTCCATGCGATATCGCACGAGCGGATACAGCGAGATCGGCAGCAGGCACGCGGCGTGTCCCCAGTATTCGAAGAGCTCACGCTTGCCATAAGCCAGCGAGTCGAGCACGTGCCTTGGATAGGGGCCGAGCCGCGCGAACGCCGGCACGTAATGGGCGCGAACCAGCACGTTTACCGAATCGATCTGGAAGGCGTGCACTCGCGCCGCCAGGTTGCGGAGGTGCCGGACAGAGGGCGAGGGTGGCCTCGAGCCAAACCCTTGTGAAGCGATGGCGAGGCGGCGGGCCTCCGGCAGCGAGAGGGTGATCGGCATTTCCCGAGTCAACTCTGCCCACAGTGGCGAGAACTGGTCCGGCCGCCTGAGCATCGCCACGAGAGCACGGCCGCGCCATCCATGACGGACATATTCAACGGTTTTCGAGTCAGGCGCCAGTCGTGTCTCTTGGGAAGCCAGTGCACTTCAGCAAGCATCTCCCGTCCCTCCATGGATGGACACTAGCGGGGTGGGCATCGATGAGCGCGAGCGGCGCCTGAGGCTGCGCTTCGGGCCGCCAGTCCCCGGGGGCCCAGCACCGGCCCAGCCCGGCCCTTGGCGGGTCCCAGGCCGGGTCGTCGCGGCCGGCGTCGCCCTCGCGATCGTCGTCGTCGCGCTGGCGGGTTTCCTCCTGGTGACCCCGCACTCGCATACGGCGCCGGGCTGCTGGTGGTGGAGCGCCCCCACGGCCGGCAACGTGACTGCAGGCGACCGGGGCTGCTTACGTGGCTGGTATCAGACTGGCGGCGTGATTACTGAGGGCTCGGAACCGGAGAGTTACGGGCTCCCGGTCGCCTATGGCGATCCCGACCAGCCGGCACGCCACGCCCCCTGTCCGTGGCAGCCTGGCGACGCTGTGGTCGTGCGCTACCACGCTGTCTTCGACGACGGCCGGACGATCGTGGTCATCGACGATTGCCGCTGAAGGAAGGTCTGCACCGCTTACTACGAAAGTGACATCAGCTCATGCCGCGCGACAGAGGGGCTGCTCCCCTAGCTGGGCAAGGGCCACCACGTGGAGCGCGTGTGACCAGCAGAGCGGCGAGTTGAAGCGGCGGTCGTGGTCGGGATCGTGGCACCAGCTCTCCGGAAGCTCACTCGCCTCGGTGGCTGCTGACTCCAGCCGGAGCAGGTGCGAGATTGCCCGCTCGCGCTCCCCTAACGCATTCCAGGCCAGCGCCAGGAAGCCAAGTCCCATGGTCCATTCAGGTGAGTCACCATGGCAGGAGTTGTAGCTGTCGCCTGGATACCTGACCACGCCGCGCGTACCGAGCAGTTCGCGCTCCACGCGCTCGACAATCTCGCGCTGACTGCTCCGGGGAATGGGGACGTCGTCGCCAAGGGGCCAGACCAACGTCAACAGGGCAAGATCCGTGTCATGGTGGGCCGACTCTCGCCCCGCCATGAGCTGGATCTGCCCAGCCGTATTAGCGATCAGGCGCTCGGGAATATCTTCGACACCGATGCGCGCAGCTTGCGTGAGCCCCGCGGCCACCGTGACTATCGAAGAGAGGTGAACGGCCTTGGTCGGCTCTTCCTCCTCCCAAAGACCGCTATCGGGCAGATTCGACACGTCAATCGCGTCGCAGTACCAGATCAATTTCTGGACAAGATGGAAGTCGGCGAAGTCGTTGCGGAAGATGCCGAAGCGCTCCTGCCAGCGGCTCAGTGCCCAGATGGCCAGCCCAATCGCGTCATCTTGCCGCAGTCCCCACAGCTCGGTGAGAATTTCGTCGCCGTCGGGCGCGTAGCGGGGATGGAGATACTCGAAGTCTCTCGACGGAAGGCCTTGCACGATCCGCCAGTCGAGCTTATACGCCCACCGAAGAAGAACCCGGTCCAGTAGAGCGTGGACGCCCGAGCGAAGGCGACCGACGTCCCCAATCGCTTCGAAGGCCATGAGCGTGTAAATCGTGTCGCGGATCCATACGGCCGAGTAGATGTCAAGGCGGAGGGGACTGTCCGCCGGAACGGCACTGTACAGTCCGCTCGGATAGCGGCAGCGTTCTATCTGACGCAGGCTGTCCTCGATCCTCACCTACGGTACGCCCCGCACATGTAACCCATGCTGGCAGTATAGGGGTTACCGGCCCTGTATCACTATCTGATGGCTGCCTGCCCCCGCTGAGCCGGCGCGAGCTCCACGGGCCGAGTCAAGCATTCGTCAGAAAACACGTACGCGAGCAAGTACTTTCCACGGCGACAGTTCCAGGGGCGGGCATTAGCCTGCAGGCACCCCCAGCGAAACCGGGCGCGCATTACGGATCGCGGGCCACGCGCAGAAGGAGTGTGATCAATGCCGACAAGCCCCACACCTCAATACACGGACTTCAGCAAGGATGTCGTGGGCCGGTACGTATGCAATGGCCTGGACGAGGCCTTGCGCAGCACGTCAGGACGTGCCGACGCCCGGCTCTTCGACATCGTGATAGTCGGTGGCGGCTCCTTCGGCGGAGCGCTTGCCCAGCACCTGCTCTACGCCGACAGCTTTCGCAATCATCGGATCCTCGTTCTAGAGGCAGGTCCCTTCTTCCTCGCCGAGCACGTGCAAAACCTGCCCAATCTGGGCGTCGCTGCGCCCGGGCCAACCACCGTGGACCCTGGAGTACCCCGCGAGGAGGTCTGGGGCCTGCCCTGGCGCACAGACGTGCCGTTCGGCTTCCCGGGCCTGGCGTATTGCGTTGGCGGCCGCTCGGTCTTCTTCGGTGGCTGGGCCCCGGAGCTGCTTGACGCCGAGATGCCGGCCGATCGCTGGCCGGCGGACGTTACCCAAGACCTGAAAAGCAAGTACTTCGGCCAGGCCGCCTCACAGATAGGCGTCGAGCAGACCAACGACTTCATCTTCGGTGAAATGCATGTGGCGCTCCGACAACTGCTGTTCGATGGCATCGCGGCGAACAAAGTGGCGGCGGCCATCCCACTGGCAGCCCTGCCGAAGCCGCCGTGGCCAGCCGGCGCAACGGGCATCGAGAAGCTGGAGGCACCGCTGGCGGTGCAGGGCCACCCGCCTCGCTCCGGGTTCTTTCCTATCAACAAGTTCAGCTCGGTGCCGCTGATCATCCGAGCGGCGCGGCAGGCCTGGTTCGAGTCGGGTGGTGACGACATCCGGAAGCGTCTCATGGTGGTGCCCAACTGCCACGTAACGCGGTTGGAGACGTCCGTGTCGCAGGGCTCGGGGCAGGTTGTCGTCGTGCAAACCAACCAGGGCCCGATCCCTTTGTCTCCTCGCGGAGTGGTCGTCCTCGCCGCAGGTACCATCGAGAGCACCCGGCTCGCACTCGAGTCATTCGCGGGAACCATCGGCTACGAGCTGATCGGCACCAACCTGATCGGCCACATGCGGTCGAACAACACCTTTCGGCTCCCCAGAGCCGCCGTTGTTGTTCCACCGAACACCGACCTGCAGGCTTCAGCGCTCTTCGTGAAGTGCCGCACGCAGCATCCGGACGGCAGCGTCAGCCACTTCCACCTTCAGATCACTGCTGCCGGCCTGAAGGGCATCGGAACCAACTCCGAAGCCGAGCTCTTCCAGAAGATCCCTGACATTGACACTCTGGAGGGCTTCCGCCAGGCCAACAAGGACAGCATCGTCATGACCGTGAGGGGAGTCGGCGAGCTGCAGCCCGGCAACCCGCAGAACCGGATTGTCCTGGGCGGCGAGGTCGACGAGTTCGGCAGGCGCCGTGCCTTCGTCTCGATCAAGACCTCAGACAACGACGCGAAGACCTGGGACGCAATGGACCAGGCTTCCGACCAGGTTCGGCAGGTGTTTTCTGCCAACGCGGGCTCGGCGGACATCGCGAAGAATCGTGACGGGCTCGGAACGACTCATCACGAGGCCGGGACACTCCGAATGGGCGTGGCGCCCATCCAGTCCGTCACGACGCCGAACGCTCGGTTCCACCAGGTTGTCAACGCCTACGTCGCGGGCCCCGCACTGTTGCCCTCGATGGGTTCGCCCAACCCGATGCTGTCAGGGGTTGCGCTGGCGCGCCGCCTTGCCGAACACCTGGTGTCACCGGCGGCAACCCCAGCGCTGGCGCCTGGCTTCCGGTGGCTCTTCGATGGATCGCAGGCCTCACTGGCCAACTGGCAGCAGGCTGGGCCCGGGCAGTTCGACTACAACCCCAACGAGCAGGTCGTAACTGCTCGCCCGGGGAACGACATCGGCCTCCTCTTCTACAAGGTAAGTGGGTTCTCGAACTTCACGCTCCGGCTTCAGTTCCGTCTCGACGCCCGCACCGACAACTCCGGCGTTTTCGTTCGCTTCCGTGACCCGCGCCAGCCGGCGCCACCGGGACTGGGTGACCCTCGTATCCCCGGCAATTCAGCCTGGATCGCCGTGTACACCGGTTTCGAGATCCAGATTGACGAGCAGGCCGCGCCCGACCAGGCGGACAAGCACCGCACAGGAGCCGTCTACTCAATCGACGTCGGGCCGGCCGCCGGCCAGCAGGCCTACACGAGAGGCTCGGCGCTCCAGCCCGGCGAGTGGAATGACTACGAGATCCGGGTTGCCGGCGACACCTACACGGTCCTTCTCAACGGCTTCCAAATCACGTCCTACACCAACACCGACGGGCAGCGTGGCCTGCCCGCCGCCCGCGACCCGAACTCGGGATTCATCGGATTGCAGACCCACACCGGCGCGGTGGCGTTCCGCGCCGTCCAGATCCAGGGCTAGTGCCGGGCGAAGTCACGATGCGTGTGCTCCACCTGACGACAGAGTTCCCGCCGGTCATCTACGGCGGCCTCGGCACGGCTGTTGGCGGCTGGGTGACCGCGTCCGCGCGGGCCGGTATCGAGGTGGCGGTTCAGCTGGTCGAAGGACCGTTGGTGCTAGCCGAGGGCGGGGCCGCCTACGGCTCGCCGCAGCCGCGACCAGGCAGTAAGCAGGCGGAAGTAGTCGTTGGCGACGAAGGAATCCTGTTCTACACGTCGTCATGGGAGGAGGCCATTGACGTCGGAGTCAGGGCGATTCGCGCCTGGCGGCCGGACGTCGTCCACCTGCACACGGCCATGCTCTGGTACCTGGCGGAGGCCATCCAGCACCGCACAGCGACGCCGATTGTCTATCACGTTCACTCCGTCGACCGCGCCGAGTACGAGCTCGGACAGGAGCCCAGCCCCTGGCTTGCGCACAGCCAGGCCCAAGAGCAGGCCATTCGCGACGCCGACCGCCTGGTCGCACTCGCCGCGGGGGAGGCCGACTTGATCCAACGCTATTACCCAGAGGCACGAAACAAGGTGCGGGTGGTCGGCAACGGCATCGAAGACTCTGATGACGCGCGCACGTCGGCCTTCAACGGTGATCGTGGTGGGCCTCCGCTCATCCTCTACACCGGCCGTCTGGTCGAGCGAAAGGGCATCCGCGAGCTACTCGCAGCACTGCCAGAGGTGCTGGAGGCCGCGCCGGCCTCGCATGCGGTCCTCGCCGGCGGACCCCCGTCGCTCAGCGGACACGAGGTGGCCTCGCAATGGCTAGGGCCGGAGCACAGCCGCCTGGCGGACCGCATTCACTTCACGGGGTGGCTGTCGCCGGATGGCGTGTCCAGCTGGTACCGGCGGGCGGACATCCTCGTCGTGCCCAGCCGTTATGAGCCGTTTGGCATGGTCGTCTTGGAAGGCATGCTCTACGGGCTGCCGATCGTAGCCGCCGCGGTCGGCGGGCCAGCCGAGATCCTCGACCAGGGCCGTACCGGGTTGCTCTTCCCGCCTGGAGACGTCGAGGCGCTTAGCGCTGCGCTCACGACGCTTGTGAAGGACGTGAATGAGCGCCGGCAGATCGGTCAAGCGGCGGCCGTTGAAGTGCGACGGAAGTGGCTCTGGGAGAGGCGAGTGACCGAAATGCTCGACGTGTACAGCGAACTGCTTTTCACGCTTTCAAGAGCGGCATGACAGAGGAGGTAACTGTGTCAGTATCAATTGATCCGGGAGTCGTGGGAGCGGCTAAATCTGTGCCGGGCCCTGTCGCAACCCCATATAACCAACTCGCGGGGTTTGTCTACGGTCCCTTGATCTCAAACCAGCTTGATCTGGAGCGCGCCCGAAAAGCCTCGATCGAAGGTCGTGCGCTCGCCGTTGTCCAGCTGTCGGGCGCATTCGTCACCATTTTTGCGACGCTGGTGGGCTTTGCCGTAGGTAAGACCTCCCAGCCCGCCAGGACCGTCTTGATCACCTTCGCTATTGCAGCCGCGCTGTTTCTCGTCGCTGCGAGTCTAGCCATCGTCGCTAACTACCGGGGCAATAGTCGAAGCTCATTCGCCGAGCTTCCTTCTGGTGATCTGAGACGCTGGCTCGATCATTGGCAGGCCGGCGACCAGGCCGAAGCAAGCCATGAGGCAGCTCTGGATCAGGTGAGAGTCCTGGATGGTGCACGTCGACTGAATACACAGAAGCGTCAGTTCCTGAGCCTGGCGGTGCTGGCAGAGGTGGCTGCCATTGCGACGCTCATTGTGGCCGTGGTTCAGCTCGTCTCTGGAGGATAGTGGCAGCGAACAGTCAAGTACGCTGCGCCGGGCGCTGCCCGGCGCCGTGCCGGCCGCTCGGCGTCAGCGTGCCACGTCTCGCCGCCGCATCCCCCATCCGCCGAGCGCCAGGCCCCCGGCCGCCAGCACGAGGCACGCTGCGATCCCGGCGACGTCCCATCTGCCGACCATGGGCTGGCCCAGGTGTGCGGTGAGGGCGAGTTGGTGCACCCAATCCGGGAGCCTCAGGGGTGGCGCGACCAGGTCGATGAGGAACGTGGCCGTCACCACGAGGGCCACGACCTCAGCGGCAATCGATGTCCGTACGAGCCCGCCGACGGCGAAGCCCACACCGGCCACGCCGGCTGCGTAGAGCCCGAGGGTGACGGAACCCGCCATTGGCGTGACCGCGTCGCTCCCCGCTGTCAGCGCACCGACCCCGACGGCCACCGCGAGCACGACCGTAATGACCACGATGGTGAGATAGACGCCGATCGCGCTGCTCACCGCCCACGACCGACGAGCGAGCGGTGTCGCGAGCAGCATCTCGAGCCTTCCCGACGTCTCGTCGGAGGCCCAGCCCGCGACGAGCGCGGCGGTCGCGAAGCCGACCACGATGTACCCGAGCTGGACGAACACGAGCTGGAGGAACCCACCGGCGCTGGTCACGTCGAAGTTGGGCAGCGCGGTCCGAAAGACCCTGATCGTATCGGGCGACATCCTGGCCAACTCGTCCGTCAGCGAGCGGCTGGCTGCCGCGATGACCAGGCCGAAGGTCCCCAGGCCGAGGCCCCAGGCGAGGCCCGATGGCAGCCGCTCGCCGAAGGCGCGCCCGACGGGCCCGCGAAGCCCGAGCACCGCTCCGGGCAGGCGCGGAGTTCGGATCGAGCTCGACGCCCCCAGGTCCCGGCGCGCAAACGCCTCGACACCGACCACCAGGAACAGGAGCGACAAGACGGCGACCGGCAGCAGCGATCCCCAGTCGTACTGGCCCGCGAGCGGCACATGCCTCGCGGTCCAGGAGAACCAGGTCAGGTTCGCGGTCCCCGCCAGCGCGGGCACGACCGCCTGGTAGCCGTTCAGGAGGTAGCCGGCGAACAGGACGAAGCCCGCGATCCACGCGGCTGCCGCTCGACCGAGAAACGGCGCGAGGGCGAAGGCCAGCGAACCTGACGCCAGCGCGACCAGACCTATCCACACAGCGAAGCCGATGGCGGCATGCAGCGGGATCGCATCGCCGGGCAGCGTCCCGAATGCCGCACCCGCCAGCCAGGAGGCGATGGCCAGGGTCGCCATCGCACCGACCATCACGGTCAGGTGGGCAGTCACCTTCTCGAGCGCCAGCCGGCGCCTGCCGAAGGGCGCGGCGGCTACGAGGTCGAGGCTGCCGCGCCGAGCCTCACCCGCGAGCGTCCCCGATAGCGCGAGGATCGACCAGAGGCATACGACATAGACGAAGACGGGGCCGTACTTCCATGTCACGTAGCCGCCGATCGTCCCGACGTTGACGGGGTTCCCAACCAGGCCCCGGAGTACTGTCGACTGGCCAGCCAGATCGGTGGCGAGCCGTGCCAGGTCCTGCCGGGATCCAGCCGTCCTGTAAACGCTGCCGACGCCGGCGCCGGCTACGAGCATGAGCCCGCCGAGGAGGCCGGCGACGATGATGAATGCCAGGCGCGAGTCGCGGAGGCTCTTCGCGTAGACGCTGCCGAAGCCGTAGACGCGGCTCCAGAGCGAGACGCCCTGAAACGACGCCGCCAAGGGGGAACGACCGAGCTCAACGGCCATGGCTCGCCACCTCCGTCGCGTCATGCCCGTACTCGGCCAGGAATGTCTCTTCGAGGCTCGGCTCGCGGCTGACGAAATCGGCCAGCTCGAAGCGGCCCGCCGCCTTCACCACCGGGGCGATGGGCCCATTTACGTGCATGCGCAGGACGTGGTCGACGACGACGACGTTCGTCACTCCGACGATCCGCTCGAACTCTTCCGCCGGCACCGGCCCGGTGAAGCGCAGCTCCACCTGGTGGACGGCAAGGTCGCGGAGCGCGTCGACCCTGTCGACCCTGACGAGACGTCCTTCCCGGATGATGGCCACTCGGTCGCACGTCTTCTCGGCTTCGGAGAGGACATGGCTCGACAGAAAGACGGTGCGCTCCTCGGCGACCGCCTCGCGCAGGACCTCGAAGAAGGCCTGCTGCACCAATGGGTCGAGTCCCGAGGTCGGCTCGTCGAGGACCAGGAGCTCGGGTCGATGCTGCAAGGCAGCGACGAGGCCGACCTTCTGCTTGTTGCCTTTCGAGTACTCGCGGAACCGGCGCGAGGGGTCGAGATCGAGGCGCTCGATGAGCGACCGCTGGTAGGCCCGATCGACGCCACCGTGCAGGTTCGCGAAGTACTCGAGCGTCTGCCCGCCGGTGAGGCGGTCGTACAGGGTGAACTCGCCAGGCAGGTAGCCGACCCGCCGATGTATCGCCACGGCGTCGCGGGTTGCGTCGACGCCAAACACCCTCGCCCGCCCGCGCGTCGGGCGGATGAGGTCGAGCAGCAGACGGATCGTCGTCGTCTTGCCGGCGCCGTTGGGCCCCAGGAAACCGAAGACCTCGCCCTGCTCGACCGCCAGGTCGACGTCGATGATCCCCCGGTGGGGGCCGTAAGACTTGGTGAGCTGCTCGGTCTCGATGATGGCGGTCATGGCTGCTCCTGTCAGGCAAACCAGAAGCGCAGGGTCTGGGCGTCGACGGGCGTCCACGACCCGGCAGCAAGGCCCAGGATCCGCTCGTACGCTTCGGTGTAAGCGGCGACGGTTCGCTCCACCTCTTCCAGCGAAACGGCGTTGGTCTGGCGGGCGACGAAGAGATGACTGGCCGTCTCGTTGGCGCCCAGGATGAGCGATACAAGGACGCCGGCCGTCTGCTCGGCCGAGCTCGCGGAGAAGACGCCTTCGGCCTTGCCCTGCCGCACGATTCTGGCGAACAGCGGAGCGAGCCGGACGGTTGCGTGGCGCCGGAGCTTCTCGCGCACTATCGCGTTCTCGTCTGAGAGCCAGATCCGCATTAGCGCCAACACCAGCTCCTTGCGTTCCATCTTCCAGCCGGCGATGCCGGTGAAGACTCCCTCCAGCTTCCGGAGGGCCGGCAGACCCGGATCGGCCACGACCGGTTCCAACGCCGCGGCCGCAGCGTCGACCATGCCCTCCACGACGGCTTCGAGCAGGGCCACCTTCGAATCGAAGTAGTGGTAGAAGGCGCCCTTGGACGCGTCCAGCTCGTCAAGGACCTCCTGGATGCTCATCTGCTCGTAGCCCTTCGTCTGGATGAGCCGCTGTGCGACGTCGACGAACGCGTCGCGTCGCAGGGCGTGGGCTACTGGGTTCAGCGTCCGCGGCATCGTTCTTCCAATAACAAACCGACTGCCGGTTTATCTTACACGATCAGAGGGGCGGCGCGCTCCTGCCACGCCGGGTTAACGAAAGCGGCGGAAGAACTCCCTCACGTCGCCGACCAGCAGGTCCGGCTCCTCCATGGCCGGAAAATGACCGCCGCGGTCGAACTCTGACCAGTGCACGATCGGCTGCCGCCGGCAGTCGTACGAGGTGCGCCAGTACTCGGTTAGCTCTTTCAGGTAGCCGACGGGGACGCCGTAGGCCCAACCGACGCCTGGCAGCTCGTCGGGCCTACCGCGTGCGCGCCAGCCGGTCGCGCAGGTCGTCTAGGTCTTACTGGGGGGTGTCGACGCGAAATGCTCGGATCTCGGCGTCGTCGTTGGACATGGCCTCCATACTTCCACGAGGGCAGCGATGCCGCAAGTGACCACTACTCTGACGGCGCGCTAGTTCGCCGGCCGCTTGCCTCGACCGGTTCAAAGCCGGCCCCTGCGGGCACCGCCTCAAGCAGGGAGACGAGATGCCAGCGCCATCCGTCCAGCGCCACGAACAGCCCGGACCCTGCCAGCTCTGTGCCCTCCCGCTCGTACGCCGCTTCGCTGAGCAGCTCCGAGAGCTGCCAACGCTCGCCCTGGAGGTCGTTCCAGGGAAGCTGCACGCGTCCCTCCGCCGGTTGGTCCGAGAGGTTGACGATGACGATGTGCCGGCCTGCTCCCTGCCAGCACCATGCCAGGAGGTTGCGGTGAGTCGGGTTGTCCGGCCAGCCCGCGGAGTCGAGCAGCCGCCACTCGCCCTCGCGCAAGCCGAGCGCGTGGACGGCTTCGAGAAGCTGGCGGTGGAAGACGCGCAGGTCGCCGTCTGCCGGCTCCTCGGGCCGTCGGGCAAGAAAGACCGGCGGCCGCACCCGGCGGCCCTCGAACTGGCCCTCGTGCCAGAGCGTGGCTCCCGGCAGCGTCGCGATCATCACAGCGGCGGCGCGCTCCTTTCCAGGGGGCATGGTCGCCGCGGCGCGCGGCTCGTCGTGGTTCTCCAGAAAGCGCACCAGACGTCGCTGGTATGCGACATCTGCCAGTAGGTGTGCCCGCACGTCGCCCGCGGACTCGTGGAGGAGGCGGTCATACAGGCGCTTGTCGTAGCAGTAATCGAATCCCTGCTGCTGCAGCGCCCACTCCAGGTCCCAGTAGGCCTCGGCCAGGAACAGCATGTCCGGATGCTGCCCTCGGACTCGACCCAGGACCTGAGGCCAGAAGTCCGCCGCGGGCACAGGACCAGCCCTCTCGCCCCATGTCCTCGCGAACACGTCGTTCATGAGCAGCATGGCCATGTCGCAGCGCACGCCGTCGCACTGGCTGCCGATCTCCGTCAGCACTTCCGCCGTCGCGTCACGGAGCTCGGGCGCGAACGCGTTCAGCTGGACGACGTCCGGCCACGGTGCAAAGTAGGGGTCTCGCCCGAGCGCCAGGACGTTGCCGGCTGCATTGATGAAGGCGGGCGACGTTAGCTCCAGGTCACTGGCGTCACCGCGGACGAAGTACTCCGGGTGCTCACTGACCCAAGGGTGGTCGGGTGCGACATGGTTCGGCACATAATCGAGCAGCAGCCGTATGCCGCGGCCGGCCAGCGTCTCGCGGGCGGCAGCCAGGCCGGCAGGGCCGCCGAGCGAGCCGTCGGCGACGTAGCGACGCACGCAGTAGGGCGACCCCACGACGTCCTCGGGATGCAGGTCGGGGAGGGCCTCCCGGAACGACCGCTGCAGTTCCTCGTTCTGCTGAGCGATGCGAAGACCGGCCGGGCTGCGTTCCCACACACCCATCAGCCAGACGGCGTCCACCCCGGGCAGCGCCAGTTCATCCCAGGCGTCGGCAGGGACGTCGCCGAGCGTGACCCGCCGGCCGTACCTGCGACTCAGCTCCCCGAGCCACACGACCGTGTTCACCTCATAGATCACGGGCTGAGCCGGCCAGCGTGTCATGAGCGCACCGCCGCGGTGGCGCGGCGCCCCCCGATCGCCTCCCGGCCGCGGGTCAGCCAGTCCTCGGCGCTTATCGCATGAAACAGCGTGGCGGCGGGCGCCGCCAATCCGGTCCAGCCGGTTTGGTGGCTGGCGCCGAGGCCGGCGCCGTTGTCGCCATGGAAGTACTCATAGAACAGCAGCAGGTCCCGCCAGTTCGGGTCGGCCTGGAACTTGGCCTGGCCCCCATGCACCGGCCGGCGACCCGCCTCGTCGCGAAGGAAGATCCGCGTCAGCCGGGTCGCGATCTCGCGCGCCACCTCGTACAGGTTCATCTGGCGGCCAGATCCTGTGGGGCATTCGACGGTGAAGGCATCACCGTAGTACGCGTACAGGTTCATCAGAGCGCGGATCAACAGGGCATTGACGGGGAACCATACCGGCCCACGCCAGTTGGAGTTGCCGCCGAACATGCCCGAGTCGGACTCGGCCGGCAGGTAGGACACACGGTACTCTTCGCCATGCACCCAAAACGAGTACGGGTGATCGGCGTGGTAGCGCGACAGTGACCGGATGCCGTATGGGCTGAGGAACTCGTCCTCGTCGAGCATCCTCGCCAGGATCCGCCGTAGCCGGTCCTCACCGAACAGCGCAAACAGAACCCTCTCGGGCCTGCCGGGCCCTGAGCGGCCACCAGAGATCACTGCCGCCGGGTGCCGCTCGATGAACTCTCTGGCGCCGGCCACGAGCTGCGGGAACCTCTCCGCGTCGCTTCTCCAGATCACCGAGGTCGCGGCGAGGGGGATGAGGCCGACCATCGACCGTACCTTCAGTCGAGTCGAGGTCCCATCGGGGAGGCGGAGGACGTCGTAGTAGAAGCCGTCCTCGTCGTCCCAGAGGCTGTCCCCGCCCGCGCCGATGCGGTTGGTTGCGATCGCGATCCAGCCGAACTGCTCGAACAGGGTCTGAGCCTGCTCGATATAGACGGGATCGCCCATCGCGAGCTCCATCGCGATCTCCAGCATGTTCTGGCAGTACAGCGCCATCCAGGCGGTGCCGTCCGCCTGGTCGATATAGCCACCGGTCGGCAGCGGTGCGCTGCGGTCGAACACGCCGATGTTGTCGAGGCCCAGAAAGCCGCCCTGGAAAACGTTGCGGCCGTCGCGGTCCTTGCGGTTCAGCCACCAGGTGAAGTTCTTCATCAGCTTCTGGAAGGCGTTCTCAAGGAATCCGCGATCGGATCGACCTGTGAGCTGCTTCTCCAGCTCGTAGACGAAGAGGGTTGCCCACGCGTGCACCGGTGGGTTGACGTCGCCGAAGTTCCACTCGTATGCCGGGATCTGCCCATTCGGGTGCAGGTAGAGGCGGCGCAGCAGAAGGTCCAGCTGCTGCTTCGCGAAGCCGATGTCGACCAGGGCCAGTGGGATGGCATGGAAAGCGAGGTCCCACGCGGCGAACCAGGGGTATTCCCACTTGTCCGGCATGGAAAGGATGTCCTCGGAGATCATGTGGAACCAGCCGCTGTTGCGGATGCCGGGGTCGACCGCCATTGGGTCACGGCCGTGCTCAACCAGCCATCGCTCGACGTCGAAGGAGTAGTACTGCTTGCTCCACAGCATCCCTGCCGCGGCCTGCCGGATGACTCGCCGCTCGTCCTCCCCCAGGCCCGGCGGCGTGACCAGATCGTAGAACTCGTCAGCCTCCGCTCGGCGCCGCGCCAGCAGCTCGTCGAAGTCGGCTCCCCACAGGGCACGCTGGCCGTCGCTCGCTGCCGGTCTGACGAGCTCGGCGTCTGTCAGCCGGAGCCGTACGACGGAGCTCGCTCCAGGACCCAGCGTGATCACGTAGTGCGCCGCGGCCTTGGTGCCCGTGCCGGCCGGGTTAACCGCGTCCGGGTCCCCGTGCACCACGTACCTGTCGATGCCGTCCTTGACGTACGGCGTGTCGTTCGGACTGCCGAAGATCCGCTCGTTGTTGGTCTCGTTCTCCGTGAACAGCAGCGGCACCTGTCGGTCGCAGTAGAGCCAGCGCGTGCCCAGCGCCTCGTGGTCGGCCGCTATGGCCGTCATCTCGGGCACTCCCGAGACGTGCTCAAGTCGTGGCGTGGTGGTGCCGCCCGCCCACGACCACGTGTGACGGAACCACAAGGTGGGCAGCAGATGCAGCGTCCCGTCCTCGGCACCGCGGTTGTGTACCGTGATCTGCACGAGCAGGTCCTCGGGCGAGGCTTTGGCGTACTCGACAAAGACGTCGAAGTAGCGGTCGTCGTCGAGTACGCCCGTGTCGAGCAGCTCGTACTCGAACTCCGTCCGGCTCCGCGCCCGGTTGGTCGCCACCAGGTCCTCGTAGGGATAGGCCCGCTGAGGGTACCTGTACAGGCACTTCATGTAGGAGTGCGTGGGCGTGCTGTCCAGGTAGAAGTAGTACTCCTTGACGTCCTCGCCGTGGTTGCCCTCGGCGTTGGTCAGTCCGAACATCCGCTCCTTCAGCATGGGGTCCCGGCCGTTCCACAGCGCCAGGGCGAAGCACAGTTGCTGCTTGTCGTCACTGATGCCGGCGATCCCATCCTCACCCCAGCGATACGCCCGTGAGCGGGCGTGGTCGTGGGTGAAGTACGACCAAGCATCCCCACCGGCGCTGTAGTCCTCCCGGACCGTCCCCCATTGCCGTTCGCTCAGATAGGGACCCCAGCGGCGCCATCCAACTCCCTGTTCATCGGCGTCTCGCAGGCGCCGCTGCTCCGCGTTATCTCCCGCGCTCATCCATTCACCATCCTTCTCCATCCGATCAACGGTTGGTGACCAACGTAGGCCCGTCGAGAGCTGTCGGCTAAGGGAAAGCGAGCGGCGCGTTAGACAAAGTGATCAACACGAGCCGCCGGCGCCAAGGGCCAGCACGCCGGATTGACGGTTGGCTTGACGCTGACCTCAACACTGTGCTTCCATCGACCCGGGCCGTGTGGGCACGGCGGTAGGCGATCCGAACGCGGGTAACTGCAGAACGGAGGGAGTGCCATGGTGACCGGAGCCGAGGAGGTCTTATCGAGACGTCAGCTGCGTCGCGCGGTTATTTCCGCGACGGTCGGAACCACGATCGAGTGGTACGACATCGTCCTGTACGGGCTTCTGGCAGGCGTCTACTTCGGCAGGCTGTTTTTCCCGACGAGCGACCCCTTCGCAGCCGGCATGGCAGGATTCGGGACGCTGCTCGTCAGCTTCCTGGCGCGCCCGATCGGCGCCATGATCTTCGGGCATTACGGGGACCGAATCGGACGGAAGGGAACGCTGATCGCGACGCTGTTACTGGCCGGCATCTGCTCGTTCCTCATCGGCGTTCTGCCCACCTACGGGCAGGTTGGTGTCCTGGCCCCGATCCTGCTCGTCCTGCTGCGCATCGGTGTCGGCATGGCGCTGGGCGGGGAATGGGGCGGAGCTGTCCTGTTGACGCTCGAATGGGGAAACCGCTACAGGCGCGGATTCTGGACCAGTTGGCCGCAGACCGGCTTCGCACTGGGCGTCGCGCTCTCATCTCTCGCTCTGCAGCTGTCGCTGCTGCTGGTCGGACAGTCGTCTCCCTGGGTGTGGCGTCTGCCCTTCTTGGCGAGCGGCGTGATCATCCTGGTGGGCCTGTACGTCCGGCTTGGGATCCTGGAGACGCCGACATTCGTGGCCCTGTTGGAACGGCGCAGGATCGAGCGCTTCCCGTTGTTGACGGTCATCCGCAAGCAGTGGCGGGAGCTGGTGCTAACCGCCCTGCTCCGTGGCGTCGAGCAGGCGCCGGCGGTCCTGTTCGTCGCGTTCCTACTTACATATGGGACTCAGTTCCTACACTTCGGTCAGCGACAGCTGGCGCTCGCCATGACTATCTCGGCTGTGCTGAGCGTGGGCACCATCGTGCTCTCCGGCTATCTCGCCGATGTGTATGGGCGGAAGCGAATGTACCTGCTGGCCACGGTGCTGATGTTCGCGTTCGCGCTACCGTATTTCGCGCTCCTGCAAACCGCCGTGCCGGCACGCGTGTATCTCGCCATCCTCCTTTCCTTTCCCATCCTCGGGTTTGTGTGGGGCCCGGTGGCGTCCTTCGTGGCCGAGAACTTCACCGGACGACTGCGGTACAGCGGCGCGGCGGTCGGGTCTGGCCTGGCGGCCATCATTGCCGGCCCGGTTCCGATCATTGCGCTTGCGCTGCTGCAGCATTATCAAAGCTCGCTGCCGATCGGCGTCATGCTCATGGTCTATGCCGCGGTCAGTTTCATTGCAGCATCGCTGGTACGAGACCGCTCAAAGCAGGACCTGACCGCCGAGTACGACGAACGTGAGGGTGAGCGTGAGGTGCAGCCCACGCCGTCGAGGGTAACGACACGCTGATGGCCACCATGCCGTCGCGGACCGCTTCTTCGGACCTGGCGGCGTCCTTCCGCTTTTTCGCGCGCGCTACCGCCGCGCGGGGCGGGCGCCTTTATTCGTACCTGCTGCAGCACATCGCGGAGGATGTCGAGGCGGACGGTCCGTTCGTAGAGGTGCTGTCGCCGTATCGTGATGAACCCAAGTCCAGGCTGATGCCCCTCCGTCTCATGGCCGAGATGCATCGTCGGGTGCTGAATGGCGAGCTGCCGGAGGTTGCTCCTTACTACCCATCCGCGGGCGGGACTTTGAGTCCGGAGGGCGCGTGGCCACCGTTCCGGGAAGCGTGCGTAGGGGGGGCGGCGGAGCTGCAGGAGGCGCTGAAGCGACCCCATCAGCACAACGAGGTCGCGCGCTCCGCCGCCATCCTCACCGGGCTCGACTTCATCGCTCACGAAACCGAAATGCCGCTGCGGTTGCTGGAGGTCGGGGCCAGCGCCGGGCTCCTGCTGCGCAGTGATCGATACCGGGACGCGTGGTGGATGCCCGAACTATTCGCGCAGGCGTCGCCGCTGCGCCTCGCCCCCGGCGTGGTCGAGCGGCGAGGCTGCGATCCACTGCCGATCGATCCCACGTCTGACGACGGACGAATGCGGTTACGAGCGATGGTCTGGGCCGACCTCGTCGAGCACATGCGGATGATCGATTACGCGATCGACGTTTGCCGCCAGGTGCCGGCGCGGGTCGATGAGGCGGACGGGGCCGACTGGCTGCCGGCGCGGCTGTCTGAAGCGGAGCCCGGAGCCGTCAACGTCGTCTTCCATTCGATGATGGTCGACCTCTGCTCTGAGGCCAGTCTGTCGCGCATGGGCGCCGTCCTCCAGAGCGAGGCAGCCCGTGCGCGTTCGGATGCTCCCCTGGCGTGGCTGCGATTCGAGCCCTCAGGCCCTGTGGACGCCCTGCAGGCCCCCCCGACGGTGGAGCTCCGTCTGAGTCTGTGGCCCGGCGGCGACGACCGGGTGCTTGCCCTCGCCGACACCAATGGCAAGGGCGTCAGATGGCTGCTCTAGCCCGGGCCAGCTAGCGTCACCGTGTAGCCGCAGCAATCCACCGCACCTGGTCAATGGACAAGCCTTGGCTGCTCGATGAGTCGGCCCATGCTGGGCCGGAACACTTCGATTCTCGCTTGGTGTCGGGCTACGACCGCAAACAGGGCTATCCGGACCCGACTGAAGACATCGACTTGTTCGCCCGCTACGGGTTAGGGCCGACGTCCGTCATCCTCGACCTGGGGGCCGGGACCGGTCAGTTCTCTCTGGCCGCTGCTCGACGGTTTGGTCGTGTCAGGGCCGTTGACGTCTCTGGTCGGATGCTCGGGCTCCTTCGCGATCGGGCGGCCGCAGCCAACCTGGCGAACCTCGACTGCATCCAGGCTGGATTCCTGAGCTATCAACATGATGGCCCGCCAGCGGATGGGGTGTACACACGCAACGCCCTTCACCATCTACCAGATTTTTGGAAGGCGATAGCGCTCAATCGCCTGGCTGGGATCATGCGGCCGGTCGCTGTGCTGCGCATCCACGACTTGATCTACGACTTCCAACCTTCAGGGGCGGAGGAGATCCTGGATCAGTGGCTCGATCATGCCGCCGAGGACCCGGCCGAGGGATACACACGAGCGGATTTCGCCGTCCACATCCGGGACGAGCACAGCACTTTCCGTTGGTTGTTCGAGCCGATGCTGGCAGCAAGCGGGTTCGAGATAGTCACCGCTGACTTCCGGCGAGACGTATACGGTGCCTACACGTGCGTCAAGCGGTGAATCCCGAAAAGAATGTTGACGCACCGCCTCGCGTTCATCGGAACCATCGATGGTAAAGCGAGTCCCCATGAAAGCTACGACGGACCGTAGGGGACGGGTATTGCTTCCGACGGTCTTCCACCACTGGTGGACGAGGGGCACCTCGAGCCGGTCACTCTTGAGCAGACCATCGAGGACATCCACGGCGCGAGGGAGGAGCGGCTGGATCAGCTGGACCCCTCGCAGGGATCGTGATCACCGTCGACAGCAGCGTTCTCATTTGACAGAAACATTCGATCGATTCGAAATTTCTTTGGCCCGGGCCGGTTCTGCCTGAAATCACATTGCCGGGGCGTTAGAGCGCGACGCCCGCCCAGTTCGGACAGGCCCGCGCGGGCCTAGCAGCAGCCGATGTGGAGAGCGGCGATCCCTTTCTGGTCCGGGTGATCATGCGGATTGGTTGTGGAAGTAGTGGCCCCTGTCGAGGTCGTCAAGGAGCCCCGGATGCGCGCTCGAGGCCGGGCTATCGAGCGCGAGGAGACCGGCCAGGAAGCTGAAATGCTCCTGCGCGTCTCCGGGGGAGATGGGCGCCACCGGGAGGTCGAGATGCCGTCCGATGACCTCGGCGACAGCTCGGAGTTGCACGCCCTCGTCGGCGACCGCGTGCAGCGTCGATCCCGCCGGGGCGGTTCACCAACGCCAAAAGGAACAGGCGTGCGGCGTCAAGCCGGTGCACCGCCGGCCAGCGGTTGGTCCCGTCGCCGACGTAGGCGGACACGCCCTTGCCGCGGGCGACGCGGACCAGGGTCGCCATGAAGCCGTGATCTCTGTCGCCGTGAACCGACGGAGCGAGTCGCACGTCAGACGAGCGAACTCCCCGAGCGGCGAGCGCCGTTGATGTCAGCAGCTGCCATCACCTATGATCACGGCGTGGGTCGATGGGAGCCAGGGGCGCAGGGCCGGCTGGAGCAGACCGCACTCGAGCTCTTTATCGAGCGCGGGTTCGAACAGACCACGGTGGCCGAGATCGCCAAGCGGGCGGGACTCACGGAGCGAACGTTCTTCCGGCACTTCGCCGACAAACGTGAGGTCCTCTTCGGGGGCGGAGGCGCACTCCGCGAGCTGCTCCTCAGCGCCATCGCGGGAGCGCCGGACTCCGCGACGCCGATCGACGCGGTCGCCGCCGCCCTCGAAGCCGCCGGCGCCGCGCTCGAGGAACGCCGCGAATTCTCCCTGCAGCGCCAGAACGTCATCGCTGCGAACCCAGAGCTTCAGGAGCGCGAGCTGATCAAGCTCGCGTCGTTCGCCTCGGCGATGGCCGAAGCGTTGTGCCAGCGCGGCGTCGGAGACCCGGCCGCGACCCTCGCTGCCGAGGCTGGGATCGTCGTCTTCCGGGTCGCGTTCGAACGCTGGATCAAGGCAAGCGACCAGCCAGACCTGCCGCAACTCATCCGAAAGTTGCTCGGCGAGCTCAAAGCCGTGACCGCGGGCAAATGAGCATCAACTTCCAGCACGACTACGCGGCTCGGCCGCCTTTGGTTACGCCCTGTCACAAGGGTCCACACCCAGCTCGTCATCCTCACCTTCGCCGCCGTGTTCCTGGTGGCAAGCCTGGTCCTCACGGCGTGGCGGGACGTTCTCGAACGGCGGGGTCATGTGCCCGGTGATGGCCAAAGACAACCAGCTGGTCGTCAGAGGTTTGAGGTTCGAGTCCAGGGCAGAGGTCGGAGGCCGTCGAACTCAGGCCGTTGCTGCGGCCTACATGCCGGCTCGATTCTCCTCTACCCGGCGGCACCGTAGGCGTCGAGCAGCCAGCCTCCGATCTCAGCGTCGACCTCGGCAACAGACGCGATGCGAACCCGATGCGTGAACAGCGCGTTCCACTTCGCCGCTGACTCCAGGCGGCCGCCGGACTCAACGCCGGGCAGGATCAGGCCCAGGTTCAGCCACTTCGCGCCCGGCTGCAACATCGCGAACTGCTTGCGCCGCCTGAAGCTTACGTAGCCCTTCTTGGGCAGCTGCTCGATGTCGTCGCCAAGCTTGGCGATGGTCTGCAGAGCAGTTCCTCGTACAGGGTCTGCAAGGATCCGGGCGGTGCCATGGACGGTTGGTGCTGAGGGTCGGCGAGTCGGTCGCGCGCCACAAGCGAGACGCGGTGCGCCGCCCCATGGGTCATGCCATGTCGCGCCTTCAGCATGGCAACGACCTCGACGTGCTTGGTCAAGCCGCTCTCGGACACGTCGGCGACCAGGTCGTCGATTGTCCGGCCGTAGCTTCGCTCGATGTTGCGTAGCTGGGACTGGATTCCTTCCTCGGGCGTTGGCATCAAAGGCTGCTCCTATTGAAGAGGCGCCGCTCGAGTAGCGCTCGTTCGGCGGTGTTCTCTGTGAGCTCCAGCGCACGACGCTGCGCGGCATGCGCGTGCTCGCTCCTTCCGAGCTCGTACAGCATCTCGCCTCGCGCGGCATGGAACAGGTGGTAGCCTTCCAGGTCGACGGCGAGCGCGTCGAGGTTGCGAAGAGCGCTGTAAGGGCCATCTAGCCGCCACACTGCGATGGCCCGGTTGAGCTGCACCACGGGCGTGGGCGCAAGGGTAAGCAGCATGTCGTAGAGGACGATGATCTGCACCCAATCGGTCTGGTGGATGCTCGGTGTCTCCGCGTGGCAAGCGGCGATGGCCGCCTCCAGCTGGTACCGTCCTGGCCTCGCCCGGCCAGCTGCGCGTTCGATGAGGTCGATCGCGTTATCGATTTGCGACCGGTCCCAGCGCTTGCGGTCCTGGTCGGCCAGCAGCACCAGCTGGCCGGTGAGGTCGAACCGCGAGCGCCCGCGAGCCAGATGCAGCTTCATCAACGCCAGCAGCCCCATCGGCTCGGGCTCGTTGGGCAGCAGCCGGCACACCAGCCTTGCCAGCCAGGCAACCTCCTCGGCAAGGTCGCGATTGGAGGGGGCGCCGGCCCTCGTTGCCAGGTGACCCTCATTGAATATCAGGTAGAGGACGTCCAGGACCTCTGTGAGCCGGTCGCCAAGCTCCACCTCAGACGGGATGCGGAAGGGGATGCCGGCAGCGGCGATCTTGCGTTTAGCCCGAACCAGCCGCTGCGCGATGGTTGCGTCGGGCGCGACGAAGGCTCGTGCGATCTCGGCGATGGTGAAGCCGGCTACGGCCCGCAGGGTCAGCGCGACCTGCGCCTCGCGGGAGAGTGCCGGGTGACAGCAAGCGAGGATCAGCCGCAGCCGGTCGTCGCCTCCCCTCTCGTCTCCTGGGCCGTTTGCGAGGTGGGCCAGCTTCTCGCGGTACCGCTGGTCTCGGTCGAGCCTGTTCAGGGCTCGGCGGGTGGCCACAGTGGTGAGCCAGGCCGCCGGGCGGGCGGGCACGCCATCGCGAGGCCAGGTCTCGAGCGCCGCGACCATGGCGTCCTGAACGCAGTCCTCGGCTAGGTCGAAGGCACCGAAGCGCCGGATCAGGGCCGCGGTCACCCGTGCCGCCTCCTCGCGAAAGACGTCGGCCGCTGCGGCCTGCGCGGCGGTGCCAGCCACGGGATTCAGCGCTGCATGACCACCGGGCGGATCTCGATCGTCCCGCCGCCAGGCCACGACCTGGCCATCGCCAGGGCCTCGTCCAGGTCCACTGCCTCGACCTCTGTGTAGCCGCCGACGAGCTCCTTCCCCTCCATGAAGAGGCCGTCCTTCACGATCGGCCGGCCGCCCTGGAAGGCGACCGTCGTCGCCGTCTCCGGTCCTTGCAGCTGGTTCCCGTGGCCGAGCCGCGCCTGGTGCTGAGCGAACCATCGCCCGACCTGGGCATATCGGTCGCGGAGCTGCTCGGGCGTCAGCGCGTCGAATGCCACCTGGTCGGCGGCCGAGCCGCAGAACAGAAACACGTACTTCAAATGCTCACCTCCTTGTCCCTATGACAAACGACGACCCCATGGATTCGACAGAGGCGGCTGGCGACGCTACCCGACGGAGGATGGCGCCAACCTGGCAGCGACCAAGCGCCAGCGTGGCAGCTCGGGGGTGTCCCGAGTGGAGTCGGTGGAGCGGTGGCCATTTTGCGCACCATCTTCGCCCAACCCGACCTGCCTGCCGGGGGCCACACGGGGGTCCGTCGCCACCCCGGCGCCAGCCCAAGGTCGGTCCGCCAACTCGCCGAAGCGTATTCCGCCGTCGCCTGAATCGCCGGGGCCAAGTAGGGCGTGGCCGTCTTGGACGAGTTCAGCGAAGGCGGATTCCGCCAGGTAGAGCTGTTGCACGCGGTCCGCGACGGGAGGACGCGAAGCCCGCGCTTGCTGGGTGGGCTGGTGCGCGCGGCTCGGTGACCTGAGCCGGCTGGACGCACGTCCGCGATCAGCGAAGCTGCGCCGCGGCCGGCACCGCGCCCTGGACATGGAAGATGCGCGCAGCGGCTCCCTCCGGATCGGGCTGACTGGCGTCGAGCCACGCGATCACTGACGTCGACCGCGACGGTAGGCGAGCACACTCATCCCGCCGAGCCCGCAGCGCCTCGCGCTGACCGGGGTTGGCGAGCAACAGCAGGGTGCCGACGTCGATCCGAACAACAGTGGTCTCGTGGCCGGCGAACAGGGCCACTGCCAGCAGGGTTCCTAAACCCGAAAACCCTCCTATCCGGCTCAAGCGACCTCCTCTGGCGAGACGCGTAGTGAGGTGCTGATCCATATTGGGCACCGGTTTTCATACTCCGTGGTGCCGGCAAGGCATGGCGAACTATTCTGTTCCCCGCCGGGTTGTACTTCGAATACGAGTGCCCCCGGAAGGACTCGAACCTCCGACACGCGGTTTAGGAATTCGCCGCCAGGTGTATTTGAGCGAACGTCAGGACCCGACGCCTGAGTTCCAGCCGGGTTCAGGAACGAACCTCTAAGCGACCTCGCCTTGACTCGTCCCTGACGAGTTATTACCCTCGCGTGGGCATCACGGTGGGCATCATCCGCAAGCGCCGAAAGCGTGCGAACAACGCGGGCTCGGTCTACCGCCACCCGGATGGACGCTGGGTGGCGCGGATCTCAGCCGGTCGGGACCAGGATGGCCGGCGCATCCGGAAGACCGCCTACGCCTTGAGTCAGGCCGAGGCTCAGGCAAAGCTGATCGAGCTGCAAGCGCGATATCAATCGGGGAGTCTCGCGATCACCAGGGGGAGGGTGCCCGACGCTTCGGACCTATCTCTCCGACTGGCTCGCGCGACATGAGGGAAAGGTCGGAGCCCGAACGCTTCTGCGCTATCGAGAGCTGATCGCAACCCACGTAGACGTGGACCCATCTCACGGCTGCAGGTCACCAAGCTCTCTGCCAGGGATGTGGATCACATGCTCGCCCGGCGGCTCCCCACCGGCATTGCGCCGCGTACGGCGTTCCACATCAGGGTCGTGCTCAGGACAGCTCTGAACGCTGCGATTCCGGAGTTGATCGCCACGAACCCGGCCGCCAAAGCCGAGGCCCCGGACGTGCCGGACCAAGAGATGCTGACCCTCAGCACCAAGGAGGTAGGAGAGCTGATCGAGCTCAGCCAGGACCACCGAGACGGTCCGCTCTGGTCGTTTCTGGTCGGCAGCGTCCGACTCGGCGAGGCTCTGGGCCTGCGCTGGAGCGATTATGACGAGAAGACCGGCCAACTCCAGGTGAAGCGTCAGCTTCGACGCACGGGGCGTTCATCGGCCGGGCCATCGTCATCATCGAGGAGGCGACCGGCTGCGAGAACTGCCGCGGGTCCGGGAAGAGGAGGAACCGCGGGTGGAGCTCCGCGATCGCCTTGGCGGTCTCCATGTGCGTCGCAGCCAAGTCGCCCACTGGCGACTGAGTTCCGCATGTCGCGACGTATCTCAGCTCCTTCCCCCCTCACAGTCTGCTCGGCAATCCGCTTGATCGATGCTTTCGGGGTCCATCGGAACACGTTGGGTCGCGCGCTGCGGGACTTGGAGACCGGCGGCATGGCCGCCGTGTTGCCCGCCAAAAGAGGTCCCAAGGGCCCGTACAAGGTAACCCCTGAAGTGCTGGAGTTGGTGGCAGAGCACGCTGAGAAGGCGCTGCCCGAACTGATCCGGTTGTTGGAGCAGGAGGGCGTGCACCTGTCGAGAAGCCACGTCCACCTCCTCCAGAAGCGGGCTCGCAACGCTGCTCGGGAGCAGCTGGAGCTGATGTCTGGGGCTGCCGAGGGCAGACAGAGCGAGCAGGACGCCGAGGCACCAGCCCTGGGCGCGGAGGAGGCGGCCGAGACGGCCCTCGAGGCGGAACTGGAGCAGCCCTCGGTTGAGGTGCCGGCTGTGGAGCCGGGAGTTGTGGCGGGAACCACGGAGCCGGATGCGCTCGAGGCGGGCAGGGAGCCGCCGGTGCGGGTGCCCGAGCAGGCCGAAGGCCGCTACATGGGGGCCTCCCTGTTCTTCCCGGCCATACGACAGCTCGGTTTGCTGGAAGCGGCGCTGAGCTGCTTTCGGTTGCCGAACGCCGAACTCTTCGGTGTACGGGCGGTGACCCTGACGCTCTTCTTCATGACCCTGCTCAGCCGGACCACGGTGGAGGCGGCCAAACATCTGCGGCGCTGGGAGTTCGGACCCTTGATCGGGGTGGTGCGGGCGCCAGTGGTGAAGACCTTGCGGCGCAAGCTGACCGAGCTGATCAGGCAACGCCAAGCGCTGGGCTTCGGGCAACTGCTGCTTCAGCACTGGATCCAGCAGGGGGTGGTGGCCACCGCCTACCTCTATGTGGACGGGCACATGAAGGCCTACACCGGCAAGCGCCAGCTCTCCGAGGTCTACAACTCCCAACGGCGGCTGGCGCTGCCCGGCGTGCTCAACTACTTCGTCAACGACCAGCAGGGCCGGCCACTGCTCTTCATCACGGAGCCGGCCAACGCTTCGCTGGCCAAGGCCATGCCTCGGATCCTGGAAGCGATTCGCAAAGCCCTGGGTGGGCGCCCCTTCACCATCATCTTCGACCGCGGCGGCTACGACAGCAAGCTCTTCACCTGGCTGCAACAGGAGCAACGCGTCCAGTTCATCACCTACCAGCAGGGCACGCCCAAGCTGCCTCGCGAGCTGTTCCGGCGCCACGAGTGTCACTTCGAAGGCCGGCGGGTGCGGATGCGGCTGGCCATAGACGAGGTGAAGGTGAGTGGTTCCGGACCCTGGCGGCGGATCGTGGTGCTGACCAAGGACGGCAAGCAGACCCCGATCCTGACCAACGTGACCAGGACGGCGCCTGCCAAGATCGCCTGCCTGATCTTCGCCCGCTGGCGGCAGGAGAACTTCTTCCGCTATAGCGAGGAGCACCATGGCCTCGACCAGCTCTTGGGATACGCCTGGGAAGAGCTCGACGGCCAGACCAGCATCCCCAACCCCGAGCTCAAGAAGCTGGCTCGCCAGCTGAGGCTCAAGCGATCACAGCGGGCCAAGCTCCGGGAGCGAGTGGATCAAGCACTCCTCTCCGAGGCTGAGGCGGCGAAGAAGAGCGGCCATGCCCATGAAGACCAGGCGGTAGTGGGCGGCCTGGCCAAGCTGGAGGCTGAGATCGAGGAGCTCAACCGCCGGCGCAAAGAACTCCCCGAGCGGGTGCCGCTGAGCACGGTCGGTGAGCGAGACACGCTGCTCTTGCAGCAGAAGGCGATCATCGACCGCATCAAGATCACGGCCTACAACGCGGAGGAGATGTTGCTGGAGCTGCTGGCCCTGCATTACCCCAACCTGCACGACATCCGCGATCTGCTGCGTGCTTTCTGCCAGCTCTCCGGGCAATTGCGGGCTACCCGGCAAGGCGTTCAGATCACCCTCGACCCGCCCGACAACCCCACTCACAGGCGGGCCCTGCGTGGTCTTTGCGCAGATCTCAACAAACTCGCTCCGACCTACCCGGGCACCGATCTGCCCCTGCGCTACGACGTCGGCGTGCACCACGCTGAAGCGGCGGCTTGACCTCCGATGTCCAGACCTCTGAATTTGACCCTTGCATGCGCGGCTGACGCGGGCCCGACGCGGCCGGGGGGCTGTGCTCGTGCACACGACTGAAGAAGATCGGCAGACAAATGAGTTATTCCCAACACTGTTGCCTCGATCAGCCGGTCGAAATCATTTTTAGCCCCCGCGGATGTTATTTATCAGGTTGTCAGGGATTCGAGCCAGTTCAATTTCGTAGCTGGGGGTACCCTCCATAAGGGCGACGAAGACGTAATAGCCTTGCTCATGCGAGTAGGCATGAGCCTTAAGGCGTATGACCTCGCCGTTCACCAACTGCAATTCCCACGCAGGTAGCTCGCTTGTCAGCATGAGGCCACGTAGCTCGTCATTGTGCATAACTAGAGGATCCCCAGATAGCGCAGCCCTCTAACGATCGCACGCGCGGTCGCTGGATCTTTGGAGACCTGCCTTGCCAGAGACTTTGGGAGTCCCTCGAACTGATTCGTTGCGAAGTTGTACTGTTACTTGTTGCCGGCGCTGTCCTGAAGATGTAATTGGCCAGGCCGGACACCGGGATTGGGATTCTCAACGTCGATTCGGTAATTCTCATTCTGCACAAGTGTTCTGCTTGTGACCTGAGTGCCGCCCCGCCCGATCATTTGGCCCGGGCTGAACGCAACCCTCAAGGCAAACTCAACCGCGAGGGGATCGGTGAGGTCGATCTCATGCCCCAATCGGATCCGGTACAGAGCCAGGTTATAGAGGAAGCCAATACCAGTTGGATCCCAGTCTGGGTGTTCGCTTGTCCATTGCAGCGCGACAATGAAACCAGATCCGGACTCACGGAGCACTGTTAGTGCCGCATTAACGCAGGCAGCGTCGCATCCGGTGCCATTGGAGCCTCCAGCGCTGTTCCCCGCAGCCCCTGGCGGGGGGGAGAGATCCGATGTTGGTGTGGGTTCTGGCGCTGGCGGTTGACTGAATGGGGGCGGACCGAGGTCGTTCGGCACAGGAGGCCCCGAGTCCGGCGGCGGTGGTTCAGCACCTGTGCCGTTAATCTGGGCAGCGTCACCTCTTCACGCGGCGCGGTGGTACTCGTGGAGGAGGCCACCAAGACGATCACCGCGCTCCACTGGACCGGCTGTCAGCGGGATCACGCCGGCTGGTTCAT
>Ga0070699_100000174_pt1 | contig 61931 bp, 48 predicted proteins | sample KBSK1503metaG_FD_65473 | JGI IMG/M metagenome (GOLD analysis project Ga0070699, IMG submission 65473) | Corn, switchgrass and miscanthus rhizosphere microbial communities from Kellogg Biological Station, Michigan, USA - KBS K1-50-3 metaG | ecosystem: Host-associated > Plants > Roots >... | reverse complement strand
GACGGCCGAGTGGCCGGTGCGCGGCGAGGGCGCGCTTCCCATGGAGGTCGGCGTCCAGGTGCCGGCCCCGGAGGGATCGAAGCGCCCACCCGAGTTCAGGTAGCTGCCGGCCGCCGCCGTGCCTCCCCAGACGAGCATGCGGGCACCAGTCCAAACGGCGCTGTGGTTACGCCTCCCTTGGGGGGCGCCCGCCGGATTGAGCACCGCCCACGAATCTCCCGCGGGATCGTAGCTGCCTCCGGTGCCGAGGCCCGCGGCCCCCGCCTCTCCACCCCAAACCAGCATGCGGGAGCCGGTCCAGACGGCACTCAAGCCGCGCCGGGCGGAAGGAGCGTTCAACGTCGCGGTATCGCTCCAGGTGTCGAAGGCCGGATCGTAGCGGCCGCCGGAATCCAGAGCCGCTCCGTTGGTGCCTCCCCAGAGGACCATGCGTGAGCCGGTCCAGACGACGGCGGCGCCGGAGCGCGCTGCGGGAGGCAGGGTGAGAGAAGTGGCCGTCCAGCTGTTGGTGGCCGGGTTGTATCGTCCGCCGGTGTTGACGTAGGTGCTGTTGAATCCGCCCCAGACCACCATCAGGCTTCCTGTCCAGACGGCGACGTGATCGTAGCGTCCCGCGGGAGCCGAGGTCGAGGTCATCGCGGCCCAGGTGTCGGTGGCCGGGTTGTAGCGGCCGCCGGAATTCAGGGCGAAGGTGCTCGACTTTCCTCCCCACACCAGCATCTCGCTGCCGGTCCATACCGCCGTGTGGTTGTTGCGCCCGCCGGCGGCGTTGGTGGTGGAAACCGGCAGCCAGGTGTCGGCGACGGGATCGTAGCGCCCGCCGGTTCCCAGGGCGCTTCCCCCCGATTGCATGCCGCCCCAGACGACCATGACGCTGCCGGTCCAGATTGCCGTGTGGTTCTGCCGCTCCGTGGGGGCGCCGGCGCTGGCGATGGACGACCAGGTATCGGTGAGGGGGTCGTACCGGCTTCCCGTGTTCAAGAGGTGGGAGCCGTTGAACCCGCCCCAGACGATCATCAGGCTGCCGGTCCAGATGGCACTGTGGTATTCGCGCGGATCGGGGAGATCATCCAGCGCACCGCTCTCCCAGGTATTGTCCATGGCGCAGCCGGCGGCCTCGATCGCGGCGTCCTCCGGCAACGGCGGCAGCTCATCCGACCGCGATGCGACCGTCGGGACCGAGTCCGCGTCCAGCGACGGCTCCACCTCGCGCCACCATGCATCCCAGGAACGATGCGCAGGTGCCGGAGGCGAGCGCCGCGAGCTATTCCCCCAGGGGCCCTCGCCTTCGGAGACCAAGTCGAGAGGCTCATCCGGGTTTCGGGGAGCACTCTCGAATCGCGGGTCCGCCAGGAAGAAGCTCCGCATCAGTCGATCGGCCAGGACGGGGCGCACGAAGCACTCCTCGAACAGGACGGCGTCGTTGCCCAGCTCCGTCAGGACTTCCCGCAGCCTGTCCGGGAAGCGGCTGTCGCGGGACAAGCGCCGGGTCTCGGCCAGCAGCGATTCCCGGGTGATGGGCGAAGCGTAAAATTTCTCCAGCGCGGCGGATTGCTTGAGGTAGGTGCGGACCTTGTGCTCCAGCAGCTCACGCGGAACCGCCGTCTCGAAGGGGAGCGTGGCGCCAATCTGGTGAGCGTAGTAGATGCGCTCGATGTAGCGCTGCGCGTCGACCCGCTCCTCGAAGCTCAACTCACGGGCGGCCGCTGTGCGCGGCATCAGGCTCACCACCGCAAGGGTGGTCAACACTCGAAGGCAAAGTTGCACTCTCCGCAACACCGTGGCGATCTCCAATCCTCTGCATGCCGTGTCCCGCAAGGCTTTCGCGGCATCAGCCGAGCAACTTTCATGGGTCTCTTGAAGACGGTACGGTCATTCACGCTTCTGTCAAGGTGGAAAAGCGATCGCAAATGTGGAGTGTGCAAGGCGTTGCAGCGGAAACGTGCAACAGCCTGCACACTGCTTCGCGCGGCGCCAGGCGAAACGCGCCAGGCACGAGATGATTGCGAGAGCGGGAGTGAGCGGTGGGAAATGGAAATGTCCGGCAAGGCGGGACGAATCAACGCGGCAGTTTTCGAGCAGCTCCGACGCGCGGCGGCGAGCTCAGATCACGGGCAGGGCGGAATGGCGCTGTCGCGCGCCGGCGAGCCGTAAGTCCCGACCCCGCACGAATTCGCAGCGCGGGACAGGTACCAGAAGCTTTCCCCGCTCACCGGATCCGGCCGGCCGTCGGCGAAGCTGGCCGGACCGGCGGGCTGCAGGCAGACGGCGGCGCTGAACAGGATTCCGGTACCAGGTCCCAAAGAGCCCGAGACCAGATCGTAGGTGGTTTCCGGTCCAGCGGAGATCCCCTGGCTGTCCCACGCCACGTCCGCCGGGCTGATGGTCGTGACCGTCAGATTGCTCACCTCGGCAGGGGGCTGCCACACCAGCGGGTTGATGTCATTGCAGTCATCGCCGCCGCACGACGAGTTGACGTGCGCATCACCATCCAGATCGGTGGGTGGTCCTGCCTGGCAGGCTCCTGTCTGGCAGGTGTCGGGCTGGGTGCAGGCATTTCCGTCTTCACAGATCGCTCCGTCGGGTTTGGCCGGATTCGAGCAGATTCCCGATCCGGTGTCGCATACGCCGGTGTCATGGCATTGGTCACTGGCGGTGCAGACGACCGGATTGGATCCGGCGCATGTCCCCGCCTGGCAGGAGTCGGTTTGGGTGCAGGCGTTCGCGTCGGTGCAGGGTGAGCCGTCGGCCTTGGGCGGATCGGAGCAGACTCCGGAGCCGGTATCGCAGGTCCCCGCATCGTGGCATTGATCGCTGGCGGTGCAGACCACAGGATTGGATCCATTGCACACCCCCGCCAGACAAGTGTCGGTCTGGGTGCAGGCATTGCCGTCCGTGCAGGTGGCTCCGTCGCCCTTGACCGGATTGGAGCACACACCGGTCCCGGTGTCGCACGTGCCCGCGTCGTGACACGAGTCGAGTGCCGAGCAGATGACCGCGGTGCCGGTGCAGGCTCCGCCCGCCTGGCAGGTGTCGTCCGTGGTGCACAGGGAATTGTCGGTGCACGTCCCGCCGGTGGCGATCACCGTGACCGAGGTGGTCCCCGGGCTCGAGGCGCAGCCGCTCACCGTCACCGAGACGCTGTAGACACCGGTCGCCGCCGCCGTCGCCCCGGGTATGCTCGGGTTCTGCACGCCTGATGTGAACCCATTAGGGCCCGTCCAGCTGTAGGTCGCGCCAGCCACGGTGGGCGCGTTGAGATGCAGCGTCTGGCCAGCGCAGATCGGCGTGTTGCTGGAGGGCGCGGGTGCCGCGGGCGTCGCATTGACGGTAAGCAGGGCGATCCCCGTCGTCGACTGCCCGTCCGGGTTGGTGATCGTGACGTTCTGGGTGCCGGGGGTGGCGGAGGTGGTGTTCAGCGACAGCGTGGCTTGCAGAACGCGACTCGTCGTGGGGCTCCCCGGAATGACGATGTTGGTCGCCGGAAAAGGATTGACGCTCACTCCTCCGGTGACGGTCGCCGTGAGGTGGGAAGCGAACCCGGGGCCGCCGGTATCCGGCCCGGGATCAAAAAACTCCGGGCAGGTTCCGCCTCCCGTGCACAGCCCGTTCGTGCAGGTTGGGGCGGCGCAATTGTCCGTTCCGGTGATCGTCGAGGTCGTCGAAGCGAGTCCGGAGCAGACCGGGGTTGCGGTGGCGAGCGCCGGCGGTGGAGGCGCCAACAGCTGCGCCACGCGCACCGACCAGTTGTTCGCGGGAGTATCGGCATACTCCTGGAAGGTCCACACGGTCTGATCGTCATTCGGGTCGACCCGCGTGATCGAATAGTCGCCCCAGCGGTTCCGCCCTCCCGGGTCGTTGATCGTGTACGACGCCGACCCATTCAGGACGATGCTTTCCGGCGCGCGCGTCCCGGCGGCCGGGTCGGTTCTCAGTCGGCCGGCGGATGCGACGCCGACAAACTCGGTGGCGCTGGCGAAGCTGGCCGCGAGCGCCGCATGACCCTGTCCGGTCGCTACCACGCTCGGGTAGAGGAAGCCGCGCTGGCTGTTGAGCGACATGGCGCCGGTGACCGTCGTGCACAGCGTGCCCGACTGCGTGATGCTCGGAATTCCGGTCAGGCTGCCGATCTCATGCCAGCGCGCTCCGATACGCCGGGTGGTGCCGGAGGCTGATCCGGCGCAGGAGGTGTTGGTCTCCACCGAGAGGGCGGTCCACAACGAGCTGGTGCCGGTGAGCTTGTTCTTGTGGATGGAGGCCATGAACAGCCGGCTGTCGGAAGGATCGACATTCGTAGTGGATCCGGACGCCTGCTGCGTGGACATGTTGGTCGAAAGAATCGTCGTCAGCGCGATGTTCGAGGAGAGCGTGGGCGTGCCACCCGGGTTGCTGACCCGCCGGATCTCCACCCGACTCAGGAGGCAGATGTCGGAACCAATGATGTAGCCCTCGGTCGCCTGCGGATCGTCGTTGTCGACTCCCCGGGGAGCATAGGGCCCCGCATTCACGCTGCACGGGGCGATGTTGCACGCGGTGGTCACGGCGCAGCCGCCGGTGACGTTGCCGAACCCGGTGACCACCATCGGCCCTCCGCCGAGGACGCTGGACTTGCGGATCACGAAAGCGCTGGTCCACCGGAATGCGCCGGCCGCCGTGAACATGTTGCAGCCGGTGTACAGCGCGTTCGCGTCGACTCCCAGAGACGGGTAATCACAGAAGCTGGTGGCGTCGATCGGCGATGGGGTGCCGACCGGAAAGGAGAAGAAAGTGAAACTCGCCTGGGAGACGATGGTCGGGCCTGAGCTGACCGCCAGGACGATCTTGTTGTTCGCCGCTTCGGCGATGGTGATCCCGAGCAGGAACCATCGGCCGCTGAGGCGGTCGTAGCGCACCTCGGGATCACTGATCCCGGCATTGGTTCCAGGCGGGACCCCCGGGGCCACGGAGCTCCAGAACACCGAGTCGGTCGCGTTCAGCGCGCCATCCGCCAATCCGGCCTTGGTGAAGGTCCTGATCCGACCATTGAGGTGGACCACGATCTGGGTCGGGCCGACATCCCCCATGCTGTCGGGGGGGATGAAGCCTGCTTCGTTGACTCCGATCGCTTTGAAGCTGATCCCCAAGGACTGGGGGAGGTTGGGGAGATCGAGCCTCATCGGAGTCGACTTCGGTGTTGACGCCGGAGGACTCCATGGGGGCCAGTGAGAAGCAGCAGGGGCGTTGGGGTCGTCCAGGAGGTCCAGCTCGGCTTCATACTCGTGCTTCTTCTCACGCGGCCCGCCCGGTGCCAGCGGCTTGGAGCCCTTTTGACGCTCCATGATCTCACCCACAGTTTCGATGATGCCCTCGCCAACACTCACCGGAACGCCCACCATCTCTCCGGTTCCTCCGCTCTGGGGTGTCTCGAATTCCGGACCCCTCGGTACGCCGGCTCTCAAAGCGGCTTCGACCTCGATGGGGTAAACAGGATCCACCGCATCAATAAGAAGCCGGATCCCTGGAGAGCTTCCGTCCGGCGCTCCCAAACGGGTCTCGATCCTTGCCTGCAGCGTGTTTCCCTTGGCGTCCGTGGCCCGCAGGGCCCCGAATCGCAGCACGCTGTCCCCGTCGGGAGAGACCAGGTCGATGAAGTAGCCGGGCTTGTCGGCTCTGGGCTGCAGATCCCCACCCACCAGAAGATCGAGCGCCACGGGGGCCGCGGCGCCGGTGGCTTCATCGATCGGCGCAGCCAGGATCGTGAATCCCATCTCCAGGGCGTGCTCGTTGTTCAGGTACCACTGCGTCACGTTGCCAAAGTCATAGTCGGCACGGTTTCCGAAGGTCGAGAGCCGCGCCAGGCCCGCCGGAGCGAGTGTGTCCTGGTTGGCGAGGCCGGAGAAAGCGAGATCGACCGACCAGACCCGGCCAGCCACCGGGGCGACGTGCAGGCCCGAAGCGCTGAAGAGGAATTGCAAATTGTTCTTGGGGTTCTCGGCCTGGTAGGTAGGGTGGGCGGGGTCGGCATGTCTGCCGCTCGCCGGCTTGAGATCCAGCCCTGAGGAGTTCTCCGAAGCAGGTACAGAAGCCGGTGGAACCGCGGCAGCCATCGCCATCAGGCCGCCCACCGCCCCGACGATCATCAGACCCAGGAAAAGCAGTCCCCGCCGCCCGCGAGAGCGGCGCGCCCCGTCATTGCTTGCCATTCCCCCCCTCGAGGATCTGAGCGGCGCAAACCCTTCCAACGACGAACTGAGGACTGGAATTTCAGAGCCTGAGTACAGCGATCTGCTCGATATGTCAAGCGACAATTGAAGAAGCCCGTCGATTCACAGCCGCGGAATCGCCGGGCGGTTCGACCCGGAAGGCGCCGAACGCGCTGTTCACAGGGCGAGTGAGCGAGGGAAAGTCCCGGTCTGATGAGAGGAAATAGGAGGTTCCGAGGAAATTATCGGCAGGCGGGCTTAAGCGTGAGATCGGGCTCAGCGAAGGCCGCTGTCCAGGTGCAGGGTGACGAATGAATATTCACCAGCCTTGACCTGGACCTGGACCTCCACCGACATCGGGTACCTTTGCCCCGGCTCTTGTGCCGGGCGAACCAGGTACTCGCCCGGAGGCAGCGCGGCGCGGAACTTGCCGTCCTGACCCGATTCGAATCGGGCCACTTCGCGACCGTCAGCGACCGACATGACTTGAAGCTTCGCAGCAATGGGAGCCTCATCAGGTGTGTCGTCTCCGACTCGCACCGACGGGCGGGTCGGTCCGATGAGCACGACACCTTCGATGCCGGAGCCGGCGCGCGCTTTGTCGTCGCGCAGCCCCTCCGCCTCCCGAATCGAGGCAAGCAGCGCCTCGATTGAGCCCCGTTGCTCCGACGGAATTTGGTCGGAAGCTTGCAGCGCCAGGAGCGAGCTCTCAAGTAGATCAAGCTGGGTCGAAGGCCAGGTAGAGAAGCATGCGGTGAATGGCTCCCGTTGTTCGACAGTCAGCACCAAAAGCGCCTGCTCAAATTTCTCTTTCTGGCTCTCGAAGATTCTCTCCAAGGAGGCGCAGTAGGCGCCGGCCACCACGCCGCGGGAACCTGCAAGCCCCTTCGTGCAGCGGTCGATGGCGATGGCATCTCCCGTCCGCGCGAGGCTTCCCAGAGATTCGAAGGAGAACAGCCACTTCGGGGTGAGCTTTGGAACCTCGATTTTCTCGTAGAGTATTTGCATGATTCCCTCGGCATCGATCGGAAAGTGCTCCACGAACCCGCCGCGGTATTTGTCGGGGGAGGCGATGTAGAGCGCCACGGGGTAGCCGATCTCCCAGGCCCGGTCCCCGGCGTGCTTCGGGTCCTTCCCAAGGCGGAGAACCGCATCGGTCTCGTGCCGCTTCGCATGCTCGAACAGGGTGGACAGACTGGTCGAGTCGGGACGGGTTTGCGGCGATTCCACAGGGACCCGCTGCGCTCCGGAGACGGGAGCGAGCAGGAGGATGGGCAGCAAGCTCAGCCACAAAAACATGCGATCCCCACAGAGCGTGGGCGGGCAGGCAGTGCGGCAATCGGTCGTCGCGGAAACCGGACGGGACTTAATACTTCAGCAGGTCCTCGATCGCGGCATGGATGGTGGCGACCTGAGGGAGGATGACATCCTCCAGGGTCGGCTGGTAAGCGCAGAAGGTGTCGGTGGCACCGACGCGCCGCACCGGGCCATCCAGGTACTCGAAGAGGCGATCGGCGATGAGGGCCGCCAGCTCGGCGCCGAAGCCGAAGCTCAGGCAATCTTCATGGACGACCAGCACCTTGCCCGTCTTGCGCACCGAAGCCTCGATGGCGTCCCAGTCGAACGGAGCGAGGCTGCGCAGGTCGATGACCTCCACGCTCATTCCCGTTTCCTCGGCGATCTTCCGTGCGGCGCGTGCCGATCGCTCCACGGTCGCGCCGTAGGTAATCACGGAGAGATCGGTGCCTTCCATCACCAGCTTCGCCTTGCCGAACGGGATCATGAAGTCCGGGCCCGGGTAGATCGACTTGTTGTAGGTCTGCCGGTACAGATGCTTGGCCTCGAGGAATAGCACCGGATCGTCACAGCGAATGGCAGTGCGCAGCAAGCCGTTGGCATCCTCGGCGGTGGCGGGCATGACCACCCGCAGGCCCGGCGTGTGGGTGAAGAAGACCTCGCCGGATTGGCTGTGGTAGGGCGCGCCGCCTCCCAGGTAACCGCCCGAGGCCACGCGGATCACCACGGGGCAAGCGAAGCCGTTGTTGGAACGCCACCGCAAAATCGACAGCTCATCGCGAATCTGCATGAACGCCGGCCAGATGTAATCCAGAAACTGAATCTCCACCACCGGCTTGAGCCCACGCGTGGCCATCCCGATGGCGCGGCCCACGATGTTGGCCTCCGCCAGCGGAGAGTTGAAGACGCGGTCCTTGCCATAGGTTCTTTGAAGGTTATGGGTGACCTTGAAGACGCCCCCCTTGCCCTTCACCTCCCCCAGGTACTGATCCCGGCTGGCATCGGCCACGTCTTCGCCGAAGATCACGATACGCGGATCCCGTGCCATCTCGTCGCGCAGGCAGGCGTTCAGCAAATCGACCATCGTCTTGGGGTCGCCCTCCGGTTTGGCCGGGGTCGAGAAGGCCTCGGAGGTCGGATCCACCTGAGAGGAGTAGACATGATCATAGATGGTATCGGGCGAGGGGATCGGCTCGGCTTTGGCCTGATCGGTGGCCTCGTTGACTTCCTGCTCGATGCTCTCCCGCATCCGGGCCAGGAACGCCTCGTCCGCTATCCCTTCCTCCTGCAGGAGCTTCTCGAAGCGAGGGATGGGATCCTGCTTCGCCTCCTCCTGGCGTTCCTTCTCGGGCTTGTAGCTGCGCTCGTCGTCGGAGAGGGAGTGGGAGTAAGGGCGCACCACGTGCGCCTGGATCAGCGCGGGCCCCTCCCGGCGGCGCCGCATGTCCGCCACCACATCCGATAGGACCCGGTGGCACTCCAGCGGATCGCAGCCGTCGAGCTCTTTGTAGCGCAGGTTGGGCCAGTCCTTCACCAGGGCCTTGATGGTTCCGCCGGCAGTCTGCACTTCCACCGGAACCGAGATGGCGTACTTATTGTCCTGGATCATGAAAAGCATGGGGAGCTTCAGGTTGCAGGCGCTGTTCAAGGCCTCCCAGAACTCGCCCTCGCTGGTGGAGCCTTCTCCGCCCGAGACGTAGGTGATTTCATCGCTCTGATGCCGCAGCTGGCGGTCCTGGCATCCCTTCACCGCCCCGATGTACCGCCCGGCCTGGGAGCAGCCCACCGCCTGCAGGTACTGAGTCCCGGTGCAGGAGGACTTGGAGACGACATTCAGGCGCGGATGGCCCCAGTGGGAAGGCATCTGCCGGCCGCCGGAGTTGGGATCGGCGGCGCTGCCGAACGCCTCCATCTGAATCTCCTTGGGAGTCATCCCCAGCTGCAGCATGAGGGCCTGATCCCGGTAGTAGGAATAAAACCAATCGTGTCCGGGCTTCAGGACCATTCCCGCCGCTGTGAGCACCGCCTCATGCCCCGCACCCGCAATCTGGAAAAAGATCTGGTTCTGCCGCTTCAGCTGAACCTGCTTATCGTCAATCCGGCGGGACAAAACCATGTTGCGGTAGATGGCCAGAAGCGTTGCCCGATCGAGGCCGATCTCCTTCACTTCCGAGCGGGCACGGCTGGTCTTGTTCTTCATTCGATCTCCTTAGTCCTGGGTGACACCGCCGATGGCTTCCTCGGGGCGGGGGGGATGGAGTTCGCGGCTCTTGAGGGCTTCCTCGGCCGCCGTATCGACTTCCCGGATGACGTCCAGCTCTATCTTCTCCAGCGTCGACGCGGGGATTTTACCATTCCTGCCGGAGTCTGTCCCGTGGGAGGTGAGGTAGGCCTCGAAGCATCCGACAGGGTCCCGCTTCCCCCAGAGCGCGAAGGTTTCGGCAGGGAAGAGGCTGCGGGCTTCCTGCTCGTCATGGGTGGCGTGACCGCCCATCCGGAAGGTATGGGCCGTCAGGATGACCGGCCCGCGCCCCTGCCGGCACAGGCTCGCGGCCTGCCGCGTTGCGGCGAAGACATCCAGGACGTTGTTGCCGTCGCAGGCGGTTCCCGCGACCCCGTAAGCCGAGGCGAGGTCCTCGAGACCGCCCCTCTGGTGCTCCGACAACTTCGTCCCCAGGGCGACCTGGTTGTTCTGCAGGACGATGATGAGCGGGAGGCGCTTGACGGCGGCGAGGTTGAAACCCTCATGAAACTCCGCGGTGTGGGAGGCCCCGTCGCCGACCCAGGTCAGAGCCACATGCGGCTCTTTGCGCAGCTTGAAGGCCAGGGCGGCTCCGGCAAGCACCGGCACCAGGGAGGCGACGAAGGAGATCGGAGGGACGACGCCCTGCTCCGGATCCCCGGTATGCAGATCGCGCCCGCGGGTCAGCTGGTCGCGGGTGCCCAGGTAGGCCTTGAGCATCTGGGCGACGCTCATGCCGCGCTCATGGCACGCCCCCGCGTTGCGAATCATCGGGCCGACCAGGTCGCCTTTCTCCAGGGCCTGGGCGTTGCCCACCGCCACCGCCTCTTCACCCGTCCCCAGCCAGGCCTTGGAAAGGACGCCCTGGCGAACCCAGCGTTTCAGCGCGATGTCGTGCAGCCTGGCGCGCAGCAGCCCGGCGTAGAGGCGCAGCAGGTCCTCGCGCGTGAGAGCACGCAGAATCTTCCGGCGGTCGGGGTCCTTGTGGAGGGTTTCATCGTAGCGACTTAGCACCTCCGGGTCGGGCTTCCAGGAGACGTATTCGGGGGGATCGAAGGCGGCGTAACGTTTCATCGACGAAATCATAGCCCAAGGAGGTCCGCGCCAGCCAGAGCTTCTCCTGGTCCAGAACGTGCCTTCCCTAAAGATAGGTCAGCAGGTCCATGGGTCAATTGCACACCAAGGTGCCTGCGGTGGCGCGCAGAGCCTTCCACACGCTGTCAGTGCGGTCCTTCGGCGACAAGGCCACCACGATGGCGAACTGCTTGGTCCCAGGACAGGACCGAAGCTCTGCCTCGACATTTAGGGTGATCGGCAGGCCGGTCACAAAAGGATCATAGGTGAAGACCTGCCCGGTCAGGCGAGGAGGCTCACTGTCCAGCACGGCGGTCAAGACCGTGTGATACCGGGCAGGGTCCAGGTGGTACTTGGAGCCGCCGACCTCGGTGGTGAGTCCTTGAAAATAGGTTGTGAGTGCCGCGGCCAGGCTCGTTGCGTCGAAGGGCGGCGGCTGGTCCAGCCACCAGACGAGATCATAGGACCAGAAGTCAGGCGCGGTCGGGGAGGAGAAGCCCGGCATGAAGCGGAGGTCCTCGGTCCCATGGTAGGGGAGCGCCGGAGCGAACTGGGGTGGCAGCGCGAAGCTCTCATGCTTCCAGCCTGTGGGGATGGGCCAGCGGACACTCGGCTCGGAAGCCGCGGCGTCCGGCGGATCGGGAGATCGGGCCTCGCAAGCGAAGGTCCAGCTGAGGAGCAGAAGTAGAGCGATGCGGTAAGCAGTGCGGTTCATGCTATTCGACCATGAAGTTACAAGCCCAGATCCGACAGGCCTGGGTGATTATCTGGACGTCGGCCCAGCGGCCAGTGGTATTTACGGTCTGCTTCTTTGATTGGCAGGTCGTTGATACTCGCGAAGCGAAGGCGCATCAGCCCGTGCTCGTCGAACTCCCAATTCTCGTTGCCATAGGAACGAAACCAGTTGCCAGAATCGTCGTGCGACTCATAGGCGAATCGTACGGCTATGCGTGCTTCATGGATGGTCCATAACTCCTTGATCAAGCGGTAGTCGAGCTCCTTCGCCCATTTCCGTTGGAGGAACTGCACGATCGCCTCGCGTCCCGAAAAAAACTCAGCGCGATTCCGCCAAGCGCTGTCAACGGTGTACGCGAGTGAGACCCGTTCGGGATCGCGTGTATTCCATGCGTCCTCTGCCATGCGCACCTTGCGAGCTGCAGTTTCGAGGGTGAAGGGTGGGAATGGAGGACGGCTATTCGGAGTTACGCTCATTTCATTCTCCATAGTCTAGCTCTATGTCTGCTTTCGCTCTTCGTCGGACTCCCACTACCGAAACGCTGTTACATCGAAGCAGAAACTCAAATCCATGCCATCCACTGTATGGATGTGCAGATAATCCTCAACTTGAGACGGCTGCCCCTGTCCGGATGAAGTTCTCATCTCCCTTGTGGAGTACGCCTCTTCCCTTCCTCGAACAGCTCCCGGAATCCTTTCGAATCCTGCGCCTTGATGACCTCGACGATGCGATGAAGGGCGGTTTGCAGCCGCTCGAGGGCAACCGACGAATGGGGGTTGCTGGCCTGGATTTCGTAGTAGACGTCCGGGCTTTCCCGAACCACCGCCGCGGCAAGCGACTCAAGAGAACGGAAAGTTGTGCTGCGCACCGGGTGTTCGGTCTCGGGTAGGGCGAGCGCGAAGGCGATGGCGGCTGCGTGTGCGAGGCTCAGGAGGTCGGCCATGATGCGATCGTGATCGGCGAGTGGCAAATGCACGATATGGGCAGTGGTCGGCTGGAAGAGTTTCTCTACGGCCGAGATGGCCTCAGGATCGCCGGTGTCACAGATTACGACGTCGGCACCACGCAGAAGCATGGCTGACGGTCCGAACATCGGATGAATCGACGCCACGCGTCCGCCGGCGCGCTGCAGCGCGGCGATTGGTTCGATGAGCGGTGTCTTGATGCTGGCGACGTCGACCACGACACCAGTCGGCGGTTTCCTGGACCAATTCCAGTACAGCTCAGCGGTGGCAGCGGGCGGCGTGGAGCACACCACGAACTCTGCCGACGACAACCCAAGGCCCTCTCGTTCGTTTTCGTCCGGCGGGACGGCCGGATCGAGGACACCCGTGCCGTAGCCCTGAGCGGAGAGAAAGCCGGTGATCCATCTGCCCATACGGCCGGCACCGCCAACCACGACCGCCTTCTTGCCCTTGCCCACTGCCGCAACGCGCAGACTGTCTTGTTCCTGAGCCGTCACTGCGGCACTAATCAACCGAGCTGAAAGATCCTCGGCCACATCCGGATCGAGCCCGAGCTCTCTGGCCGCGGCGCGCGCACGTCCGACCACGACTTTCTCGTGGGCGTAGTCCACGGTGGGAAGTTTCTGCCGGCGCTTGAGCTCCCCCACTTGCCTCGCCAGCTCTACGCGCTCTGCCGCTTTCGCCACGAGCTCCAGATCGATTTGGCAGATGCGCTCGCGGATGCTGTCTAGATTTTGCTCCAGTTGCTCGACGGAGAGGATAGACTCCTCATCGGGAAAGTCGCTCAAGGGTATCTGACCTCCATCTTCTTCCTGACGACCCTAATAAGGGTCGATCCTGTCTGGAGGGTCGCGCCCAAGCCTTCTAACGACTTGCTCACTCCCACACCGCGGTGGACCATAGCGCTACTTCCTGCATCCTCTACTCGATTCCAATGGCGATGCGCCGCCCAGTCCCCAAACTTTGCGATTGATGCGGCTCTCCAAGTCTGGAAACTCGTTCCCGACTTCGTCAAAGAATTTCGGAATGAACCAGTCTGGCCTGTGGTGGTTGGCGTACCAATCGATCAGAAGACTTGCATAGGCCCTTGCTGCTTCACACCGATTGCGATCGTCTTCCTCCTTCGAGAATTCTTGCTTCGGCTGGCTACTGGGCAGCATCTGCAGGAATACCTGTTCGCCGCCCAGACTTCCGAGCTCCATCGACAGGTCCTTTCGCCGTTCCTCTGTATTGGCCCAGGCGAGAATCGCCCGCATGACTTCGACGACATCTGACGGAACCAGATAGGCAGGATCTTGGCCAACGGTTGGGGAGCTGGCGTACCCATATAGAATCAACCGCGCATTATCGAAAGTGAGGCGTGACGGAGTCGATCTGAGTATCGCGTCTCGCAGGCTCGACGACGCCACCGTGACGGCTTCACCTCGGAACCAATCATCGGTTCCGGGCGGATTGTTGTAGTGGAATACGCGTTCGAACAGGTACGCCTGAAGGGACCCTTCTACCGGAGTTGCGCCGCGCCCGACATCCATCCCTTCCCAGAATCGTAGGGCCGCCTCGCGCACGAAGGTGTCGCTCTGATACTGCCACTGTTGTCCGAATACGACGGCGGCAGCAAAGGCGATGGCCTGCTTGGCCCTACTGTCTAGCGATGGGTCGCGCACGTAGGATCGAAACTCTTCTTCCGCACGAACCCGCTCGTACGCCTGCTGTACTACGTACCCCGCAGCATCCCGGAGTGACGAGCGATAGCCATCGAAGTAAAGAAGAAGGGTGATTGGGCGAAACTGTTCGTTACTGTAGTTGCTCGAGACGAGGTACTCGAAGAGTGCTGTGGAATGACCTCGCTCTCGCAAGTAGCGCAATAACTCAGAGGCTCGGCGTTCGGCGTCAGTCGGCTTCTTGGCGAAAGGTCCGGATTCAGGGATCGGATCGAGTGCTCGCCGCACTTCCGGGAATGGAATTTCCAGGTGTCGCGCCAGGTACGGGAACGCCTTGTTGCCATACTTGGCCATCAGAATATTGAGAGTAGCCGGGTCATCCGGTAGCTGGTCGATGGCCAATCGAAAGGCCAGATCTGGAGGAAGAACCGGCGCGGCAATCGCGATGGCCTGTCGGCGCTGACCAGCATCCCCCTCCGGAAGGTTGCGAACAAGTTCCATGTACCGCATGGCGGCGTTGATCCGTGCGATCTCAATGTCCGCCGCTCCGCGCTGCGTTGCTACATCAAGTTGCGTTGCGTTGTAGCGGGTAGTGAGCACCCAGCCGACAACTGCAACGAACAGCGCGATCGCTGGTGCGACAACTACCTTGGCTATCTCAAATCGATTTACTCGCGCCATGCGTGGTCACTCGCTACTGTATGTGGCCTTGTATATACCTAACGAAGTCATCAGCGGCGGCGCTGAGTGCCGACCGCTGCATGCGGTGGTTACGCCGGATTGTGTTCACGGCAGCCTCGCGTGGTGAAGGAACTCCTCGATCACGAGTCGGCAGCTGGGTCGCAATCCTTCGAGGTCCTCGCGGCGAGCGTGATAGTAGCGACCGTGAGCCGAGTTGTGCCCAGCATCGCGCAACGAGGGCAGGGCCTTCTTGCAGTTCCGCGACAGGGTCCAGGTTGTTTCACTGAGGGCGCGAGTCACTAAATCGGACAACTGCAGATAATCGCCGGCTGTGTCCTTAATTTTCTCAGCGACGCCCCTTGCTTCGAAGGCCTCTATGATCGCAACCTCCAAGAGTCGCCGCATCATCACAGCACTCGCGTCATACCAACCTTGCGAGAAACTGCCGTTCATCTGCCGTCCAACAGTGACCAGATAGCCGCGTCCGGACTGACTCAAGATGCTTAACGGGAAGAGGCCATCGTCCTTCTGAGGAGCCGGATTCGCGGACCGCCAAGTTGTCATAAGTGAGAAGATCAGCTCCCGAGCGGCCTCGGCTCGCGCTGGCGCGGGGGTAGACACGCCAAATACACGCTCGATCATTTCCCCCAGTGCCGAAGAGTCTCCAGGCGTAAGTGGGGCAAGCTCGCGGTAGATGTTGGTGGCATCCGCTCGCAGTTCGACCAGCTTGTTCGCATAGTAGTTCGACGCCGAGAGGCTCATGCGATTACGACGGGCAGTCTTGGTCAATTCAAGTGCACGTTTGACGAGAGTTCCGAGCTTGTCAGTGGGGCTGGGGGACGGCTGTGCGCGTCGCTGTCGAGCCATGCACTACCACTCTGAGTAATTGTATGTGGGCTTCTTGGCCTTGTCACCCGACTTCGCTTTGTGGCGGCGCAGAACACGTTCCTGGCACAGCGATTGGAGAGGACCGCTGAGACTGGTTAGTGCGATGTGGTGACCACGATTGGCAAGCTCTGCCTTCACTTGAGCGATGGTCTTGGGCTTTTTGAAGAAGGCGTCATCGTACAGTTCGCGGACATAGCCCTTCGGACCGCTACTCTTCTTGCTCTTTGCCGGCCCAGCCACAGCGCGGTCTGGATGCTTTGCTGCACGCACGGAGTGTTGTGTCGCAACTCCGCCCCCTGAAAGGAGATCATCCAGAACGCGCTCAAAAGCCACACGTCTGAGTTCCGGGTCCTTGATGGCTTTCGTGGCTTCCTCTGCCTGGATCACGAGTTCAGTGTATGGCTTCGCCTTCTTCATGCTTGAATCTTCCTCCATGTACAAGCCTGAACGCGAGGACCCTGGTCGTTACGTTCCGCATCAGGCACGGCGGGAGTCAGCCCGTCGCGTGCCGTTGTCGCCTAATGCGACGGCGCACCCTCGCCTGCATGCGGTTGTTGGGCGGCATCTTTCGTTCGACGATGGCTATGAAGTATCGCATCTATCGTAATTCTGGGGTGAGCTTTCGGCATAGCGCCTACACGCTGCTCGGCAAGAAAACTCGGTCGCTCTTGGGGAACTCGTGTCGGCCGCGAAGCCTAGAGCAACCGCCGAAGGTCCCTGACATTCGCCTGGAGGGACACACTTGACGATCCTGTCGAAGGCACACAGGTCTGTCAGATAATGCCCGCCTGGTTCAGACACGCCGACCTTTGATTGGGATATGCGATCGTAAATGACTGGCCAATACCACCATATTGAAACCCCAATTACCAAGACTGCGAAGGTGATCGCAACTGGGAGCGGCCCTTCGAACTTGACACCAAGCGCTTCGATGCCGATATGGGTTCCGTTGCTCTTCTTAGGCTTCCTTGCTGCCATCGACTAGTCCTTGTCCTAGGACATTTGCGGGCTTGCGGGCACAAAAAATGGGTCTCCGGGTTGTTCTAGGCGAAAAGTTGTTGGAACTATACGCCGCGGTGCGGGAATGGCACAAGGCCCTGTGGCACAAGACTAAAGGGCGTCTTTCGAGATAAGGTTGTTCCCCCAGGATGGTGAAGTTGATGCTCGCCGAGACGCAGGATAGGGGATCGAAGCCATGAAAGTCTCTCTGAAGCCGTCCCTGAACTGGCTCTTCGTGTTCATTCCCATCACGCTGGTCGTGGAGCATCTGGGTCAGGCTCCCCCCCCGGTACTGTTCTTTTGCGCCGGGCTTTCCATCATTCCCATCGCGGCGCTCATCGTCCAGGCGACGGAGCAGGTGGCCAGGCGGACCGGAGATGCCATCGGCGGGTTGTTGAATGCGACGTTTGGGAACGCCCCCGAGCTGATCATCTCGGTGGTGGCGCTCAGGGCCGGACTGTTGGACATGGTGCGGGCCTCGCTCATCGGCGCCATTCTGGCGAACCTGCTGCTGGCGTTGGGACTGGCGTTTCTCCTGGGTGGATTGAATCGACACGAGCAGCTCTATAGCGCCGCGGCAGCCCGCGTCTACGGCAGCATGATGATGATGGCGGTCATCAGCCTGGCTATTCCCAGCGCCTTCGAGCGGTTCTTCGACGCGCAAGAAATCCTTCGCCAGCAGGACCTGCTCAACGTGGGGATCGCGATCCTGCTGCTGGCCGCCTACGGACTCTACCTCCTGTTCTCCATCAAGACTCACCCCGATTACTTTGCCAGCGTGAAGGGGGGCAAGGAGGGGCACGCGGAAGGTCCGGCTTGGGGGGTGCCGCGCGCCGCGGGGAGTCTGGTGGGCGCCTCAGTCCTGGCCGCCTGGATGAGCGAAATTCTGGTGGGCGCCGCGGAGGGAACGGGACAGGCTTTGGGCATGACCTCGATTTTCATCGGGATTGTTTTCCTGGCCATTATCGGGGGGGCCGCCGAGAGCGGATCCGCCGTGACCATGGCACTGAAGGACAAAATGGACCTGTCGCTGGGGATCGTGCTCGGAAGCTCCATCCAGATTGCCCTGTTCGTCGCCCCGGTCCTGGTCCTGGCAAGCTATTTCGTGGCTCCTCAGCCGCTGCATCTGTCCTTCAACCGGGCCGAGGTGGGCTCCTTGTTCCTGGCGGTGCTCATCGCTGTGCTGGTGGCCGGCGATGGGCGAGCCAACTGGTACCGCGGAGTACAGCTGATGACCGTCTACGCGATCATTGCGCTGATGTTCTTCTTCATCCCCGCGATGGCTCCCTGAGGTCCTGGAGTCTGAGATGACCCACGAGAAGCCGGAGAAGCGCCGCCGCGTTCTGGACCCGGTCGAGCGCATCATGGAGATCCTGTTCGGCCTGATCATGGTCCTGACCTTCACCAGCTCGCTGAGCGCGGCGACGGCCGGCCGCGAAGAGATCCGCACCATGGTGTTCGCGGCCCTGGGGTGCAACCTGGCGTGGGGAATCGTGGACGGCGTGATGTACCTGCTCAATACCATGGCGGAGAGGGGGAGAAGCTTGCGCCTTCTCAATGCCGTGCGGAAAACGGAGGACCCGGCCTTGGCCCACCGGACCATCGCCGACACCCTTCCGCCCATCCTCGCCTCGACCATCAGCCAACAAGAGCTGGAGCACCTGCGAGGCCAGCTGCAGCAGCTCCCCGAGCCACCCGCCCGGGCGCAGTTGCATCGTGAGGACTTCGTGGGGGCGCTCTCGGTGCTGGTGATCGTGTTCGCTTCCACCTTTCCCATCGTCATCCCCTTCATGATCTTCCCGGAGACGGTGAAAGCGCTGCGCATTTCGAATGCCGTCGCTCTCGTCCTGCTGTTCGCGGGCGGGTACCGGCTCGGCGATTATGCCGGCTATCGCCCGTGGGCGATGGGAATCTGCATGATGGGCATTGGGGTCATTCTGGTCCTGCTCACCCTTGCCCTGGGCGGTTAAGGAGTGATGGCCATGGATGAAAGATCCTTCGATCTCGTCGTCATCGGGGCCGGGCCCGCGGGTGAGAAGGGTGCCATGACGGCCGCGGTCTTCGGGAAGAGTGTCGCCATCGTCGAGAAGGAGGCGCAGGTCGGCGGTGCGGTGGCGAACACCGGGACGCTGCCCAGCAAGACGCTGCGGGAGACGGCGCTGGCGCTTTCCGGATGGAAGGCCCGTCAGCTGCACGGAGTCGACCTGTCGCTGCGCCGCGAAGCCACCGTGGCCGATCTGATGCACCATGAGAAGCAGGTCGCGGCCCGGGAACGGCAGCGCATCCTGCAATACCTCTCCGGCGCCGGGGTGGTCCTCTATCACGGCAGCGCCAGCTTCGTGGATCCGCACACGCTGCGGGTGGCTTCACCGTCCGGGGAGCAGATTCTGCGGGCCGGCAAGATACTGATCGCCACCGGCTCCGCGCCGCTGCGTCCCGCCGAGTTCGCCTTCGAGGATGAGCGGCTGTGCGACTCCGACGAGATTCTCCATCTGCGGCGGCTTCCGGAGAGGCTGGTGGTGGTCGGGGGCGGCGTGATTGGGAGCGAGTACGCCTGCACCTTCGCGGCGCTCGGAGTCCGGGTCCATCTGGTGGATGGCCGGGATCGGCTGCTCCCGTTCCTCGACGCGGAGGTCGCCTCGACGTTGGCGGACTCCATGGGGAAGCTCGGGATTCAGTTTCACTGGAAGGAGCGGGTGGTGGCCTGCGAGGCTCCGCCGGGCGGGGGAGAGGTCACCCTCCGCCTCTCGTCGGGCGACAGTCTGGCGGCGGACACGGTGCTGGTGGCCGCCGGGCGGGTGAGCCGCACGGCCGATCTAAACCTGGAAGCGGCGGGAGTGACCGTCGGCAAGCGGGGCCTGATTCCCGTGGACGGGAATTACCGGACGAATGTCGAGCACATCTACGCTGCCGGGGACGTGATCGGCTTCCCGGCCCTGGCGGCTACCGGCATGGAGCAGGCCCGCGTCGCCATGTCCCACGCCTTCGATCTGGACTTCAAGCCCGCGATATCGTCGCTGCTGCCCAACGGGATCTACACGATTCCTGAAGTCAGCATGGTGGGGGAGACCGAAGAGTCGGCCAAGGAGAAGGGGATTGCATGCGTCGTGGGCAAGGCGCTGTACCGCGAGAACGCCCGCGGGGTCATCGTCGGCGACCGCAGCGGATTCCTCAAGCTGCTGTTCCGGCGGGACAACATGCGGCTGCTGGGCGTTCACGCAATCGGAGAGCAGGCCTCCGAGCTGGTGCATGTCGGCCTGGTCGCGATGCTGGGGGACGCGAGCTGGGAGCTGTTCAACCGAATCTGCTTCAATTACCCCACCCTGGGTCTTCTCTACCAGCGTGCCGCCTACGATGCGGCACTTCGCCTGGGTGGCGTGCCTGGACATGAATCGAAACCCTATCGCCCGCCTGAAGCCTCAGGGAAGCCGCCGCAGTGAGCCGCCACCGATTGCGCAGGCCGCTGATCCTCGTCGCGCTGCTGACGGGGCTCGCAGTCTTTTCGGCCGGGCTGGCTGCGGCCCAGGAGGGCCCAACCGCCACTCAGCCGTCGGATGCGACGGAGGGAAAGGGGTGGGAATTCTCGGGAAGCGCCTATGGGTACCTCTTCTTCGAGGGTTCGGGGGATTTCGTATCGCCGGTCGTGCGGGCCCAGCGGGGTCGGCTCTATTTTGAGGGGCGCTACAACTACGAGGAGAGAGACACCGGCTCGCTGTTCGGCGGCTATCAGTTCTCGTTCGGGAAGGAGGTGACGCTCGATCTGACACCGATGCTCGGCGCGGTGGTGGGGGAAGTCGACGGCGTCGCCCCGGCGGTGGAGCTGGATCTCAATTGGAAGTCCCTGAACTACTACAACGAGAGCGAGTACGTCTTCGATTTCGCCGATCGCGACTCGAACTTCTTCTACTCATGGTCGGAGCTGAGCTGGACTTGCGCGCCCTGGTTTCGCGCCGGGCTGAGTGCGCAGAGAACCCGGGTCTATGAAACCGATCGGGTCGTGGAGGCGGGTTTCCTGGCGGGCTTCTCTTTCTGGAAAATGGAGATCGCCGCCTACCTCTTCAGCCCCTTCGACGAGGATCGCTTCGCAGTGGTCGGCGCAAGCATCGAATTCTAAGAGAGAATCAGGGGTGCATTCCAGATCTTAATCGCGGGGATTCCTCGGTAGGTGTCGAGCACGTTCAAGGTTCCCGTGTCGAGGAGAAGGTGCGCTCCGGCGCCCGCGGTCAACCCGATCCAGCGCGCAGCCAGCACGCGCAGGAGGTGACCATGCGCGAACAGCGCGACGTCACCCTCCGCTGCGCTCGCCCGGGCGATCACTCGATCCGCCCGCGCCGCCACCTGCTCCGGCGCCTCCCCTTGGGGGCATCCGTCCCGGAAGATCAGCCAGCCCGGCGCAGTCTTCTGAATCTGCGCGTTCGTCAGCCCCTCGTAGGCTCCATAATTCCACTCCGCCAGGTCGGAGTCGATGACGGCTCTCTCGCCCAGACCCGCCAGCTCACAGGTCTCCCGCGCCCGTCGCAGCGGGCTGACGAGAACGAGCGCGAAACTCTGCCGTGCCAGGAGGGGCTGCATCTTTTCGGCCACCCGGCGACCGTTGTCGGTCAGGGGGATGTCCGTGGTGCCCGTGTGCTGTCCGCTCAGGCTCCACGCGGTCTCCCCATGCCGGATCGCGAACACGCTCATGTCGGCTGCCCCCTGGCTCAGACGTTGTCGGCTTCGGTCGAGCGGGTCCCTCCGGAGGCCGCCACCTGTCCCCATCTCCAGCCGGTAATCTCGGGCATGTCGTCGCCGTAGCGGGCGATGTACGCCTTGTGCTCCAGCAGCTTGTCGCGGATCGCCTGCTTGGCATAGGCGGCCCGCGGGCCGAGCTTCGCAACCCGATCGATCACGTCGCTCACCAGGTGGAAGCGATCCAGGTCGTTCATCACGCACATGTCGAACGGCGTGCTGGTGGTGCCCTCCTCCTTGTATCCGCGCACATGAAGATTGTCGTGCCCGGTGCGCCGGTAGGTCAGCCGGTGGATGAGCCACGGGTAACCGTGGAAGGCGAAGACGATCGGCTTGTCGGGGGTGAAGAGCGCGTCGAAATCCTGGTCCGAGAGACCGTGCGGGTGCTCGCTTTGGGGCTGCAGCTTCATGAGATTCACGACGTTGATGACTCGAATCTTCAGCTCCGGCGCGTACTGCCGGAGGAGATCCACGGCGGCCAGGGTCTCGAGCGTCGGAACGTCGCCGCAGCAGGCCATCACCACGTCCGGCTCGCCCCCCTTGTCGTTGCTGGCCCACTCCCAGATCCCCAGACCGGCGGAGCAATGCCTGATGGCCTCGTCCATGGTCAGCCATTGCGGCGCCGGCTGCTTCCCCGCGACGACGACGTTGATGTAGTTGCGGCTGCGCAGGCAGTGATCGGTGACCGAAAGCAGGCAGTTGGCATCGGGCGGGAGGTAAACGCGGACCACTTCGGCCTTCTTGTTGACGACGTGGTCGATGAATCCCGGGTCCTGGTGGCTGAAGCCATTGTGGTCCTGGCGCCAGACGTGCGATGAGAGGAGATAGTTGAGTGAGGCGATGGGCCGGCGCCAGCCGATGCGGTTACACACCTTCAGCCATTTGGCGTGCTGGTTGAACATCGAGTCGATGATGTGGATGAACGCCTCGTAGCAGGAGAAGAAGCCGTGCCGGCCGGTCAGAAGATACCCCTCGAGCCAGCCTTGGCATTGGTGCTCGCTGAGCATCTCCATCACCCGGCCGTCGGAGGCGAGGTGGTCGTCATAGGGAAAGGCCTGCGCGACCCATGCGCGCTGCGTGACTTCGAGCGCGTCCTGCCAGCGGTTCGAGTTGTTCTCGTCCGGACTGAAGAGCCGGAAGTTCCTGGCCTCCGCATTGATCTTCATCACGTCCCGCAGGAACTTCCCCATCACGCGGGTGGACTCTGCATCGGCCGCGCCGGGGGAGGCGACCGAGACGGCATAGTCACGAAAATCCGGCAGGCGAAGGTCGCGCAGCAGCATGCCGCCGTTGGTGTGCGGATTGGCGCTCATGCGCCTGGAGCCCTTGGGTGCGAGATCGGCCAGCTCGGGCCGCAGGCGGCCGCTGTCGTCAAACAGCTCCTCGGGCTTATAGCTTTTCATCCACTCCTCGAGGAGGCGGATGTGGGCGGGATTGTCGTGCATCTCCCCCATCGGCACCTGGTGCGAGCGCCAGTAGCCCTCGGTGCGCTTGCCGTCGATTTCCTTGGGGCAGGTCCACCCCTTGGGGGTGCGCAGGACGATCATGGGCCAGCGGGGGCGGTCCTTGAAGCCGTTGCGGCGCGCCTCGGCCTGGATCCGCCGGATTTCTCCGATGACGGTGTCGAGCGTGGCGGCCATGCTTTCGTGCACCTTCTCCGGTTCGTGTCCCTCGACGAAATAGGGGGTGTAGCCGTAGCCGCGAAACAGCTGCTCCAGCTCCTCCGGGCTGATCCGGGCCAGGACGCAGGGATTGGCGATCTTGTATCCGTTGAGGTGCAGGATCGGCAGGACCGCCCCGTCGCCGACGGGGTTCAGAAACTTGTTGGAGTGCCAGCTCGTCGCCAAGGGCCCGGTCTCCGCCTCGCCGTCTCCGATGACGCAGGCAACGATCAGGTCGGGATTGTCGAAAGCGGCACCGTAGGCGTGCGACAGGGCGTATCCCAGCTCTCCACCCTCGTGCATCGAGCCCGGCGTCTCCGGCGCCACATGGCTCGGAATGCCGCCGGGGAACGAGAATTGAGTGAACAAACGTTTCAACCCGTCCTCGTCCCGGCAGATGTCCGGATACACCTCGCTGTAGGTTCCCTCGAGGTAGGCGTTGGCGACCAGGCCGGGGCCGCCATGCCCCGGTCCGGTGATGTAGATCATGTCGAGGTCCAGCTTCTTGATCACCCGGTTCAGGTGGGCATAGATGAAATTCAATCCCGGCGTGGTTCCCCAGTGGCCCAGCAGCCGCGGCTTGACGTGCTCCTTGTCCAGGGGCTTCTTGAGCAGCGGGTTGTCATAGAGGTAAATCTGACCGACCGACAGGTAGTTGGCGGCCCGCCAGTAGGCATCCAGGAGGCCTCTTTCCTTGTCCGACAGCGTCTTCGCCATGCTTCTCATCCTTTCTGAATCTTTTCTCTGTGGACGAAATAGAGATACGCGTCCACGCTCTGCCCGTTGGTCAAACCGCTATCACATTCCATAGGATCACCGGGCGCTCGAACACGTTCTTGCCAAGGCGGTCTTTGCGGCTCACCCACCAGGTGAAGCTCAGAAGGAGCTTGTGGAACGTTGTCCTGAGGAACTCGAGATCCTCTAGCGCCCGTTTGGTAGACCATGGGCCTCTCTCGGCCTCAGCATGAGCCATGCCGATCTCTGAGGCCTTGTCGCGTCGGCAACAAGACGAAGGCGCTTGCCGGGAAGACCGGCACTGCCTGGTAATCTCCTTGAGCCGTGCGCAAACTATACTCCACAAGGGACGTAAGTGCTCTGAGCGTTAGCGAAGTTTGGAGTTGTGTTGTATATTTCCCCGCACCATCCGTTCTTCAGCTTCGCTCAAGAGGAGAACCCCGCGATGAAGAGGCTCCTGCTCGCCGTCCTCACGTGCGCCCTCGGCGCTGCCGCCTGCGCCAAGAAGGAGCCTCCACCGGCGAGCGTTCCCGATGTGCAGGTCGTGGAGGTCATCCAGCGCGACGAGCCGATCTACAGTGAATGGATTGGCACGCTGGACGGCTTCGTGAACGCGGAGATTCACCCGAAAATCGAGGGGTACCTCATGAAGCAGGCATACAAGGAGGGCACGCTCGTGAAGCAGGGCGAGACCCTCTTCCAGATCGACCCGCGACAATTCCAGGCGGCAGTGGATCAGGCCAAGGCGATGTTGGCCCGCTCCCAGGCGAGCCTGGCCAAAGCCAAGCTGGACGTGGAGCGCTATACCCCGCTGGCGGCGCAAAAGGCCATCAGTCAGCAGGAGCTGGACAATGCGCTGGCCGCCGAGCGCGAGGCTGCCGCGTCGGCCGATTCGGCCCGCGCCACCCTCGATCAGGCCCAGCTCAACCTGGACTGGACGCGGGTCGCCGCTCCCATTACCGGAGTGGCGGGGATCGCACTGGCCCAGGTGGGGGACCTGGTGAATCCCCAGACCCTCATGACTTCGATATCCCAGGTGGACCCCATCAAGGTGCATTTCAACATCAGTGAGAAGGAGTACCTGCGTTACGCGGAGAAAATCAACAGCCCGGTTCCCCCCGAGGAGGCTAGCGAAGGCAAGCTCGAGCTGGTCCTCGACGACGGAACTGTCTTCCCCGAAAGAGGCAAGGTGCTGGTGGCGAACCGGCAGGTGGACGTCAAGACCGGGACGATGGAGGTGCGTGGCTCGTTCGCCAATCCCGGGAACATCCTCCGGCCTGGCCAATACGCCAGGGTGCGGGCCACCATGGAGACCAAGAAGGGGGCGCTCCTTGTCCCGCAGCGGGCCGTCTCCGAGCTGCAGGGAGCCCACCTGGTCGGCGTAGTGGGGACCGACGGCAAAGCCGACATCCGCAACGTCCAGGTAGGCGAGCGCATCGGCAGCCTCTGGATCATCGAGAAGGGATTGAACCCCGGCGACAAGGTGATCGTGGAGGGCCTGGCGTTCGTCAAGCCGGGGATGACGGTGAATGCCAAGCCGGCCCCCGCGGAAGGGGCGACGCCCGCGTCGCCATCTCCTCCGCCCGCGACGGGGCACTAATCCATGTCCCGTTTCTTCATCGAGCGACCCATCGTCGCCATGGTGATCGCCATCCTCACGGTGATCGGCGGCGTGGTGGCGATGCTCGGCCTCCCCATCGCCCAGTACCCGGATGTCGTCCCCCCGCAGATCCTGGCATCGACCACCTACACGGGCGCCGACGCCCTCACCATCGAGCAGGCGGTGGCCACGCCGCTGGAGCAGCAGATGTCCGGCGTGGACAAGATGCTCTACGTGCAGTCCACCAACGCCAACGACGGCACCATGAACCTGCGCGTTACCTTCGACATCGACTCCGACGTCAACATGGACCAGGTGAACACCCAGAACCGGGTGGCTCAGGCTCAGCCGAACCTTCCCAGCGATGTGAACCAGTACGGCATCACGATCCGCCAGATCACCGGATTGCCGCTGTTGGTGCTCTCGCTTTATTCGCCGAAGAACAGCTACGACGCCCTTTTCCTGGGCAATTACGCGACCATCAACCTGAACGATGCGCTCTACCGCACGCCCGGCGTGGGACAGATCACCAACTTCGGAACTTCGGACTACGCCATGCGCATCTGGGTGCAGCCCGACAAGCTGGCGAAGCTGGGCTTCACGGTGTCCGACCTGATCCAGGCGGTGCAGAAGCAGAGCACGGTGAACCCGTCCGGACGCACCGGCGCCGATCCCATTCCCCCCGGCCAGGAATACACCTACACCGTGCGCGCCCAGGGGCGGCTGGTGAAGGCGGAGGAGTTCGGCGAGATCGTCGTGCGCCTCAATCCCGACGGCTCCACGGTGCGTCTGAAGGACGTGGCCCGGATCGAGCTGGGGGCGCTCATCTACACTCAGATCGGCCGGCTCAACGGCCAGCCGTCGCTGATCATCGCGCTGTACCAGGCCCCGGGCAGCAACGCCCTCGCGGTGGCCAACGGCGTCAAGGCGGCCATGGCGGAGATGAAGAAGAAATTTCCGCCCGACTTGGACTACGTCATCTCCCTCGACTCGACGCTGCCGGTCACCGAGGGAATCCACGAAATCGTCAAGACGCTGTTCGAAGCCACATTTCTGGTTCTGATCGTGGTCTTCCTGTTCCTGCAGAACTGGCGGGCCACCTTGATCCCCCTGATCGCCGTGCCGGTGTCGCTGGTGGGCACCTTCATCGTCTTTCCGGCCCTGGGATTTTCCATCAACACCCTGTCTTTGTTCGGCCTCATCCTCGCCATCGGACTGGTGGTGGACGATGCCATCGTGGTGGTGGAGGCGGTCGAGCATCACATCGAGCACGGCCTGTCGCCGAAGGACGCCACCATCAAGGCGATGGACGAGGTGAGCGGACCGGTGGTCGGCATCGCCCTCATCCTGGCTTCGGTCTTCATTCCCGCCGCCTTCACCGGTGGCATCACCGGCAGGCTCAACAAGCAGTTCGCCATCACCATCGCCATCTCGGTGCTCATCTCTGCCTTCAATGCCCTCACCCTTTCTCCGGCGCTGACCGCCTTGATGTTGCGGCCGCGCACGGAATCCAAGGGACTCCTGGGCCGCTTCTTCGGGGGTTTCAACCGCTGGTTCGCGAAGATGACCAAGGGCTACGTGGACATCTCCCACCTGTTCGTCCGTCGGCTAATCGTGGGGGCGCTGATCCTCGTGATCTTCACGGTCCTGGCAGGGGGGCTGGGGAAAATGCTTCCCTCGGGCTTCGTGCCCGATGAGGACCAGGGCTTCTTCTTCCTGCAGGTCCAGCTCCCGGACGCTTCGTCACTGCAGCGCACCGATGTGGTGTGCAAGAAGATCGAGACGATTCTGGCGGCCACCCCGGAAATCGAGTACTACAACACGATTGCCGGCTACAGCCTGCTCTCCGGAATCGCCTCGACGAACAGCGGCTTCTATTTCATCTCGCTCAAGGAGTGGTCGCATCGCAAGGGGGCCGAGCACACGGCCAAGGCGGTGATCCAGCGGCTCAATCTGGAATTCAAAGACAAGGTCGACGAAGCGCTCGCCTTCGCCTTCCCGCCTCCGGCCATTCCCGGACTGGGAACCGCGGGTGGATTCTCGATGTGGATCCAGGATCGCAGCGGCGGAGACGTGGAGTACCTGAACACGAACCTCGGGGCTTTCCTGGCGGCGGCACGCAAGCGCCCGGAGATCGGCTCCATCAACAGCACCTTCCGCGCCGCCGTGCCCCAGATTTTTGCCGACGTGAACCGGGACAAAGTCCTGAAGGAGGGAGTCGACATCGGCTCGGTCTATCAGACGATGCAGGCCTTCCTGGGTGGGATCTACGTCAACCAGTTCAACCGGTTCGGCCGGCAGTGGAAGGTGTTCATCCAGGCCGAGGGTGACCAGCGGGTCAACGCGAGCGACATCACCGGCTATTACGTGCGCAACAACAGCGGAACCATGGTGCCCCTTTCGGCGTTCGCCTCCACGCGGTCCGTCCACGGTCCCGAGTACACCAACCGCTTCAACCTGTTCCGCGCCGCCCAGGTGACTGGATCTCCGGCGCCCGGATACAGCTCCGGCCAGGCGCTGACCGCGCTGGAGGAAGTGGCGGCGCAGGTTCTGCCCCGGGAGATGGGCTACGAGTGGGCCGATCTTTCCTATCAGGAGAAGAAGGCCGCGGGGGCGGGAGGCATCGTCTTCCTTCTGTCGCTGGTCTTCGTCTTCCTGATCCTCGCGGCGCTCTATGAGAGCTGGTCGCTGCCGTTCAGCGTCCTGCTCTCGGTTCCCATCGCCATCTTCGGAGCCTTTCTCGGCCTGCTGATGAGGGGATTCGATTTCGATGTCTACGGCAGCATCGGGCTGGTCATGCTCATCGGCCTGGCGGCCAAGAACGCCATCCTCATCGTCGAGTTCGCCAAGGCGGAGTTCGAAAAAAAGGGCAAGAGCCTGGTGGATGCGGCCCTCGAAGGGGCCAAGCTGCGCCTGCGGCCCATTCTCATGACCTCCTTCGCCTTCATCCTGGGCTGCGTGCCGCTGTGGACCGCCGCCGGGGCGGGCGCCGTGTCGAGGCAGGTGCTGGGGACCGCGGTGATCATGGGCATGCTGGCGGCTACCGGCCTGGCGATTTTCATCATCCCCATGCTGTACGTGGGGGTGGAGCGGCTGGCCGGCGCCGAGAAGCGCCGCCCCGTGGGCAAGGGCGGAGAGGCTCCACCTCCGGCTTCCGGTCCCGCTCCGGCGGCCGCGCCGAGCGGGCACTGAGGGATTCATGATGGCCATGAGAAAACTCGCCCTCGCGCTTCTCCTCGTGGTTCTGTTCACCGGTTGCCTGATGGGCCCCAATTACCAGCGGCCGCCGGTCACCACTCCCGAGCAGTACTACATGGCTCAGGGGCCGGGCGAGGCGAAATCTCTGGCCGATCTTCCCTGGTGGGAGGTCTTTGACGATCCGCTCCTCAAAAGCCTCGTGGACGAAGCACTGAAGAATGGCTTCGACGCGCGCATCGCCGCGGCGCGGGTGGAGGAGTCCCGGGCCCGCTACGGAATCGAGAAGTCCCAGTATTATCCACAGCTGGACTACCGGCTCGGAGTGGACCGCAACAAGCTGCCTGATATTGATGGCAACGACACTCAGGCGCGAACCCTGTATTCGGCCAACGTGGGCCTGAGCTGGGAGCTGGATCTGTGGGGAAGAATCCGCCGGCTCAATGAAGCCGCGAAGGCCCAGTATCTCGCCAGCGAAGACGTGCAGAGGGGCGTGCTGCTCTCCCTCACCTCGGATGTGGCCACCGCCTATTTCCAGCTGCGGGAGCTGGACGTGGAACTGGAAATCGCCCAGACCACCGCCGTGGCGTTCCAGGACACCTACGATCTGTTCAAGCGTCGGCTGGAAGGGGGGGCGGCCTCGGCTTTGGAGACCTCCCGCGCGGAAGCCAACCTGCGCGGTGTCACCGCGCAGATTCCGGAGCTGGAGCGGGCCATCGTCCAGAAAGAGAACCAGATTAATTTTCTCCTGGGGCGCAATCCCCAGACCATCGTGCGCGACGAGCCGATCCCGCCCCTGCCTCCGCCGATCCCGCCCGGTCTGCCATCCCAGCTTCTGGAGCGCCGGCCGGACGTCCGGCAGGCGGAGGACGAGATGATCGCGGCCAACGCCAACATCGGAGTGGCAAAGGCCGACTTTTTCCCGACCCTCAGCCTGACGGGCATTTTCGGCTATGCCAGCCACGACCTGAGCAATTTTGTTTCCGCGGGAAATCTCTATAGCTTCGGAGTCGGTTTACTCGGCCCGCTCTTTCAGGGTGGCAAGCTCAAGCGCCAATACGAAGTGGTGAAGTGGCAGTGGGAGCAGGCCAAGATTCAGTACGAGGCCACGGTGGCCAATGCCTTCGGCGAAGTGTCCACTTCCCTCACCGACCGGATGAAGCTCGAGACTACGGTCGAGCAGCGCACCCTCGGGGTGGCCGCCTTGCAGGAGGCGGTGCGGCTCGCCAACCTCCGTTACCTGTCGGGATTGTCGTCCTATTTCGAGGTGCTGGAGGCAGAGCAGCAGCTCTATCCCGCGGAAAATCTCCTGGCCCAATCGAAGCGCGACCAGTTCCTGGCGGTCGTCTCCCTGTATCGCGCCCTCGGAGGCGGCTGGCAGACGGAAGAGCAGAATGGGCTCCCGGGCGAGGAAGCGCCTGCACCGTCCAATCAGCCGCCCACCCCCACGACTCCACCAACCAATTAAGCGCTCGTCCCGAGCACCTTTCCGGCGAGAGCTGTGGATCAGCTCTGGGCGGCGACATCCTTGATGGCGGAGAGCAGCAGGTCCAATTCGGAGACGTTGTTGTAGATTCCGGTGGAGACCCGGATTGCGTCCAGCTCCGGGACAGCCCGCAGGACGAAGTGGGCTTTTTTCGCGAGCCGCTCCAGCGTCTTGGTGTGGGGAATCCCTTCCAAACTGAATGAGGTGAGTCCGGCCGAGCGCCCCGGCTCGACGGGCGTGAGAATGCGCACCCGCGGGATCGACTGCAGCCCGCTGCGCAGGTGCGAAGACAGGTTCTGGATGCGGCGCCAGACACGCTCGGCGCCGACCAGACGATGGAAATCCAGCGCCTCTCCCTGGGCCAGGACCTGCGCCACATCCCGGGTGCCGAAATCATCATAGCGGCGGGCGGTTTTTCCGGTGAATCCGGTGCCGGTGAAGATCTGCGGCGCGATGCGCTGGCGGGCCTCGGGGGCAACGAAGAGCGTGCCGGTTCCGGGAGGGGAGAGCAGCCACTTGTGGGACGAGGAGGCATAGGTGGCGCAGCCCAGCGCCTGCAGATTCACCGGCATCATTCCCGGCGGATGGGCGCCGTCCACGCAAAGCGGAACCGCCCGCTGCTTCGCCAGGGCGGCGGCCTCCTGCAGGGGAAGCAGGTGTCCTGTCCCGAAAGTGACATGCGGGAGGGCGAGGACTTTCGTCTTCGGTGCGAACGCTGCGGACAGCTTCTCCAGGAACGATTCCCAGGGCGCCGGTGGAATGGGCACCGGGACCGTGACTCGCCGCACTCCCCGGGTCTCCAGGAATTGCCAGACTCCCGATCCGCCGGGATGCTCCTGATCACTGGTGATCACCTCATCGCCGGCGGTCAGGCCCAGTCCCAACCCCACGCAGGAAATCCCCTCGGTCGTGTTGCGGGTGAGGGCCACGTCGTCCAGCCCGGCGCCGAGCAGCGCCGCCGCTTTGCCTCGGACCTCTTCGACGCGGTTCCCCACTGGCCCCCACATCATCTCTGAAGGGTTCGAGGCGATCTCCCGGTCGTTCGCGACCAGGCTGCGCAGCACCGGAAGCGGGCTCGGGCCCAGCGAGCCGTTGTTCAGATAGACAATTGCCGGATCCAGGGCGAAGCAGCGACGCACCACCTGCCAGAATTCTTCATCGTCGCGCGCCGCGAACCGCTTGAGATCCGGGAGGGGGCTTTCAGCTGCCGCGAGGAGGGACGACAGGCTCTGCGCCAGCGGCAGGGCCGCGAAGGAGCCCATTCCCCACCCAAGGACGCTGCGCCGGGACGGTTTCAGGGTCGCTCCTTTAGTGAATCCATGGTGGCTCCGCCGGAGTCGGCCGCCTTCACCCGGCTGGCAATCAGGCGATGCAGCTCGTCAAACTCTTCTACCGAGTCGATGACGAACCGCCGTCCCCCCGCCACCTCGAGAAACAGGGCCGAGGGATGCTCTTCCCGGACGCCGAATCGCAGCCCGCGGAAGGGTCGCACGGAGACGATGTCGGAGAAGGGCACGCTGCGATTCAGGGTCAATCCCAGTCGGGCCAGAAGCGGATTTTCATAAAGGATTCCCCGCTCGTCGATGCCGTAGCGATCTCCCAGGTTCAGCAGCGTCGCAGCCAGGGAAAGCAGCGCCAGGGTGGTGAGCAGGAGGCCGCCGAACGAGACCAGAGCGCCGCCGGAGGAGAGGTGGGCGAAATCCAGGAGGGCGAACAGCAGCAGGCAACCCAGGCTCAGGGCGCGCATGCCGAGAGAGCGGCGGTAGATCTTCACCGTCGCTCAGCCCGGGGGCCAGGTGAAGCTCCGGCCTCCCAGAAGGTGGAAGTGAACGTGGAACACCGATTGGCCGGCGCTGGCCAGGCAGTTGGCCACCAGTCGATAGCCCTGTTCCTTCAGGTTCATCTCGCCCGCCACCTTCGTCGCGGCCAGGACCACGTGCCCGAGCAACTGCTCTTCCTCGGCGGAGACGTCGTTGAGCGTGTCGAAGTGGGCCTTGGGAATGATGAGTGCATGGACCGGCGCCTGTGGATTGACGTCGGCAAATGCCATGACCAGGCGGTCTTCATAGAGAATCTTGGCCGGGATTTCCTTGCGGGCGATCCGGCAGAACAGGCAATCGGCCATGGGCTTTCCTCCGATCAGTGAATCCGCTGGATATCGGCTCCCACTTTCTGGAGCTTTTCCTCGATCCTCTCGTAGCCGCGATCAATATGATACGCCCGGTCGATGATCGTCTCACCCTCCGCCACGAGCCCCGCCACGATCAGGCAGGCGGAGGCCCGCAGATCGGTGGCCATCACCTGAGCGCCGGTCAGGGGAGTCGGGCCATGGACGACCGCAAAGTGGGCGTCGATGTCGATCTTGGCACCCATGCGCCGCAGCTCGCCCACGTGCATGAACCGGTTCTCGAAGATCGACTCGGTTATGAGCGAGCTGCCTCCCGCCTGCGTCGCCAGGGCCATGTACTGGGCCTGCAAGTCGGTGGGGAAGCCGGGGTAGGGAAGCGTCACCAGATTGCCCGGGTGCAGGGGGCCGTCGGGGACCACCTCGATGGCACTGGGCCCGACCTCCATCCGGACTCCCACGTCGCGCAGTTTCTCCAGCACCGCATCCAGATGATCCGGCCGGCAGTTTTCCACCTTCACGGCGCTTCGGGTGATCGCGGCCGCCATGATAAAAGTTCCCGCCTCGATGCGATCCGGAATAACCGGGTGGACCGCGCCGTGCAGCTCGTCGACCCCATCGATCACGATGGTCTCGGTGCCAGCGCCGCTCACCTTGGCGCCCATGCGATTGAGCAGCTCCGCCAGATCCTCGATCTCCGGCTCCTGCGCGACGTTGCGAAGCACCGTGCGACCCCGCGCGCGGGTGGCGGCCATCATGAGGTTTTCGGTGCCGGTCACGGTCTTGGAGTCGAAGCGGATCTCGGCCCCTTTCAGCTCTTTGCCCTCCGCCACCATGTAGCCATGCTCCACCTCGATGCGGGCCCCCAGCTTTTGCAGGGCGGTGATGTGGAGATTGACCGGGCGGGCTCCGATGGCGCAGCCGCCTGGAAGTGACACGCGCGCCTCCCCGCAACGGGCGAGCAGCGGCCCCAACACCAGCACCGAAGCGCGCATCGTCTTGACCAGATCGTACGGCGCCTCGGCGGAAGCGATTTTGGGCACGCGCAGGGTGAGGCGGGAGCCTTCGCGCTGGGGCTCGAGGGCCCCCATGCGCTGCAGCACCCGAATCATGGTGTTGACGTCCCGGACCTGGGGCGAATTCTCCAGGACGATGGGCTCGGAGGTGAGCAGGCTGGCGGCCATGGCGGGGAGGACGGCGTTCTTCGCACCGCTCACCTGGAGGACGCCCTGCAGCTGTTTTCCGCCTCGAACTCGTATCTTGTCCATGGCGCGTGAATCCCGATTGCGGTGGCAGGGCGATTCAGACCGGGCGGATTATACCCCACGCCGGAGGGGTTGACCTGTCTCGTTCGGCTCCAGATTCACGCCGGAGCCGGCGCCCGCTTCGCGGGCTAATTTGCGGGATTCGACGCTGCGAGCGCGGGCGGGTGAGCCTTGACAACCCGAAAGGCGGCACCCATAATCCACCAGTTTTTTCCGCTGAATTGCCCGGGAGGAGTGGAAGAAGTGCCCCTGTTCGAGTACGAGTGCAGCAAGTGCGGCCACCGGTTCGAGAAGATCCATAAGTTCGCGGACCGGAGCATCAAGACCTGCCCCAAGTGCGGCGGCAAGGTCGCACGGCTGCCTTCGGCGCCGGCCATCCAGTTCAAGGGATCCGGGTGGTACATCACCGACTATGCGCGCAAGGGGCAGACCGACGGAGAGGACAAATCCTCCAAGTCGGGAGACGAGAAGTCCTCCAAGCCCGCGGAAGACAAATCCTCCAAGGTGGAGAAATCCTCCAAGGAAGAGAAGCCCTCCAAAGAGCAGAAGACCTCCAAGGCTTCGAAGAAGAAGGGATCGGACGATTAGGCTCTGCGCGCTGGCTGGGCAGCCTCGCAAGAGATCCGGGTCCTGCAGGGCAGGTCAGAGCTTGAGGGTTTTGAGGTAGTCGCGAAAACCAGGTCCCAGGTCCTTGCGCTTCAGGGCAAACTCCACCGTCGCCTTCAAAAACCCCAGCTTGTTCCCAGTATCGAATCGCTTTCCCTGGAACTGGTAGGCGGCGATGGGTTGCTTCTTCAGCAGCGACCGCAGGCCGTTGGTGAGCTGAATCTCTCCCTTCGCATCGGGCTTGGTCTTCTCCAGGTGGGAGAAGATTTCCGGCGTCAGGATGTAGCGGCCGATGATGGCCAGATTCGATGGGGCCTCCTCCGGGAGGGGCTTCTCAACCAGATCCGTGACTTGGTAGATGTCTCCCCGGGCCCCGCGGCTGTGGGCGATGACCCCGTAATCGCGCGTCCGCTCGCTCGGCACCGGCTCCACCGCCAGGACGCTGCAGCGCCGCCGGGCGAAAACCTTAATCATCTGGCCCATGACCGGAACGCGGGCATCGATGATGTCATCGCCCAGGAAGACCGCAAACGGCTCGTCGCCCACCATCGCCTTCGCGCACAGGACTGCGTGCCCCAGCCCGAGCGGCTCCTTCTGGCGGACGTACGAGATCTGAACCATGCTCGCGATGTCCCGGACCAGCTTGAGCAGCTCCTTCTGGTTCCTATCCGCCAGGGTGCGCTCCAGCTCGAAGGAGACGTCGAAATGGTCCTCGATGGCATTCTTGCCCCGGCCCGTGACGATGATGATGTTCTCGATGCCGGAGGCCACCGCCTCTTCGATGACGTATTGGATGACGGGCTTGTCGACCAGCGGGAGCATTTCCTTGGGCTGCGCCTTGGTGGCGGGAAGGAAGCGGGTGCCGAGCCCCGCGGCGGGGAAGACGGCTTTGCGGATGCGCATGGCGGATCTCCTCGACAAGCCGCGGGATTATACCACCGGCTTTCCCGCTCATTGACGCACGGTGAGGCCATTGGCTACACTGCCGCCTCGCGTGCCGGTGAGTGGCACATCGATGGAGCGGTCGTCGAATCATGCTGGACGTCAATCGGGTTCGCGAGCACCCGGAAGAGCTCGAAACGGCGCTGAGGAATCGGGGCACCCCCCTCGACCTCACCGAGTTTCGCGGCCTCGACGCGAGCCGCCGTGAGCTTCTCAAGAAAGTGGAGGATCTCAAGGCAAAGCGCAATCGGGCCTCGGAAGAGATCGCCCGGCTCAAGAAAGACAAGCAGGATGCCTCGACGCTGATCGCTCAGATGCGCTCGGTGGGGGAGGAGATTTCCGGGCTGGATGCGGAGATCACCAAGGTGGAGGAGGCGCTGCGCGCCCTCCTGCTGGTCATCCCCAACATTCCCCACGCCAGCGTTCCGGTGGGGGCCGACGCCTCCGCGAATCGCCTCATCCGCGAGTGGGGGACCAAGCCATCGTTCGATTTCAAGCCGCTGCCGCATGACGAGCTGGGGACCCGGCTGGGGATTTTGGATTTCGAGCGGGCGGCGAAGATCTCGGGCGCACGGTTCTGCCTCTCGACCCGGGAAGGAGCGAAGCTGGAGCGGGCGCTCATCAACTTCATGCTGGACATCCAGACGAAAGAGAATGGCTACATCGAGACGCTCCCCCCCTTCCTGGTGAACTCCGCCAGCCTGCTGGGTACCGGCAACCTGCCGAAATTCGCGGGCGATCTCTTCAAAATTGAAGGAAGCGACTTCTACCTGATCCCCACGGCCGAAGTACCGGTGACCAATATCTATCGGGACGAGATACTGGAAGGGGAGAAGCTTCCCTTGAGGTTCGCCGCCTACACTCCCTGCTTTCGCAGCGAAGCGGGCTCCTACGGCAAGGACACCAAGGGACTCATCCGCCAGCACCAGTTCAACAAGGTGGAAATCGTCAAGTTCTCCAGGCCGGAAGCGTCCTACGAGGAGCTGGAAGGGCTGACCCGCGACGCGGAATCGATTCTCATGAAGCTCGGGTTGCACTATCGGGTGATATGCCTGGCGACGGGAGATATGGGTTTTTCGTCGGCGAAGACCTACGACCTGGAAGTCTGGCTCCCCAGCCAGGACACCTACCGGGAGATTTCCTCCTGCTCCAATTTCGAGGATTTCCAGGCGAGGCGGGCCAATATCCGTTTCAGGCCCAACCCCAAGGCGAAACCGGAGTTCGTTCACACGCTGAACGGATCGGGGCTGGCGGTGGGCAGGACCCTGGTGGCGATACTGGAAAACTATCAGGAAAAGGACGGCTCCGTCCGCATCCCGGAAGCGCTTGTTCCCTACGCCGGGTTTGATCGGATCCGGTCCCTCTAGGTTGTCGGCCCAGCTCAGTTGGTAGCGTAAACTCCCACGCTCACTTTGACCGGCACCGCGCGGTCGTTGTCCAGCACGATCACCATGCGGGGCCCGCGCACCGGGGTGAGCGAGCCGGCGCGGGCGACGTCCCGGTCGGTGAAAGTGAGCTCCAGGCTCGCGTCATGATCGCCCACGAATGGCGGGCCGAAGCCGACTCGGACGTGCAAGGCGCCGTCACCGAGGCTCGAGAAGCCAGCGGCCTGAATGGACGCCCGCTCCATGTTGAACACATTAAGGACCTGGCTCACGTGACCTCCCGGGGGAATGATCAGCTCCTTGGCCACGGGGAAGAAGCGGGCATTGCCACCGGAAGTGTAGGGTACAGTGGGCAGCAGCGTGTCTTCCTCAGCGGATTGGACCGCGCCTCCCAGCAACAGCAGTGCCAGGGGCAAACATGCCAGGGCTTTTTTCATGGGGAATTCTCCTGATGGGGTTGGATTTCGGGAGGCGACGCGCCAGACTGCCCGTCCCGTCTGCATTACGGACTGCTTTACCTCTGAGATGGTTGAATTGGAATCATGCCAGTAGCTTCCCGGTTGATCCTGGCGCAGTATAGGCGGGAACCGCGCGGCCGCCCACATCTGTCTTCCAATTGGACAGATCCAGCGGTAGCGGCGACGGGAAGGGGAGAGCGCGGTCGAGAAATCCTCTAGAGATTCAGATTGGAAGGTAGGATGACAAGTCAGGGCAAATGGGGAGGAATGCGTGGGGAAGGACGCTCTACCGGGGCGGCCACGGGACTCTACAGCATCATCGCCCTGAAACTCGGCAAGAGCCTTCTGCTGTTCGGGATTACGGTGGGGTTCTACAGCCTCCTGGACGAAGACTTGCGCTCGGCCTTCGAGCGGTTTCTACTGTGGGTAAGGCTCGATCCCGAGCATCAATTCTTCGCCGACCTGGGTCTCAAGCTTCAGGTCATGACGCCGTCGTCGCTGAAATGGATCGCCTCCGGAACCCTGCTCTACGGTGTCCTGCTCCTAGTGGAAAGCCTCGGGATGATGTTCCGGGTCTTCTGGGCCGCCTGGCTGGCCATCGGTGAGACAGCCTTTTTCATCCCCATCGAGATCTTTCACCTGATGCGCGACTTCTCCCCAGTGGTCTTCATCATCCTGGTCATCAACGTCGCCGTCGTCTGGTACTTGGTGAAGCACCGCAACCAGCTGTTTCACCACATTAGCCTCGCTTCCAGCCCCTCGTCAGCTCCCGGAGAGACGGGACCTTCCGCCTGAGACTCGCCACCACTCGCAGGCCCATGAGACAGCGCAATCCACGGAGTTAGCCGGAGAATCGCTTCGGACGTGTGGGTCAGGAGCGGCTCTTAAGCGAACCGACTCCGAGCTAGGCTGCTTCTAGCTTCGCCCAGCATGCCATGGCCACTATCGCGATGCCCAGTAAGAGAAGACTGGTGGCATCCCAGCCGAGCACGCTTGGTCTCCCGAAAAACCTCCCAAGGATGGCGAGCAGGCAGACGACACTGCCCACATACCCTCCAGCCGTTCCGGTCAGTTTCATCGCGCTCTTCATCATGGACCTCCCAAAGGATGCCTGGCGTTAGAGTTCGCGGGTTCGAGTTAGGTTGCGAAAGAGAGCCTGATTGCTCGTTGTTCTGTGGAAACATCATAACTTGCTTTATGGATTCCTTGCACTCCCACCCTACACAAATGAAGAGCGGACCCTTTCTAGCGCTTTGGAGCGTGCACTGGTTTCCGGCACCGATTGCCGGCAATAGCACGAGAAGTCTATAATTGCGCTCAAATCTCTTTGGAGACAGTCATGAAGAAGCTCCTATTCGTAGGGCTGCTGTACGCAGCTCTTGGGGCGGCGTCCGTATTGACCTCTGAGTTGCTGGCGGCAACCTTAACTGTGACGAATTCAAATGACAGTGGTCCCGGATCTTTGCGGGAGTCGATCGCCATCGCCGCTCCTGGAGATGAAATTCAGTTCGATGCTGGGCTTGTAAGCAAGCCTATCGTCTTGATCAGCGGGGAGTTGCTGATCAGTAAGGACCTAACGATAACCGGCCTTGGCGAGAGCCAGACCATCTTGGATGGTAATGCAGTCACTAGAATTCTAAACATTGCATCCGATGCACACGTCGCGATTTCGAACCTCACGATTAGAAATGGCTTTGATGGGCACTTATTAGCTTCTGGAGTCGTGGGGGAAGGTGGAGGAGTCTACAACGCGGGAACGCTGTCGCTAACTCGTGTCTCAATACTGTCGAATACAGCAGGCCTGTATGGAATTCACGCGCTTTCCGTGAGGGGAGGCGGTGTCTTTAACAATGGGACAATCACATTTGACCACTGTTCTCTCGGTCATAACCAGGCCGTGGGAGAAATCTCAGCCGGAGGCGGTGCAATCTACAACTTGGGAAGTGCGACTTTGAACGCCACTAAAATATCCGACAACATTCATCAAGTGGCTCGAGCTCATGGCGTGCTCGGTGCTGCGATTTACAATGAATCATCGGCCACAGCAATCCTCGTTGACAGTGAAGTTGCCAGAAATACTGGTGTGGCAGGGGGGATCTTGAACTATGGGGTGATAGTACTGAGCCGAACTACTGTGTCTGATAATCTTGGGTCGCTCTATGCGGCTATTGCCAATGGGGGTGATGCAACGCTGACCGACAGTATTATCAGGGGCAACAATGCGTGCCCTCTGGCCACGGTCGGCGGAATAGAGAATGGCGGCTTTCCGGGAGCCGGATTTCATGTGCAGCTCAGAGCCGACCGCGTCCTGGTTTCCGAAAACTCGAGCTGTGGGCGCTCAGGTGGAATAGAGAATTTTGGTGAAATGAGGCTTACCAATAGCACCGTCACAAACAATTCAGTGGTTTTTGGTGCCGGTGGCATTATCAATTACGGCACCGCCGACATTGTATCGTGCACGATAACTGGGAACCGATCGAATAATATCGGCGGCATCGCAATGGAAAGGGGAGATCTGCGGATCAAAAACACGATCCTGACCGGGAATTTCTGTCCGATAAGCAATTTCCCGGGCCAGGAGTGCGGTGGTATCAATACGAATTGCGGTGGGACAGGAACTTCATTGGGGAATAACCTGCTTAGCAATAACAGCGCCTGTGTTTGGCTGGGAGACGCTCATTTAACCGATGCTGTGGCGGCGGATTGGGAGACGATTTTTGAGGGCGCGGACATTGTGAGTTATGGACGAGCTCCACTACTAGCCGAAAACGGTGGACCCACTCCAACGATTGCTTTATTGCCCGATAGCGCTGCACTGGATTTCATCCCTCCGGAAGCATGCACCGACCAGGAGGGCAATCCGATGACCGTTGACCAGCGGGGCACATCTCGCCCACAGGGCCCGGGTTGCGATATCGGCGCGTTTGAATTCTCGCAACCGCGTGGCGCCGGCTTCTGGGCGCATCAGTGCAGCGACAAGGGGTACCTTCAGGTCAGCGCCTCCGAGCTACAGGCGCTTTTTGCCATGATCTCCGACGCCTCGAGCGCTTTCCCCGAGTGCGCTCCCATCAGCTGTGATTTCCTGCAGCCGCAGAATCCCAAGAACGACATGAGGGCACGGGCTCAGCAGGGGTTACTTGATGTCTGGCTAAACGTCACCTCGGGTCGGCTCACCCGCGGACGACCCATTGACCTCGCAGGTCTGACGACGGCCACCACAGTCGGCGAGGCGCTCAGCCAGCTTGAGACAATCGTATGCGACCCGACGGCCACACGTAGTGATTTGGGAAATGCCAAGGACATCGCCGAGGCGCTCAATGGCAGCGCGGACGACCTGGAGCTGGCAACCACGGAATCCTCGCTAAGCCTTATGCCGGGAGCCACCAGAACGATAACCCTCGGCCTCATCAATATGAGCGAGACCAGCCGCAACTACTCCCTGACAGTCTCCAGCCCCTGGCCCGTTCGGCTATCAGCGAGCCGCGTCAACGCTCTGGGCAGCGGACAGGAAGCGCAGATTACGGCGACCGTCACTGCCCCGCTGAATACCGAGATTCGCCAAGGGCAGTTCCGCATCAGCGCCACGGACCTAGCCACTGCGGGGACGCTCAGTCGGAATGTGGCGATCTCGATGAGAGTGGTAAGCGGTTCGGGGTTCCAGCCGGCGCAGAAGCCTACCAAGGTGGAATAAGCCACGGGGTAATGTGCTCTCGATCCAGTCCGTATGAGTCTTCCCGCCCCCAAGCGTCCAACTCCCTGAAATCAATGTAAAATGCCAATCCGCGGAGGGATGGCCGAGCGGTTTAAGGCGGTGGTCTTGAAAACCATTGAGCGAAAGCTCCGCAGGTTCGAATCCTGCTCCCTCCGCCAATAGTAAACTTCAAATCAGTCTGCAAGATACGAAATTGATTCCACGTGGCATCCTGTGCGCATCACCTCTACTATTTGGAAATTTGTGCGGGAATTGTGCGGGAACGTGTGGTTCTCGGGGCGGATTGACATCGCGGCGCTCAAATCGTACGGGAACTCACCCCATGAGTGAAGATGGCAGGACAGATTCTGAAGTACGCCGACCGCTCGATAATTGGGCCTATCGCGCGGACAGAAGGGCCGGAATCCTTCGTCTCCCGCGTGATTTCACAGGGGAAGCTCGCGACATCGTTGTGGACGCCTTCGGTCGCGAGTGGCTTGAAGCGGAGTTTCGGCGCTCTCCCCAGGGTTTCGGTTTCGTCTCACCGCCGCACCCTGTAGTGGAAGATTTCATGGTTGCGGGAGATCCCCAGATCTCAGAAATTATGGAGATCGCCGTTTATTTGAAGCGTCTGGCAGGAACTCCTGGCTTGGCGGATGTCACGCGGATGATTCGGGAGCGGGCGCAATTCCCTACAACCCTCTTGCAGCTCGCATATGCCTATCGCTTTAAGCGGTCTGGAGCGACGGTCGAGCTCGAACCCGAGGCCGCAAAGGGCAGAAAGTCTGACATCGGTCTGCTCATCGGAGGATCGCGGTACCTTGCGGAATGCTACGTGCCCGAATTAGGAGGGAAGGTCGCCCTTAGTGAGCTTGCCGAATACTCAATCCCCAAAATCTTCAAGGCGACGAATCATCTCGGCCTGATAGCGAGGATTCGCTTGGAGCTCAAGAAAGAGATTGAGACTCCAGAGAGGATTGCTCTCGAGTTAGCCGTACGCGAGGCGCTTGGGAAAGTGAAGGAGGAGGGCCGGGTTACGACCGACCACAACCTCGCTATGATTGTTGTGGAGGACATTTCAGGGGTCAATCCCGATCCTGACTGGCCGGACATGAGTGTGGATAGACCCGCCTCTGTACCAGGTGAGGCGGATTTTGTTGTAAGCGAGCTGGCTGTAGCCTCTGAAGACCTGGAGCGTGTCCGGAATGGCGACTATGTCAAGAAGAACAGGAGGTCGAGGATTTTAATAAGGTGGCCCAAGGCGCCAGACCAAGAAATATCGGAGCGAATTGCAGACCTCAGCCGTAGGTTGGGGGCCAAATTGCCGCAGACGAAGGCTCCAGGAGCAGGTAGAATCTTGGTCGCACAGATTCCAGAGGCTGTCGAGAGAGGATCTTCGGACGAAGCGGTAGTCCGTGATGTGGCCAAGGGTTTGCTGAGCAAGCACAGCGGAATCGAGGCCATGATTCTCACGGCGCGTGTCTGGGGCGAGAGGCTGCGATACCGCTATCAGGGATACGTTGTTTATCCACCAACAAGCAAAGTCGTTCCCGGACCTCTATTGGAAACCTTGAACCAGCTGGACCGGTCGGTTGACCTCCTCGAGGACTGGCGATAATCACCATGGAAACGGATGACAAGATCAACTGGTTGAGGACGAATCCACCTTTGGCAGGCGAGATCAGTACCCGAACGGCCATTGAGACGGCCGTGCCGCGCCTCTGGCGTCCACGAGATCTGGCGCTTCGGCTGGGCGTTTCACGGGCAATGATTTACAAGCTCGCCAAAAGCGGAGAGCTCGAGGTGCTTCATCTTGCTAGCGCCGTCAGGATCACCGAAGAAAGCGTAATCAGGTACTTAAAGAAATGCCGTGAAAGCTCGGTATGAAATCGAAATCTGGGAGAGGAAGGATCCCCGACGACATTGGAAGCAAGGCGCCGAACATGGAGCCGCTACTCACGGTCAAGCAGGTTGCCGCCCTCCTGCAGCTTTCTCCCGGAACGATAGCTCGCCTGGTCGATGTCGAGAATCTCCCTGCCTTTGTCCTCCTGCGAGGACCGAAGAGGCGCATCCTTCGCTTCAGAGAAAAGGAGGTCGGGCTATGGCTCGAAGGTCGGCGAGAGCGGCAAGTGGCCGCAACGCTCAACGGTCTCCGATATACCCGCCGTCAGATCTCGCAATCTTGACCCTCGCCGAAGTGGCGGGGTTGCTACGCGTCAGCACCGACACCGTTGAGCGCTTCCTGTATCGGGATGAAATGCCTCACATCGATCTGGGCACTCATCATCCAAAGCGGCGACGGAAGCGACTTCTGCGATTCGAGCGCGAGGCAGTTCTAGCCTGGGCACGGGCACGTATGGCGGCAGCGAAGCCTGGTAAATCGGGCCGGCATGGACCGCGTGCTTGTTCACGGACCTGTCCGACCCTAGGGAGAATCTAAAGTCGCGTGCCACTCGTCTTCGCAAACTGGCGTCAAGGAACCTGAATGCGTAGTGGCTACTTCTTTTCCCAACCGCGAAGATACAGCAGTTCCTCGAATGCGATTAGCTCCGGCGTGCTGGGGATCGCGTTTTTGAGCTTTTGATGCACGGTCAGAAGGGATGCATGTAGGTGCGGGAAGTCCTCGTATTTGAGGGCTACAATGGCGAGACGACAGGCATGCAGGGGGAATTGTTCCAGGATTTGATTCTTCAGGAGGCGTTCGATAACGCTGTAAGCAAATACCCTTTGATGTGGCATTCTCACGATCCGATCGACTGCATCGGGAAAAACTGGCCCAAGGTGATTACACCAATTCAGCATGTACTTGGTTTCGGCGACTGAGAGCGCTGCCGGAATGCCGACCAGTCGCAAGTCTATATAGCGCGCGAGCCACGCGTGCCACAGCTTTTCGATTTCGGCCGGGTCCATACGCTCAAGGTAACGATCCATGCCCTGCGCCAATGCGGCGCGTACAGCGTCGGGCAATGGCGGCAGGAAGTCACGAAAGAACCCTGATTCAACCGGATTTTCGACAACATGCATTGCCAGTCCGGCCAGACAGTAGCCTAAGCTCTGCAACGCGTGATCGTCGAACTGCTCTGACCGCTCAGTAGCGCCTTTCAGCATCGTCGTAATTCGATCGGCAGACTGCCGGTAATATGGCATGAGTTGGGCCTCTAGTTCCCAAGATGTTCCACGCCCATAATTGAGTAATACTGACCATGTTTGTTGCGCAACAATCGGATCCCGTTGCCAATCGAGCAGCGGCAGGAAATGCATCGTCGCGAATTCGCGATCCCAGACGAATACATAGCCCAGCCAGGGTGTTAGAGCGATACGCGCATACACTTTGACTCGGTTCTTGCCAGTTAGCGCATCTGCGATCTTGGATTTGAGCGAAATCGGAATTCCCTGCCAGTTGGCACCAGCCCGTTCGCGGAGTCGACTGCAGTAGTGAATCCAAAACTCACCGACCCAGCCCCCGACATGAGTGAGGGCTACAGGCAACCACTCGCGGTAATGGTCATCGGGCGTCTCGCTCTCGACCGAGCAAAGTGCCCAGGCTTCGTCCATTATCGCCGCGGCACGATCTACCATGAAGTCGTCCAGACTTGCTTCTTTGTTCCAAACGCAGTGAGCGACCACGTTGGCTACGCCGGAGAAGATGGAACTCTGCCGCGGTAGCGCCTCAATGATCGTCAAGATCCATCCCCAGTCCTCGTTCGATTTGAGTCCATCTCGCCAGGCGAGGAGGACCGCATTCCACATCTCGCGGTCAGTTTCTGAATCACTTGCCAACACTTCTATAAAGCCACGTCCCCAATTCTTGTCCCGAGCAAATAGTGTCGAAAGATTACTGTAGTAATCGGATCGATCGTGACGTGCCGAGTCTCCGGCTTTGCGCAACGCTTCGAGGTATTGTGCTGGCGGCTCGGAGAGAATGCTGTCGAAATCGAACCCTTCGGTGGGGTCGATGATACGAGCACCGCTCGTCCAGTAATCCAAATTTGGATGCTTTCGTTCCTCAAAATGAGGATATTCGGCCTTAATCTTTGCGATCGCATCCTTCACAAGTGTGCATGAGCCATCGGCACGGAGTAGCCATGACAACACATTGAACTTCTCGTACTCGAGAGTGGCCACTTTAAGAGTTTTTGCCGATGGGCCGGTATAACCACGATCAATCCGGCGCAGGAGTCGACGTCGCACTGATTCCGATGCGCCGGGAAACGCGGAGCCAAGCACATCAAAAACCTCCTTCGTCATTCCCGAACGGTAAAGGAGGTCGTGGGCTAGTAGCCAGGTGATCTGTTCGTCTGACTCATACTGTGGGTCGATGGACCTAGCATAGATTGCCAGCCGCTGGAACAGGGGCACTCTCGTTGACCACCATCCGTCAGCCTGAATTCGCGCTCTATCTGGATTGGATTCAATCCAATGAAGCAATATGTCGCGGGCGATGTCGATTAGGTATGACAAACACTCCTCGAGCGGATCAGTATCCTGTTCGTGCGGCGCTATCGATGTTCGCCACCAACTCAGACGATCATAGTGGTCCTCCGCCTTCCTTGTGCTTCGTAATAGGAGGTGCGCACCAGCAAGCTGCTTGTCGACAACTGGGTAGAGGAAATCGGCTAGTTGCGCGAGATTTGGGTGGAATTGTTGTTTCCACGCTTCGCCCAACCAATACTGCGACTCCTTCGGCCAGGTAATTGAATAGTCCACTTTCTTCGTGAGGGGCACTTTGTCAGCGTCGTCTCTTGCCCTCTTAATGGCCGCCCAGTCCCAGTTCTTCCGCACCTTGATCTGGGGTGTCGTTAGCAGTTCAAACAGACGAAGGGCGATACCCAGGTGTTCGGGTATTCGGCATTCGTTCAGTAGATAAGCCCAAATGCTCTCGGAAAGTGCAGCTCTGTCTTGGGATAGCAGGATTGACACCCAAACAGGGAAATGGGAGTCCGGTGGTTTGTTCCTTTCAAGGCAAAGCGAATTGGCGAGAATCTGGCTGAATCTGCGGCTTAGCCGCTGATTGTGCGCTTCAATGATTTCGAGCAATAGGTCGGGATAGCGCTGCCTAACATACGAGCAGAGCCAGGAAGCCACGACCTCGTGATGAGCAGATTCGGTATTCGTTTCCGCCGTATCCGCAATAAATGATTTGAAGTAGCCATGATCATGCATCCAACCTACCCACGCGGGATGACGAATTGCCTTGAGAAAATCCTGGGCGAGCCGTGGATGGCGCAGGCAGTAGTCTAAATATTCTGAAACCTTGGGGCTCTCCGGTGGCAAACCCCGTGCGATAGTGCGAACACGCTTTGCCCGGGAGAGTAGCGATTCCTTCGTGTGGCCGGCCCATTGATGAAAAAAATCGGTTAGGGCCTGGTGCGGATTGTCCCTGTTATCGTGAATTAATGGATATTCGGCCGTGGATATTTCCAGGTGTGCCCAATTGTCACGTGCCTCCGACGATAACTCGGAGGGCACGAGCGCCCAACGAGGATTGATCTCGTACCGGTTTAGACCAAGGGCAAGATACTTCATTATTACGTCGCTGTGGCTGTAGCCGACGAACAAAACCGTGTATTTTGAAAAGAGCGGAACCAGGAAATCGCGTGCCCAACCGCGTGTAACATAGGCCGCTCCAAAATTCTTATCCGTTAAGACCATCGCCCGAGGATCCATGCGAGCTGAGCCGTGAAGATAAACCAAACCAGAAAAGTCGTCCCCCAGCGGAAGGGCGGGAGCACAGTATTCCCTCAAGGGTAGCTTCCGAAACAGCTTCCGACCCGCGGTTGAGAAATGGTTATCGAAATTGGTTGTTACGATGCGAACGTTTTCTGCCGTTCGGAACAGCCGTAGGGCTTCTGCGTGCAATCGAGTCGGCTGAGTGCCCTCGTGGTAGAGAATCCGTGCTGCCGCCAAATGCACATCCGTCCCATCGCGAGCCAAGCTACCGAGTACTTTATCCTCACTGCCATGTGGAACGACCTTCCCTCCGGCAATTTGCGATGCCAACACATTGAAAAGCGGTAGATTCGATGGTGGCGGAACCGACACCCCCGCGCCGACGAATATCACCAGTCGCTCTTTTTCGAGAGCAATACGAATAGCGTCAGGGAGTCGGACGCCGCTAAAGATCATTGTCAGGTAGGCCTATTAATGAGCAATGTCGATGCAATGGAAACTCGCATGATCCATGCGGGCGCCAAGAATACTGCTTCAAGAACGACTAGGATAGCGAGGAAGGCTGAAAAGTCTTCACCTTTCGTTCCGCCGGCTGCGCCTTGCGATAGTTCTCCGTCCGACGAAGAGCCTCCCTCTGGTCTTCTCCGCTCGTGATGTTGTAACGCATAAACATGCTCATGGTCCTGTGGCCGGAAATCGACATCGCCACGGATTGGGGAACTCCTGCCCTCACCATATCCCTAACCGCAGTCCGTCTGAGGTCATGGAAGAGCCGCCCCGTGACGTTGGACTCCTTGCAGGCTGCTTTCCATACCCTCCTGAAATCCACGAGCGGCTGACCATTGCGATGGAAGACGAGTTCGGAAAGACCGGGAACTCCCTGGGAAGTAGCGAACTCCCTCGCTTCCCAGCGGCGCTCCATTAGGACGGCAAGCTCTCCACTCAGCGGCAGCACGCGTCCATGTCCGTTCTTGGATGTACGGAGCCGTATTTCAGCGCCTGCTCGGTCTACGCAGTCCCAGGCAAGCCCAACGATTTCCCCTCTGCGCCAACCGGTGAGGTAAGCGAATCGCGCTGCGTCATCCACGGGCGCGGGGAGCTTGGATGCTACAGCTTCAAACTCGGCGCGCTCAAAGAATCCCTGCCGTGCGTTGTCCTCACGAAGCATGGGGATGTGGGGAATGCGACCAAAGCGCTCCTGCTTGCGGGCCAAGTGCAAGGCTTGACGGAGGGCTCCCGTCTCGCGGTTCACCGTCGCAGGCGTTCTCTTCACCTCTAATCTGGTCTGGATATATTGCTGGATGCGCATCGTAGTCAGATCACAAGCACGGGTGAGGGCGAAGTAGGCACGAACGGGTTTGATGTGGAACTCGTAGGACTTTACTGACTTCGTTCCTTTAGTCTTGAGATGAAGCACGAGATTGTCCAGGAGCTCGTCCACCATCAAGCGCTCCTCTTGGGGTCCAATGAAACGGTCCCCGTAAATCTCCTTCATTCGCTCTTTCAGCTTGGACTTCGCCTTCTTATCGGTCTCCCCCCCGCATTCCCGATATCTTCCGAATTGGGCGGAGCGGGTGATCCTTCGGAACGCGCTTCTCCGGGGAGATGTAGCTGAAAACGTCTTCCTGGTTGAAATCGTCTCCGCGCATCGAAACCTCCTCCAAGACAACCGTAGGAATCGTACACTCGAGATGAGCCGCGAATTCGAGAGTTTTTCAGCAACCTGCTAACTGGGTGTGCGTCAAATCGGGGGAAGACCAGGGCGTGATGTTCGCAGTATAGAAGGTATCTAGACCGCCTCGTCGGGATTCAGAGCTTCCAAGGCTGACTTGTCGAAAATGATGATGGGGCCCATTCTCCTCGAACTTTTCTCCTAGGCTCCAACGACCCTCGGCCATTTCATGGCGAAATCTAAGCCCCCTCGGTCGCTGAGTCCAGCGGCCTCAGTGTCCGATTTCAGAGAATGCAATCCAAATCATTATACCGAGCGATCGGCGCCCATAGAGAATCTCCTAAATACCTGTGAGAAAACCCCGTACTGTTCGTGATTGAGAGGCATCGTGGGAGCACGCTTTCAGTGGTAGCGGGGATCTGCCTTCCTTGCCACGGTCTTCCTACAACGCTTCGTCCACCGACGAAGGATCTACCGTCCGGTACCAAGGGACGTTAGGCTGGTAGTCGCTTCGAACATCCCAACCTACGCCTATTCGGATGGAAGAGCCGCGCTTCCATACATGCTTTCTAATCCATGAGCTCTCTTGGTTAAGTCGACCGCTTGCCGGCGCTCGTCGTAAGATAAACCTTGCAATCGACTAGCGCTAACGGATAGTCACTAATTGGCCGATTCTTCCTCTGAGAATCACAGGCTTCGTGACCGCCCTCGAATCGCCGCCGTGGGTAACGATGTATGTACCTCCCTCCATTTCAATCGTCACCCCCGACGACGCCCGCTCAAGAGCCATGAGAAGGTTATGGATTGGAAAGGAATGCGTGCCCCATTCACAGCTAGCATACTCGTGCGGACACTCTCCCGCTCTTGACACAGCCACGAAGAGTGGATCCGGTGAATGGGTTGGCTCTTCAAACGTATGATCCCAATCTATGCAATTCGTCGCGATGAAGTTGTACGAGTGGGCGATTGCGTCCTTCCAATATACACCATTCTGCCCGAGACATGTCGACGAGCACTCGCCGGAGGGATACGAGCGCGTTAGCCAACGGTCGCGGCCATCGCGGACAACCACGGGCATAGCAGGCCGTGCTGATCCGGCGTCACACCCGCCGTCAATATTGACAAGCACAGTGTTGTTTGTGAGAGCACTTGCATACGGTCGCTCCTGGTGCGTTGTAGTGAAGAAGAGATCGTCATTGTTGGAACTGCCCGTGACTAGTGAACCCCAGTCGGCAATGAGTATCCAGTTGTATCCCCGACGAACAAGGTTCTGGTAGGAAGGCCACCGGGATCGATCGTCTCCTATGAACTGCGACGCAGGATAGACATGCTTCTCCCCAAGAGTTGCATAGCAGATGCTGCGCAGACGCGTACGAGAGTCGGAAGTCCAACCTGCCCATGAAATTGTGTGGATGTCGAAATAAATGACGGTGACTCGACTTCGAAAGTAGTGGGATTCGCGAGGTATTCTGTTAAGTAGGGTTGCAAGACTGTCGGCTGCCTCTAGGCTTGCGGCATCGCCTGAATGGTTAACCTTGATCTCGCCTCGATAGTCCCACAGGTCTAGCTCAATCTGCCACACGTTGTAGTCGTCGATCTGTTGGGCTAGTGATTCTTTGCGATCAAATGAGTTATGACTTGCCTTGAAGATAAGGGTATTGAATGGCTGTTCGCCTGGCAACGCTCGCGCTTGTCGTGAAACTACTAGAGCAATGAAGAACACGGCTGAGAAGGTCAGACAGAGTGCTGTCTTGCCGGGCCCACTGCAGTTCTTCCGTCCACCCATCTTTGAGCGCCTCATCGTAGGCTTCAGGCTCATGGAATTCACCTCATGAACCACTTTCCAGCATGCTGCTAGGGCCCTACCTTCACGGTTCCGCCGCTGGCCACAACAGTACACGCTCTCGACAGGATGGCGTGACCCGCGTACGCACCCGCGGCCATAGATATAGTCCCGCCCGAAGGAACCAACGAGTGCGCGAGCATTAGGTCGGGGAAGGGAGCTGACTGTGAGCCGTTGAAGGACGGCGACGAGCGAGTGCTCACGTAGACGATTGCCTTGTCCCCACTGAACTCAACCCGTGGTGGCCAGGAGAGACGACCGTGCTGCTCGTATGGAGATCTGTCTGTTAGGCGATCTTCCGTGATTCCGAATCGATTCGACCCTCGACCCTCGGGCCAGAACCAAGTGCCGTGAAATACTATTCCCATTGGATCCGTGCCGAACTTCCCGTTGTAAAACAAGAAGGGCTCGTGCCCGGCCCTCGGACTGGACAGCGTGCCAAGAACTTGAACGGTGTTCGGAAGGAAGGAGAATCCATCACCACTGTGCCCTGGTGCTGCGGTAACCGAGCCAGAATAGTTCGGCCACAGCTCGTGAGAGCCGTGCTCCGCATACACCACAGGGTGATCGTAGAGAAGGCTTTCGGCATCTTGCGCAAGAAGTAACCACGGCTCGCTCGGAGAGTGCCAATACGGTCCGTCCTGATACTCGTCACCGGCGGAAATATTGAGCCGGGCGCACTTGTCCCCATTATTGAATGCAGTCAAGTTAACGTGCTCTGGCTTCGCGATTCTAAAGGTCTCAATCACCTTTCCATGAATGACATATGTCACCCGCGTCAGCAAATCACATCCGCGGTCATAAACGACGGTGATCGTCGTGATGTCCCCGTGATGATGGTTACACAATGCGGAATTGTAGGCCCAGAGGATCGAGTATTCGATGTTGACAATGCGGCCATTCGTTTCTGGCACTTCCTCGACATGCGCGTACATACCATGCCCTGACGTCTTCACGACGTTCCAGTCCTCACCGCCCTTCGCGTCGACCGTATCAAGATGCAGCGCGTATCGGTGTTCGATGGCACCATTCTTCGGACGAACATCGGACTGGGGCATCTCAATCAGTGCTGACGGTGTGTTTATTAACTCGGCTGCTGTCCGAACGACCACGCCGTCAGGCCAGACATCGTCGATACCTTGACCAGCGCAGCCTGTGTGTGGATCATAGTCCGCAACCATCGACGCGTGGCCTACGAACCATTGCCAGTTGCAGGGGTGATGCGGTTCCTCATGACCGTCGTCCAGAGTTGTCTTGATGTAAGGGCGAAACCGCTGGGCAAGGGAATCAATTTCCGCATCAGAAAGTGCACCCTCAACCGTACCGACCGAGATCAATACGATAAGCACTACAAGCGTCTTGTCTATGATCCTCTTCATGCAAATTCAGCTCCTCATTTATTCCCTTGCATTGGGCCGTTGTAACTCGGAAACAGCGGAGTCAAGGGATCCCGTTCCTCGACGCGCGGCGGATCCAAGGAGAACGTCACCAAGACCGCATTGCTAGCGGGAATGATATCCTTTTCGGTCCTTCCAGGGGAGGCTGAATGTGTAGCTGTTTCTTGGAACCTGGAGGTAGTGAGCATGATCGCTGCAGTATCCCTCGTTGCCTCAATTGCGGGCGAAGAACATCCACCGCTCGCTGCGATCGTTCTCATCAACCCGAATAGCCGTGACCCATACCGGATGAAACTCCCATCTGCCTGGTCAGCAGGATGGGCTCGTAGACTCTCGTTCCTCCCAGACCGCCCTTGATCATGATAGTGCCGCCCTGATCAAGTGCTGGTACCGCGTTCTCTTCTCCGTGACGTGAGAGCGGGGCACAATAGTAGCCCTAATCGTTACTGCAAGCTGACAAGGACGAGGACCATTCCAGTCCCTTCAGTAAGCGAGCTCATCGCCTTTCCGATGAGCGAACCTAACGCTTTCTCATGGTCCGTAGCTTTCATGCAATGACCTGCTCTAGGCGAAGTCGTGAGCAGATCACCTGGGCGTATCGGACCATTGGAGGCATCCGCCAGAGCGTACACGCGGCCGCTCAACGCAATGTCCCTGCTGCTCACTGCCTTGTCTCTTGGTCGAAGCCTTATCCCAGCGTCGATGCCATTCGCGCCGCTCACAACGCCAGCGACACGAGTGTCGTAGGGACGATCGCACAGTCGCAGTTGCCCTGGATGCTGGTCGTCAATGATGACCACTGCACCCCTCGGGATGCCTTCAGAGTTTACTGGGAACGGCTCAGCAACATCCGTGCCGCCCGTGATCTCGAGAACGCTCACTGTGGCTCGCCCCTTGACTGAGATCGGTCCCGCGAAGCTAGCCGCCTGTCCATTGCCTCCTAGGTACGCAGCGTTGTTGCCATCGGCACCGAACTGAAACAATCCGCCCCAGCCGTGAGTCGTGGCTTGGCCGACTACGCCATAGAACCCGTCGGTTGTCGTACCGCCAGTGATACCGTTCATGTTTGGGGACGCAGCAACACCTAGCTTAGACTTAGCTCCGGGGTCCGGCGTACCGATGTCAACTTTTCCTCGGAAAAATGCTTGGCCATCGAGCTGAACGTACGCAACCGGTGCGTTACCGTGATATCCACCGCCATCCAAATAGAAGTAGTACTCGTCGGCTGGATGGGATGGCGGGGGCGAGCCAACACTAATGCCGGCCCACATGTAGAGTTTAGCTTCCACTGTCGGATCGGGCGTGCCGTTGAGGTTGATACGCCTTGCCGAGATGGGACCATTTACCTTGAAACTGTCAGGCACTGGTTGCGCGATCGCTACTGATGACAAGAAGATGCTTCCAATTCCAAGAATCGCACGAAATCCAGACATGGTTAACTCCTTATCGATGTGCACTGTCAATTAAGACCAGCTTTTGGGAGCCCGGCGGTCGCCAGCGCGCGCCGCGTCCGTGCTGAATTCAGACAGCCCGCGTTCTGGCTTGTTGCAAAGTCCATGGTTCTCAATCTCCTCCCACGTGAACCGGAATTCGCGAGACAAGTGAGTTGGCCAGCGCGCTCACAAGCTCTCAGCATAGGCTTGACCACCCTCTTGTAAATCCCTGGCGCACCCATCATCGACGCGTTTAATCGACCTATCTTATGCGTTGAGCCTGTAGCCGAACGCTGCTGCAAAGATGCGATCGCGAGTCTGGACTAAAGAACAAATGAGTATGACTGATTGCATGACTCAACGCCCGATGATCACCTGGCCAGACAAAGAGTCATCCTTCTTCAACGTCACCGGATAATTGATCGTCAAAGTTTCCGCATAATTGCCCGGCCTCATCAGTAGCGTCCACCCCAATCCGCGACGCTTCAACTCACCTCCGATAATGCCCGGCACGTACCCCTTTGCGCGGTTCACCGCGGCCGACACGGTCTTGTAGGGGAAGCGAAACGTGCCGTGTTCTCCAACAACTTGCCCCTTCCAGACATCACCGTTCTCACAGCACCAGTGGTCTCCTTTTGAATCCGTCACTCTCCACGGTGGTGTCGCGGCTGCATCCACCACGAGAGGATTTGGCGGAAGACCATAATCAAATGTCCAATCCCCTTGGTATTGTTCCGACCTGACAACGTTCGCGCCACCATCGATCGCACTTTGAAGTGCACTTGCCGTCGTGCACTCATCGATTCCCCCACCAGTGGCGACTCGAAACAACGCATTCGGAGCATCGCTGAAAACGAGAGCGTTTCCGCACGGACATTCCAACGAAATCGGCAACACCTTTCCAGCCAATTCGGTCACCGTTGGCAACCTTCCCCGCGCCTCTTGAAACACTTTGAGATCATAGGGACCGAAGATATGCTCCCTGCCTAGGCTTACCATGAGCTCATTGTCCAGAACGGGCAGGTAACAGGCTGCTTCCGAACCACATAGTCCCCAATCGGGCTTCTTTTCGAAATAGATTATTGTTGGGCGGTAATCGAAGCTCCGATTTGACCGGATCAAGCTGAGATAATTAGCCAGCAAGTTATCCGGGTTCCCCCAACATGTCGCCTCATCATGTTCCGTATTATGTCCGACCTTCAATCTCAGTTGCCCATTCACGTCGACTACTGAATAGTCAAGCTCCAGTACCCATACACCGAAATCCTCAATCTGAACTCTGGGTGAATGATTCATCCAGGGGGAATCAAAATCACAGCTAAGCTTTAGATCGCATTCTGCCTGCCCTAGGCATTGACCTTCGCACAAGTATGAGTTGTGGGTGCCTTTGTAGACCCCTTCATCTACGGCCGTTCCTCGCGCGTGACCCGTGGCCGACGATACCCACACCAATCCCACCAAAACGACGACCAACGATCGAGCCTTCGCAGACGTTCGCCCACCCACACCTCACTCTCCTCTTAGAGTCCTCCGTCGCGGAGCCTGGCGCTCGACGCCCTCAGAATCGCGATTGCTTGCGACTCGCTGAACCTCGACTTTCTCATGCACACTCCCGTGGATCCCGGGAGAGTATAGTTCTAACGTGTCTGCGTTTTGGGGGAAATCACCTCGATGGTCAGCACACGATAAGGATACGGAGGGCCCATGGCCGCGCGCAGAGAAGGAAAGCTCTACTTAGAGCAAATTGGCCTCCCACGAAGGCGCTTGTCGTTTCTGAGGTGGGGGCTGAGCCCTATCATGCTTTTCTTGCCGTTGAGCATCATTAGCGCCTACCAAGTCCACGTAAGCGGGACCTTCTACACCTGGGACAACGGAATTCTCGTACCGTTGAAGTTGGCTAGGGAAATTCGGTATATGGGTGGGCCGTGGGCTCCGGGGGAGATGCCAATGGAGATGGCTACGGCGACATCTTCGTCACCGACAATCAGACCAATGTGAATGAACGGGCATGCACGACTCCAGAATCTCAATCTGCCGAAAGAGCGAGGGAATTGCATCCTCCCGCAGTGGCGCTCGTATTAAGGAGGGTCGAAGTACAGGCATCCAAAAACTGGTCTCGTCAGACTTCTATGGATAGAGTGTGTCCGGTTCGGAGACTGGAAGATGTCGGGTCTTGCATGAGCCATTCCCCCAAGGGAAGAGGGGAGCTGCACCTGATCGTGGTCAGTTTCCTCATCCTCTTCCTGGAAATCTGCCTCATCCGCTACCTCTCCACGGAAATCCGCATCTTCGCCTACGTCAACAACCTGGTGCTCCTGGCCTGTTTTCTGGGGATGGGGCTCGGCTGTTGCCGCGCTGATCCCGAGGCGCCGCTCACCGTGACCACCGCCGGACTCTCCCTCATCTTGCTGCTCATCACCCTGCCGCTGAGCATCCCGTTTGAAGCAAAACCCCTGCACCCGTTTCGCGACGCGCCCACGCTGCTCAGCGTGTTTTCCGATTCTCCCATCTGGTACGAGGTCCGATCGGGAAGCGTCTTGCTGGCGACGGTCCTGGGACTCAGCGCAACGCTGGGAGTCTGCCTGCTGATCTTCATTGCGTTCATTCCCCTGGGCCGCAGGCTCGGGGGGCTCATGAATGCTCACACTCAGGTGGTGCGGGCCTATTCCCTCAACGTCGCGGCGGGTCTCGCGGGCTTGTGGGTGTTCGCACTCTTCGCCTTCGCTTACTGGCCTCCCTGGACCTGGTTCACGGCGGCGGGGCTGGCGCTTGCTGTGTTATCCGGCAGGTCCGGACGGGAACGGCTGGCGCTGGGGATTCTTGCCTGCACCGTAGCCTGGATGGGATTCCAGTCCGATTCGGGAAACCTGCGGACCGTCTGGTCCCCCTATCAGAAGCTGGAGCTGAAGAAGCTGGTGGCTGGAGGAATGGACCGGGGGTTTCTTCTCAACGTGAACAATGTGGGGTATATGGCGCTGCTCGATCTCTCCGATGACTTTCTGCGCAAATGGCCCGACAAGCTCGATCCTGGCAAACGTGCCTTCGGTCAATACGACATCCCGTATCGAATTCAGGAGAATGCCAAGAATGTCTTGATTGTCGGGGCGGGCGGCGGCAACGATGTCGCGGGAGCGCTGCGCCATGGTGTCGAGCGCGTCACGGCCGTCGAGATCGACCCGGGAATCATCCAGCTGGGGCGCGAGTTTCATCCCGAGGCGCCGTACGCCGATCCCAGGGTGAGGGTCGTGGTGGACGATGCGCGCGCCTTCTTCCATCATGACCTGGCGCATTACGACGTGATTTCCTTCGGATTGCTGGACGCGCACACCCAGGCCTCCAGCTACAACAACACACGCATCGATCACTACGTCTACACGGTCGAGAGCTTCCGCGAAGCCAGGGACCGGCTGGAAGAGCGGGGCATCCTGACGGTTTCCTTCGAGTCCCCCCGCCCCTGGATCACGGGGCGGATCGGGGCGAATCTCCGGGCGGCCTTCGGCGGGGCGCCGGTGACCTTCAGGATTCCCGCCGGGCATTACGGTTGGGGAGGAACGCTGTTCGTCGTCGCCCGGGATCCGGAGCGCCTGCGCCGGCTCATCCGCAACGACCTGGCGGTCGAGCGGTTCATCGAGGAGCATCCCATCAGCCTGCAGACTCCCCGGATGCTCTCCTCCGATGACTGGCCCTACCTGTACCTGGAGGAGCGCCAGATTCCCCGGCTGCATCTCAGCCTGTCGGTCATTCTGCTGTTGCTGTTCGTCGTCCTGTCTCGCGTGGCGGTTCCACGCGGGACGCCTCTTAACCTTCACTTTTTCTTCCTGGGGGCGGCTTTCCTGCTCCTGGAGTTCCAGAACATCAGCAAAACAGCGCTCCTGTTCGGCTCCACCTGGCTGGTGAGCAGCATCACCATCTCGGCGATTCTCGCGCTGATCCTGCTCGCCAATCTGGTCTCCGTGCGCCTCCGGCCGAACGCAGGCGTCCTCTACATGCTCCTCCTGGCGGCCGTGCTGCTGGCCTACCTGGTTCCTTGGGAATCCTTCAACTCCCTGGGTCCGGTGTCGCGCGGGATCGCAGCAGGCGGGCTGCTGAACCTGCCGATCTTCTTCGCCGGGCTGGTTTTCATCGGTTCGTTTCAGGAGACTCGCGAGCGCAACGTGGCGCTGGGTTCGAACTTGCTTGGCGCCGGAGTGGGAGGCATCCTGGAGTCGTTATCCTTCGTGACGGGGATCCGCGCCTTGCTACTGATCGTGGCGGTGTTCTACGCTCTCTCATGGGCGGCCCGGAAGCGCCTCTAGTGAGATGGGTGGACGAACGGGAAAGGGGGAAGTGACCATGCGGGTGGTGAACTGTGACCTGGTGTTCGTACAGGGGAAAGGTCTGGACGACCTGAACGAGCTGCTCAAGGCCAATCCGCGATTCGTATTCCAAATCACCAAGCGAAAGCGCGGAAAGGAGGGGCACGCCGTCTGGCACCATAAGCAGCAGGTGACTCACCGGGGGGAAGTGAAGCTCATGCAGAGCGGCGGAACCTTCTGGGGCCAGATCCGGGACCGCTCCAACGGCATGCTGGCGGGGGCGTTCCTGGGATGGATCGTGCGCAATGCCCACGATCTCGTCTATCGCATTGAATTTCGCATGGAGTGACGCTCAGGATTTGAGCGCCGCGGCGACCACTTCCGAGAGCTGGCGTAGCTGATAAGGCTTCTGAACGAAGCCGCGCATTCCCTCGTCGAGGATTTCCTGCACGGCCGCGTTGAAGTCGTAGCCGGTGGACAGGACCGCCTTCAGGCCGGGCCGGATCGCTTTCAAGGCCCGGAAGCACTCCCGACCTCCCATCGCGGGCATCACCATGTCGATGATCACCAGGTCGATGGGCTCGGGGGAGGCCCGAAAGACTTCCACCGCCTCCTTACCGTCGGAAGCCGTCAGCACCCGGTAGCCCAATTCCTCCAGGAAGGCGGTGGCCACGGTGCGGACCGTATCCTCGTCGTCGATGACCAGGATGGTGCCGCTGCCCGCCTCGACCACGTCCCCACCGGTTTTTTGCAGGGACCGGGGCTCCGGTTCGCGCGCCTCGGGAAAGTAGAGGCGGAAGGTGGTCCCGCATCCCAGGGCGGAGTCGACCTCGATGAAGCCCCCGTGGTTCTGCACGATCCCGTAAACCATGGCGAGCCCCATGCCGGTGCCCTTGCCCTGATCCTTGGTGGTGAAGAAGGGCTCGAAGATGCGCGGCATGACATCCGGTGAAATCCCGCTGCCGGTGTCCGAGACGGCTACGAGGACATACGGGCCGGGGACGGTCCCATCGTGGCGCCGGCGCTGATCGGGGGTGAGCTCGACCGTCTCGGTGTGAAAGACCAGATCGCCTCCGTTGTGCATGGAATCCGCGGCATTCACGGCGAGGTTCAGGATGATCTGGCTCATCTGTCCCGGGTCACCCTGCACGGGCGCCGTAGGCGTGGCGAAATCGAGCCGGAGCCTGATGTTCTTGTCCAGGGTGGCGCTCAGCAGGCCCGTCACCTCCTGGATGGGGGCATGCAGATCCACGCGCACATTCTGGTGCTTGCCGCGGCGGGCGAAGCCCAGCAGCTGCTGGGTCAGGGAAGCGGCGCGGGTGGCGGCCCTCTCGATGACCTCGGCCGCCTGATGCACTTTCTCGCCGGGCTTGGACCCCATCTTCAGCAGCTCGGCATACCCCAGGATCCCCGTGAGGAGATTGTTGAAATCGTGCGCCACGCCACCGGCCAGGGTCCCGATGGCCTCCATCTTCTGCCCGTGCCGGACCTGCTCCTCGCGCTGGCGAAGCGCCTCCTCCGCTTTCTTCCGATCCGTCAGATCGCGGATGTAGGCGGTGAAGGCGGGCACGCCGGCGATCCGTATGCGGCTGACCGCGAACTCCACCGGGATGCGCATGCCATTCTTCCGGAGGGCAGCCATTTCCACGTGTCCACCCTTGAGGGGATTCACCCCCGTGTGCAGATAGGACTCCAGACCCTGGCGGATCGCGTCTCTCCCTTCCGGGGGGACGATCTCGTCGAGGATGTTCTTGCCGATCACCTCTTCGCGCTGAAATCCGAACAGCCTCTCCGCCGCAGGGTTGAATTCCAGGACCTTCCCCTGATGGTCGATGGTGAGGATGGCATCCATGGCCGTGTCGAGGATCGCTCCCTTGCGGGCCTCGCTTTCCCGCAGCGCCTCCTCCGCGGCCTTGCGCTCGCTGATGTCCTGGACCAGCTTCACGGAGTACAGAGGATTTCCAGTGGCATCCTGGATCCAGGTGGCGTTGGTGTGGGCCCAGGCGACGGAGCCGTCCTTGCGCAGGTAGCGCTTCTCGATGGCCAGGACCCGGATCGCCCCGGTCCGGCCCATCTGCAGGACCTGGCAGGTAACCGCCAGATCTTCGGGATGGGTGATCTCCTGAACGGTGAGCCGCCGCAGCTCCTCAGGGGTGTACCCCAGGAACCGGCAAAAGGCTGGATTTACCTGCAGGAGTCTGCCGTCGGGATTGACGGTGACCATCCCGGTGGCGGCGTGCTCGAAGATGGAGCGGAAGCGCTCCTCGCTGGTTTTCAGATCCTCCTGGGAGCGTCGCAGCACTTGCAGATCCGAAACGTCCTGCACCATGACGATGCACTGATCGGTCTGGCCGGTCAGGGATCGGATGGGCATGGCGGTGACGTAGAGAAAGCGAAGGTCGTCGCCCAGCTCTAATCGCATCTCGTGGTGGGCCACTTTTCCGGAGGTGAAGGGACGCGCGGAGGGACATTCCGAGCAAATCTTCGATTCTCCGCACAACACCTGGTTGCAGGTCTCCCCGACGAGGGCCCCGGCGTGGGCATCGCGCGAGAACCGCCGCGCGAACACCGAATTGGCCCACTCGACGCGCAGCGAGCTGTCCAGGAGGAGAAAGCCCGCGTCGGTGTGGTGCACGACGGCGGAGAACTTTTGGCGCTCGCGCTCCAGGACGCGAATCTGCTCGTCCAGGAGACGGAAGTGCCTCTGGAATTCCTTGGCTCGGGCGCCAGTGATTCCCGGCGGAGCGTCGGAGGGGGCTTGAGGCCGGCTCTTCAAGGTAACCCTGTCTCTGCCGTGCGCGCCTAGGATCGGGTCGCGGGATTTTCCGAGGCGCCTTCACCGGCGTGCTTGACATAGGTGTCGGCGAGGTACTCGGCCACCTTTTCGACCTGCGTCACGGCGTCGCGGTCGAAGGCGTTCAACTCGTGGCTGTCGATGTCGATCTGGGCGAAGATTCTGTCCTTCCTGCGGATGAGCACCACCAGCTCGGAGCGCGTCTCGCTGGAGCAGGCGAGGTAATTCGGGGCCTGAGTGACGTCGGGCACGTTGATGTTGCGGTTCTCCGCCACGGCGGTGCCGCAGACCCCCCGGCCTACCGCGATGAACACATGGTCGGTGGGCGCGCCCAGGAACGGCCCGAGTCGCAGCACGTTGTCGGGGCAGAGCTCGTAGATTCCCGTCCAGTGAAAGCGGGGGTTTGACTGGTGCAGGAGCTCCACGGCGAGTGAGAGAACCTCCTCGAGTCCCGCTCTGGAGCGCTGGGCTTCATCCAGCTTGCGGCAGATCTCCTCTGCGTTCACCCGGGCCCTCCTCGCGCCGCAGCCTGGCGAGCCGCCGATGCAGGCGGAACGCTCATAAGACAGGCTGGGCCAAAGGGGAAATCTATGGATCAGGCCCCGGGAGCGCAACTACTTAAAGAAGATAGACCCGGAAACGGGGATTGTGGGGTATCTTGCTAGGAATTAAAGGCTTAGCGCTCAGGGTTTACGCTTGGGGGGCGGCGGAACGATCCAGCCGACCCCGATGGAGAACTCATTGTTCTGGAAATCTATGGGGGCCAGCACTTGGCCGCCGCCCTCGTAGAAAATCATGCGGAAATCCAGTCGAAGGTTGAACACCCTCCCGAAGAAGAAGCGGACTCCGCCCCCGAAGTTGAACTCCCCGTCCACTTCATCGTCGCTCCCGGTGCCCGGCCTGTCCACCTCGAGCCGCAGGAAGCCGAGGCCGGCCGTCACGTAGGGGATGACGGGTTGCTGTCGCTGAAAATTGAAGTTGAACAGGTAATTGGCCTGGACCTCTCCCTGGTGAACATCGATCTGTCCGCTGACCGTGTCCACGGTATTGAGGGCGTCGAAGCTGGCTTCGATCTCGTGCACTTTCGTGAAGTTGTAGCCGAACCGGAAGCCCGGCCCTTCATCATCCTCGATCTCGGTCAAGGAGTCGAAATCGACAAAAACCAGATAGGGGCCGAATTCCCAGGACTGCGCGCGGTTTTCGGCTCGCGCCGATCCCACGGCCAGAGGCATGAGGACGAGCGCTGCCAGCCATCCAGCCCTTCGTAATCTCATCGATGCCTCCCCGTTTTCCGCGACCCGCTGGCGCCGCAAGGTGAGTGGCGATTCTAGAAGCGCGCCAAAAGAGTGTCAAGAATTGCTCTGCATGGACACGAAAAGCCGTCTCACGCTACACTACGCGCTCCCGGCCAGCCAAATTCCATGCGGAGAGGTGCTGGAGTGGCCGAACAGGACGCACTGCTAATGCGTTACCTGGGTAACACCGGGTCGAGGGTTCGAATCCCTCCCTCTCCGCCAGCCCTCCCTTCACTCGCCTGACGCGAGGATCGTTCGACAGGACCGCGAGAATGAGCGTGCGGGTGCGTTTCGCGCCATCTCCCACCGGATACCTCCACGTTGGAGGGGCGAGAACAGCCTTGTTCAACTGGCTCTTCGCCCGAAAACTGGGGGGTACGTTCATTCTGCGCATCGAAGATACCGACGTGGAGCGCTCGCGCGAGGAGATGACCGAGGCGATTCTCGAGGGAATGCGCTGGCTGAGTCTGGATTGGGACGAGGGGCCCATCTATCAGTCCCAGCACCGGGATCGGCACAAGGAAACGGGACGGCAGCTCGAGAAATCGGGCCACGCCTATCCCTGTTTTTGCCAGATTGCCGAGCTCAAGGACCGGCGCGAAGCGGCCGAGCGGCAGGGGATCGCCTGGAAATACGAGAGGGTTTGCCTGAAGCTCGCGCCGGAGGAGATCGCGCGGAGAATCGCCTCGGGAGCGCCGCATGCCCTGCGCTTCCGGGTGCCCGAGGGGACGACGTCCTGGGAAGATCGCGTCCATGGGACGACCTCGTTCGCCAACGAGACACTGGAGGATTTCGTGCTGCTACGCTCCGACGGGACCCCCACCTATCATCTTTCGGTGGTATCGGACGACGTGGAGATGCGGATCACCGACGTGATCCGGGGGGACGATCACCTGAGCAACACGCCCAAGCAGATCCTGCTCTACCGGGC
>Ga0070699_100000173_pt1 | contig 62002 bp, 35 predicted proteins | sample KBSK1503metaG_FD_65473 | JGI IMG/M metagenome (GOLD analysis project Ga0070699, IMG submission 65473) | Corn, switchgrass and miscanthus rhizosphere microbial communities from Kellogg Biological Station, Michigan, USA - KBS K1-50-3 metaG | ecosystem: Host-associated > Plants > Roots >... | reverse complement strand
CGCCGGCGTGATCGGGATGTCGTGCTCGAGGTTCGCCATCCCGTAGCCGTTCTGGAAGAGCGGCTGATCGTTTCGGGAAACGCCCACCGCGCAGCCGGGGCTGTTGGAGGCACTCCAGGCGGCAAAGACCCGGTTGATGGCGACGCGGGTGCTGTCGGGAAGGCTCTGCGCGGTTACGGCGGGAGCCTGAATGAGTGCCAGGGCGAGGAGTGCGGAGTTCATCGGCGACGCCGTTTCCGTTTGGGGGCGGGGGGCTCGGGCACGAACTGGATGTTGATCGCCACAAGGTCCTGCTCGAACCAGGCAACCAGCCGCCCGGTGAACTTCTCGGCGAGATAGAACAGGTCGTTGGGCGTCTTGGGGCGGATGTGGGCGACCAGCACGCCGCCGGCATTGCTCAGGGCGATGTGGCCGCCCTTGGGGCGCTGGACATGCCGGAGGCGGGTGCGGGCCTTGTTGGCCCATTCCCACGTGGTGGCCGCGCGGATGCGCGCCCGGAGCAGCTTGTAGGCGTCGCGACCGGGGGCGGGGACCGCTTCGAGCACGAGCATGGCTGACCTCACAGGGTGGAGGTGTCGGCCTGTCGCTCCTTGATCGAAGGAAACCTAGCCGCCTCCCACGCGGTCAGGGCAAGTCGTCCAGTTTGTATTGCATGACGAGGAACAGGTCCTCCACCTCATCGGGATCGGCCGCGAGCGCCGCATACCCCGGTGCCGTGCTCTGCTTCAGCTTGAGCCATACCTCCCCGCTGATGTCGATCTCGTCGAGTGCCAGGTTCGCATCCGCGACGCCGATCGTCGCGTGGTGCATTCCGCCGTACTCGGTGCTCGGCGCCATCGAGACCGGGTCGGACGTCACCCGGACATCGTTGATATCCATGAATGAGAGGATGGCGTCATAGTTCACCGTCTTGCTCGAGCGGCTGAACAATTGGATTTCCATCGGTACGACGACCCGCTTGCCGGCCAGGAACGGGAATCGCTCCTGGCTCAGCATGACCTTGAGCACCTGGTCGGCGCCCGCGACGTCGGGGCGCAGGAACCGGTGCCACTCGGTGGGGAAGTCGCGCCGCATGCTGAACAGCTGAACCAGCGGCTGATCGGCAAGGTCGGCCGCGTTCTTGAGGAAGTCCTTGAGGTACTTGGCAGCGGCATCCTTGAATTGCCCGCCCCCTTCCCGGGCGGTGTAATTGAAGTGCAGGATCACGTCCGCGATGGCGGAGTAGTCGAACGACCGGAACTCCGCTTCCGTGGACAGCTCCAGCTGCCACTCGCTGATCGCTCCGGCCAGCTCGAAGGGGAGGTACCGCTCGTCCCTGAAATTGAAATCGAAGAGTCCCGGATCGTTCTGTGCGGAGCTGGTGGCGATCGCGGTCACCGGCGCATAGCTGGTCCGGAACCGGTCATCGTCGATCCACACCCCTGCATCGTGCTCATGCTCGTAGGCGCCCTGGCTGTTGAATGCGGTATTGGTACGGACCGAGTTGTTGACCAGCCGCAGGGTGCAGCTCACCGACGTGTGGGGGCCGACCACGCAGGGAATCGAGACCCGCACCGACTTGAGCCGCCGGAAATAGTGCCCCCGAAAATCGAGGTCGAACAGCTCCTCGGGCACCGAGACGAAGCACTTGCCGGTCTCCCGGAGCTCGATCAGCGCCAGGGGAGCGAGACGCGCGAGTGACACGCTCTTGGTCAGCTCGAACTCACGCCGGTTCTCGGTGAGATACGCCGTCTCCATCTGCCGCAGGGCCAGCTGGAGCTTTTCTCCGGCGGCGAGACCCTGCCTCGAATTGTCCCAGTAGCCGTACTGGATGAAGGACGCCAGCTCGGCGCCCGTTTCGTACTTGTACGCCTTCTCCGCCTTCCGGGCCAGATCATAGGCCAGGTTGTAGCTCTGTTTGTGGACGGCAAAAAGCTGCTCCTTCATCCACTGGTAGAGCTCCTGGTTGGAGAACTTCTCCCGCAGGAACCGTTCGACCGCCGCCGCGTTCTCGATCTGCTGCTTGTGGTTGGCCAGCTCCTTCTTGGCCGATTGAATACGGATCTCCGCCGCGGTGATCTGCTTGTCGAGCTGGACGATCTCCCGGGCCGCGAGATTGGCCTGCAGCGTCCACTCCTGCTCGCGCCGGATGTAGGCGGCCATCTTCGTCGCCATCCCGCCGCGGCTGGTCGCATCGCTCGCACTCGCGTGGAAGAAGCGGGCGATTCCCCCCATGCCGCCGGCGATGTTGGAGCCGCCGTAGCTGATCGACATGCCGATGCCGAAGGGCTCGATGTTTCCGGAGAACCCCGGGATGAAATTCATGAGGCCGCCGATCGCGTCGATCCCGGAGCCGATCTCGGTCTTGGAGCGAGCTTCCTCGCTCAGGGTCATCTCCTCCTGCTCCTTGGGGATCAGCTTGACGCCGCTCTCCGCGCTGTCCACCAGCGATTCGTCCACATCGGTCTTGACCAGGGCGATACTCGTGTCGCCGGGAAGCGCGCTGTCCGCCGTCAGCGTGGCCGCAATGGTGGGAGCGGCCGGCGGCGGCGGGGCCGAGTTGCCCAGCAGCTGGAGGTAGTGCTGGAAGCGGAGCGCCGCGGTGGCTCGAGACTTGTCGAGGTTCTCCTTGTTCGCCTTCGCTTCCAGGACCTGGCGCTCCCGGAGCGCTGTCATCAGCTCGAGCATGCCGGATTCGTGGGTGGCGCGGAGTCGTCCCAGCTCCTCGGCGTCCTTCTTTTCCAGCGCCCCGAGCAGGGCCGCGCCCAGCGCTTTTACATCAGCGCAGAGCTCGTTGGCCTTCTGCAGGAGCAGGGAGAACCGGTACAGCGGCGCCGGGCTGTTGAGGTCGGCCAGAATACTCCCGAGACTCAGACCCTGCGACATCGCCTGGATCAGCGCCCCCGGATCGATCTCCGGGGCAAAGAGCGACAGTTTGCGCTCGATGCCGTCGATGTCCCGGCAATGGCGGATCTTGAAGAGCCGGTCGGCGACGGTGTCCCAGTTGCGAATCAGGCGCTCGTTGGACGGAATGCAGAAGTAGAGCGCCGTCCCCACACCGAGGAGGCTCGTGCCTGAAGACGGACCGGCCACGGTTGCCGCGCTGCTGTAGGGAAAGACATTCTCCAGCGCCACCAGGGCGTTGGAGAAGGCATCCCATCGGTCTTTCAGGCTGTCGTACGACTCGGATTGGGTTTCGCCCCGCTTGGGCACGAACTCGGGACGGGGACCGAGGATGTGATTGGCGATGACATAGAGCTGCATCGCCTCGTAGACGTTTTCCCGGGTGAACTGCCGGAAGAGGGAATCTCCCCAGGCGACCAGGTTTTCCACGTACTTGATGACGACGTGCTTCATGTACGCGATCGGCCGGTTCGCGGCCACCAGGTGCGGCTGGAAGGGATTGTCGCGCCATTCGGCGACGATCGCCGCGGCGTTCGGATCGGTATTCGACGCGAGCGTCACGAACCAGTCGGCGATGTTCTGCGCCGGCGTCGTCTTGAACGGCAGCACCTTCCAGTAGCGGGACGTCTCCGACTCTCCCGGCCCGGGCATCACATCGGTCGTCGGATCGAAGATGTAGTGGAACCACGCCATTGCTTCGGCAAACTTGCCGTTCTTGCTGAGCCGGGTCGCGATGTACAGCGGGGCGTGGAAGAACAGCTCCCAGTTGTACTGGCTGTTCGCCCCATAGACGTCGAAGCAGACATTCTCCTTGTAGTACGTGCGGGTGGGAAAATCGGCCGGCTTCTGGACCAGCCCCTGCGAAAAATTGGGGATGTACCGGTTCTCGAAGAGCGCCCCTCCATCCGAGGCGATGTCGGTGTCGGACGCCATCAGGCCGGGAAGCCCCAGCCGGTTCAGCCGATCGACATAGCGGGAAGAAACGGGGTGATAGAAGGTGTGGAACTCGAGCCCGGCGGCCAGCCGCGCGGTGGGGACCAGCCACCAGTCGGGTACTTCGGTCATCATGCCTCCGAAGGCCGGGCCGACCTTCGTGATGCCGGCGCCAAACTCGGTCGAGCGGGCGCCGGCCGAAGGCCGCGCCATCACCATCCGCTCCGGTGCCTCCATCGGAGCGGCCCGCGCCATCCTCCGCGCGACAGTGGCTCCCCGTTCCCGCGTTCCCGCGTACGAAGCCAGCTCCTCCGGCAGATAGTCCTCCGGCCCCATGGTCGGGACTTCGAAGGGCTTGCGGCTCCGCTCGTAATCCACCAGGTCGAGGATGAACGGCTTGTGCCGCTCCGGATGCTTGACCCGGTCGATGATCAGGATGTCCGCGGGGCGCACGAAGTAACTGCGATCGCTGTCGCTGAAAAAGAAGGGGTAATCGAGTTTCTGGGCGTAGTCGTCCCGTGTGGGAGTGACCAGGACGCGGTGGTTGGTCTCCCGCCGCAGGTACTCGTCGTCGGCCAGCACGAGCTTGCCCGACCTCGCATAGGTCTCGAACGCCACCCCGTATCCGGGCCAGGCGACCGTCACCCCGGAGGAGGAACCCGCGACGATCTTGGCCGTGATGTCGGAGAGCTGGAAACGCCCGAGCTCATGCCAGCACTGCTCGAACTCGCAGTGGTAGGCGATCTCCAGTCGCTGGTCCTTGTCGATCGCATAGACCCAGCGGAGGCGCCTGGGCGATTTCGTGACGGTCCCGACGAGCTGCTTGATGAATTCTTTCGAGACCTGCTTCCCGGTCCACTTGCCGTCCTGGGATTCGCTCCAGGCCAGGTGGATCTCCCAGTAGGTTCGTGACTCCATCGTGCTCATGCTGTCGTTGGACATCTGCTCGGGCGACTGGCTGTTGTCGGCCGCCGGCTCCTCCACGACCACGAATTCCGGCCAGAAGACGAAGAGGCGGTTCTTCCAGACCACCGGAATCACGTGCACGCCGCTGTCGTCGCCCTCCTCCACGCTGCGGATGTCGACCGGGAGCCGCTCCCAGGGACTCCATTTGTGGTACTGGTTCCAGCGCCGGTAGAAAAACCCGTAGGGCGCATTCGGGGTCCGCCCGACCACATGCAGGAATTTCACCGTGCCGTCGTCGAAGCTTTCCCGGTGCAGCCCACAGACTTCCAGGTGCGCCACCTCATCCAGGCGTGACAGGTAGTTGCGGAACCCTTCTTCGACACTGCGGGGAGTGATGTCGTTCTGGACCAGGAATGATTCGAGCTCCCGGAAAAACTCGCTCCGGTCATTCCGCCACTCGGGTTCCAGCCAGTTTTCCGGGTAGAGGAAGACTTTCCGGTTGGCCTCCCAGACCCGGTAGTTCTTCATCCACGCCCAGCGCGCCTGGTCGAGGGCGCCCGGCGACACGCCCTGTTCGGTGCCGCCGGAGGTATTGCTCTCGAGATTCAGCAGGCAGCGTTGCACGAACATCTGGATCGCGGCGTTGGCCTGCACGACGCGGGAGGTTTCCATGCACGGTTCCATCTGCACGTCGATCAGGAAATACTCGAAGAGCCCGTCGGCATCTCGCGCTCCCCACGCCTGAATCGCCGGCCGGGTCAGCAGGTACGCCACCAGCGCCCGCTGCTGGTTGCCCCGCAGGGTATCGCTCAGGTGTCCCGCCAGGTCGAGCCAGTCCGCCTCTTCGTATTTGGCCTTGACCGCATTCCGGAGCCGTTGGGCGGTGTCATGCAGCGCGTCGAAATCCGTCGTCGCGGTGCCCCAGTCGGCCACCGTCTCCGCCGACAGCCCCGTTCTGCCCACGATCTTCATGACGCTCTGCAGGCGGCTCGGCGCGACGTGGTTCCGGAAGTCGGCGATGCCGTAGCCGAAGTGAGTGTCCACGAGGAAGTCGAGGCTCGCCGCATCCCACGCCGTGGCGCTGGCCAGAAGAGCCTTCAGCTCGGCGACGGTGGGTAGGGGATTGACCCGGTTGGCGGCGGCAAAGACGTCGGTCAGCATCGCCTGAGCCTGCGGGACTCCCCGGCGGAGCGCGGTGTAGGCGCTGATCTGCTTCCAGTGGCTCTGGGTGAGGGCCTTGAAGTCGATGTTCCCGAAATCGGCGGGCCGCTCGATCAGGTGATTCAGCTCAGTGGGGCTGAGGGCGAATCCCAGGATGAATCTGGCCGCCCGGTGATAGATCGTCGCCAGGTTTGCGAACGCATCGACGATGCCGGCAGGATATGCCGCTCCGGCGGGCACGATTTCGGGCGCCGCGGTGGCCGTCATCCACCGCAGGCTGGCGCTCGCCTCCTGCGCCGTCTCGGCGTAATCCAGGCGGACGAGGTGGAGCCGTGCCGCGTTGAGGGAGGTGACCACCTCGAGCGATGTGACCGGGTTCGCGGCGAGCTTCTCGAGGATCAGGGCGCCGTCGAGATAGAGCTTGAATGCCTCGTCCGCTTCCGCCACGTCGACGCGGAGGGTGTACTCGGCGCTCGCGGGCGCGGCAAGGTACGCCTCCCAGCGCACACTGAAGTTGTCGGCCGGGACCGCGGGCGCGGGCGCGGCGAGCGACCAGGCAAAGTCCACCGTGGCGTCGGTACGCGTGAGCGCGACGGCGTTCCACAGCGCGTCCGCGAAGTAGGTGGCGGAAAAGCCCTCGGTGGACAGGGCGGTCATCATCGCGTCGACGTCCTGGGCCACCAGCAGCGCGACGGACTCCTCACCGAGGCCGAGGAGCGACGCCAGATGCTGGTGGATCGCATCCCGCCGCAGCTTGGTCTTGAGCATGGGAATGAAGCGCCGGTACACGAAGATGTACCGCTCCTCGAGCGTCGCCGCAGTGGCCTGCGCCGGATGGTCGAGGAGCACCGCCCGGGTCTCCGCCGGGATGGTGAACACCGAGGCAAAGTTGTCGCCGAGAAAACTCTCCGGCGCGGCGTAGAGAAGATCCACAGCGCTCGAGAAGTTGGCGTTGACGTTGGCGAGCGCTTTGAGCGCGGTACGCTCCCCGTCGGTCATCACGCCGGCGCATGCCAGTCGCCCGCTCCCCTTCACATAGGTGTATTTGACCGCCAGAGAATCGGGGATGGTCACCAGCAGATTGGGGTCGGTGACCTGCTGAAACGCCTCCGTTCCTTCGAGAACCGCCATGAGCCGGGACACGACCTCCGGCTGAAAGGTCAGCGCGAGCGCGGCGGTCAGGACCTCTTTGGCCAGGGGCGAAGGCGGTATCTCGGGATGATTCTTCTCGATCGAGGCAAATGCCTCGCGAATCGCCCGCGCCGCCGCACGGGTCTTCTCGCGGTCGAGACCGGTGCGCGAATCGGGAGGCATCGTGCCCTGGAGGATGTATTGGAGCTCCCCGGTCTTGAAGCCGGACTCCTTCACCGCTTCGGCCAGCCGGTAGAACTCGTAGGTCTGCTGGGGCGCGACGCCGGTCCACTGCGCGAGCTGGATATCCCAGACGCTGAAGGGTGACGCGCCGAACAGCCCGATCAGGGTGCAGAAATCGGGAACCTTGAACTTGAGGGCTTTGGCGAGGACCACGTAGCGATACATCGTGCTGAGAATCGCGAGGTCGAGCGAGTCGGTCGCCGGATCGATAGCCCGGAGGTTGCCGCCGTCACGGATCCGCGCCACGCCAAGGATGGCGGTGAGATCCTCGTCCCTGATCCGGAATGCGGCCAGCACGGCGGACAGATGATCGCCGAGTACCTCGTTGGGGTCCTGGAGATAGTCGCCCCACGCATCGGCGACAAAGGCGGGATCGGCGGGCTGGACGGCCTTGGAGAGGAACAGCTTGCGATAGAGCGAGCCCTTGCCGGCGACATCGATGGAGCCCCACGCCGTCGCCAGGCGGTCCGGAGAGAGCTTCGCGGCCGCCAGCAGCCGGAGCGCCGTGTCGAGCTTGGAGATGGTCGCCGGGACGATGTCGCTCTCACCGAGCGCCGCGAGCATCACGTCGGTTTCGTGGATCGTCCAGCCCAGCTTCCGCCAGAGGCGGATGAAGCGATGCATCGCCGACCAGCGGGCGTCGGTGATCCCCGATCCGGGGACCACGCCATAGATGCTGCCGATCGTGCGCAGCACCGTGGTGTCGAGATCGCACGCGGATTGCGGCTCGAACAGGGTGATGACCTGCCGCACATCACCGAGATGGTCGGTGATCCACTGGGCAAAATCTCCGGTGGTGATGCTGGTGCCCTCGGCGGCATTGTAGCCGGTGACCGCCGCCGTGAGCGCCGGGTCGGTGGCCGGATCGAGCACTCCGGCTTCCACCTGAAGGAGGCGCGCGAAGAGCGTCGGCCCATCCAGCGTGGTGTGCGCCCCGAATTTCTGGAGGAACTGAAACTCTCCCTGGTGCGGGTTGATGAATCTGGTTTCCACCAGGGCCACGAGGTCCCGGTAGGAGACTCCGGTGCGGCGCAGGAACTCCGGCACCTGGTTCAGGGTCGCGAGACCCGCCGCGGCTGCATACCCGTAATACTCGTACAGCGGCGTCGCCTGGGCGGTGCCGTTGAACGCCCTGCCGGTCAGCACCTGGTACTCCTCCTGCCCGATTCGCAGTGCTTCGGCCGACAGGGCATTGGCGACCGTCGGGCTCGGCGCGGGGTTCATGGCCTGGAGCACTTCGAACCGGCTCACCTGGAGGTGATCGGCGTGCACCCGGATGGCGTCGAGGGGCTGATGGTAGGGCAGTGTGAACGGGTACTTCACGTCCTTGAGCTTGCGGTATGCCTCGAGGTCCGTGTGCTGCGGACTGGCCCTGAGGTCGGCGGCCACGGTCTCCCCGGTGTCATAGCCCTGGAACGCGGTGAGCGCATCGTGGACAGTGAAGTACTCCATGATCTCGGTCGAGAGATCGACATACGGGATGAGCGTGTTGGTGTTCTCGCAGGTGAGCGGGAGGTAGACCAGGTCGGGGCGCCGGGTGAGCAGCATGTCCAGCGGCGTTCTGCCCGCGGCATTGGAGGTGCTCCCGCCGAGGAAGCGCAGCAGATCGACGAGGTAGGCCGCCGCGCTGTAGACCGACCGGCAATGCTCGCACTCGCAGATGTCGGGGCGCCCGAACAGCTCGCTGTAGTTGGGGATCTGCCGCTGAAGCGCCGCCATGGCCAGCCGATAATCGGGACGGCCCATCACCAGCGCCGGGGTGTCGCCGTGGGAATAATCCATCATCTGCATCGCGGCCTGCTCGGTCCGGACCATGATGTGCTCGGCGCGCTGGTGAATCGCGTACGCCACGTCCATCCCGCCGAGCGCCGGACCATGGGTGGTGAGAAAACTCTTGCGCGGCATCGCGGCGATGCTGCGCGCGGACGTGAGCCGGAGGCGCAGCAGTGTGGCCATCGCATCGGGGCTGGGACTGACCTGAAACACCCGCTGCATCGTGAGCAGCTGGTCTTTCACCGCCGGTGCGTGGTCGCGAGCCGCGGCGCCGATCGCCTTGTCGAACTCGTGCACCCGTGACGCGGCAAAGTCGAAGCCGGGATTCCGGTCGAGAAACGTGGTGACGCCGCGCATGACTCCGGTGGAATCGATCGGGATGTCTCCCGCCGAGACCATCCGGGCAATCCGCCGGGTGGGGAACGCGGCATTCAGCATGCCCTGCATCGCGCCGGCATAGGTACGCTCCGCCTCATCCCGGGACATCCCGCTCGGAGCATCCGGCACTCCGGTCTGCCGGACCAGATCGAGCCAGTCGCCCGGCGTGAGATCGAGGAGCTTTTCCACCGTGTCGAGTTTCCGGTTGACCTGGAGCTCGGTCATCAGCGCCATGTTGTGGCCGGTGAGGAGGGCGAGCCGCTCCGTCGCGAGGAGCTGGGTGACGAGCGCCGGATCGTCCTTGAATTCGGGCTGCCCGGACAGGTGGCCCTCCCAGAACGCGCGGAAGTCGGAGCCCTGGAAGGAGCTGATGGCGCTCAGGAAGGCGGCACGCTGCGAGGATTTCGGCAGCGCGCCGGCCAGCAGCTCGTCGAGTGAGGCTCCCCGTCCGGCGGGCTTGTCGGTGAGCGCCTCTTTGACGGCATGCGAGCGGAGCGCCTTCAGAAACGCCGCGACGGCCTTCTCATCCAGCGCCCCGATGATCTCGGCCTTGCTGGAGGCGAGCAGCATGGCCGCGAGCTCCTCATCCGACCGTCGCTGCAGCGCCGCCCAGGCCAGCGGCAAATGCTGGCGGCCGAGTCCGTAGAGCAGCTCGGCTTCCAGCGCGGGCTTCCGCTCCCTGGCGAGCGCGTGGGCGGCGGCGGCGATCTGGAGATTGCCGAGGTCGAGGTCGAGCTCCGCCGCGGTGAAGGCAACCTGCTCGCGTGATGCGCTCAGCTCCGCGAGGGCGATGTCGCTCTCTTTGAGAAACGGCGTCACCGCCGCGATCAGGCGATCGTACTCGGTTCCGGCGGGCGCTCCGGCGACGAGCACGTCGAGTCCGCGGACCAGGCCGCTTTCTCCGTAGTCCTCGAGCAGCGCCATCCGGGAGCGGCCCACGATCCGCATGCCCCGCTTTTCCTCCTCGACCGCATAGACCACGACATCGGCCTTCTTGCGCTCGTTCTTCCCGGATTGCCAGTCGTAGAACGTGACCTGGTAGGCGCCCCGGCTGTCGCTGCTCGCGGTCCCGAGGAACTCGAAGCCGCCGCTGGCGTCGAGCTGGGCGATGGAGGTGGCTTCCCGATAGATCCGCACCCCGCGGAGGTCGAGGTCGAAGGCCATGAGCTGCTGCCGGCGCACCGGAGAGCCATTGGGACGGCGGACCGTGCCGGTGACGGTGAACGAGCGGCTCGCCTCGGTCAGTCCGCGCTCCTTGAGCGCCGCGCCGACGGCGGCGATCGTCGCGTCATCGAGGAGGACGCCTTCCGAAGCGGGCACATTGAGACTCTTCTGGAGGGCGCGCACTTTGGCGCGGGTATCGGTCCCCGCCTTCCGGGCCTCGATCTCGGCCTCCGCAACCGGCAGGCCCATCGCCTCGAGGGCCTTGTGCAGGGTGGCGACGTGGAAGGACGCTTCGCCCGGCTTCACGGGACGGATCACGGTTTTCATGGATCATTCCTCCTAGAGCCACTTGCTGAGGTAGTACCCTCCGAGTCCAACCACGCCTCCAATGACAGCGCCCACCGGCGCGCCGATTCCGGTGGGTGATCCGATCAGCGCGCCGACTCCCGCACCGGTGAGCATGGCCCCCACTGCGCCGGAGCCTTCGGCGACCCGATCGCTGGCGCCGAGCTTCCTCGCGCCTGCTTCGGCCAGATTGCCTCCGATCGCGCCGACCACCAGGCTGCCGCCGACAATGGGCACCGCCTCGGCGGCGGTCAGCAGGGGCGTTACAAGGGGAGCAGTCATCGTGGATCCGGCAGCGTAATACGCCCCTCCAACCAGCACCGCTTCTGCCTCCACAACGCCCGGCACGGCGGCGCGCACGACGCCACCGGCGGCGCCCCCGGCCGATTTGAGCAGACCGACACCCCCGCCCCCACCGCCTCCACCTCCGCTGGTTCCACCTCCTCCGGTCTTCGGGGCGGGGGCGGGCGATGGAGGCGGTGATGTCTTGGCAGCACGCCGGTCCATTGCCGCTTTGGTGTTCGGGCCCGGTACGACATTCCCGGTCGCCGGGTCCACATCGGCATCCATCGGACTGAGCTTGACCGTCCCAGTCTTCGGGAACTGCTTGACGCCGGAGGGATTTTCCGCTTCGAGCGTGTCAGGGTTGATCCCGATCGAAGCCAGCGCACCGCGAATCGCGGGATCCTTCTTCATCGCGGCGCGGAGGGCCGCATTGGTGCGCTGGCCCGCCGGAGTCTTCTTGGTAGCCTCATCCGCTATCGCCTTGAGCTCGTCCACCTCGGAAAACCTGCCGGTAATGATCCGATTGGCGGCGTCCTGCGGTGACTTGGAGATCGATACCGGTGCCCGGGGATTGTCGGGCTCGCTCGTCACGAAATTGCTCTTGCTCTGCGTGTTGGTCCGGGGGTCGGCGAATCGCTTGTTGGCCGGGTCGGACGGCGAGCCGGCGACTCCTCCGGCCAGATTTCCGCGTACCGCTTCGACTTCGTCGACGTGCGGGGCCATCTTGACCCGGCACATCTGCCCTGTGGCCGTGAAGTTGAGGTTGTCCTCCTCTTCCGTTCCGCTCGGGTCGGACAACCGGATCGGATTGTTCCTCACGTACCGGTAGAGGTTCGGGCCGTCGCCGAGTCCCGCGGGATCCGGACTGACCCAGCGTCCCAGCCAGGGGGCGCAATACCGCGCCGAGTGGTAGTCGAGACCGCTTTCCTCATCCCGCTCCTTCCCGGTAAAGCGATACCGTTTCGGAGTCTCGGTCTGGCTCCGCACCGCCTGGTAGGTGGTACTTCCGAAGGGGCTGTACTCCTCGTAGGTGATGATCTGTCCCTGGCCATCGAGCTCGAGGCAGGCGGAGTCGAGCAGGTTTCCGTGCTGATACCGGATGAGACGGGGCGGGGAAGGATCCACTCCGGCGGTATCGATCGTGCGAGTCTCCACCAGCGCGATGCGGCGTTTGTCGTCCATCAGCACCAGGGTCTCCCGCTCGAGACGCGTCGCTCCCTGCCGGCGGCGGAAGATTTCCAGGCCGCCGAGGTAGAGCCGCTCCTCGACGAGATTGGCCGGCTTTTCCCAGACCTTCCGGATTCGCTGTCCGGCGGAGTCATAGACGTAGTAGACCGATCCTCCAGCCCGGTCGATCCGCTGCAAGCGGTCCCGATAGTCCCACGCCATGTTCGGCGCCGGGTGCACGCCGGCAAAATGAGGGAGGCGCACGATGTTGCCGTGCGCGTCGTAGACGTAGCGTTCCTGCGGCGGGTTGTTGGCGGCCACCACCGTGCTGCTCAGCCGATTGCTCGACTTGAGCGTGGTCCCTCCGGTTCCGTCTTCGAGGAGACTGGTCTCCGAGTAGGTGTAGCCGCGCGACCACCCGGGATGCGCCGGATCACTCCCCCGATGCTGCATCTCGAGGAAATTCCCCACCGCATCGTAGACGTACCGCTCGATGTACGTCCCCATGGCGTTGCCGTCATTGGCCGCCCAGTCGATTCCGACGCGGGGCGCGTCATCGTGCGAATGGGGCCGGGGCGTCCCACCGACCTGCCCCAGGTGTTCCCGTCCGGTCGCGTCGATGAGGCGGTAGATCGCGTCGTAGGTATAGGCGGACGAAGGCTCGACCCGTTTGCCACGGAAGAAGACCGCCTGCTGAGCCTCGTCACGGATCTGGACGACGTTTCCGATGGGGTCGTAGATGTAGCGCAGGTGCTGGACCTGGCATCCGGGCCAGCCCGCCGGAGGAGGCGCCGGACAGTCACCGGGAAACGCCGCGGCGCCGCGACGGGTGATCAGGCGGGTCAGACGGAAGGTCAGCGGGTCATAGTCGTATGCGGTCGACACGCCGTTGCCGAACGCCACGCCGACGCGCTGGCCCCGGGCGTTGTAATCCAGATCGAGGATGAACGGCGTCCATAGCGGCTGCCCGGCAGCAGTGGCGCCGCGTATCCGGGCGTCGACCGCCTCGATCAAGCCGGCCTCGTTATAGCGGAGGCGGACCACACTCGGCGGGTCGGCCGGAAGATGCGGCGCGGTGATCACCGTGGGCCGGCTGAGCGCGTCACGCTCGGTGGCGCTCACGTAACCGTCGGCCTCCAGCCTCGGCGCCAGCGCCGCCGCGAGGGCGACCGGATCGAGCGGGGTGACAGCATCCGTCGGCAGTGCGACGTGGTCTGCATCCACTGCCGCCCAGTCCACTGCCTGCCGATACTGGGCTCCGCCGGTGAGCCGCCGTGCGCCGGCGGCGAGATTCCCCTTGAAGTCCCACGCCTCATTCGTCAGCACTCCGGCCTGGTCGAAATGCAGGTGGATCCGGCCGCGCAGGTTGTTGGCCTCCGCCGCCGGGTGCTGCTCACCATGCACGATCCGCTCGGCAAGAAGCTCCGAATTGGGGTTGGCAGGGTCGGTGCCCGCAACGAACGAGCGGATCGCCCGCCGGAGCGGGTCATATTCTGTGCGAAACCGGTGGCCCATGGTGTTCCAGGCCCGAATCGGATTCCCTTTCACGTCGGGGAGTGTCCAGCGTCCCCCGGACTCCATGCTGAGCTGCCCGATCCGGTTGCCGAGGAGATCGTACACGTACCGCATGATCAGGCGTCCCTTCGGATCGCCCCCTTGCTGGTCCGCATCCCGCACCTCGCGCTCGTTCCCCTCGATGTCGATCTCGCGCCGGCTGTAGAAATGGGGCGCCGTCCCGTCCAGCGGATGATTGGGACAGACGACCTTGTTGGGGGCATCGGTCAGAAAGACTCGTCCGAGGCTGTCGAGATGCACCGTCGTCGGCGTGCCCGCATGGCCTCCAGTCTTGGCTGCCGCGGCCTGTTCGTCCGGTCCGAGCCCGCCTCCCTGCCGCTCCACGAGCCAGGTCTGCCAGGGCGGCGCGGGGGGACTCGCGGGAAGCGCCGCGAAATAGCCGGCGACATAGCCCTTGATGTCGGGATCGATTCGGGGGTCACCGGCGACGGTGTCGTTCTCGTCCCACGAGGCGTTGTGCCACGCGTCGAACACGACCTTCTGATAGGTGCGATTGGATTGCAGCGCCGCGACGACGCGCTCCAGCGGGTCGTAGAACAGCACCGGGCTTACCCCGGCGGCCACGCCGAACTCGAAGCGATGGGTCGGCGAGAAGAAGGGCTCGAACTGGCGAACCGGTTTCCCTTTGTTGTTGAAGATGGTCCAGCCGCTGCCCACCCATCGCGGCGGGCCGGGCACGCCATTCACGTCTTCCGGTTCGGCCTGCCCCTTTTTCTGAATCTCCCTGCCGAAGCCATCGGAATACGAAAAGGCGTGCTGTAGCGAGCTCGCCGCTCCGGGGGCGAGGTCGGCCTCGTGAGTCTCCCGCGCAATCGTGTAGACCGCCGCCGGCTGCGGGGCCGGGTCGGCCCTGGTGCGGAAATAGGCAAAGAGGTCATAGACCATGCGTGTGGTGGCGCCGCCGAGGATCGCCTGCGGATTGGCGAAGGGATTGGCACTGTGAGCCAGCACCTCCGGCTCTGGCAGATCGGCGACAAAGCCCGTGAGGGAGTCGCCCAGATTCTCTTCCGGCTTTCCTCGAAGCGCGGTCCCCACCACCATCCCGAGTGCGTCGAACGCCAGTTCGGTCCGGTTCCGGTTCGGGTCCATAACCCGCCAGGGTGCCAGGACGCGATAGTCATTGCCCGGCTTCGCGGGATCGATGGTGCCGTTCGGAAGGCGCTCGCCGGCAGTGACCTTGTTGCCCAGGCAGTCGCGCGACTCCACGACGAGGCAGTCGTGAGCGTCGTAGGTGAGTACGCTCTCGGTGGCCGCGGGATTGCCGTGGAACGGATCGCGGAAGCGCTGCGGGAGAAAGAAGTGAGCCCGGGCGTGGGCCAGCTCCTGGGCGGCGGTGTCGGCCGGCTTCGGCGAGAGAAAGGTCCGGCCCGACGGCACCCACCAGTAGTTGTCGCGATCGCTGTTGGGGAATCTCCCGTCACCCTTGAGCTGCTGGCTCGAGAGATACCCACCGCCATCGGCGCCGGCGCTGCCGAGGACCGCGGCGGGATTCGGGACGAGCGGCTGGCCGTTTTGCTGAAAGGCGCTGGCCAGGAGTCCCGGAGTGAATGCCAGCTTGTAGTTCTCGCCTTTGAGCGCGAGTCGCTCGACGCTGCCCAGCGTCAGGAGGTGAGCGGGATCGTTCTGCGCAGTCCCCAGGTCGTCGGGCCGGTAGAGGGTTCGCCCCAGCTCGATCAACCGGCGCTCCCTCGCGATCCCGGGCCGGGCTTCGAAGGGAATCTCGGTGTCGAAGATGTGGACCAGGCCTCCGCCACCGGGCTGAACCAGATCCGCGGGCCGGAATCGTCCACCGATGCCGGTGCGAGGGTACCCGGTCAGCTCGAAAGTGGTCGACTCGCAATCGAGCGGAGCGCGATGATCGAAAGGAAATAGCGCCGGATCGCCGAAGGCGTTGGTGACGCGGTGTTCGGTGTAGGTCACCAGGGTCCGGGTCTGGGTATCCCGGTCGGACTGGAGCGGAAGCGCGGCGTCGGGTTGCCGGCGGCCATATCCGATGGTGCATTCCTTCAGCACATCGCCGAATGGCCCGACTTCGAGGGTGATGCTGTGCTGAACTCGCGGGTCGGCGGGATTGCGCTCGTAGTGGTAGCTCAGCGTCTCGAACGGATGGACGTAGAACACCGCATGGCGATTCTTGCCCTGGGGCTGCAGCAGACGCACCCCGAAATTCTGCTCGATCACCGAGTACGGATGATCCGCCTGGGGACTTCCGTCCCTGGCGTAGGTCTCCCGCCGGAGCACCCGCCCCTTGAGGGCGCGGCACGCCTCGCGCTCTTCGTTGTCGGAGAGTCCGGGAGGCAGCACGGTATCGGGGAGCAGCAGCGCCGCCGCCTGCGCGTCGCTCAAGCCCGGCTCCCGGTAATACTCACCACGATCGGAGGCGTCGAGCAGCCCGGCGAAGTAATCGGAAACGTGGTCGCGTCCCCGGTGCATCCCGGTGTGGAACCAGGTGCGAATCACAACCGGCGGGATGTGCGAGGCAGGCGCGATGTTGGATGCCGGCGGAAGGGTGCCCCCGCCGGTCAGTGCCGCCAGCTCTTCGGTATCGTGCTGCTCCACCATGCCGAATCCGCGAAACTCCCGCTCTTCGCCGTCGAAATGGCCGTGGTGATACTGGTACCGGGTCACGAAGCGGTTGCGGCTGATCGCATCGGAGGTCTCGATGCGCTCGACCACGTGCACCGGGAAGGGGAGCCGGCTGATCCATGGCCGGCCGGCATACTTGTCGCGCAGGTAGAAGGTGGTCGAGGAGGTGTATTCCACCCTGGTCTCGACGCCCAGGTTGTTGATCGCCTTGACGAGCAGGTGGGGCTTGGTCCCGCCCATGAGATCGACGTATTGCAGTGCGCGCCCTGTGTCGCCGGGAAGCGGGGATGACCAGACCAGGCAGGCGGTCCCGTTCCCGAAGAGATCGGCCGCCACGATGCCGGCGGTCTGCTCGACCCGGGTCAGGGCCTTGAGCTGCTTCGGCGCGCTCCAGCCGTTGCCCGCCTGATTGAAGTAGAGCCGGACTCCGTCGCGGTGCAGGTAGATCAGGTCGCTGGTTCCGGAACCGTCGATGTCCGCCAGCCGGATACGCTGCTGGTCGAATTGATCGGGCGCGTCGAACAGCGGCGACCCGTCCATGGTGATCTTTGCGCCGAAGGCTCCATGGCCGAGGTTGGGCCAGTAGCAGACTTCGCCATTGCGGATCCGCACCAGGTCGGTGGAGCCGTCGCCGCTCAGGTCGGCCAGGTAGACCGACTGGGTTCCATCGGCAAAGACCAGCCGGGGCCCGCGCTCTTCGTCGCGCGTCATCGGGAGAGTGACGGCGGAGCCGTAGCCCTCCTCTCCCAGCGACCGGTGCCAGACGAAAGCGTCGCTCTCGCCCAGCAGGATATCGGCTCGGCCATCGCCGTCGAGATCGATCAACCGAAGGTGGGGATCCCGAAGATCCCTGTTGACCCACGAGGGGAAGGGGCGGAACGGACCCCAGCCCTCGTCGCCCTCGTGCTCGTAGAACCCGGAGCGGGGCCCGTCCCAGACCACGGCATCGAGATCGCCGTCGCCGGCCAGATCCATGAACTGCAGCCGTCCCTCCGCCAGCGGCGCGTTGGGCCTGAGCTCCACGCTCTCGGCGGGGGCGAACTCGACCGGCCGCCGGCTGATGGGACTGATGTTTCGCTGGTAGAACCAGGCGTCTCCCTGCTCGGTGAGCACGCCGGGGATTCCCTCGCCGTGGAGATCGATCCACTGGTATTCGCTGCCGTCGATGCCGGCGGGGAGATGCTCCAGCACCCGGGCGTCCACCTGGTGGAGCACGTCCTGGATGACCGGGATGGTGTATTCGTATTCCAGGGGAGGAAGGCTGCGCTTTTCGTATCCGGCGTTGGCGCGCTTGTATCCGGTGACCGTCACGCGCTCGAGAAAGGTGTAGACCGGCCCGGTGGCATCGAGCGGGTTCTCCTCGTCGGTGTACTCGAAATCGTAGGCCCGGACCAGGCAATCGTTGCCCACACCGGTCTCGCCGGGAAAGTGGTGGAACATGAGCAGCCGCTCGCAGCGGCGGGCGGTGCGCACCTCGAAGCCCGCCCGGTAGGTCGAGAAGGCATCGGCCCGGTGGTGCCATGGTCCCGGATCGCCGGGTAGCGGTGTATCGGGATCGTGCTCCCCGTAATCCAGCACGACCTCGAACATCCAGCGGGCGTTGGCGATCTCCGCCGGCGTCAGGTCACGGGGGCGGCGGCCGTTCGGATCGAGCAGCGGGGCGCGGTTGCCGTAGCGGATGCGCTTGAGGTAGCGATTCGCGGTGCGGCGCGCGTCTCCCGCCGGTCCACGATTGCGCTGATGCACCTGCCGGAGGTCGGCGCCGACTCCGTCTTCCCGCTTGTAGTCATAGACGACGGCATTCCCCTTGACATCGCGGGTTTCGCTGATGAGCCAGGTAAAGACTCGATGGGGGGCGACCGGATCGGCGATGCGCGACTCGGCGTCCTTGCCGTAGATCGAGAGGACGTTGTCGCGGGAAATGGAGCGCCAGTGGGTGTCGCCATCCGCGTCGCGGCGCCAGCGCTCGATCCTGGCGAAAGGCCCTTCGACCCGGGGTCGATACCGGTAGATGGAGTACCCCGCCGCGGTGGCGCGATCCTCCAGCGGCTTGCCGCCGGCGTCGAGCACCCGCACCAGGTCTTCCGCTCCGGACAGGATGAAGTCATCGGATTCCGCCGCGTCGCGGTAGGAGGGGAGACCCTTGTCGGTTTTGCGGGAGATCCGGGGAAGCTCGAGCGACCAGCCGAACCCGAAGGGACCGTTGCCGGCGCCGGAGTCGTAGCCGAGCTCGAGGCTGGGGCCGAAGCCGCCCCGGCCCGGACTGGTGGTGAGCGGGAGGGTGAAGGATCCGGTGCCGGTGGAGGGATTGGCGGCGAACTTTTCGCCGATGCCCCGGATCGCGCCGCCTCCTTTCGGCAGGCTGGGGCCCGGAAGCGGTCCCGGAGAAGGGGGAGACGCTGTGCCAGTCGATGGAGCAGGCCGATCGGGATCCGGCGTCAAGGCTGGGCCGGCGCTTTCTGCTTCGTCCCGCGGCGCCTCCACACCCCGTCCAACCGGAGGAACTCGAACAGGAAGATTGCGGTCACGATGACGGTGGCCGCGAGTCCATACATCCTCGCCTGGTCCGGCGCCACACCGAACAGGCTGGCCGCCGAGAGGCCCCCGGGATAGAACCAGGCGCCGAGGACGGGGGCGTAGATGAGGGCGAGGGCGGGATCGTGGCCAACCAGCACGAAGAGCAGGCGCCGCCCGCGCTCCGGCCGGCCGGTGGGGCGCTGCTCGGCGAGCTTCGTCAGCAGATAGGCGGCGATTCCTCCGGCCGGAGGGACGAGTGTCAGAAGTCTGAAGCGGATGTCGGCCAGCGCGCGGAAGTTCTCGTTGACCTGTTCGTATTCCGCGATGAGTGCGTCAAGGTGGGCCATGTCACCTCCCGCGTTCCCAGCCGCTGCGTTTCAGAGTCAGAGAGTTTGCGCCAAGAACGGCGAAAGGGTAAGAGCGGGCGGGATGGACCACTACAAGTTCTTATAGGGGGGGTGAAGCGGGGCGAACGGCTATCTGCTGGATCGCGAAATTGCGCCGGGAATATCGCGAGCGCGAGATCACGCCCCCGGACATCCCGGCTGGACGCCGGTGCGCACCGCGGGGAGCACGTGGTTGCGGAGGATCCGGCCGGCGAGGGCGCTCGCGGTGGGGTCGTTGTGCCGGAGCAATCCGGCGCGACCACGCCGTCTCACTATATACTATGGACGGCACCACCAACGAGGATCCATGCGTCCTCACCCGGCAATCTCATCGCGCGGTTCCCTGTCCCTCTTTGCTGCGGCAGTCCTTGGGGCGGCTTGCCAGGATCCGTCGCACCCGCCCGCGAAGCTCGCGTTCATTGTTCAGCCCACCTCGATCGCCGCCAACGCGCCCTTTTTCCCGCATCTGACGGTCGCGGTGCAGGACGCTGACGGGAACACGGTCACCGACGCGACCCACGCCATCACGATTGCCATTGGCACCAACGCGGGGGGCGGGGTGCTCGCGGGCTCGACCACCAGGTCGGCGGTCAGCGGTGTTGCGACATTCACCGACCTGCGCATCAACGAGGTGGGCACCGGCTATACCCTTACCGCCTCGTCGCCCAATCTCACCGGGGCAACCAGCACCCCCTTTGCCGTGGTGGTCGGCCCGGCCAACAAGCTGGCGTTCCTCGTCGAGCCCGGGCCGGCGACGGTGGGGGTGGCGATGGCCCCGGCCGTGAAGGTGGCCGTACAGGACGTGGCCGGACACACCGTCACGAACGAAACTCACATCATCACGATGGGCATCTCCCTCAACGCGGGAGGTGCGACCCTCACCGGCACCGCCAGCGTGGCGACGGTGAACGGTGTCGCGACGTTTTCCAACTTGAGCATCGACAAGATCGGCACGGGCTACACCCTCATCGCCACCTCACCGAATCTCGCCGCCGCAATCAGCACCTCCTTTGCCGTGGGGCCCGGCCCGGCGAGCCGGCTGGGGTTCACCGTCCAGCCTTCGCCGGCGGTCACCGGCGTGGTGATCACCCCGGCCGTGGCGGTGGCAGTGCAGGACGCGGGCGGAAGCATCATCACGACCGCGACCCACAGCATTACGGTTGCCATCGGCACCAATGCCGGGAGCGGGACCCTGTCGGGCACCACGACGGTGGCGGCCGTGAACGGCGTCGCGACGTTCTCCAATTTGAGTATCGACAACGCGGGGACGGGTTACACCCTCACCGCGACGGCGGCCAACCTCGCCGGCGGAACCAGCGCCGCGTTCAGCATCAGGAACCCGCTGGTCCTGACGACGATCACCGCGGGGTACTTTCACTCCTGCGGCCTGGCGGTGGGCGGGGCAGCCTGGTGCTGGGGCAGCAATGGTGGTGGGCAGCTCGGCGCCGCCGTCGGAACCCAAAGCCCGACTCCGGTCCCCGTGTCCGGCGGACTCGGCTTCGCCGCACTGAGCGCGGGACGCACCCACACCTGCGGCCTGACGCCGGGTGGCATCGCGTACTGCTGGGGCGACAACTCGCTCGGCGCCGGCGCCACCCTCTCCAGCCCGGTCCCGGTGGCAGTCGCGGGCGGGCTGACCTTTGCCCGCGTCGTCGCCGGGTACGGGCATACTTGCGGGGTGACCACCGGCGGCGCGGGGTATTGCTGGGGATTCAACGGTTCCGGCGAGCTCGGCACCGGCACCGTGAGTCAGAGCTCCGTTCCCGTCGCGGTGGCCGGCGCGCTGGTCTTCGCGAACATCATCCCCGGGCGCACCTTTACGTGCGGCCGGACCCCGGCCGATGCGGCATACTGCTGGGGATTCAATGGTGGTGGTGAGCTCGGAGACGGGACGACGACATCGCGCTCGAGCCCGGTTCCGGTTTCAGGTGGGCTCAGTTTTGCGGTGGTCGGGGCCGGGGGTTTTCACTCCTGTGGATTGACCACCACCGGCGCGGCACACTGCTGGGGCGACAACAGCTTCGGCCAGCTGGGCAGCGGCCCCCAGGGCGCCAGCAGCACACCGAGGCCGGTCTCGGGCGGTCTCACCTTCGCGATGCTGAGTGTCGGGAACCGTCACACCTGTGGCGTGACCGCTGCCGGCGTCGCGTACTGCTGGGGGGACAACTCCACCGGTATGCTGGGCACCGGCACCACGACCTCGAGCTCCTCGCCGGCGGCTGTGGCAGGCGGACTCATCTTTGCGACCATAAGTGCCGGGCGTTTCCATACCTGCGGGGTGACCACGGCCGGAGCGGCGTACTGCTGGGGAGAAGGTGGGGCACTTGGCAACGCGACGAACCAGCCCAGTCTCGTGCCCACGCGGGTTTTCTGAACTCCGGCGAGGTGGTTGTGCGAATCCGGGGAGCCAGCGGATCTGCTTAACGAAGCCGCGTTTCGATTCTGGTTTCCAATCGGGCGATTGCGGCTTTGAGGTTGGCTTCCAGAATGCCGATCCGCTGCTCCAACTTCGCATCGAAGCGGGCGTCGAGCGGTGAGCGGTGAGCGGTAAGCGGTGAGCGGTAAGCGGGGGAAGGACCCGGGCAGTTCGTCAGGTTCCGTGCACCTGGCGGAAAAACGCCGGGAGATCGATCTCCAGCGGGTCGGCCGCGCCTTCCGGATGCCAGACGAAGATTTCGTCGCACGATTCCGCACGCTCATCACCGGGTTTCCACCGCTCCACGTTCCGGCCGTCCAGGTCGACGATCCAGTACTCCGCAATCCCGGCGCGCTGGAATACGCGGCGTTTGCGGAATCGATCGGCATGCGCGGTGGATGGAGAGAGGACTTCCACCACGAGCAGGGGATTCGGGAAGAGGCTCCAATCGGTCGGGTGCGGGGGCGGATGGCGGGTCACGAAAAGATCGGGTTGGGACGACTGCTTCCCGCCCAGATGCAAATCGGCAGGTGAAGTCATCACGAAGCCCAGGGCGTGCCGGTCGATGTACGGTGCCAGCAGGCCCCAGAGGCAGGACAGCGCCCACTGATGCAGCGGCCCCGGGGAGGGCGTCACGAGCAGCTCGCCGTCGAACAGCTCGTATCGATTGCCGTCGTCGGGCAGGGCCAGCACCATCTCGCGGGTCCAGACCGTGGTGGAACCGGGCATGGCCATAATGTGCGACTCCTCGGCAGCGGGGCGCAACTCGGCATTGCTCATGATGGGGAAACGGCGCAGCGTGGTAGGATCGTTCTTATGCGGATGGAGTCGGATTTCTCCGCGAACAGCGTCTTACCTCACGGAGTGTGCACCTCATATCGGCTCCGCAGCCGGATCTGAATCCCACCCCCCGCCGGCTGAGTCTCGAACGCCGTCACGTCGAATGCGTTGTGGGTCGCCTCCACCCGTATCGCCGTCCCCTCTCGCCGGTTCACCGTCAGGTACCAGATGTGGCTCGGTGCGGCCTGCGTCATGCTGCCCCCCGCCTGCAGGATCGGATCGAACTCGTAGCGCCCCGCCGGCCCGCCTCCCGGCAGCATCACCGCTCTCCGGATCACATCCTTGGTAATCTCCTGTATCCGCAGCAGGTCGGTGAACTCTCCTGCCGGCTTGTCTCGCCACGCTTGGGTCCACTGCAGCTGAGTTGCGATCCAGGCCGCCACTGTCCCGATCCCGCTCTGGAGCACGTTGCCGATGTTTTCCCGGATCTGGGGCATCGCGCCGCCGTAAGCGCTCTCACGGATCGGCTCGGCGAACTGGTCGCGCATGGTATAGGTGATCGTCTCGTGGAACAGGGAAAAGGTTCCCTGGTTCGCGTCCAGCCAGCCGGGGGTCTCCCTGGTGAAGCTTCCGCCGGTCTTGACCGTCACCGCGCGGGGGCCGGTGAGATTGAGCGGCCGGTGCGCCACGATCTTCTGGCCGTGCCGAGAGGTGAGCACCAGGCGCAGGGTGTCGCGGTCCATCAGCGGCGTGAAGAGACTGTCGGCCGTGAAATCGGTGGCCAGCGCATGCGGGTCGGCGAAGGTGCTGCCTCCCGGATAATTCCACTCCGGATCCAGGGTCACCGCTGGTGTCAGGGTCGCCTCGGTCCGTCCGGCGCCCAGGATCAGCAGCTTCCGGTTCCGGTCGGGCGCACCACCGCCGGTCACCAGGAGCTTCGCCTCGACCAGCACCACCGTGCCGGGCAGCTGCCCCTCGCAGACCCCGGCGCCCGCCGCGTCGTAGAACACGAACCGGTACACCGTGTCGTCTTCCCCTCGGCTCTTCTCCTTGCCCTCGATGTTCAGCGTCGCGGGCAGCGGATGCCGCGCGGTGAAATCGAACCGCCCGCCGGCGAACGGCTCCTTCCAGGACCGCACCCGCCTTCCTTCCTGTGCCTGCCCGGTGGCATCCACCGGCGGTGACACCTCGACCGTCACGGCGCGGGTCTCGCCCGTGAAGCGGAGCGGCCGGAGGTTGTTTTCCAGGGCGTGCAGGCTGGACCGGCCCCGGTCGCGGTCGTCGGGCCGGTGCCGCTCGTCGTCATCGCTGTTGCGAGATACCAGGAACGCCGCAGGGGCCTCGATCGTCCCATTGTCCTTGCAGAGAACCACGACTTCGCCCTCATCCCGGGTCAGCAGATTGAGCGGGCGGGAGACTCCGCCCCCGCAAGGACCCGGAACCTGCAGCGCGACCACTGCCGCCATGGTCCAGTGGCCGGCACTTCGCGGAGGCGTCACGGGATCATCTGGGGCTCGAGTCCAGCCGTGCCTTCGGTCCAGCGCGGGCGCTCATGCTTGTAGTCCACCGTGGACGACACCTGGGTGCCGGGGCCCTGGGAATAGTGAAAGACCTGCTCCGCACTCCAGGTGACATAGCCGACGACGCGACGGGGCAGCGGCGCTTCGCAGATCAGGATGGTCTTAAAGGAGAATCGGTAGATGACCTTGAAGGGAAGCTGCGGCTGGGGCTGTTCCGCCCGGGCGAACAAATACACCTGGCGCCGGCGCTCGGCGGTGGGCGGGAACCCCGGGTTGTCGATCACGCCCGAGACGATGGGGAGGCTCGGAATCGGCGCCTGTTGGTACCCGTTGGCCGGAGGCTGGTTCCGGTCCCGGCCCCACTCGCCGTAGGTGTGCTGGTTGCCGTTGGCGTCGTTGAAGTCGTCGCCTTCGCGGATCTCCTCCTCCGCGTTATCGCCCCGTTTGAGAAAGACGCGGGTGAGGGCCCACTGTTCCCACGAATGCGCGGTGCAGGTGCCTCCCTGCGTCGGCTCGAACCAGATGAGGATCGGAGGTCCGTTGATGTTGGGCGGCGGGGGTGGCGGGTTCTCCCGGTCCCCGAACCCCACGTCGCCCGCGCCGGGCAGGGAGACCTCCGAGTAGCTGGTGAAGTCTCCAGCCGAAACGGTGGATTGCCCGTTGACCGGCGGGGTCGGCATGCCGGCAAAGTTGAGGTACCAGGGCGACGGGAATCGCTCCCGGCACTCGTCGCTGGCCCATTGGGTCACGGTGAGACCGATCCCGACTTCGGCCTGGGGATTGAATTCCCCCTCGGGGAGAGTCACCGTCGCCGACCCGGCTTGAGGCTGGATCGTAAAGATCTCAACCATAGACCCCTGGGTTACGACCATTTCGGCGGCCGCAATGCAGGGATCGAGGTCGGTCAGGCGTAGGGTCGGTGCAGGAGGCGGGCAGCCGGTGCCGGCGGCGACCGACGCGAGCAGGATCGCGAAGCACCAGCCCCGCTTGTCATTGGCCCAGACAGGGACGGTCGAATTCATGACGGGTCCTCCCGCATCGGAGACCCGGGTTATGCCCCGGGTAATCGACGATGATATGCACCTCGCGGGCCCGGCTGGCAAGGCTCCAGGAGGTCTCCAAGGGAGGGCTTCTTTGTCACGAAATCCAATTCGTACCTGCTTCGGATCATGGGGCGACGTCATCAGATTGACCGCAACCGCAGGTGGAGAGCGGAGCACGCTCGATACCATGGCGACCCCCTGCTCCGTGAATGCGTGCGGGGTTTTCTGGAACCACCCCAACTTGAAGTCACAAATTGTGACTTCAAGATTCTCTATTCCTGGGTATCGAGCCGGAACATGAAATCGGAAGGGAATCGGCCGCGATTGCGCTGGACCGCCTGCACGAGGATCGTGGTCTCCACCCCATAGAGGCGTGCCAAATCGGGACTGAGAAGGACCCTCTCGCCACGGAGTGTGAAGATTCTGCGGACCACCTCATCGGTCGTGGTTAGTGCTTGAGACATCCCCAAACCTGCAACCATCGGCCGTCAGGCTTTGTACCATTTTCACGCGCGTTAAGGCGATATCACGAGCCGGCCGAGGATCCGCTCCGCCAACAACTTGGCATCGAGGCCGTCGGAGTCGGTGAGGATGATCACCGCGATCTTGCGCTCGGGAAGGCGGACGAAGGCACCGCGCTTCCCGTCGGGTGTGGTGTAGAGGGAGAGCCGGGTGGCTCCCTTGTAGCTGTCCGATTGCCAGCCTCGCGCGGGATCAACCGGTACGGCCGCGGCATCGGAAGCGGCGAGGGTATCGCGGACCCAGGTGCCGGGGTGCTGGAGGCCGAGCTCGAGGCGGTAGAGCTCGTCGACGTTTCCGGAATCGGCGGTGGTGCGCCGGGCGCCGATCGGGGTGTAGATGCGGCGGGTGAGGATGGCGCGGGTGGATCCGGTATCGGAGCCTTTGACCTGGGCCAGGAGGGCGGAGAAGGCGGTGGAGATCCCGCCCAAGGGAAAACTGGGGACGGTGGTGGCGGGCTGGTATTTGGGATGCGGGGGGATGTTGTAGCCCTTGGCCAGCAGGACCTTGCCCTCCTGCGCAACGAGGATGGTACACTGCGCTGTCATTGCGAGCGTCAGCGAAGCAATCCCGCCGTTTGGCGGAGCGGTCCCGCCGCAGGGCGCCATCACCGAATCGACAAACGCCAGGGTCAGCGGAGTCCCCTCGATCGCCCTCCGAATCACCCGTCGCCCCGCCAAGTCGTACTTGTCCCCTGGAAAGAGGGTGAGGAACGGCTTCCCGGGGTCGTTCTCCTTCCCTCCATAGACGAAGGCTTTGTTCCGGCCCACGATCTCGGCCGAGTCGCCCTGGACGATCCAGGCGGTCCCTTCGTCTTCGGAGATGCCGAGCAGCTTGGGGTGGGCGGGGAGGAGGGAGTCGGCCAGGTCGCGGAGCCGCTCGCGGGCGACCACGTGCTGGTCGATCGCCATCCCGCGGAGGAAGCCGAAGCCCTTTTCGTAGCCGGGGGCCATGATGATCGCGTTGCCGGAGCGGGCGCCGCGGAGCATGTAGCTGGAGAGGATGGAGGCGCCGGCGGAGGAACCGCCGACCACGCCGCCCTTGGCCAGGACCTGGTGGAACTCGGCTTCGGTTTTAGTGCCGGAGTAGGAGTCGACCAGGTGCCACTGTCGCCCGCCCTCGAACCAGACCCCGCCGGCCTTCTTGAGGATGGCGGTGAAGGAATCGGAGTCGGCGACCTTGCGGTCGATGGTGTGGAGGACGACGACGTTTCGGGCGCCGGCCCGCTTCAAGGCGTTGGCGCCACGCCAGTTGGCGGGATAGACCGAGTCGCCGCCGGCGGTGGGGACGTCGATGATGAGGGCGTCGGGGCCGCCAGCCGCGTCGATGAAGCGGCCGAGGATGTCCGAGCCGATCCGGCCGCCGCCGACCACGATAACCGTGCCACTTGGAGGTCCCACGGTCTGGGCAGGGAGCGCAACTGCAGATAGGAGCGCTAAGAGTCCTGAGGTCACAGTTAACATCAAATCGGCAACCCGCCGGAAGAGCGATAATGACTGCATCCAGTACGATCCTCCGAAGAGATCCAACGGACAGACTTCCCTATTCAAACCATACTTGGATCACGCGACGATTTCCGACTTTCCGTAAATCAGATCTACAGTGAGCCCCGTATTCGAACCGGAAAAAAACGTATCGATCTTATCAATCTCCTCGTAAGAGAGGAAGCGCACCTTCTTGTCCAACTCGAGTCGCTTAAAGGTTGGGCGCCTCAGTTGTTCCCGAAGTCGGTTCTTCCGCTCATTGGGGGCCACGACGAACATAGGATAGAGCGTATTCGGCGCTAGGATATTCAGGTCGGCAAATCTCAGGAGGCCCGAGTAAATCGAAGTAGAGTTCTCAATTTCGTAGGCGGCGCCAATGCGGAACTCCTGTTTCCAGACGACGTCGATATTCTCGATGTACGAGTGAGGCAAATCGATTCCGGCTGCGAATTCCGGATCAAAAGAATTGAATTCGTATGTCTTGCGGAGCTTCGCCTGGTCACCCACCGGCACCCACACTCGCTCTCCCGCCTTGATGCCGAGGCGCGCCAGCTTCCATTGCATTCTTACATGGTCTGAGACCAGTTCTGATCGCAGAACCTCTTCAACCTCGTCAGGCCGGATCTCCACCAGTGCGTCCGATGGCTCACTGTGCGACAGCAGGGAGTCAACTTTCGGGGCCTTTTCGGAGACCAGCTCGCCCTTCTGCATTCGAACAAGCACGGAGTAGAGGTCATCGTACTTCGCGTAGAATCCTTCGAGTCTGTCGACAGCAACTGGTGTAAATCCTCTGAGTCGAAAGCCGGAGGCCCAACCGAAGAGATGACAAAGCTCACTGAACGGCAGGTCGAGTTGGCGTGGATTGGCAATGAAATAGATCAACTGCCAAGTGACGTCAGCCGCGCCGGTTATTGGCTTCCACAGTTCCCGAGACAAAACAGGACTGTCGATCTTTGCGGCAATCTTTCCAATGAGCTTGACCGAGTCACCCTCCACGATGAGAATGTCATCACCTGCCGACATTCGTTCAAAGTTGCCGCGATTCCTCGGCCCGGCTTCAGAACCCCAAATCGCGATTGGGTTGTCGCCAAAGACCGAAATGAGTCGTGCCCTCAGATCCTGCGAGATGAATTTCGAGAGTCGGAGGATGTCGACTTTGTTCTTGATCGTGTCCTGATAGTGGACCATCGCCGTAGCGTTTCCCGAAGGCATGTATAGGAGGAACACGTTGCGCATGCCTAGTCCTCCCGGTTCTTCTGCAGCAGGTTGTTGCTCTTCCTCTGTCACCAACATAGCGCCGCCGGCCTGCTGTCGCGGCTGGGGAATGCGCCCGGGTGCCCGGGCGCCCTCGCCGACCTCCTCGTTCGTTAGCTCTCAACCTCGCACCGATGCTGTAGCGCCCGGAACGCCTGGACATGGATCACTTTGTTGAGGTAAAGGTCGTAGTAATTGCTGTTGAGTCGGTGTTCGTCGAACGGCTCGCGAAGCACACGGTTGGAGAGCTTTGGGACTGCGCGACCGGCTTGTTTGTGCGATCATCCTAGCGGCTTGACTGGCTACCGAGATGAACCTGGCCAGCTACGTCCGGTGGGGTGTAAGATGCTGAGTCATTTTGTTTTACAACTTCCTCAACCCGGCGATACTGCCTTATGCCTGCGCTTCCCGATCACTTCCTCCACGCAAAACTCCTCGCAGGCCTTCCTGCTGGGACCACTGCCGAAACACCCGATCACCGAATCCATCCCCTCGAAGCAAATGTTCCAGGATTCGGCCCCTTACGGGCCTACCTTTGGACGATTACGGCGGACCACTCCGCGCCAGGGGCCCGGCCGCCCGGAGAACACAAGATCCAACTAATCCTCGACGATCAGCGAAGATCTACACGCGGTCGTTTAGACCGTGGCGGAGCCTATACTGTCCTGCTTGGCTTTTCCGCTGAGTTCGGCGTCTTCTGCGCCTGGCAGGCTGAGCTTTACTCGGAATTCGCCTACAGTCGCAATGTGCAGGTTCGGGAGGAGCGACTCAGTGAGGCAATGGGCTCCGGCTGGGCGGTTGCATCGCCGCGACAGATGCAGTCGGGGGAAGAGGAGGTCAGGGTCGCCTTCAGCGCAGGCAATTTGTCACAGTTCCTTCGCCTCGCGCATGAAGCGGATTCAAGAGGTCTCCAGGGTACTTGGCGAGAGGCGTTCTTCCTTGCCAACACGCCAAACCACGCTGCCGAGGACTTGCCCGCGACGGATGATGAGGTTCCTATCTACGTCGCCAACGAACGACGGCGTCTGGCTTATACTCGGTTGTCCCGTGATGAACGATTTGCCCCGATTATCAAGCAGCAATTTGACAACTGCTGCGCTTTGTGCTCCATTCAGCTCGGTATCGTCGAGGCGGTTCACATTATTCCTGCGAATGAGGATGATGGGAAGGACGAGATTTGGAATGGCCTCGCGATGTGCCCAAATCACCATCGCCTGTTTGACGCAAATCTCCTAATGATCGCAGCCGACTTGGTAGTGCAGCTCGATCACGCAGGCATCGTCTTTCTTCAAGAAGACGGCCGTGGCGGGGGCGTCGAAGTCCTGACCGATCACGAAGGCCGAGTGATTCGCGCACCGGCCTTTTGGGCCTCCGATCCCGCACTCAGAGACCGCATGTCGCGTGCGCTACACCAAAGGTTTCGCAGCGTCAGAGCGGCATAGCAAGATTTGAGTCAGCTTCTAGCCTCCCCCAATAAGAAGGCGAGCCTGTTGGCCGCAACCGCTCAAGCGGCTATGTCAGTGCCGCGGTATTACGATGCTTCGTATTCGAGAAAGGTCCTTATATTCATACTACCATCTCCTACACTTCACTCGGTTTTGCCAATGGCTGAGAAGAAAGAGCGCAAGCCAAGACGATTGAAGGGTGGAATGTTTCCCGACCTGCCGCAGCTAAACTTCCAAACCAAGCACGGGGCTGCGTACCTAGCCGATAGCTTGGATGTTTTGTCCAAGATGCCAGAGAGCAGTGTAGATCTCATAGTCACAAGCCCCCCGTTCGGCTTGGTGCGAAAGAAAGACTATGGTAACCAGGACGCTCACAGGTATGTCGAGTGGTTTAGGCCTTTCGGCGGCGCGTTCTCGAGAGTGCTTAAGCAAAGTGGCAGTCTCGTTATCGATATCGGCGGAGCGTGGAAGCCAGGTCAACCGACCCGCAGTCTCTATCACTTCCAGTTGCTCTTAATGCTTTGTGAGGAGTTTGGCTTCCACCTAGCGCAAGAATTGTACTGGTGGAACCCTTCAAAGCTTCCCACCCCAGCGGAGTGGGTGACGGTTCGTCGCATTCGGGTAAAGGACGCGGTCAACTCCATATACTGGTTGTCAAAGACTCCATGGCCGAAGGCTAGCAATAGACGAGTTTTGCAGCCGTACAGTGAGAGCATGTTGCATTTGCTTCAGAATGGATATCGCGCGAAGAAACGACCATCCGGACACGACATTTCGACCAAGTTCGCGATCGACAACGGCGCCTCCATTCCACCAAACCTGTTGAGCCTCGCCAACACTGAGAGCAACAGCGCTTACCAGCGGTACTGCATTGAACACGGGTATGTAGTTCACCCAGCGAGATTCCCAAGCGCGTTACCCGAATACTTTATCCGGATGCTAACGGACCAGGAGGATGTCGTTGTGGATCCATTTGCTGGAAGCTGTGTCACCGGAGAAGTGTGCGAGAGATTAAAGCGACAATGGATCTGTGTCGAACTCGAAGAGGCCTACCTCTTAGGAGCACGGGGGCGATTCGCGCCTCCGTCGCAGTATTCGCTCCTTGATGTCTCTGTTCGAGGGACGAAGAGTATAACCAAGGAATACTACCGGGCAGCTCGCCCTGATTTACTTTGGAATGGTATTCCAACAGATCGTCTGCCCCTGGATGGGGGGCGAAGCCGGGTGACGAAGGCGACGTTACCCAAGCCAGCGGACGTCGTCAAAGGGCGGGCTACTTCCAAGAAAAAATAGAATCAGCAGAGACCTTTCGCACCATCTCCTGCGCTTGACTTAGGAGGATGCGGCCTAGTGCGGCATCTTCTTTTTTAAGATCTGAAAACTCCTTGCGGCCAAGGAGAAATATGGTAAGCGACGAGTTATGCATTACCTGTTGAGCGTACTTGCGTGCCTCAGTCGTAAAGTCATTGTTGGCGAGGAACAAGATGTGGGTTGCCCTAGTTATGGGCGTGAGCCCAACTTCTTTGGCGATATCCTCTAAGTCAGCCCGTTGGCTTCCTGGGGTGTTCTTACATTGAATCTGCCAGCGAGTAGGTAAAGCGCCAAAAACACCGGCGAGTACTGCGTCGACCTCTCCATAGCCCGTGTCCGCCGCTCGATTGTTCCACGCCACAAAGCGAAGTCCGATTAGTCTCATGACACGAATCGCGAGAGCCTCTAGTGCCCGACCTTTGACTGTATTCTCGCGTGAATCAAGCTCGCGATAGATGTCTGCTGGGCGTTTAGTGTAATAGCCACTTATGACCGCGTCCAAGTCCTTCGCGGTCCGTGTTACGAAGATTGAGAGAACTTCGCGATCAAAGTCCTCTGTTGTCCACAGAATTGAAGATTTGCCGCTCTTAGTGCCTCTTGCTTCGAAATCAATGATTCCGGAGGCCTTGAGAGGTAGCAGAACGTCGTTCGGTAGGGAACCGCGATCGAAGCTGATAGAAGGATTCCTAACCGCGGCTAAGTCTCGAATTGAGCTGGCGAGGTAAGTTTTCTGTGGTGCTGCTGCGCATAGAGCCTCAACAAAGGCGAGCTGGTGCGGCGCGAGACCGCTCAAGATGGCGATGCTTTCATCCTTAAGGCCGAGCAACCGCTCTCTGGCACCTGGCGCGATCCTCCAGCAATCTGTGCCCTTCCCGGACAAGAAAACCCCACCAACCTCAAGCCACATCCGGAGTGAGTTGATTGCTGTATTGTGCTCAGCGACGGGGAAACCCTGCTCGGTGAGATACCGCGCTAGGGTATCACCAGTGACCTTACGATTGTCGCTGTGCATCTGTTCGATACCCTCAAGGACGCGCAGCCCGCCGCACTCGAGGAGGATGTGCCTAGCGAAGGCATGAAATAGTGGTGGCCCGGAGAGCTTGGCGAGTCGATGCGCGAGGGGAGTTGCGCGGTAGTCGACATCCAGCAGCCCGTACTGTACGGCCGCTTCAACCGGAAGGCTCCGTGTCCGGTGTGTTAGCGATCCTTTCTTGACCCTTTTGCGAACTCTGGGGCCCCACACAGATCTCTCAATTGCTGCCTTGTCGCCACTTTCGCGAATTAGGGCCTGCACAAAGTTTTCAAGGTCAACCAGGTCGGGTGTGAATTGCGTGCCGACGGGGATCGCAGTGCGCGATATCCTGCGAGAGGTCATTGCCGGTGCTCCAGGTGTCTGGCGTTCATACTCCCCGTTCGCCTTGGTAAGCATTCCCACATTCAACCGAAGGGAACTGAAGTAATTCCCGACAAAGAACCTACATCCTCAGGTGCCGAGCCGCCTGAAATGGCCCAATGCAGGCGTCGAAAACCTCAGGCGACCCACAACGGTTGGGGCCGGGAAGATGTTGCGCACATCCTCCACTGATCTTGGTTACATAAGATTAGAGCCGCCCACAGCGGGCGGACGCTCACTGCCGCCAAAGCGCGGCCAAAGACCTCGGCTCCTGGAACATTGCCAACCTCGGCGCGCAGATCCGGCGGGAATGCGACCTGTCGCTGCTGGCCGAGGTCCTGAGCTGGTTCGACGTCGTGGCGGTGCAGGAGGAACTGGGCCTGGCCCGATCCGCTCCTCCGTCACCTCGAGCGCCGCTACCGGCGTCGGCTTACGGATCTCAGGCTCCGGGACCTGCCGGAGGCGCCGCAGTTCATCCTCTGCGCCACCGACCTGACCTTCGGCGTTAAATGGGAATTCACCAAGACGGGCGCCGGCAGCTACCGGGCCGGCTACCTCGATGCCGCCGCGGAATGGCCGCTTGCCCGTGCGGTGGCGGCGTCGGCCTGCTTCCCGCCGCTGTTCGGTCCGATGACTATCGCGGCCACGCGGCGACGGGTCCAGCTCTCGGACGGCGGGGTGTACGACAATATGGGGCTCGAGCCGGTCTGGAAGGACTGGACCCACGTGCTCATCTCAGACTGTGGCGCCCCCTTCGAGTTCCGGACCGACTCCTCGCCGCTCCGGCGCCTGCTGCGCTACACTGCCGTCATCACCAGTCAGACCCGGGCGCTCCGGCTCCGGTCTTTCTTCAGTGACACCAATGAGCGCCGTCACCGCGGCGCATACTGGTCGCTGGGGAGCGGGGTCAGGCCGTCGGTTGCGGCGGCCGGGGAGCCTGGGTTTGCTGGATACTCACAGGCGCTGACTGATGATGTGCTGGAAAGGATCCGGACCGATATTGACGCCTTCAGCGATGCGGAGATGAACGTCCTGGAGAACCACGGTTACTGGTCGGCCGAATGCTCGATACGAAAGCACGATCGGGATCTGATTCCGGTGGGAGTCCCTGTAGCCGTTTTCCCTTATCCGGAATGGATCAACGAATCCAAGATCCGTCGGGACCTGCGCGACAGCCACAAGCGACTCTCGCTCCGTCGGCTCTTCATGTTTAGAGAATCACCATAACGTGGGGTCGCTGATCAATCACGACCACCGAGATATGTGGCAATTGCGTTGCAAAGCAGCAGTGCTTTCCTGCCGCGACACACGACTCACATTGTGAGCAGGCGCTTGGAGATACAAGCATGTCGCTGATGCCAGGCTTAGTTTGCCGAGATCCCCCATTCGCATTTCTCTCTTCAGTTACTCTTGAATTATGGGCGTTCCGAGAACGCATCCACCAACTGGGCCGCGAACATGGCAGGCATGTATGGGTTGACGAGATATGCCACCCGAAGCCCTTCATCAAAGGGGATGGACTCGTCGTGGCTGACGAACTCATTAGACGCATTCGGGAATCGCAGCTCTACATCTGTGTACTCGGTCCACAGCGCCATGGAAGTGCGATCCCGATTTTTGGTATTAATACTTCCGTATCGTTCTTCGAGGTTGAGCTCTTTGAAGCTGCCCTAGGCGGCATTCCGATGCATGTGATAGTACTCGATGGATTCACTCCCGATCCACAGCTCAAATTGCTTCTCGACATCCTCTCATTCGCGCTCCCCAGTGACAGCCTTACCAACACAGTAAGCGAGGGAGCAGCCATCGAAAAGATCAAGCGATTGTTAGAGGCACCTGTAAGAAGACAAGGTCCGCGACTATTCCGTGTTCCCGTGGTGCGCTACTTGGCCCAGGCCTTTTACGGCTCTCGCGGAGGAATGAGTTCTACCTACTCAGGTAAGCGACCCCTCCTGTTTCTCGACTCGCACTTCCTGCGTCCTGAGACTCCCCGGCTGAATCTAATTACTGAGGCGCTTCGCCTTCACGATCTTGAGCGCGACGAGCAAAATCGCCTGACTCGCCTTTGGATCGCGCTTCGGGAGCTCATCGGCACACAGCCTCCTACTGACCCCCATGATCCGCTCTTTGCTTGTTGGAACGATGCACTCTCGGCCTGGGCAGACAGCGCATCATGGTACGGACTTCACGCTCACCTAGCCTTGAGTCCGCTGGCAGCCATTAACAGCCTCGCTACAATACGCGGCAATGCTCGAAGGGCCAGCCTTTCTGACGCGCCGGAGCTTCAACACCCGGGTGGGAGGCTGGCCAGTGCGTGGTACTCGATCGGGCGAAAGTTGGTTGAGCGCAGGTCTCGGCGAACTGCGTTCGAGGAAGCCGAGAGAGAGATTAACCAAGCTCTCGCTGCCCAGCACTCTAATCGATCAAATCTTCTGGCCATCCGAGGAAGTGTGTATCGTCAGAGATGGCAACTCTCGCAGGCGGTTGCGGATTACGAGGAGGTGGTGAGGCTTCGTCAGGGTAGTAATTTTGACGACGGCGCGCTTGGAGAAGGGCTCTCAGAGTTAGGGTTTGGCTACCTCTGTCAAGGACGTTTTTCTAAGGGTGTTCAGTATATGGAGAAGGGAACGGCTCTGCTCTTGAGAGGCGGTCAACGAGAGGGTTTCACAGCACGTGCTCTGCGGAAGCTTGCCCTGGGGTATCTCATAACGGGACGCCTTGCACAAGCGCGGGATACTCGGAGTCGCGCTCGCGAGGTTGCCCTCAGCGTTCACGCGAATGATCAGATTAGGTAGTATTGGCACGCTCAGGCGACCAGCTGGACTAACCTTCCTTGATGCGCTCAGCGAGACGCGGGTGAGCGTTGGAGAAACAACGTGAGGTCAGCAGGTGGTTTCATGCAGAAGGTTCAATCTGTGGAATCTGGGACATCTGTGGGCCACATGGCCGAGCGCTCGGATTCATACCCTCCCACCGCCCCGGGTGTTGGCAATCGTAGTGCAGTGGGGTGGTCTCCATCATATGCGCTCCTTCCTCATCCACTGGCTGGTTACCGCCGTCGCGCTTGCCGTAACCGCGCGCATTGTTCCCGGCATTGGCTTCAGCTCGACGGAGATACTGCTGATCTCCGCGCTGGTGCTCGGGCTGGTCAACGCAATCGTTCGGCCGGTCATGGTCGTCCTGACGCTTCCGATCACGGTGCTCACCCTGGGCCTCTTCCTGCTGATCGTCAACGGCATCTCATTGGCAATCGCCGCCTGGCTGGTGCCGGGCTTCGGCGTGGCGTCCCTCGGATCCGCTGTCCTGGGCGCGCTGATCATAAGTCTGGTTTCCTTCCTGCTCGGCCGACTGCTGGAGCCGCGCCGGTAAGAACAGCCCCGCCCATAGGAGTCTGACCGGTGCCCCAGATACGGATGAAAGCCGTCATCCTGTCGTTGCTGATGGGAGCTACACCGACTGTCACCCGCGCCCAGCAGCCCTCGCCTCCCGCACGCCCCTACCCGGTCGGCAATCCGCTGGGGCTTCCCGTCATCCCGGCCGCCGATGGACGCTTCAGCCCGATTTCGCCCAACGTAAAGGTCTATGGCTCGGTCTACTCGGCGGAGAGTTGCTCCTACGATCGCGATCGGGGCCTCATCGTCGTGCCGAATCGCGGCGTGCCCCAGACCGTGCGCGCGAACGACGCATGGATCACCTTCCTGAATCACGACGGATCGGTCCACACCGCCCGCTGGATCGGAGTGCAAAACGCGGGAGCCCAGCGGGACACGCTCAGTCCGCCGCTCGTGCTGAACGAACCGTTCGGCAGCGACATCGTCAACGGGGTCCTGTATCTCGCCGACCGCGACGGCGATACCGGACCGTCCGACCCACTCGTGTCGGTGATCCGGCGGTTCGACCTGAAGACGGGAGTCCCGCTGGGCGGCATCCGCGTGCCGGAAGCCTCCTGGTTCAACGACATCGCGGTGACCCCGGACGGGACGGTGTACGGATCGGTCACGGGCACCGGACAGGTATGGCGCGTGCCGCCGACCGGCCAGGCCTCCATCTTCGTGCAGGGCGCGGCCCTCAACCGGCCCAACGGTGTCGCCCTGGACCGGGAGGGCAACATCGTGGTGGTCAACATCGGCAACGATGCCGTGCTGACGTTCTCGCGCGAGGGAACCCTGGTCCGCACCGAGCACGCGGCACAGTCCGGCAGCGACGGCATCGTCATCATGGACGACGGCACCAAGTACGTCAGCAGCGTCGTGCTCGGCGGCGTCTCCCGCATTCGGCCGGGACAGGCCGCGGAGCTCATCGCCGAGAACATCCCGAGCGCGGCGTCGATGTGCTACGATGCGGGGGCAGGACAGCTGGTCATTCCGATGAACGCCAACAACGCGATCGCGCTGATCAAGATTCAATGAAGGTCATCGGCGCAACTTTCTCCCGACGCGGTTCGTCGGGTCTCCTATGCGCCGACACATGTGGCTCCAACTCCTCGCGGTCTGGGCTGCCTCCGCCGGTTCCGCCCAGTCCATGTTTCGCGGTGGCCCCGAACACCTCGGTACCTACACCGGTCCGGTGCCCACCCTGGATTCGGTGGCCTGGAAGTTCCTGACCAAAGGGCGGGTGATCTCCTCGCCGGCGGTGGCCGGCGGCCTGGTCGTGGTGGGTTCCACCGACGGATCGCTCTACGGGCTCAACCGCGCCGACGGCACCCAGCAGTGGAAGTTCGACACCAAGGGGCCGGTGATGTCATCGCCCGCGATCGCCAACGGGTTGGTGTACGTCGCCAGCGTCGACGGGAACATCTACGCGGTAGACTCGGCCACCGGCGCCCAGCGCTGGGTCTTTGCCACCAGGGGCGAGCGCCGCTTCACGGCGCCGGGAATTCACGGCGCCATCCCGCGCACCGAACGGATGCCGGATCCATTCGACGTCTTCCTCTCCTCGCCGACAGTGGCCAACGGGACGGTCTACATCGGCAGCGGCGACCAGCACGTGTACGCCCTCGACGCCGCCACCGGGACGCTCAAGTGGTCGTTCGCCACCGGGGACGTGGTGCATGCGGCGCCGGCGCTGGCCAACAACACCGTCTATATCGGGAGCTGGGATCGCAATCTCTACGCGATCGACGCCGCGACCGGCAAAAAGAAGTGGCGCTACACCACCGGGAACGACACCACCATCTACAACCAGATCGGCCTCGCCAGCTCGCCAGCGGTGGTGAGCGGGATGGTCTTCGTCGGAGGCCGGGACGGGAAGTTCCATGCGGTGAGCGCCGAGACCGGCAAACTGGTCTGGACCCACGACAACCGGGGCGGCTGGACCATCGCTTCACCCGCGGTGCGCGATGGCGTGGTCTATTTCCCCACCTCCGATGGCACCCGCTTCAAGGCGCTCGATGCAAAGACCGGCGCGGTGAAGTTCGATCTACAGAACAAGGCGGTGTCGTTCTCCTCGCCGGCGCTGGTGGGCGACGTGGCCTTCTACGGCACTTCGGACGGTTACCTCCAGGCGGTGAACCTCACGACCGGCACCATCCGCAACACATTCCGTACCGAAGGCAGCAAGGCCAACGGCGACCGCTACACCGACGAGAACGGCCGGCTCAAGACCGGCCTCATGTATCCGGACCGCACCCTCGATGGCATGATGATCGGGATGCGGACGATGCAGACGCTCGGCTCGATTCTCTCCTCGCCGACCGTGGTGGACGGGGTGCTCTACGTCGGCAGCACCGACGGGTACCTGTACGCCATCCGGTAGGCGGCGCTCTATCCTGTTTGAATCGAGGTCCCGATCAGGTGCGCCGAAACCCGCACCGAGCTGGTGAAACCGAAGAAGGCTCCAAAGTCCTGTACGGCGCACATGCTGGTGAAATAGAGTCCCGGCACGCTGCTCTCGAAGTGCTCGGAGAGGACCGGGAACCCGTTGCTGATTTCCAGGTCGCGGAGAACGTTGCCGGCTGCCAGAAAGGGAATCCGGCCGACGTCCACCTTGTAACCGGTCGCCAGGATGACGTGATCGACGGACAACACTTCGCCCGAGCTGAGCCCGATCCTCAACTCGTTTCCGCCCTGCCGCTCGCAGCTCGTCACCGTGGTTTCCGGATGCAACCCGATGCGTTCATGGCTGATCCGCGACGCCAGCCAGGGCTCCAGCTTGAGCCGGCCCTCGGCCCATTGCCGTTGATTGAGCCGTTCTTTCTCCTCGGGCGTGAGCCGGCGGAACCAGCCCGGATCGCTGCTCATCCGTGCTACGGTCGGATTCACGAAAGACCAGTCGGAGAGCTCGAACGCCGGCGTGGGATGGCGGTAGCAGAGGTGCACCCTTTCGGCACCGGCCTCCCGGAGCAGCGCCGCCCACTCGAAGGCGCTCTGCCGTCCCCCGATGATCAGCACCCGCTTCCCGCGTAACGGCGCGAAGTCCACGCAGTCACCGGTGTGGGACCAGCGTCCTTCCGGAAACAGCGCCGGAAACGGCTCCGGCACGTGGTGGAAATAGCGGAAGCCGACCGCCAGCACCACGTTGTCCGCCGAGATCGTGGACCCGTCATCGAGGGTCGCCTCGAAGCGCGCCGAGCGGTCCAGGCGCCGGACCATTCGGGGCAGCGGCTCGATCTGTTTCCGGCGACGGAACCACTCGGCGTACTCGAGGTAGATATCGAGTGGCAGCGGATCGACCTCGGCCGGGGTCATGCCTCTCTTGCCGAGGTATCGCTCGATGGTGGCGTCGTCGAAGGGATCGTAGTGCCAGTCGGTGGCCGAGCGGAGACACATGCCGCGGGGCATGTGGCGCTTCCAGAAACCCATCGGCTCGCCCAGGATGACATGCTCCATGCCGCGGCCGCGAGCCCAGGCTGCCATTGCAAGACCGAATGGCCCCGCGCCGACGATGAGCAGGGGAGTGCTGGACACCATGATGAACCTTAGCCGCTGGATTCAGCCCGTGCCAATCCGGCCTTTGCAACTTTTTCCGTGATCCCCGCGTCAAACTCCTATCTCTCGGTTTCCGACAGGTAGGAGCGCCCGATGTCCATCGATACCGCCGTCATCCGAGGCACCCTCGATCTCCTGATCCTCCGGGTCCTCACCCTCGAGCCGATGCATGGCTGGGGGATCTCCGAGCGCATCCAATCCCTTTCCCGGGATGCGCTTAAGGCCCAGCAGGGCTCCCTCTACGCCTCGCTCCATCGGCTGACCCGCGAGGGCTGGATCCGCTCCTACTGGCAGGACACCGACTCCGGCCGCCGGGCCCGCTACTACGCCCTCACCAAGGCCGGTCAGAAACAGGCTTCCGTCGAAACCGACCAGTGGCTTCGCCTGTCCGCCGGCGTCGGCCGCCTCATCTCCGCCACCTCGTAGGAGCCTCCCATGCGCTTGCTCCGGAACCTGCTCTTCCGCCTCCGCGCCCTCGTCCGCCCCAGCACCATGGAGCGGGAGCTGCACGAGGAGTTCGCCTTCCACGTGGAGATGGAAGAAAAGAAGCTATTGGCTAATGGCTATCCACTATCGGAAGCCCAACGGCTGGCCCGGCTGCATTTTGGCGGCCAGGTGGCCGAGCGGGAGCGGGCCCGAGACTCATGGGGGATCACAATGGTACGCGACTTCCTGGCCGACCTCCGCCACGCCTTCCGCCAGTTCCGCCGGAAGCCGGCCTTCTCCGCCCTCGGCATCCTCACCCTCGCCCTCGGCCTTGGCGCCACCGTCGGGCTCTCCGGCGTGGTCCGCTCGGTCCTCCTCCGGCCGCTGCCTGTATCCGACGAAGCCTCGCTCCGCATCCTCTATTTCTCCGGGAGCTGGCGCGGCATCGAGTACGACTACCTGCGGGAGGGGCTCCGGGACTTCACCGGCCTCGCCGCCTACGTCCCCACCGGCACCGCCCTTCGCACCGACGCCCAGAGTACCGTCCTCCTCGGCGGCCTCACTTCGGCCAATCTCTTCGACGTCATCGGCGCCACCCCGATGATGGGCCGCGGCTTTGCCAAGGGCGAAGACCGACCCGGCGCCGAACCGGTGGTGATCCTGAGCTACGGCCTCTGGCAGCAGGAGCTGGGCGGGAATCGGGCAATCCTCAACCAGCGCATCGTCCTCGACGGCACCCCGCACACCGTGATCGGCGTCATGCCGCGCGGCTTCTTCTTCCCGAGCCCCGAGTACCGGCTCTGGCGTCCTCTGACTCTCGATCCCGCCACCGGTTCCTACCGCGGCCGGGGCTGGCTCACTCTCGTCGCACGCACCCGCCCCGGCCTCGACGACGCCGGGGTGCAGGCCGAGATGAACAGCATCGCCAGCGACCTCGGCGCGGAGTTCAGCTATCCCGCCGCCTGGGACAAGAGCAAGAACGCCTACGCCACCCCACTCCGAGACGAGCTGGTCGGCAATACCCGCTCGGCCCTGCTGCTGCTGCTGGGCGCGGGGATACTCCTGCTGCTCATGGCCTGCGCCAACGTGGCCGCCCTGGTCCTGGCCCGCACCACCGACCGCACCCACGAGATGTCGCTCCGCGCGGCACTCGGTGCCGGTCGGGGGCGCCTGGCCCGGCAGATCGTCACAGAGTCGCTGGCCTTTTCGCTCCTGGCTGGCGGGTTAGGGCTCGCCATCGCCACCCTGGGCTTCGGGGTGCTGGTCCGGAGCCTCCCACTCCAGAATGGCATTGGCGGCACGGTGGCCCTCGACTGGACCGCATTCGTCGCCGCGTTCCTGCTCTCGGTGCTGGTGGGCCTGGGCGTGGCCGTGGCCCCGGTGCGCGATCTCCTGCGGGGGCGCCTCCAGGGGCTCGGCAACGAGCGCGGGAGCCGCGGGTTAGGGCGCGCCACCGGCCGGGTCCACTCGGCCCTGGTGGGCGGCGAGGCGGCGGTGGCGGTGATCCTGGTCGTGGGCGCGATGCTGCTGATCCGCTCGGTGGGCCAGCTCCTTTCCATCGACCTCGGCCTCGATCCCAGGAACGTGGTGGCAATCGAGGTCACCGCGATCGGCAGCGACCTCTCCGGCGCCGACCGCTGGCGGATCTTCCGCGAGCTCGAGTCCCGAGCAGCGCAGCTGCGAGGGATCTCCTCGGTCGGGTTGATGAGCCGGTTTCCGCTCCGGGACCGGGGCAACCAGGGCACCATGAACATCCTGTCCGACCCCGGGCTCCAGGGAGCCAATGCGCCCAACGCCTATTACCGGCCGATCTCGCCCGGGACGCTCCGCACTCTGGGGCTCGAGATCGTGAAGGGGCGGGGGATCGAGCCGGCCGATCGTGCCGGCGCGATGGAGGTCGGGCTGGTGAGCGAGTCGTTTGCGGCCAGGGCGTGGCCGGGGCAGGATCCCATCGGCCAGCAGATTCGCACCGGGCAGGCCGGCGACACCACCGCGATCAACGTGGTGGGGGTGGTGGAGGAGGCCAAGCTGGCGAGCGTGGCGGGAGAAAATCCCTTCGTGCTCTACACCCCGCTGGAACAGGAATTTGGACCCGGGAACGGCCAGGTGCTCATGCTCAAGACCGCGCGGCCGCTGGAGCAGATAGTCACCGAGGTGCGGGGGATGCTCCGGGAGATCGATCCCCGCGCCGCCGTGGCGCGGGTTATGACGCTGCAGGACGCGGTGGACGGGGCCATGGCCGAGCCGCTCCGGCTGCGCTTTTTCCTGTCGCTGTTCGGCGGGCTGGCGCTGTTGCTCGGCGTGGTGGGGGTGTACTCGGTGGTGAGCTACTCAGTGGCTAGGCGACAGACCGAGTTCGGGGTGCGCATGGCCCTGGGTGCCACCTCGAGCCAGGTACTCACCCAGGTGGTGGGGAAGGGGCTGCTCCCGGTGGCGGTCGGCACGGTGATCGGAGTCGGCGCGGCGGTACTGCTGGCTAAAGTGGCGGCGCGGTTCCTCTATGGTGTCACCGCCACCGATCCCTTGAGTATCGCGCTGGCGGCGACGGCGCTGCTGCTCTCGGGAACCTTGGCGGCAATGGTGCCGGCGTGGCGCGCGGCGCGGGTGAGTCCGGTGGAGTCGCTGCGCTCGGATTGATCCGGGATTCTCCGATGTTCGCGCAGGCCGCGGTGTGGTAGACGAACCCTCTGCGCGGTCGTATGCTTGCTTCTTCCCACCTCCCGTGCGCGCCGTTGCTCGAGCCTCCAAGGAGCAGCCATGCCCTCCGTCGACGGGTCCAAGAACATTCTGACGTCCGCGGCCGGTTACCAGGCGGGCGACTGGGCCTCTGTCGGCGCCCAGGGCAGTCTCGACTTCCAGGCAACGGCGGACTTCTCGCGCGGTTTCGATGTGCAGCTCGGTGCGGAAGCCATAGTGCGACTGGACGGCGCTATTCGCGAATACCTTGCCGCCGATGTGACGGGGCAGGCACACGCGGCGGCGCGGGTTCGCGCCCAGGTCCAGGTGCCGCTCGACCTGTTCAACGAGGCCGGGCTGGCGGTGCGTCTGCAAGCCGTAGCGGAGGCGAGCGCCGGAGTGACGCTCGCAATCGGCCTTCAGGTTGGCGACTTCCTGCGCCTGGCCGGAGCCGACGACAGGATGCGCGGCGTCCCTCTCGAGCTCCTCAAAGCATTCCTCGCCGAGTTCACGATCCAGGGCGGGGTGATGGCAAAAGTGTCCGCCGCCGCAATGGCCTACGCCAATCTGTCCCTGACCGGCCGTCTGATTCCCCAGGGAACCCAGAAGCCGGGGTTCACGATTGCGGCGGAAGCGGGCGCGGGACTCAAGGCGGGCGCCGGCTTCCGCGTGTTGGCTGCCTTCGGCGTCGATGACCCCCGACGGTGGATCCGCCGGACCATCGACGTGGCAGTGGACGAATCGGTGAAGACGCTGCGCCCCGTCTTGCCGAACCACGCCAGTCCGGTCCTCGATCAGCTCGTGGTGCCCGCCAAGATCGCGATGCGCACCGCGTTCGAGATCGGTTCCGCGCTGACCGAGAACGGCGGCGCCTTCGCTCCTGGCGACGGGCCCAAGCTCGCCTTGAGGTGCGTGCAGGTAGCCCTCGAAGAGGTGCAGCGACACCTCCTGGAGCAGGCTGTCGCGCTCGCCCTCGACGCGATCGAGCGGGAGCTCCGCGGGCTCGGCAACGTGGATCTTCAACGGTGGCAAGCAGCCCAACCCCAGCGCCGGGCGCTCGCCAACGCGCTTCTGGCAATGCCCGAGTACCGGCTCGAAGCCACGCCGGAGAACCTGACCTACTGGATCGGCATCGTCGAGAAGGTGTCCCAGGTCGCTCTGGCGATGGCCCCCACGAATGCCGTGCCACAGGAGGTGGTGCGTCCTCTCGCGATTCTGTGGTGCGCGGTGCAGCTCGGGTCGATTGCGCTCAAGCGAATCACCGATGGGCAGGCGCGGGTGGCGATGTTGGGACATCCTGTTGCGCAGGCGGTGACCCCCTTCCAGGGCAACCTGGCCCCTCCCCCGGCGTTCATCGGCGCACACCTCAATGCCGTCCTCGGCCGTCCGGCCAACAGTGCCGTTGCCCAGACGCAGGCGGTGGATTTCCTGGTGCGATCGCTGGTCGCCGAGCTGGACAGGCTGGGGCCCGGCCTGACCGACGCTGTACGCCTGGTGATAGGGTCCCGTACCGGCAGCCTCTCTGAAGCACTGTCGCTGGTGCTCACGAACCTCGGTGCCTTTGTCCCGGACGCGAGCGGCACCGTCAACGCCACCACGACTCTCGTCGTGATCCGGGATGCGTTGCGGACGTTCTTCGACGGCCGAGTGGAGGCCGACCTCAGGCCGGCCTTGCTCGAGGTGGCAAGCGACTCGCGCGTTACCGCACTATTCGCCGACGAGGTCCTGCTCGGCGCCTTCCGGACCACGGTCCATGTGCTCTTCGACCGAGTCCTCTCCTGGGATTCGGGAACTGCCATAACCCAGAAGACGGTCCGCGAGCTGTGCTCGGCACTCATACTGAGTCTGGCAGGACGGAGCCTGGTCGTCTGCGGCGATGTGCTCCTGGTGAAAGCGCTCGAGTCGGTTCAGGGCGAGTTCCGACAGGTCGCGAGCCGCATCGACGATCCGGCGGGCGTCGCCGAGAAGCTCGCGGGCCTCACGGGACTCGATCGCGGGTTCGTCGCGGAGGTGGTGGAGGAAGCCCTGCTGGTGTGTGCGGACGCGTTCGAGCCGATGCCCGAGGAGCGGCGCGCCCGGTTGCGCAACCTCCTGTACGAGACAATCGAGGCCGGCGCGGGACTCTCCCTTGCCGAGCTCGAGCGGAAAGATTTCGTTCCCAACCAATCTTCGGCCCAGGAGCTGGCGCTTCTGCTGGGCGAGGAAATCGCCGGCAATATCGCGCGTTTTATCCAGGCATTCCTCACTCGCGTGGGCGGCCTCATCCTGGAAGCGTTGCGCGACCTGATCGAGGATCTGCAGCAAGCGGTCGGCGAATGGGTGGCATCGCTGGTCGGCCTGGTCCAGGAGCTCGGACAGCGCATTGCCGAGCTCGTCGCGGAGATCGAGCGCTTCGGCCAGGAAGTCGACGTCGCCGCGGATGCGCTGCTGGGCAGCCTGTCGTCGCTCCTCAATCGCCTCGGCAATCACCAGGGCAGCCGGTCCTCCCTGCGCACCGTCGTGCGGGACCTGGTCGTCGACGAGGCTCTGGCCGTGCTGCGTTCGCTCGGCGTCTACCAGAATCTTCCCAGGGGCCTCAAGACCCTGGCGCGCAGCGAGCTCCGTTCGGCGGCAGGGGCCGTCCTCGATACGGGAGTCTTCGATTTCGTCCTGGAGGCGTTCGCATCGATCGGCCACGAAGCCGCCGATTTCCTGGAGGACATCCGCGCCATCGAGCCCGGTGATGACATCGAGCAGGCGGTCCTCGAGCTGTTCCTCGACCGGCTCGAGGATGCGACGGACGACGCATTCGGTGGCCAGGATCCGGGGGTCAACATCGGATTTGATGTCGGGAGCATTCACATCTCGATCGGCCGGGTTTCCATCCCGCTTTCCGGCATCATCACCGGTATCCGGCAGAAGGCGAGGACCTTCCAGGGTATCAAGAACCGGGTCCGGGATGTTGCGGAACAGCTCCTGGTGCTCTTTCAGCACGAGGCCAACCTGGCGGCGGCCGAGGCCGAAGACATTATCGTCCGCGGCGAGGAAGCGCGCGGGCAGGCACAGGTCGCGGAGTCCCGCCGCGGGCCGCCGATCGTGGAAGTCGTGCGTCCCGCCGCCGGCGCGGCGATGCACGGAGAAGTCGAGTTGGAGATCGTGATCCGGAACGTGACGCAGGCGATCCTCGATGTGGCACCGCCCGGTCAGCCACGCGTCTTCTTATGGCTCAATCAGCGCCTGCTCGCGCTGGACGGCGCCGGGGTGCAAGAGTTCGGCCAGCGCCCCGCGCGGATGGTGGATCTGACCAACGCGGAGCCGATCATCGGCACTGCCACGGCTCGGATTGCGACCCAGGCAATTGGTCGTGATGTCCGGGGCGGAGCACTGATACGCGATGGACGCGACCGTGAGCGCCGAGGCGGCGGGAAGGAGGTTCCGACGCCGATGCTCACCCGCAAGCGCGGCGCACCACGCGGGCAGTCGACCAGGCTCGGAGGACGCGGCGTGCCCCCGCCTCCCTTCGCGGGCTCTCCGCTCGGCCTCGGCCGAAACGTCCGACCGACTGACATCCGCGGCGGTGCCGATGCGGGCGTGCCCGGGATTCGTATCTCGCTCCGTATCCCCCTCGACCTGCTTGCAGAAGGCATCAACACGGTGACGGTCGTCGTGATGCCGGGGTCGGCCGAGCAGCGCGTCGAGCAGACGGTGAGCTTCCTCTGGCGGCCCATCAGCCGGTTCGACGGTCCGCTTGCCGCGCCGGGCCGCCTGATCCTCGATGGCGATAAGCTGCCGAACTTCACCCGCGATGCCGTAAGCAGGCGACTCGGCAAAGCGGGGAAGGCGGGGGGTGTGACACCCGAGTTCGCCGCCCCGCATTCGGAGGCCGCCTTCCGGTCGTGGGGGCGTGCCGCGGACCGAGATGGACGCGAGCATGAGGCCTGGTTTCCAACCCGCGCCGTCCGCGCCGAGGCGACCCGCGCGACGCGGGCGGAGTTGATGGAACGAATGGGCGTTTCCGTTCGGGAAATCAGCAAGCTGCGCGAGGCGGTTCGTTCGAAAGCGCTGAGGGCGCGGGAGACGCCGCTCCGCACGGGGCGGGAGACCGGGACTCGCAAGGGAGAAGGCCATGGGCACGCTTCCTGAGCCGAACAAGGACCCCCTGGGCGCCGCCATCGAAAAGCTGATCTCGCTTCTGGGTCAGGATGGCGGCTTCCTGCTTCACTGGAAGGATGGCCCGTACGTCCCGTTCCGAAAGGCCAATGTTTCTCACGACTTGTATCTCGATGCCATTCGTGCCCTCGAGGCTGGCCCGGTGGGCCTCGAGGGACTGCCCGTTCTGGTGCAGCGGATGCGGCGAATGGCATTCAGCATCTTCACGTACGAGCACAAGGGGGTGGGCGCGCTGCTGTTTGATCTCATGCTGAATCCGCGAACCAACTACGCGGAGCCGCCGCTGACCGTGGACCATGTCGGTGTGGACGAGCTCAACCGGCTCTACGGTACCGGCAACATCCTCACCGTGGCGCAGTCCAAAGTGGGGATCAGTCACGCCTGGGGTGGTATCGATGTGGCAATAAACGGCGTCAACATCGCCGCCCTTGCGGCGCAAACCGCCTTCACCTTCAGCACGCCGACATCGGCCCTGGCCACTTGGCTCGGCGATCTGGGGAATTCCGTTCGAGTGTACGAGGCGCGCCTGGCGAAGCTCAACGCCGCCGGCGCGGTCACGGCGCTCCAACGGCGTGTGCTGATGGTCGAGGTGCTGAATGAGAATTGCCCGAAGGCCGATCTGCTCGGTGACTTCGATGGTATCGCGATCGGCCCTCATTGGGCCAGGAGCCCCCATGCGTTCACGGCCTCTGCATTCCTCCAGGAGTACTACGACAACGAAAGCCTGACGCCCGGTGTCGCTTCGCAGCTTGGCCGACCCAGCGCGTGGTACCGGTTTCATTACTTCCTGAAGTACGTCGAACCGCGCCTGCCCTCCGGGGGGCTGGATTCGTCGCCGTTCGTGGCGACGTTCGACAAGGTGGCCGCCAAGCAGATGATGCGAGGAGTCGTCGCCAGCGCCGTCGACGACATGCTGAAGGTTGCCCGGCTCAAGGCCACGATGGGAAGCGGGGGGCCGGATTTCTATTTTACCGACGAGCTGAATCGGACTCCGACCGAAGCTCGGCTGGCCGCGCTCGGCGGCCTTGACGCATTCCACTGGCTGTGCGACGAGTTCTGCACATTCATCGATGACGGCGTCCGTACCGGGGACGGCGTCTGGCCGCCGGTACCGGGACCGTAACGGGGCCGCTCGGAAAGTGACCCCCTGCACCAGCAGCCGAGGCTTGCCCCAGGCCGCCGCGCTGAATGCCATTTCGAGCCAGGTGCGGCCCGAGGTGGTAGGGAAGGGAAGGTCGCGGGTGATTTCTCTATGGCGTGAGCGCCACCGATCCGCTCAGCGTCGCGCTGGCCGCGGTGGCGCTCCTCATCTCAGGACCTCTTGCCGCGATGGTGCCGGCCTGGCGCGCGGCGCGAGTCAGTCCGGTGGAATCGTGGTGCTCGGATAAGTGCCGGCCTCCCTACTACAAGAACTTGCAGGGGTCTACCTGCGAGTATTCATAAGGTTTTTCCCACCGCCCTTGCCGAACCTCCATACGGACGGGATATTCGTGGCTCCGAGGTACCTCCATGCCGGATCCACCGTATTATTACTTCCTAAGCTACGCCCGCGACGACGGGGACGAGTGGCTCTCGCGGTTCGAAAAGGATCTCGAGAAGGCCGTTCGCGACAACACGCAGCACCCCGCGCACGTCATCGGCTTCCGGGACCGAACCGACATCCAAGCCGGCGAACTCTGGCTTTCCAGGACGAGCGGTGCGATTCGAAGCTGCTTCGTGTTCGTGCCCCTCCTCACCCAGCGCTTCTTCACCAGGGATTTCTGCGGCCGGGAATGGGCCGCGTTCCAGCGGCGGGTGGGAGCGAACATGAGCCGTACTGTTCCTGTCCTGTGGAGCGCAAAAGACCGAGTCCTCTCCAGCGTCCCGCCACCGGTTGCGGGATTTCAGGTTGATGATGGAGGCTATCCAGACCTCTACGCTGCAGAGGGGCTCAAGTATTTGTACAAGATCAGCTCGCTCGAACCCATCAAGCAGACGGTGGTCGAGCGACTCGCCCGACGAATCATCGAACTCGCGGAAGAACGTCCTCTCGCGCAGGCCCTTCCCGACCACCTCGATCTGGATCAGATCAGCAGCGCGTGGAAGCCTGTAGCCGGGGAGCCACCCCCGCCTCCGGGAACGCCGCCCCCCGAAGGACCTCGCTACGTGCAGTTCATCTTTGCCGCTGCGCCACAACAGGACATGCGTCCGCTCCGCACCACGACGGACTCCTATGGTTCGCTCCCTCTCGATTGGAAGCCCTTTCTCCCGGATATGGCGGATGAGATTGCGCTCGTCGCCCAGGAGGTCGCGGCGGATCACAAGTACATCTCCACCCTCGAGCCGCTGGGGCTAGATCTGGTCGAGCGGGTGATTCAGGCACAGCGCGCCGGCAACCTGGTTGCGATCATCCTCGACACCTGGACGCTCAAACTCGGCGGCATCTACGAACAGGCCTTGAGCGCGTACGACGGCCGCCGATTCGCCCATTCTGCGGTCCTGGTCCCGTGGAATGCAAAGGATCCGGAGATGGCGACGAAGGCCGAGGAGCTCGAGGAACAGCTGCTCAGGGTCCTGCCGCTCAATGCGCAAGATCCCCGGTTCTTCATTCATCCGATCAAAGACGCGCAGCAGTTTCGCGACGACCTGACGCGAATCCTGGCCTCCCTGCGCGCCAGCGTTGCGAAATTCAGGCAGCCGCAGAAGCGCGCCGAAGGAGCACCGATCAATAGGCCGTTCATTTAGAGCGCCGCGAAGGAGAGGTCCTCGGTGGGGCGCATCATCACGTTCTATTCGTACAAGGGCGGCACCGGCCGCTCCATGGCGCTCGCGCACGTGGCCTGGATTCTCGCCAGTGCCGGCAAGCGCGTCCTGGCCGTGGATTGGGATCTCGAGGCCCCCGGTCTGCATCGCTACTTCTATCCTTTTCTTCCCGATCCGGAGCTCACCAACTCCGACGGGATTATCGACCTGGTCGTAGATTTTCGAGACGAAGCGTTCACCGCGAGCAAAGCGCCCGCCGATAAGGAATGGTTCCTCCCTTATGCCAACATCCTGCGCTATGCCGCGTCGCTGAACTACAAATTCCCTGGCAAAGGTACGCTCGACTTCGTCGCGGCGGGACGGCAGGGTCCGGAGTACTCGGTTCACGTCAACACCTTCGACTGGCAGCGCTTTTACGAGGAGCTCGGCGGCGGCGTGTTTCTCAACGCCGTGCGCAATTCAATGCTGAAGGAGTACGAGTATGTCCTCATCGACAGTCGAACCGGCGTGAGCGACACGTCCGGCATCTGTACTGTGCAGATACCCGATGATCTGGTCGTGTGTTTCACCCTCAATAATCAAAGCATCGAAGGCGCGTCCCGCACCGCAAGCGTGATTGCGGCCAAGCGGGAGGCCGCCCACGCCAAGGAGACTGATTCCAGCGCCAAGCAGGCTCCCACCGAGAAGTTTCGCATCTTTCCGGTTCCGATGCGGGTCGAGGAAGCCGAGCGTGACAAGCTGGACCTGCGGCGCGAGTTTGCCCGCGAGCGATTCGGCCCGTTTCTCGACCACCTCGACCTCGAGCGCCGCAAGACTTACTGGAACAACGCCGAAATCTTCTACAAGACCTGGTACGCCTACGAGGAGGTACTCGCCACTTTTGGCGACAAGACCGGTTCGCCGACCACGCTGCTCGCGTCGATGGAGCGGCTCTGCGGCTTTCTCACGGGAGGGGAGGTCGAGAAGGCCATCCCGGTCGATGAGACCGAGCGACAGAGCGTCCTCGCCGCCTACCGCAAACGAGCCATCGATGCGACTCTCACCGAGCTGGAGGCCAAAGCCGAGGCGCTCTGGAACCGGCTGGCGCCGGAGCTGCAGGCCGCGTCCCGGCGCCTGCTGCTCCGCCTCGTGCGGGTGCCGAATCCCGATATCGGTGGGCCTCTGGCCAGCACGCCATTTCCCGGCAAGGAGCTGAACACCGCTGAGCTCCAGGCCGCCATCATCTGGATGGACGCAAACCTCCTCGATGAAACGAGAACCGGCGGAGAAGCTGGGCTTGCCATCCGGGACGTCGAGCTGATGACGGCATGGACTCGGGCCAGGGAGTGGATTACGAGCGACTGGGAGTTTTTGCTCTGGCGCCAGAAGCTCCGGGCCGATCTCGACGAATGGATGAAGGGAGGCAAGGACGCCGGTGCGCTGCTTCGCGGCGGGCCGTTGCAGACGGCCCAGGGTTGGACGGTTCGGCGAGGAGACGAGCTCAGTGAGGCGGAGCTCGGATATATACAGGTGAGCGGCAAGCGGCCGACGTGGAAGGTCTCGAATTGGTTCGCGGCTGCCGCGGTTGTGGCCACAGCGGTGTGGTTTGGGGTCAACTGGGCGCAACGCCGGAACAGCGACCGCCATGACTCGCTGGTAGCGGAGTCGGTTCTCTTGGCGTATCGCGCCGACTCCCTGGCCCTGCTCGGCGAGGGTCCTGCTGCCCTCGCGCTCTACGATAGCGCGCTCAACCTGGTGCCCGGACAGGCCGCCGTGATTGCTCGACGCGCGACCCTCCTGGACGCGACCGGCGATACCGCTGCGGCGATCACCGACTTCAACTCGGCCATCGAGATCGACTCCAACGCCGCCCCGGCGTGGTTCGGCAGGGCACGAATACGATTCCGCACCGGCGACTCGCTTGTCGCGCTACACGACGTCAATCGGGCGCTCTCGCTCGATTCGACCAATACCGAGGCGTATCTGCTCCGCGGAAGGATTCAGACCATCATGCGAGAGTGGCCGGAAGCGATTGTCACCTTCACCCAGGGTCTCGCGAGGGATACAGTCAATGTCGAGCTGCTGCTGGCGCGAGGATACGCCTACGCCCAGACAAACCAGAAGGCCAGCGCCATCGCGGACTACAATCATGTGATTGCGACCGCTCCCGACCCCAGGGATAAAGATGTGGCGGAGGCGCGGCTGAAACTGCTGACGCCTGCAACGGTGGTTCGGCCGGTCACCATCCGGTACCAGGTGAATGTGTTTCTGGCGGACACGGTTGGCCGCGACGTGATCCTTCGGGCCTTCGGATCAGGGGCTGGGCGCTGGTCGCTGGGATCCTTGGCCTACTGGCGGCGGACATCGATCTCGGAGGTCCGGTACGCGCGGAGTGAAGACGCCGGCGCGGCCGGGGAACTAGCCGACCAGGTCGTCAAAGCATTTGCCGGCGCTGGCTATCGTCTGCGCATCGGTGTGGCGGTGATGAATATCAACGAGCAGGTGATGCGGATGCCATCACCGACCCACTCGGGCACGGGAGTCCGACGGGTGCTCGAGCTCTGGCTGCCTCCCCTTGCAGCCGCCGCGGCCCGATAAGGGAGGGAGCCCGTGGCGACGATGAAACTGGCGCTGATCGTCGGAATCAACTCCTACGGGAGCGGGAATGACCTGAGCGCCTGCGTGGCCGACGCTCAAGCCATGAAAACGGCACTCTCCCGCCACAAGGACGGGGTAAAGAATTTCGAGTGCAAGTTGCTCGCCGATGTCATGCAGGATGGAACTCCGATCACCCGCCCCAGTCTGCGTACGGAGCTGCAGGAGTTGTTCGAGTTCGATGGCACGGTGCTGCTCTATTTCTCCGGCCATGGCTTCCTCAGTCCAACCGGCGGACTGCTGTGCACCTCCGACGCTACCCACAACGACTGGGGCATCCCGATGCAGGAGATCGTCGACCTGGCTGTGCAGTCCCCGGCCAGCGACATCCTGGTGATTCTCGATTGCTGTCACAGCGGAAACATCGCCAACCCTTCGACCATGGCGAGAGCCGGCAGGAATCCGCTCGCGGTATTGCGGGAAAACATGACGGTCATCGCCGCCTCTCGGGATACCCAGCCCGGCATCGAAGCCGGCGGACATGGTCTGCTCACCGCCGCAATGCTCGATGCACTCGAGGGTGGCGCGGCCGACCACATGGGCTTCGTGTCGGCACCGGCAATGTACGAATACGCGAGCCGGAGATTCACCGCAGGAGAGCAGCGCCCCGTGTTCAAGACCAATGCCACAGAGGTCTTCACCGTTCGGCGGTGCGAACCCCTCATCGAGCGGCTGAAGCTGGAGCAACTGACAAGGTACTTCCCGACCGCGGACTACAAGTACCGTCTCGACCCGGAATACGATCCCGAGGACGAGCACGGAAACATCAAGGAGCCGGCCAACCAGGAGAAGATCGCGATCGGGCGGCTCTTCAAGTCGTATCGTGATGCCGGGCTGCTGAGGCCGTCGGATCCGACGACGCAGTTGTATTGGGTGGCACGCCGTAGCGGGACGGTCGAGCTCACGCCCCGCGGACGTGAGTACTGGTGGCTCCTGACCAACGACAAGTTCTGAGCGCCCGTTGCCACGCGTGGGCATCACGGGGCACCAGCGGCTTGAGCCACCGGAGGCGTGGCAATGGGTGACCGCCGCGGTGCGCGCCGAGCTGGCGCAGATGCCACCGCCACTCGTCGGGGTGACCTCGCTCGCGATCGGTGCCGATCAGGTCTTTGCCGTTCTGGTGCTGGAGCTGGGAGGCGCGATTCACGCGGTGATTCCGTTTGCGGACATCGAGCGATCGTTCTCGCCGGAGGATTTGCCGGTGTACCGCGACTTGATCAAACATGCAGAGGTCGAAATCCTGAGGACCCCCGGGAGCGATGAGGACGCCTATCTAGCCGCCGGCAGGCGAGTGGTGGATCAGACCGACACTATCATAGCGGTCTGGAACGGAGAGCCGGCCAAGGGGAAAGGCGGCACTGCTGACATCGTGGCATACGCCAGAGAGCGCGGCGTACCGCTGATCCATGTGAATCCCGACACCAGGACGATCACGCATCACTGAAGGAGAGGGTTCTCCCATGCCGCCCAATCCGCCGAGCCCGCCGCCCGTTGTACTCTTCGAAGAGGTCGAGCGGATTCTCACCCAGACCGAAGCGGTCACCGCTCTAGAGGCCGCGGGCCAGGAAGACACCGGCGTTCCAGATCCCGAACGAGCAGCGGTCATGGCGGGGGTGGCGCAAGCGCTCAGGTTGCTCCGCAAAGCGCATCAGGACGCCGACGCGAAGGTGCTCACGACCGCGCAGCACTCCCCCGCGTCTCGGCTCCAGAGCTTCATCGCTTCGGGTGAAGCGGGGAAGCTCGATCTCAAACCCCTGTCCACGGGCGGACTGGAAGCCAAGTTCGATACCGGTGACTGGTTCGGCTGGGCGCAGGTATTGTGGGTCAAGCTCACCAGCAAGAAGCACGCGATGCTGCGCCCGACAGCACCCGTTCCGGATCCCTTTCCGGAGGCCGGGAGGATCGCGGTGCTGGGCGACTGGGCCACCGGTCTGTACGGCGCTCCTGAAATCGCCCAGCGGATCGTGGAGGACCGGGATCCGTTCGCGATGCTCCTGCACCTGGGCGACGTGTACTACTCCGGCACCGATGGTGAAGTGAGGGACCGATTCCTCAATCTCTGGCCGGTTCGAAACGACCAGAACATCCTCAATCGCGCCATCAACTCGAACCACGAGATGTACTCTGGCGGAACCCCATACTTCACCAAGACGCTCCCGCGGTTCAACCAGAAGGCGAGCTACTTTGCGCATCAGAACAGGCACTGGACGCTGGTGGGGCTCGATGTCGCCTACAAGGACCACGACGTCGACGATGAGCAAGTGGAATGGCTCAAGGGTATTCTGGCTCAGGCGGGAGATCGGAAGGTGGTGCTGTTCTCCCATCACCAGCTCTACTCCCACTTCGAGTCACAGGGCAAAAAGCTGTGGGCGCACGCCGGGTTGGGAGAGATCCTCCGGAGCAAGCGCATCTTTGCCTGGTACTGGGGACACGAGCACCGCTGTTCCATCTTCGAAGGTCCCGACGGCAACTTCGGCCTGCTGGGCCGCTGCATCGGCAACAGCGGGATGCCCCAGAGCAGGACCAAGACAAAGGATCTCCCCCAGGCCACGGAGCCGCTGTATTCGCGGGGCGAGTGGCGGCGGAGCAAGGCCCGCACGATCGAAGGCAACGCGCTGCCGGACGTGGTCGTGCTGGAAGGCGAGAATCCGTACATCAAGGGAGAGGAGAAGAAGTTCTCTCCCCACAGCTACGCCGTGCTGACGTTGGATGGACCGACCTTAAAGGAACAAGTGGTGAGCCCAAGCGGCGCCGTCCTCTACGAAAAAACGATCGCGTCGTGACCTATGCCTGACCACGAAAGGCTCAAACGTCTCAAGGCCCGTGCCGACCGCGCCTTGGGCGGAGCGCCGGTCAAAGATGCCGTCGCGAAAGTCCGTGCCATCATCGGGCCACCGGACATTCCAGACAGCGAACCGCTGGCGCAGGCCGCGCTTGAAGCACTTCGCAACGGCGAAGTTCCCTCGAACGAAGAGCTGGTCGCGCTCGAGATCGTCATCCGCCTGCTCCGGCCGGTGGTGCTGTGTCAGAGCAACACCCTCGCGGTTCTGCCGACCAAGAACGGACATAATCTCTGCCCCCCCGAAGTCCGGCAGCTCTGGGATGGATTCCGGGGAACAGTTGCGCCGGTGATTCCGTCGGTGGGAAGGGTCGAGAAGGTCAAAGGTGCAAGGCACATCGGCACCGGATTTCTGGTGCGTGACGGCCTGCTTGCGACCAATCGCCACGTGCTGGGGGCGCTCACTTTCGGAGCGGAAGTGCTCGGCCCCGGGACCGCGCAGGTGACATTCAAGCTCGAAGCTGGTGAGACCTTCGGCGCGCAAGACAGGGTGCCGATCGAGGGTGTGGCCGCGATTCACCCCACGCTCGACATGGTACTGCTCCGAGTTCCGCAGACGGGCCGAACGCCAGTACAGGTGGGGTCGGTTTCCGCCGCGGAGGGCACTCGGGTCGTTGTTCTCGGTCACCCCGCGTCGGATGCCGCGAACAATCCACTCTTTCTGACCCAGGTCTTTCCCGGGCCGATGGGCGTCAAGCGCGCTTCGTTGGGCGAGGTCCTCGACGGATCGACCTCTCCCTCCATGTATCACGATTGCTCGACCACGCAGGGAAGCTCGGGCTCTCCGATCTTCGACCTGGCGTCGGGGCAGGTGATCGGACTCCACCGCTCCGGATTCTTCATGTACCGCAACGAAGCGGTCGACGCGGACAACCTGCGTCAGTTCATTGCCGCTCACTGAGATGCCATGCCCGCGCGCGCGCTGATCATCGCCATCGAGGATTATCCCGATGTGCAGGGGGGCACCTTCGCCAGGAAGCTGACCGGAACCCTTCAGGCTGGGCTTGATTTCCGATCCTGGCTGATTGGCAAGTGGACGACGGAGAAGCGTCCGGACGCCGATACCGAGCTGCTCTTCTGTTCGGAGCCACCCCAGCCATTCGGCACCGGCGCCACGCAGCAGGACATCCTGACCGCTCTCGCCCGGCTCAGGGACGACGGTCAAAATCAGACCGACGAATTCTTCTTCTTCTTCAGCGGTCACGGCTTCCTCTTCGTTGATAAGCCCGGCGCACGCGCGGATATCCTGATCTCCTCGGATTTCAAGAACGCCACGATCTCCGGGTACTGCTGCCTCAAACTCGATCTCATCGTCAATTGGCTGCAGGCCCACCTCGGCCCCGGCAAGCACTACTATTTCGTGGATGCCTGCCGCAACAGCCTGAACGGCGCTCAGATCCAAACCTCCGATCTGATTCCGTTCGATCCGCAGGGGACAGCGGAAGCGGCGACCTTCGTGATGCAGTCGGCCGTCGCGGGAGCGGTGGCTCCCGTAGGCGGCCCCTTCCCCGGCGCGGTACTCGGAGGACTCAAGGGGACCGGCAGAGCCAAGGTCTGGGAAGGCGCGCCTCCCGGTGCCATGCTGGTTCGGTATGACACGCTCCGGCGGCATCTCAAGGCGACGCTGCCGCCGTCGTCGTTCAGCAGCCGGAACCTCGGGCCGAATGGCGACGGCGAGAGCGAAGCGATCCTGGCGACGATCTCTCCCGTGAAGGACTCGAGGTGTACCGTGAAGGTCACCGGCGCGCCGGCAGGACAGGTCGGTCAGCTCGCCATAACTCCTCAAAGCGCTCCTCCCCTCCCGGCTCGTCCGCTCGTACTTCCGGGCGAAGAGATTCCTTTGCCCCCCGGCGATTACTGGATGGCGTTTCAGCTGGCCAACGCGGCCGTTACCCCTTCCGGACCGGTAGCCGTCGACCTGTATTCAGATAGTACCGTGACCTTCGATGTTGGGCCCGGCCCACCGGCGATCATGCCTGAGAGCCCCCCACCAGGAGGCGGCAGGCGCCGCAGGATCAACGTGCCGCGCCCGCAAGGCGCAGACGCTGGAGAGGTACGCCCGGCCCCCACGGCTGCGCCGTCCGGTGTGGCACTCGACCTGGCGTTTCCTTCGACCAGCCGACTCACACTGCGGAACCTCGACACCGGCGTCGAAGTGGTGGCCGTGCAGCCCAAGCGGGTCGAAGTGCCCCGGGGCCACTACCTCGCCACACTCAATGGGCCGAGAGGTGAAGTCATCAAGCGGGAGGAGATCGATCTGACGAGCGGAATGCCGGCGTCCCTTGACCTGGGACGCTGGGATACCAGCGTGCCACATCGCTCTATTGCGGAGCGCCTACCCCATGACCCGTATGTGGTGGACTTCTCCGAATCGCTGGGCGGCCCCATCGTGGATTCGGATCTGGACCTCTGGCTGGCCCTGCTGGGCGGAGGACGGATCTTCGGATCAAGGGGCGATTACTCGAAGCTTTCGGGGTTCCCGCTCCACGATTTCAGCGCGGAGAAGCCGGGGGCGTCACCGACCTATCTGCTGGCCGGGTTCGAGGATCCCGGGACGCACCTGCGCGTGGGGCTCTCGAATTCCGAGCAGGTGAGCTGGCAGCCCGCGATCCAGCCTCCCGGAATGCCGGGTATCCTCGAGGCGTATCTGCCGGTTCGATCGGGGAATCTCTTCTCGTTCCAGATCGGCGATGAGTTGCCCTGCACGATCGCCGGCATCGGAATTCCGAACCGGGCCAATCTCGTGACCCTCACGCTGGACGAGGACGGAACTCCGCGGATTTCCCAGTTCCTGCTTCCGCTGGGACACCTGATTCAGGAACTGTCCCGCGAAGTCTCTATTCGACTCCAGGGCAGAAACCATCTCGGTGACGTCCGTTTCCTCGCGCAGGCGAGCCGGGCATTCCGCAAGCGAAGGGATCTCACCTCCACGATGCATTCCGATGAGCTGGTTAACCTGCTGCACGGCAAGTGGCTCGATCCGATCGGCAACTCCCTCGCGGCATATGAGCTGCTGCGGCGCGGCAGGAAGGACGAGCTCAGCGACGTCATCCCGAACATGAAACGTTGCTTTCCCGAGTTGCCGGACACCTGGTCGCTCGCGCGGCTCGGTGGAGATGGCGGCGCCCAGCCGCATGGGATCCCTCTGTTCCAGGATGGCCTGCGCGCGTTCGAGGGTTTCAGCAACACGCTCCCGCTTCCCGCGAGCCTGCTCGACTACACCAGCCCATGGACCGCCTGGCGGGGGGCGGTCGAGGGGTGACGCACTCATGTCCACTCGCTCTCGGACCCTCGCCGCCACCCGGCTTCGTCAGCACCGCCGGCAACACCTCGGTGATGGCGCGGAGCCCCCAAAAACACAAGGCGTCACGGCCGGGGGTGCAGCGGGGGTCCTGAAATGGAGTCTCACGGCTCGAGGAGGAGGTCCCCGTTCTCTATCGCGTCGATCACCCTGACCAGGTAGGTCTGCTGCAGCTCGGGATCCGCAGCGCGAATCGTCTCCGCATCCTTCTCGTATCCGCGCCGAGTCAGGAAATCACAGAAGCCGAGCCGCACGTCGGCATCGGCACGCACCGCCGCCCGCATTTCCTCGAGCGAGCCGATCCAGCACCGCCCGCACCGGTACGTCGTCACCACCATCTTCATCGCCGCATTCCAGCGCGGAATGACGTGGGCTTCGACGCCGGTGCAGGGCGTGTAGCATGCCGAGCACAGCAGGCTGTACTCCTGGGGGTCCGGCGTCATCCCCTGATGAACGTCCCGTCGTTGAGCTCCCGGATCGCCTGACGGAGCTCGACCTCGGTGTTCATCACGATCGGTCCATACCAGGCCACCGGCTCCTCGATCGGTTTTCCGGAGACCAGCAGAAAACGGATTCCCTCCGGCCCCGCCTCGACCGTCACCTCATCGCCCCGGTCGAACAGCACCAGCGAGCGGTTGCCGGTGCTCTCCCGGATGTAGCTCTCCACCTCGGCGCTCCCCCGCTCGGTCAGCACGCCTCCGGGCGCCGACGCGTCGCGGAAGCTGCCGCTGCCCTCGAAGATGTAGGCAAATCCCTGACGGCCGGTCTCGAACGGCAAGGTCTTCTTCTTTCCCGGTGGCACCCAGACGTCGAGGTAGCGCGGATCCGCGGAGATTCCGTCGACCGGACCACGTTTGCCCCAGAAATCGCCGATGATGACCCGGACGATGGTGCCGTCGTCATCGACCACTTCGGGCACGTCCTTGCCCTGGACGTCCTGATAGCGGGGCGTGGTCATCTTGAGCGACGACGGCAGATTGGCCCAGAGCTGGAAGCCGTGCATCCGCCCCGCCGTGTCGCCGGTCGGCATTTCCTGATGGAGAATGCCCCGGCCCGCGGTCATCCACTGCACGTCGCCGGCGCCAAGCGAGCCGCGGTTGCCGAGGCTGTCGCCGTGCTCGACCGTGCCGGCAAGGACGTAGGTGATGGTTTCGATTCCGCGGTGCGGATGCCAGGGAAATCCCTTGAGATAATCCTCGGGGCGCTCGTTGCGGAAATCGTCGAAGAGCAGGAAGGGATCGAACTCGGTGGTCTCGCCGAAGCCGAAGGCCCGGCGGAGCTTGACCCCGGCGCCCTCCATGGTCGGCATGGACTGAGTAATGCGCTTGATCGGTCTGAGTGACATGGTATCACCTCCACTTGCAAACTAATTAGTCGCGCAAGTGCCCGACGCCAGATCCTCGCGTGATTATGGTGACAACATCGGCCCCGCGCCGTCGCATTTTGGGCAATGCGAGCTTGCACTCTTGGCGCCGAGGAGCCTAACATATGGGCATGGCTGATTTGGCACGGAAATGGACCCGGGACATGGTCCTGGCGCTCCCCGACGACGGCAATCGTTACGAGCTGTTCGACGGAGATCTGCTGGCGACGCCTGCACCCGCCGGGCTGCACCAGGTGGCGATCGCCGCCCTGATTCGCCGGCTGCTTCCGTTCGTGAACACGGAGAACCTCGGATGGCTGATGACCTCGCCCGCCGACCTTTCGCTCGGCGGCGAGGACGTCTCCCAGCCGGACTTGTTCGTCGTTTCGCAGCTTCCCCCGGACCGGGAATGGAGCCGCTTTCCCAATCCGATCCTGGTCGTTGAGATACTCTCTCCATCCACTGCCAGCTTCGATCGCTTCGTGAAGCGTCGCCGCTTTCAGCGGGCCGGCATTCCCGAATACTGGATTGTGGATCTCGACACCCGCGCGATCGAGCGATGGCGGCCCGAGGATGAGCGGGCCGAGCTCCTGAACGAACGGCTGGTCTGGCACCCCGCCGGCGCCACTGATGCGCTGGAGCTCGATCTGCCGGTCTATTTCAGCGAGGTCTGGGGGAAGTAGCCCTCAGCCTCCTCGCAGCGCCTCGGTCGGACTCACCGCCATCGCCCGCCGCGCCGGGATCCATGACGCCAGCGCGGCCACACCGGCAAGCAATACCGCGACGGCAATCAGCGTCACCGGATCAGTCGCCTTCACGTTGACCAGCAGCGACCGGATGAGCTGTCCCGCCGCCAGCGTGCCGGCCAACCCGATGACCAGCCCGGTGCCGGTCAGCTTGAGCCCCTCCGAGACGATCAGGCCAAGTACCGAGCTGCGATCGGCGCCGAGCGCCTGGCGCAATCCGATCTCGTAGGTGCGCTGACTCACGCCGTACGCGATCACGCCATAGATCCCGACTCCTGCGAGAAGAAGCGCAAGCGCCGCGAACCACCCCAGCAGCACCGTGGTGAAGCGCCGGCTCGCCAGCGCCGTTCCCATCACCGCTTCCATCGAGCGCACCTCCGACACCGGTGCTCCCGGATCGAGCTCGTGCACGATCCGGCTCACCGCGGGCCCCAATGCTTCGGGGTTGCCGGTGGTCTTGACCGCAAGGGTCACCTGGCGCGGCATGTAGTAGGCACTCTTCCCGGTCTGCGCATAGGGAAAAAACATCGTCGGCGGCGTCGTCTTCTCGACGCCGCGGGAGCGAATGTCCCGGGCCACCCCAACGACGGTCACCCAGGGCGACTGCGGGTTGAACATCCGCAAGGTGTGCCCGACCGGATCCTGCCCGGGCCAGAGCATTTTTGCCATCGCCTCGTTGATGACGGCGACGGGCGGCGCATCTTCCCGGTCCTGCTCGGTGAAGGCGCGTCCCCGCACGATGCGAATGCCCAGCGTTCCGAAGAACCCCGCCGTCACCTGCTCCGGGTCGGCGCTCGGCGCCTGGGCAATCTCCTTGACCTCCTTGCCGTCGATCACGATCGACCAGGTCCCCCCGCCGCCCACCACCGGCGTCCACCCCATCGTCCCGGTGCTGGTCACCCCGGGAAGAGCCCGCACCCGCTCCTCCACCTGCTGCACGAACGAAATGGCCTTGGCATCGACCTGATAGTTGAGCGGTGGGAGATTGAGCCGCGCAGTCAGGATCCGCGCGTCGTCGAATCCGATGTCGATCTGCTGGAGGCTGCGAAGGCTCCGCACCAGGAGCCCGGCACCGGAGAGCATCACCACCGCGAGCGCCACCTCGCCCATCACGAGCCCGCGCCGCATCCTGCTCCCGCCGCGGGATGACGAGCTGCGCGCCCCGTCGCGCAACGCCGAGGCGGCGTCGCCCCGTGAGGCGCGTATCGCGGGAAGCAGTCCGAAGAGGAGACCGGTGCCGAGCGACACCGCGAGCGTGAACAAGAGGACCGCGCCATCGAGATGCACCTGCTCCAGCCGGGGCAGTGTCGCCGGGGCCAGCCGGAGCAGCGCGCGCACACCGCCCCATGCCACGAGCAGGCCTAACCCGCCTCCCGCGAGCGCCAGTACTCCCGACTCGGTGAGCTGCTGGGTGACCAATCGGCGTCCCGACGCCCCGAGTGCGGTCCGGATGCCCAGCTCGCGCCGGCGGGCCTCGCCCCGGATCAGGAGCAGGTTGGCGACATTGGCGCAGGCGATCAGCAGCACGAACCCCACCGCCGCGAGCAGCGTCACCAGATACGGCTTCGAGTTGTTGAGCACCCGCTCCATCAAGGGCTTCAC
>Ga0070699_100000172_pt1 | contig 62043 bp, 65 predicted proteins | sample KBSK1503metaG_FD_65473 | JGI IMG/M metagenome (GOLD analysis project Ga0070699, IMG submission 65473) | Corn, switchgrass and miscanthus rhizosphere microbial communities from Kellogg Biological Station, Michigan, USA - KBS K1-50-3 metaG | ecosystem: Host-associated > Plants > Roots >... | reverse complement strand
CCGACCCGGACGTCGTGACTGTCGTGCGCACGACCGAAGGCGGCACGGGGCGCGTGGCGAACCACACCGCCGCGCCCGTGACGGTGGCAACCACCAACACAACGCCCGTCAGCGCCGCGATGCGCCGCCACAGCGGCCGACGTGGCAGCGGTGCAGTCAACACTGTCCGGCCGGGTGGCGCGAGACTCGCGCCCTTCTCCAGCACGAACAGCGCCGTTGAAATGTCGGCCACACGGCGCCGGCGATCCTTGGTAAGACAACTCTGAAGAAGCGTTCGAATCGGAGGTGGAGTCTCCAAGGGAAGCGCCGACCAGTCCGGATCGATCTTCAGCACGTTCGCGAGCGTGTCGCTGACGTCCTCGCCGTCGAACGGGCGCTTACCCGTCAGCATCTCGTACAGCACACACCCGAACGCCCAGATGTCACTGCGTTTGTCCGTCGCACGTCCCTTCGCTTGCTCCGGCGCCATGTACGCCGCGGTGCCGAGGATCATGCCAACCCCCGTCATCATCGCGGGCGAGGTAATCGTCGGAGATGCCGTGACGTCGGCGTGGCGCGCTGCGGCTTCCGGGTGCGCGAGCTTCGCAAGCCCGAAGTCCAGGACTTTCACGACGCCATCAGGCGTGATCTTGATATTTGCCGGCTTTAGGTCGCGGTGGATGATCCCCTGCTCATGCGCGGCTTCAAGAGCTTCCGCAGTTTGCTTTGCTATTGGCAGCGCTTCATCGAGCGGAATCGCTCCGCGCGCGATCCGCTGCGACAAATCCTCGCCCTCGACAAGTTCCATGACGAGCGCACGACCGCCGGCGCCGATCTCCTCCAGGCCGTAGATCTGCGCGATGTGAGGGTGATTCAGCGAAGCAAGGACTTCGGCCTCTCGCTGGAATCTTGCGAGGCGCTCGGGATCGGCCGCGAAGGAGTCGGGCAGGATCTTGAGCGCGACCTCGCGCTTCAGCCGCGTATCGCGTGCGCGATAGACCTCCCCCATTCCGCCGGCTCCAAGGGGAGAGAGGATCTCGTACGGGCCGAGGCGGGCGCCGATGGTCAGCGGCAGAAAGGGATCTGCGTGGATTATACGGGCAGAGAGTCGACAACGCGGGCACGATCGTTCCGGCGGCGAAGGGTCGGATTCTCAACCCTATCTCGGCCATGAAACCGCGTCACGCCGTCACTGAACGCGCGTGGAAGCTGCGCCATTGACGGCCATAAACACCACACGTCCCGAATCCAACATAGCGGAGACAAACGATGAGGGTCTTTGATGTGACGTTTTCTTGATCGTGGGGGGCGCGCGGCAAGCCGCCTTCGCGGCGCTGACCGATGCGTTGCCGTTCGGCGCCCAAGGACTCGTCCACCGGTTCAACGAGCGACGCGAGTTGAGAGGTGGCTGAGGAGTGCAGGCGTGCGCCACCCAAACGAAGTTTGGGTGGTGCGCCCTGCAAGACTCGAACTTGCGACCTCCTGGTTCGTAGCCAGACGCTCTATCCAACTGAGCTAAGGGCGCGAAAGGGATGCGGCTAGCGGCGCCCTCCTGGATCCGTTCGAGAGCGCACAAACAAAAACTATAACACTCTTCGAACAGCGACGATTTTCCTGCCCTGCAGAATCACCTCAGTGATCAGCAATGGAACTGCCCAGCAGAACCAGCTCGCTATCGCAAGCTGCTCTAACAATGTACCCACGTTCGCCGCACTCAACATGCCCTGCAGCGCGCGAAATGTCACGAACGCAAACGTCACCACATAACTGCGGATCATCCATTCCTTGTGCTGGTCGTAAAGCTGTCTCTTAATGGCCACGAACGCGAGCCCTGTCGTCACGAGCCATGCGACCCCTAGGCCGGTGAGACCCGCGCCAAACACCCAGCCGCCCTGCGTGTGCGATGCAAGATAGAAGGCGCCAATCGAGCCGGCGATCACGCTGGCGATGTACACCAACCCAAGCGACCGGTGCAGACCCATCCGGCGGTCGCTCAAGCCAAGCCATAGCTGAACGGGCCCGGTTAGCAGCGCGACCGCGCCGCCGCCAATGTGGAGCAACAGCCAGTTTCGCAACGCCCAATATGGTCCGAACCGTGCCTCGTTCAACGAGAGGTACGGAACCGCCGCAACGATGAAGAACGTTATCGCGATGACGGCAGCGATCGCGAGGAGCACGCTTGTGCCCCTGCCCGACTGGCGCGATAACGCGGGGGAATCGGCGACAGTGGCAATGCTCATGATGGAATCCCTCAGTTGCTGATGAAATCGCGGCCGGGGTCTCTGTCCCGGGTACCGCGGCGGATCTTATAGCACGTCCGCGAGGGTCGATATAATCCGAATGTGAGCCAGGAGGAACACAAATCGCACGCGCCCGAAGCGGTGGGGTGTTTCGTGCTGACGGTCAGCGACACGCGCACCGAGGCGACTGACACCGGCGGGCAGGCGATCCGGGATCTCCTTGAATCCGCAGGCCATGTCGTCACCGGCCGCGCCATCGTGCGCGACGATCCCGACGCCGTCTCGGGTGCCGTCACGCAGCAGCTCTCGGACGCGCGCACGCAGGTGATCGTGACGACGGGCGGCACGGGCATCACCTCGCGTGACGGTACATTCGAGGCGATCGATCGCCTGCTCGAGAAGCGGCTCACGGGATTCGGAGAGCTGTTCCGCATGCTCAGCTTCGAGCAGATCGGCGCCGCCGCGATGATGAGCCGCGCGACGGCCGGCACTGCGTCGGGCAAAGCCATTTTCGTCCTCCCCGGATCGCCGGATGCCGTCCGCCTTGCGATGACGCGGCTGATCATTCCGGAGCTTGGTCACGTCGTGCAGCAGGTGTCACGGTGATCAACGAAATGCAAAATTCAAAATGCAAAATGCAAACACCGAGTAGCGTGAGTCAGCCAGCTGATTCCGCGGCGTTTTCGACCCAAATGCTTCCAGTTGGGCAGTGTTGGCACTTTGCATTTTGCATCTTGAATTGACTCAATGACCACCAAGATGCGGCCGTTCAAGGACACGATCCCGCTCGATCAGGCGCGGGCGTTGATTGACGGCGCCATCCATCCGATCGATCGCATAGAGCGCGTGGCCCTCGACGCCGCACACCGACGCGTCCTGGCCCGGGACACGGTCGCGACAGCCGACGTCCCACCGTTCTCGCGCGCGGCGATGGACGGATACGCGGTCCGTGCGGGAGACACGTCCAGCGCCACGTCTACGCTTCCGACAACGCTCACCTGCATTGAAAAGGTGTTCACCGGTCAGATGCCCACGCGGACGGTCGGTCCGGGCCAGTGCACCGAAATAGCGACGGGCGCGCCGATGCCTCCCGGCGCCGACGCGGTCGTCATGGTCGAACAGACCGAGGCTGATTCGTCGCAGGTCCGCGTCTTTACTGCCGCTGAACCTGGACAGAACATCGGACGGCAAGGCGCCGACATCAAGACCGGCCAGACGGTCATGCGCGCCGGCGAGGTGCTGAATGCCAGCCGCGTCGGAGCGCTTGCGGCGCTGGGCCTTGCTCGCGTCGAGGTTTACGCGCGCCCGCGCGTCGCGATCCTCTCGACGGGCAACGAGATTGTCGATCCGGGCCAGCCCCTCGAGCCCGGGCATATCTACGACATCAATCGGTTCACGCTCTCGGCCGTCATTGCCGATCATGGCGGCGTGCCGGTGCCTCACCGCACGGCCGTCGACACGATCGCGGATTTATCCCGGGCAGTGGATGAATGCCTCGCGGACGACGTCCTCGTGTTCTCGGGCGGCAGTTCCGTTGGAGAGCGCGATCTGATCCTCGACGTGCTGAGCGAGAAGGGCGAGGTCCTCTTTCACGGCATTTCCGTCAAGCCGGGTAAGCCGACTGCGTTCGGCGTCGTCGCAGGCAAACCGTTCTTCGGAATGCCGGGCTACCCTTCATCGTGCCTGTCGAACGCCCACATCCTGCTCGTGCCGGCACTGCGCCGGATCGCGCGGCTTGCGCCGCACGCGGTCAAGAAGGTTACCGTCCCGCTCGCCCAGCGCGTCGTCTCTTCCACCAACCGGCACCAGTTCTACACGGTGCGCGTGGTCGATGGCGTGGCGGTGCCGGCGTTCAAGGCCTCCGGCGACATCACCAGCATGTCGCAGGCCGACGGCTACATCGAGATTCCCGCGCAAACCGACATCATCGAGAAAGGCGAGGTCGTGGAGGTCACGCTGTTTTGACCGAGTCCCAACGCGAAGTCGCCGCAACGATCGGCATTCCAGTCGCGCGGCGTCACATTTTTCTCTGCTGCGATCAAACGAACCCGAAGTGCTGCGACAAGGATCGCGGCCTGGCCGCGTGGGACTTTCTGAAGCGGCGACTCAAGGAATTGAAGCTGTCGGAGCAGGGCGGGATCCTGCGGACGAAAGCGAATTGCCTCCGGATCTGCGAAGGCGGCCCGATTGCCGTGGTCTATCCCGAAGGCGCGTGGTACGGCGCATGCGATCCGCCCGTCCTCGAGCGAATCATCCAGGAACACCTCATTGGCGGCCAGGTCGTTCAGGACAATCTGATCGCCGCGCACAAGCTCAACCCTGAAGCGTAAACACTTCCGTCAGAGCGCGCGTATCAGTAACCGTAGGATTTTGCGCGCATAACTTCGTTTCTTCAAATCAGACGGAGAAATTCATGAAGCTGAAAATCTGCATGTTATTCATCTGTATTGCTGCGCTCCCGTTTCTGGCCCTCGCCCAGGGCTCGGTGGATGGCAAGTGGGCCGGGGAAGTTCCTGGGGGACGCGGACCTCAGCAGGTGACGCTCACGTTGAAGGCGGACGGCGGAAAGCTGACCGGCTCGGTGGCCGGTGGACGCGGCGGCGAAATCCCGATCGCCGAAGGAACGATCGCGAACGGTATGCTCAAGTTCAAGACCAAGCAGATGGGACGCGGCGGCGAAATCACGCTGGACTGGAGCGGCGCACTCAAGGGTGACGAGATCGCGTTCACGCGGATGGCCGAAGGCGGCCAGGGCCAGCCGCAGGAGTTCACGCTGAAACGGCAGCAATAACGCTCGGGAGTCGGGATTGGGGATTCGGGATTCGAAACCCTCCGAATCCCTGATCCCTGATCCCAAAAGGTCGGATCCCGGATTCCCGGATCTCCGATTCCTACAGAGTCTTATTCACTTCAGCCCAATTCACCACGTTCCACCACGCAGTGATGTAGTCGGGCCGGCGGTTCTGATACTTCAAGTAATAGGCGTGTTCCCATACGTCACAACCGAGGATGGCCTTCTTCCCTTCCATCAACGGATTGTCCTGATTCGGCGTGCTGACGATGGAGAGTTTGCCGCCATCGTTGAGCAGCCAGACCCAGCCACTGCCGAAACGGCCGACGCCCGCCTTGCCCCACTGTTCCTTGAACGCATCAAGGCCGCCGAAGGAAGAGCTGATTGCATCGCCTATTTTTCCGGTCGGCGCGCCGCCCGCGTTGGGCGCCATCCACTTCCAGAACTGACTGTGGTTCCAGTGGCCGCCGCCGTTGTTGCGCACCGCGGTGCGGATGTCTTCGGGAACGCTGCTGATGGCCCGGCACAGGTCATCGATGCTCTTCGACTGCAGCTCGGGATGCTTCTCGAGCGCGGCGTTCAGGTTCGTGACATATGCCTGGTGGTGCTTCCCGTGATGAATCTGCATCGTCTGGGTGTCGATATGCGGCTCGAGCGCTGCGAAGTCATACGGGAGCTTGGGAAGTTCATGCGCCATGCGTCCTCCTCGTCGGTCGATCGAAAAGGGAATCGTACATCACAAACTCCCAACGCCCAACGCCCAACTCCCAAGATGACCTACGCCGTCGATCGCCTTGGGAGTTGGAAGTTGGAGGTTGGGAGTCAGGAGTAGCCGAGCTATCGGATAGACAACATCCGATCGAGGGCGACACGGTTCCAACGCTTCTCGTCCTCGGGTACGACGATGCGGTTGTGCACGCGGCCCTCGACCAGCTCTTCGAGAATCCAGAGCAGGTGGTTTGGCGAGACGCGGAACATCGTCGAGCACAGGCAACCGAACTGATCGAGCGACACGACCGTGCGCTCCGGCGCGACCCGCTGCGCGAGACGGTTCACGAGATGCACTTCAGTGCCGACGGCCCAGACGGAGCCCACCGGGCTTTCCGTCACCGTCTTGATGATGTATTCAGTGCTACCGCTGTCGTCGGCTGCCTGGACGACGTCCCACGGCACTTCCGGGTGAACGATGACGCGAATGCCCGGATTCTGCCGGCGGAGCGCGTGGATCTGCGCCGCGGTAAAGCGAACATGGACCGAGCAGTGCCCCTTCCACAGGATCATCCGCGCGCGCTTCACGTCGTCGGGGTCGAGGCCACCGAAGATCTCGTTCGGATCCCAGACGACCATCTCGTCGAGCGGAATGCCCATCTTGTAGGCAGTGTTGCGCCCGAGATGCTGATCGGGAAGAAAGAGAATCTTTTCGCCGCGCTCGAACGCCCACTTCAGCGTCGCCGCCGCGTTTGACGAGGTGCAGACAGTTCCGCCGCGCTCGCCGACGAATGCTTTGATCGATGCCGCGGAGTTGATGTACGTCACCGGAATCACGCCAGCTTGCCCCGAACCCCGTTGAAGAGTGACGCCCATCTGCGTGAGTTCTTCCCAGCACGTCTCCAGCTGGTCCGGATCGGCCATGTCCGCCATCGAGCACCCCGCGGCGAGGTCAGGCAGGATCACCTGCTGATTCGGAGCGCACAGGACGTCCGCGCTCTCCGCCATGAAGTGGACGCCGCAGAACACGATGAATTCAGCTTCGGGACGCGACGCAATCTGGTTCGCGAGCCGATACGAGTCGCCCGTGTAATCGGCAAACCGGATCACTTCGTCGCGCTGGTAGTGGTGCCCAAGGATGACGAGCCTATTGCCGAGCTTCGCGCGTGCCGCAGCGATGCGTGCGTCCATCTCGGTGTCGGAAAGACCCAGGTACTTCTCCGGGAGGACCTGCCGCTCGGCGATGTGCTCTTTCTCGAACTCCGTGAGCAACGGAATCATTGATGCCATTAACCTAAGGAAAATTATATCCGCCCAGAACGGTCGGCGATAGGTCAGCAGGCGGCCATTGAGGCGAACGGAGCCACATCGCTCCAGGTGGAGTCCCATGGAAGCCTACGAGTCATCCGCCTGTCAGCGCACGGTTCTGCGGGCAATTACCACATTGTCGAACACAAGGTTGACCGACCAGATCCAGCGCGCGCCAGAGAACAGCTCAGGATAGCGAGAATAGGCCGGCAAAGCCGTCGTACCGATATCGGTGTCCGTGTACTCGTACGCGCGCGGCCAGGTCGAGTCGTTGAATGTCGTGGACTGCCAGCCGGAGGGGATCGTGTAGTGCACGGCGTAGCACTTCTCCTGGCATTCCGGCTTCCTGGCGACCGGGTGAACGCGGCCGAGCGCGGTCGTGTCGTGCAGGTTCCCGCGCTCAACGACCTCGTCCGGGGAATTGAGCGGCGCAATGTAGAAGGACTGCGCCTTCCAGTTGCTGTCGGTCACGGTGCCATCGCTGAAGCGCGCGATGAGGCCAGCGTCGCCAGGGTACCAATCCTTGCCCGCAGGTGTGTTGGGAAACACCTCCATCCCCTGGCCAAGGTGCGCGTCCCAGTCCACCACGAGAAACGCGAGGGTGTACGGCCGCTTGGCCCTGAACTTGACGATCGCCGAGTTGAACGGCGTGTAGGGCGTGTTGTCGACCGACACAAGCGTGCCGTTCACGTACATCTCGTAATAGTTGTCCGCGACGATGAACCCGGTGATGACGTCACCGTCTCGATCGACCTCGATAACCGGCACCTTGGCGGTCGAGACGTCGGCCGACTTCTGCGGCGTGACCTGCGTGCATTCGTTGTAGAGATCGGCACCCTTTGGTCCCAGCCCCTTTTGAAAAGCCGTCACGGCCGGCATCGTGATGACCGTCCCATCGGTCGCCGTGATCTGCCCGACGCCTGACGGACGATAGTTCTCGACGGTGACCGGGCACTGATACATGTTCTCGACCACAACTTTGGCGGGGCCCTGAGTCACCATCCGCTTCGGTACGGTCGTGTTGGTCTGGGCGGCGGCGCCGGCAGGTGCGCTCATCTGGTAGCCGAGGAGTGCCGCGACACCGGCCACGACGAACGCGGTCGTGCGGACAACCGCCAGGGCCTGATGCTTGGTCTGCATGAATTCTCCCGTTGGTTGGACGTCGCTGCAGGACCGCGCGTGGCCAAGGCAGCGACTACGTGGAAACGACAACCGATTTCTCCGGATCGATCAGAAACGTCCAAATGAGAGCGCCGGCAAACATCACCGCGGCAGACACGAAGAACGGAGCTACCCAGTAGCCCCTGTCAAATAGTCCGCCGTACACCAGCGGAGTCAGCGACGCCGCCAGGGCGCCTGCCATGACCATGACCCCGGTCACCGTGCCACTGAACTGCCCGCCCACATCCATCGGCACGGCCCACGCGGGGCCGATTACGAACTCGAGAAAGAAGAACGAGAGGGCCAGGCACAGGATGGAGATGCCGGGACTCTCCGTCATCGCTGCAGGAACCACGAAGACCCCCGCCAACAGAAAGCCAGGAGCGGCCACCGCGCGACGGGCCAGCGTGGCGTTCCCGGTGCGCTTCAGCAGCATGTCGCTGAGGTACCCGCCAACCACGTCTCCCAGCATGCCCGCAACGAGGGGAAGCGAACCAATCAGTCCCAACGCCTGCAACGTCAGATGGCGATGTTCCCGAAGGTACGTGGGGTACCAGGTGAGATAGAAATTGGTACCGAAGAAGAAACAGCAGTACCCGAGCGCGATGAACCACATGTTGCGCGAGCGACAGATCGTCCCCCATGGCACGGAGAGTCGCGCGATGTTCGGGTGTTTGATGGAGCCGTCCGGGTTGACGCCTCGAATCCGCGCGAGCTCCGCGCGGTTCACCCCGGCATGTTCTTCCGGCAGGTTCCTGTAGACGATGACGAACAACACGGCCCACGCCAGACCGACCGCGCCAAGGATGTAGAAGATCGCGCGCCAACCGAAGGCGACCATGATGCCACCGGCGACGAGCGGTGTAATCGCCACGGCGAACCGGCTGAAAAAGTGTGTGATCCCCTGGATGCGACCGCGCTCCGCCGGTGCAAACCAGAGCTGCATCCCGCGGCTGGCGACCGGGAACGCCCCTGCCTCGCCGATGCCGAGAAACAGTCGGGCGCTGAACAATGACGTAAGCCCAGTCGCCGCGCCAGTCATCAAGGCGGCAGCCGATGTAAACGCGACGAGTGCGGTGAGCACCTTTCTTGGCCCGAAGCGGTCTCCAAGCCAACCGGCGGGAACCTGACCGAAGGCATACGCCCACGTGAACGCCGCGAGCACCAGGCCCATGTCGCTGAGGCTCAGACCGAACTGCGCTCTGATCTCCGGCTGTGCGACCGAGATGATCCCGCGATCCAGATAGGAGATGAGATACATCAGGCTGAACAGACTGAGCATCCACCACCGGATCTTCGTGGGCCGTGCCGTCGTCGCTTCGACGTCCCGCACGGCGCCCACGACGGTCAGTGTGTCCGCGCCCCTCGCCTGCAGCTGCATCACGCGAACGTCGGTTCGGACGTCGGCTCCGAGGACGAAGCCGCCGTCAGGTCAACAGGCAGCCCCGTTTCGGCGGACAGATCCGCCGCCCGGTACACCTGCATGACGAGCCGCGCCTGTTCGCCGGTTACGAGGGGCTGTTTGCCCATCGCCACACACTCCAGGAAATGCAACGTCTCGGCCTCCATCGGACCCGCGTACACATGATTCACCTTTTCGCCGGGCATCGACGAAATCGGAAACTGGATGCCCTTGTTCATCGTGGTGGTGTACACGTCGCGATGGGTGTCATCGACCATCACCGCGCCTTCGGTGCCGACGAACTCGATCCAGGTGGAAGAGAAGTTTGGATACGCCGGTGGCAGCACCCAGCCCGCGCCAATCGTGAACGCCGTACCGTCGTCCATTGTGACGATGATCCAGACGCAGTCGGGCACGTTGTACTGCCCCTTCATAATCTTGTGGACTTCCTGCGCGTAGACGCGAATCGGCTTCCGTGGCGCGAGGCACCAGAGCACGAAATCGATGTCGTGCGTCGCTTCCATCGCGGCGGGTGACAACTTCACGCGGCCGCCGATTTTCTTGCCAAGGTTCCGGGTGATGTGGCGGCTGACCATCGCACTGCACGGCTCGCCGATGGTGCCGTCCTCAATCGAGCGCTTCACCAACGCGAACTTCGGGTTGAACCGCTGCGAATAGCCGATTGTGAACGCCAGCTTCTTCGAGTGCGCCAGCGCAATGAGCTCGTCGGCCTCCTGGAGCTCCATGGCAATCGGCTTCTCCAGGAATACATGCTTGCCGGCCAGCAGGCTCTCTTTGGCAATCGGATAGTGTGTCGGCTCGGGGGTCGTCGAGATCATCACCGCGTCGATCGATGGGTTCTCGACCAACACGCGGTAGTCGGTGGTGGCGGTCACCGGCGTGGTCAACGCGGCGACCTCTTTGAGGCGTTCTTCCTTGATCTCTGCGATATGGAGTTCGTTGACCCACGGGCTCCCCGCGGCGGCTACGGCGCGGATGCCGCCACACCAGCCGGTTCCGATTATGCCGACATTGATGCTTGGCTTCATATCTGCGTCCTGCCCTCCGTGGAACCCCGCATCAGGCGGAGCGTTCCCTCTCTATCGCAGAGTGTAACTGGGAGGGAGAGTCCCGTCGTAACGATCTCGGGAATGATGCACGGCGATCAGCAGGCCGCGGCCGGAACGTTGACGATGTTGTAGAGCGTGTCGCGCTCGAGCGGCTCGCGGCCGGCGGCCCGGACAAGGCGCGTCAACTGGGCCGTCGTCATCCCCTCCGGGGTGGGCGATCCGGCCATGTGGTAGATCTTCTCTTCCTGCACGGTGCCATCGAGGTCGTCGACCCCGAACCACAGCGCCGTCTGGGCCACGTCCACACCCGTCGCAATCCAGAACGCCTTGATGTGCGGGATGTTGTCGCACATCAGCCGCGCGACCGCATGCACGCGAAGTGTATCCGCCGCGCTCGGCGCGGGCAGCTTGCGCATCTGGTTGTTGTCGGGGTGAAACGCGAGCGGGATGAACGCCTGGAAACCGCCCGTCTCGTCCTGCAGCGCGCGCGACCGCATCATGTGGTCGACGCGCTCCTCCATCGTCTCGATGTGACCGTACAGCATCGTCACGTTCGTGCGCAGCCCCAGGCGATGGGCGATGCGATGGATGTCGAGGTACCGATCGGCGCCGCACTTGTCGTGGCAGATCTTCCTGCGAACGCGTTCCGCGAATATCTCCGCACCGCCACCGGGAAGGGAATCCAGGCCGGCGTCAATGAGCTCGCGCAGCACCTGCTCGTCCGACATCTTGTAGAGATCCGCGAAGAAGGCGATCTCCACGGCAGTGAAGCACTTCAGATGAATGGCCGGCCGGATCTGTTTGAATCCGCGCAGCAGCTCCGTGTAATAGCTGAAGGGAAGGTGCGGATTGAGACCGTTGACGATGTGCAGCTCGGTGAGCGGCTGATGTGCGCGGCGACGCAGTTTGTCCCACGCCTGCTCGAGCGACATCGTGTAGGCCGCGGAGTCGGAGGGCTGCAGCCGCGCGAAGGAGCAGAACAGACAGCTCGCGACGCAGACGTTGGTCGGCTCCAGTCGCAGGTTGTAATTGAAATACGTGCGCGCAGCGTGGCGCTTCTCGCGCTCGCGATTCGCCAGCGATCCCACCGCCAGCAGATCCGGCGAGTTGAAAAGCGTGACGCCATCGTCAAGCGTGAGTCGCTCCGCCGCGCGGAGCTTCTCGTCGATCTCGCCCAACCCGGCCGCTTGGATGCGCGAATTCACTTTGCTCGGGTGTCCTGTCCGAAAAATTGTACGTGCTATACTCGCCGACCACAACCGACTCGGCCCGGGAATTCTTTTGTAGGCGGACCTGAAGGTCCGCCTCTACGAAATGCAGGGGAAGTGGGTGAAAAGCCCACGCGGTCCCGCCACTGTAAGCGAAGCCGCCGTCTACCGGAACGCCCTAGCGACGTTCCTTGATTGCTTCGCGAGTCAGGAAACCTGCCCCGCGGCTCTTGTCCCTTTCATCCCTCGACAAGCTCGGGATGTCCTGAGCGTGTCGAAGGACACCGGCGCGTGAGACGCCGGAAGGAGACGCCAGTGGTTCCTTTCAGCTGCACGTATGCTGCGCGCTGAGGCCGTCTCGTTCGGCTATGCGGGTGAGCCCACGGCGTTTTCGCTCGCTGACGTCAGCGTCGAGATCACGCCGGGATCGCTTACGGGACTGCTGGGTCCCAACGGCTGCGGCAAGACAACCCTCCTCAAGCTGCTCTGCGGCGTACTGCGACCGCATGGCGGCGCTGTCACGCTCGACGATCGTCCGCTTTCGTCATTCACGCGACGGGAGCTGGCGCGCCACGTAGCGGTCGTCCCGCAGGAAACGCACCCGGCCTTCGATTACTCGGCGATGGAGATGGTGCTGATGGGGCGCCATCCTCACCTCGGCGCGTTTCAGCTCGAGGGGCCTTCGGACTTCGCTATCGCCCGCGAGTCGCTCACGGTGACCGGTACCGTGGACCTCGCCGATCGCAACTACATGACGCTCAGTGGCGGCGAAAAGCAGCGCGTGATCATCGCAAGCGCGCTGGCGCAGGCCACCGAACTGCTCCTGCTCGACGAGCCGACGGCGTCGCTCGATCTCGGCTACCAGCTCGAGGTCGCGTCCTTGCTGGCGCGCCTCAATCGGGAGCGGCAGGTGACGATGGTCCTTGCGACGCATGATCTGAATCTCGCAGCGTCACTGTGCGATCGGCTGGTGCTGCTGCGCGGCGGGCGGGTACTGGCTCAGGGCCCGACAAGCGACGTGCTTACCGGGGCCATGGTGCAGCAGTTGTACGACGTGGACGCTGACGTCCAGTTTCATCCGCGCGCCGGCCACCTCACCGTCATTCCCGTGAGCCGAACCCGATGAACATCCCAACACCGCGGCGCCGACGATGAGTACCTCCGCAGTGCGGCGCGGACCCTTCGGGTCGGCGGAACAGGGCGAGGTCCCTTCGATTCGTACTCGGCTCGCTGTCACGATCGCCGGCTACGGGGCGCTCGCCGTCGCCACCTGCGTGCTGGCGCCGCTGGTCGGAAGCACGCAGATCAGTCTGGCGCGCGTCTTCGACCGCTCGATCCCATTTGCCGACAACGTCGACGCCCAGATCTTTTTCGTCGCGCGAATGCCGCGTGTGCTGTCTGGCGCCGTTGTGGGCGCGGCGCTGGCGTCGGCCGGTGTGGTGATGCAGGCGCTCTTGCGGAATCCACTGGCGACCCCGTTCACGCTCGGCGTGTCGGCCGGCGCTGCGCTTGGCGCGATCCTGGTGATTACCTTCAGCACCGCGGTAAGCCTGGGCGCGCTGTCGCCGGTGCCTCTCGCCAGCCTGGGGGGAGCGCTCCTGGCGTCGGCAATCGTCTACGGTCTCGCGACCCGGCCGGGGCGCACCATGTCGACGATGGTCCTGCTGCTCGCCGGCGTCACGCTCAATTCTTTTTTCTCCGCGCTCATCCTGTTCGTCCAGTACATGGCCGACTTCGCGCAGACGTATCGGACTGTGCGCTGGTTGATGGGCGACCTCGACGTCGGAAGCTTTGGCCCGATTGTCGCGTCGCTGCCACTCGTCCTGGTCGCGTTCGCGATGTTCGCGGTATTGCCGCGATCGCTCAATCTGCTCAGCGTCGGAACCGACGCCGCCTCGACGCGAGGCGTCGACGTCGGCCGGACGCAGCGCCTGGCGTTCCTGAGCTCATCGCTTGCCACGAGTGCGGCGGTCTCGCTCGCCGGTCCTATCGGTTTCGTCGGCATCGTCGTCCCTCACCTCGTCAGACTCATGGTCGGCGTGGATCACCGGATTGTGCTGCCGGCATCCGCGCTCTTCGGCGCAGCGTTCCTCGTCGGCTGCGATCTGGTTGCGCGCACGGTGCTGGCGCCCGTCGAAGTGCCAGTCGGTGTCGTCACCGCGATGCTGGGAGGGCCGTTCTTCCTATGGCTGCTCGTGCGACGGAGTTAGCCACGATGGCCACCAAAACGAATCAGCCACGAAGAACACTACGGACGTTCTTGGCGTTCCTTATGTTCCTTTGTGTCGTTTGTGGCCAAAACGTCTTTGTGACTCTCGTGGCGCAGGAGCGCGTCGCGACGCGGATCGTGTCGCTCGTCCCCGCCCTGACCGAGATGCTTTTCGCCGTCGGTGCGGGATCGCAGGTCGTTGGCGTCAGCAGCTACGACGACTTTCCGCCAGAGGTGCAGTCGCGTCCTCGCGTCGGAGCACTCCTCGATCCAGACGTCGAACGGATCCTCTCCCTGAAGCCGGACCTGGTTCTCATGTACGGCTCGCAGACTGACCTCCAGGGGCAGTTCGCGCGGGCCGGCATCCGCGTCTACAGCTATCGCCACGGCGGTATCGGCAACGTGCTGCAGACGATTCGGGAGCTCGGCGCGCTGAGCGGTCACAAGGTCGAGGGCGATCGCGTCACTGCCCAACTACAGTCACGGCTCGATGCAGTTCGCACGCGCGTACGCAGCCGACCGAGGCCGCGCACGATGCTGGTTATGGGCCGCGACGCGATGGCGCTGCGCGGCGTCTATGTGAGCGCCGGCGTCGGCTTCCTGCATGAGCTTCTGGACGTGGCCGGCGCGGAGGACGTGTTCGCCGATGTGAAACGTGAGGGGATCCAACCGTCGAACGAAACGATGATCGTCCGCGCGGCGCAGGTCATCATCGAGCTGCACCCGGGCGACCAGCCGGCGCCGGACATCCTCCAGAAGGAGCGTTCGGTCTGGTCACTGCTCTCCTCTGTTCCAGCCGTCCGGAACGGACGGGTGCACCTGCTGTACGGCGGCTACCTCATGTCGCCGGGTCCGCGTCTGGCGGCCGCGGCGGAATCGCTCGCGCGCGTCCTGCATCCCGATGCCTTCGTCGAGGCAGGCCCTCAGGTCCGTCCCTAGCAATCACATGAAGATCCTCCTGTCGTGGAGCTCCGGCAAGGACAGCGCCTGGGCGCTGCACCTGCTGAATCAGCAATACCCTGGCGCGGTGGCGGCACTACTGACGACGGTGAATGAGGAAATGGATCGGGTGGCGATGCACGGCGTCCGCCGGTCGGTGCTCGAAGCGCAGGCACGTGCCGCGGGGTTGCCGCTTCAGGTCGTGCACATCCCGCATCCGTGTCCAAACGAGATCTACGAGGCCCAGATGCGAAGCGCGGTCGCGGACGCATGCGCGAACGGGTTCACGCACGCCGCGTTCGGCGACCTCTTCCTGGAGGACATCCGGCGGTATCGTGAGGAGCGGCTGGCGGGCACCGGGCTCGAGCCGCTGTTTCCGGTCTGGGGCATCCCGACGCGGCAGCTCGCTGAAGAGATGATCGAGGGCGGCCTCCGCGCGCGGCTGGCGTGCATCGACACGCGCGCGCTCGACGCGAGCTTCGTCGGGCGAGACTTCGACCGAACGCTCCTGCGCGACCTGCCGTCGACTGTCGATCCCTGCGGGGAAAATGGCGAGTTCCACTCGTGCGTTTATGCCGGGCCGATGTTCAATGAACCGCTGCAACTCGACGTCGGCGAAATGCACGTTCTCGCGCCGTTTGTGTGGAGAGACCTCAAACTCCGGGCGGGTCTGAAGACCCACCCCTAGACTGTCCGGTGAAATACCCGTCGCGGATCGTCTGCCTGACCGAGGAAACCACCGAAACGCTCTATCTGCTGGGCGAAGGCGATCGGGTTGTGGGCGTCTCGGGATACACCGTCCGGCCACCGGAGGCGCGCAACAAGCCGCGTGTGTCGGCGTTCATCAACGCGCGCTTCGACAAGATCGATGCGCTGAATCCCGATCTGATCCTCGCCTTTTCCGATCTGCAGGCGGACATCGCGGCGGAGCTGGTTCGACGCGGGTACAGCGTGGTCGTGTTCAATCAACGCAGCGTCCCGGACATCCTGCAGATGATCAGGATGCTTGGCGGGCTGATCGGGTGCAGCGATCGCGCCGACGAGCTCGCGTCGCGGCTCGAGGCGGATGTGGATCACGTTCGTGCCGCGGCCGCGCGACTTCCGCGCCGCCCGCGCGTCTATTTCGAGGAATGGGATGACCCGCTCATTTCGGGCATCCGGTGGGTCGAGGAGCTGATTGAGATCGCCGGCGGCGACCCGATTTTTCCGGAACTGCGGCACGCAAAGCTCGGAAAGGACCGCATCGTCTCGCCTGACGAGGTCGTGCGCCGCAACCCCGACGTCATTATCGCGTCGTGGTGCGGCAAGGCCGTGCGGAAGGACAAGATCGCGTCGCGTTCGGGCTGGGAGAACGTCACGGCGGTCCGCAACGGCGCGATTCACGAGATCAAGTCCGCATTCATCCTGCAGCCCGGTCCCGCCTCGCTGACCGAGGGACTGCGCCGACTGCACGAGATCATTTCTGGGGTCAGACCCCGGTGATGCCGCGTTCCAGGGTCAGACCCTGGTGACGGGTCGACTCAAGGTTGCAGTTCCTGCGATCTGGCGATCGTGCACCCGCGCCAGCAGAACCTGCGCAGCGATCGCACCGATCAGCGCCATGAACATGTCCGCCTGCGTGTCGAACGGATCGCCCTGCGTGCCGAGAAACGCGTCCGCCGAATCACCGCCAATCAGCGCTGACCACCATTCGATGAACTCATAACACGCGCTGATCGCCAGGCACACGCTCAGCACGATGACGAAGAGCCACTTCCCTGGTCTCAGAGGAGAGCGTCTGAGCAGGATCTCGCGGGCGATCACCGCCGGCACGAAGCCCTGCGCCAAATGGCCGATCCGATCGTAGTGGTTGCGCGTGAAGCCAAAGAGCCTCTGGATCCAGAAGCCGAGCGGCACCTCCGCGTACGTGTAATGACCGCCAAGCATCAGGATCAGCGCGTGCACGAAGATGAGGCGGTACGCGAGCGGCGTGAACGGGAACCGTGGCGCGGTGACAACGAGCAGCGGCACCGCGATGAAGACCGGCGCGACCTCCAGGATCCACGTCGTCCGATCGGCGGGATTGATCCCTGACCATACCAGCAGCGCCGAACCACTGACGAGAAGCGCGATGAGCTCCGTGCGACGGGTCGCAGGTGTTTGAGACACGCGTCAGGCCGCGATGAACAACGATTGCTTCACGTCTGGAATGATGCCGGTAGCCGCAGCGCGCTCGAACAGGAGCTCCACGGCGCGCTTCCCTTCGACGCCGAGATCGATCGAATACTCGTTCACGTACAGGTCGATATGCCGGTACATCACGTCTTCGCTCATCTCCTGGGCGTGCTCGCGCACGAACGGCAGGCTCGCGGCACGGTGGGCAAACGCATATTCGACGCTGCGACGCAGCACGCGGTTCACGGCGCGCTGCACCTCGCCTGGAAGAGAACGATTGACGACGATCCCGCCGAGCGGAATCGGCGCGCCTGTTTCGCCTTCCCAGAATTCGCCGAGGTCGATGATCTTCTTCAAGCCCTTCGCCGCGTACGTGAAGCGGTTTTCGTGGATGATGAGCCCCGCGTCGAACCGCCCGTCGAGCACGGCCGTCTCGATGTCCGAAAACAACAGCTCCGTTCTGTTCAGCGCCGCCGGGAACGCCAGGCCGAGAAGGAAGTTCGCCGTCGTGTATCTGCCCGGAATCGCGATCGCGAGCGCCCCCGCCGCGACCTCGTCCAACGGGATCGACCGCTTCGAGATCAGGAGCGGACCGCAGTTCCTTCCAAGCGCGCTGCCAGCATCCAGCAGGACGTAATCGCGCGTGCAGTACGCGTACGCGTGATAACTCAGCTTCGTCACGTCCGTCTCGCCGGCAAACGCGGCCTTGTTCAGCGCTTCGACGTCCGCCATGCGGATCGAAAACTCCAGGTCTTCGAGATCGATCCGCCGATTGACGATGGCGTCGAACATGAAGCAATCGTTCGGGCACGGAGAAAAGCCGAGGGACAGTGTCATGCGTGATCGAGAATATTGAGCGCGGTCTCACCCAGGCCGCGAATCGCCTCCGCGATTTTCCATGCGCCGCGATTCCGTGTCTCGACCATGTTCGAGACCGCGCGCACCTCGGCGCACGGGAGGCGGTTGATCAGGCAGGCATACATGAACGCGGCGCCTTCCATGCTTTCCACGTGCGGCCTGAAGCGCTGCACGACCGCGGCGATCGATGGCTCGCTGCCGTGGACGGTGTTCACCGTGATGCCGTCCACCGACGGCAGGCGGCGCAGCACGGAGTTCGGAGGCGGCGCGACGTTCATCATCCGTCCGCCTTGAAACGGAAACTCGTCGTCGCCCAGCAGCTTCAACTCCTGGATGGTGAGGAACGCTCCATCGTCTTCGGCGCCAAGCTCGGAAAGGCACTCCGAGACGACGTGCACAACGCTTCCCGGCGCAAGGGTACGATCGAAGCTCCCGCACACCCCGAGGTTGAGCGCCATGTCGAAGTGCTCCGTGGCCAGGACGCGCGAGCACCACGCCGCGGTCGCCACCATGCCGACGCCCGCCGTCAGTACGTCGATTCGGTGAACGCCGCGTGTGTACCTGCTCACGCGCGAGTCACCCTCCAATTCGAAGCGAAGCCCCGCGACAAACGGATCGATTTCCGCGCTGGTAGCCGCCACGACCAGGATGCGCATCCAGGTCGAAATTCTATTTCTTGTTTCCGCGATCGGCGAGCCAGCGTAGGAGCGCGCTGACATCAGCGATTGGCGCGCGGAATTCCTGGGGCGTGACCTGGTTGATCATCTCGCGGTGCGTGGGCCCCCCGTACGGGACTGGTCCGGTCTGGAGGTTGTCTTCCTTGGTGAAGAACTCGATCCGCGGCGCCGCCCCGTAGACGTCGATCGTGTAGCGGATGTGCAGGCCGTTGTGCAACTCGGTGCTTTGGGTCTGTCGAAGCTGGCGCGTGATCTTCGCGAGGTCTATCGGCAGGCGACTCACGTCGACCGAGGCGCCGACCGAGGCGGGGAGGCGGCTCACCTCGACCGAGCCCTGCTGCGCAGCGGCCACATGCGTGACGCCGATGATGAGCAGCCCGATGAGTGAGGCCCGCTTGAGGTGCATGATTGTTGAGACGTCAGTGAAAGCCTACTGGTTGTCCTTCCATTCTTCGTACCAAGCCATCTGGATCGCCTCGAGCTTCGGTTCGTTCGACGTCTTGGGGTCGTCGTCGAACCCGTCGAGCTGAAGCACCCGCTCGCGCAGGTCGGTGAATCTTACGGTGAGGGGGTCGATATCGGGGAATTTTTCCTGTAACGCGATGCCGATGTCTTCAGTATCGGTCCATTTCACGGACGCACCCCCGCCTCTTTCGTCTCCTCTTCCTTGCGATCCGACTTGCCGAGCTGAATCGCTCCGCCTTCCTGTACGTAGTTGCGGGTATACATCGGAAACTCGGCAATCACGTCGCCCTTGATTACCGCCTGGCATCCGAGGCGTGACGTGGTGGTGAGATCCCAGGCGGTGTCGAGGCGATCGGCCTCCTTGTCTTCCATCTCGCTCAGGTTCTCCATTCCCTTGCGGATGATGAGGTGGCACGTGGTGCAGGCGCAACTCCCGCCGCACGCATGCTCCAGATGAATTCCGAAATTCATCGCGAGATCAAGGAACGACTCTGGCAGCCCGTGTTCCTTGAATTCGAGCTTGCCGTGCTCGAACTCCACAACCGTCTCCTTGCCGTCGATGATGAAAGTTACCTTGGGCATCACACGTCCTTCACGTTCCTGCCGGCGAGCGCTTCGCGCACCGAGCGGTTCATCGTCACCTCGGCGAGGTGCTGTGTCGCATGGTTGAGCGCGTGCGTCTTGTCCTGGATGACACCGCGGTCCGTGCTGCCCATCGAGGCTTTCACCGCCGCCAGCGCCGCATCGATGCGCTCGCGTTCGCCTGGCTCCAGCTGCTCGGCCGCGATGGCAGCGAAATCGGGCCGCCGCAGAACCTTGTCCGTCGCCTGGATCACGCTTTCGGCTTCGTTGCGCGCGTCGATCAGCAGCCGCGCCTCGAAGTCGGCCTCCGCATGCTCGAACGATTCGATCAGCATGCGCTCCACTTCTTCGTCCGTGAGCCCGTACGACGGCTTCACTTCGATCGCCTGTTCGATGCCGGTCCGCAGCTCGCGCGCCGCGACGCTCAGGATGCCGTTGGCGTCGATCTGGAACCCCACCTCGATGCGCGGCAGCCCTGCCGGCATCGGCGGAATGCCCTTCAGGTGGAGGTGTGCGAGCGACCGGCAGTCGGCCGCGAGCTCCCGCTCACCCTGCAGCACATGAATGTCGACGCCGGTCTGGTTGTCGACGCCGGATGTGAACATCTCGCGGCCGCTGGCCGGGATCGTCGAGTTGCGAAGGATGATCTTCGACACGACGCCGCCCATCGTCTCGATGCCGAGCGAGAGGGGCGTGACGTCGAGCAGGAGCATTTCGCGGCGCCCGCTCAGGAGAATGTCGGCTTGGACGGCAGCGCCTAGGGCGACCACTTCGTCGGGATTCAGCTCGCTGTGCGGCTCGCGGGCGAAGAGCTCTTGGACGACGCGGCGAACCAGCGGAATGCGTGTCGAGCCGCCGACGAGGACCGCTTCGTCAATGTCCCGTGCTTCGAGACCCGCATCCGCCAGTGCCTGCCGGCACGGGTCGAGCGTCCGCTCGACAAGCGGCCGAATCAGTCGCTCGAAGTCGCCGCGGGTGATTCGCTTCCGATAGCCGGCGGGTACGCCAGGAGACGGCTCAACCCGGATCTCGGCTTCTTCGACGTCAGACAGATCCAACTTTGCCTGGATGACCGCCTTCCGGATCTCCTGGATGGCCTCAGGAGACAGTTGCGGCGCGGACGCGCCAGGCGACGGTTGCGGCGCGGACCCAGTGGGTCCGCGAGACGAGATCCCCGCGATCACCTGCTCGACCAGCAGCCGATCGATGTCGTCGCCGCCGAGGTGCGTGTCGCCATTGGTCGCCAGCACCTGGAACACGCCGTCCTCGACCTTGAGAATCGAAATGTCGAACGTTCCGCCGCCGAGATCGTAGACCGCGATCGTCCCGCGGTTACGCTTGTCCAGGCCGTACGCCAGCGATGCCGCCGTCGGCTCGTTGATGATGCGGAGCACTTCGAGGCCCGCGAGGCGCCCCGCGTCGCGCGTGGCGGTCCGCTGCGCATCGTTGAAGTACGCGGGCACCGTGATGACCGCGCGGTCCACCTCGAAATCGAACTCTCCGCGCTGGCGGAAATGCTCTTCGGCTCGATGCTTCAGCTCGCGAAGCACGAATGCGGAGATTTCCGGCGGCGTGAACTCGCGATCCGCGATCCCAAGGCGGACGACGCCGCCGGTTTCGCCGCCGATCCGAAACGGCAACAGATTCGCTTCGCCGCGGACGTCCTCGATGCCGCGGCCCATGAAGCGCTTCACCGAATAGACGGTGCGCGTGGGCGACGTCAGCAGGCGGCGTTGTGCCTCGCGGCCGACGAAGATCGTCCCGTCTTCACCAACGGAAACAACCGACGGCACAAGGGCATCGCCGCTGTCGTCGCGCATGACCGCCGGCACGCCGTTGTCGACATAGGCGACAAGGCTGTTGGTAGTCCCGAGATCGATGCCAACGACTTTGCCCATCGTCTACTTACTGCCGGACGCCGGCTGCCCGCTGCCGGCTGAAAGGTTCGCGACCTCACGTTCGATGGTCGCGAGCAGGTTGTTGATGTAGTTGCGCTCGAGGAGACGCTCGCGCAGCGCGTCGAGGGTCACTCGCTTCTCCGCTGCCGGCGACTGCTCCTGGCTGTCCCAGCGGGCGCTCAGCTCCAGCAGCTGCCGCTCGTGCTCTTCCCGCTTCTCATCGATTGGCTTTCGCGCGGCTTCCAGCCTGACGCGAAGCGGCTCGGGATCCGTCCCCGACTCACGCAGCTCGCGAATCTCGTCAAGCTCCTCGTTCAACGCGAACACTTCCTCGAGAAGCGACGGCGGAACTTTCGCGGTGCCCTCTTCAGATTTCGCGGGGGGCAATCCTTCGATCGCGAGCAAGTGCTCGACTCGCGAAACCGGATTCTTCAGCGCGCGATACGCATCGTTGAGGTACGACGACCGTTCGAGGCTCGCCAGGCGCTCCGTCGGCGTGGCGTTGTAGTAATAGTCCGGGTGGAACTTGCGGCTCAGATCGCGGAAGCGCCTCTCGAGGTCCTGCGCATCGATCGTCAGGCGTCGGGGCAGGTCGAGGAACGCGAAGTAGTCACCATGCCGGCCCAACGCCAGGATGCGGCTGCACTGCGGGCAGAAATGCTCGTCGACAGGAGCGCCCGCGCCGCAGCTGCGGCACTCGAGCATAGACGGCGAACGGACAGGAATCGGTTCGGGAGTCATGGTGAAACAGGCAGCTGGCAGCAGGCAGCTGGCAGGCCCGATTACCTTCTTTTTCCGGCTGGATGCTTACTGCCAGCGGCCCACGGCATGCTGCCAGCTGTCATGCGCCGAAGGAGCTTCCGCAGCCGCAGGTCGACTTCGCGTTCGGGTTGCTGAAGACGAAGCCCTGGGTCAGCAGCGCGGTGTCGTAGTCGAGAGTCGTCCCCTTGAGGAAGAGCAGGCTCTTCTTGTCGACGAAGATCCTCGCGCCGTCCGGTCCCTCGAACACCTCGTCGCCCAGACGAGGCTCGCGTTCCCACGAAAAGGTGTAACTCAGGCCCGAACAGCCGCCACCCTTCACGCCCACACGAAGACCCCCATCGCTGATGCCCTGCTTGGCCATCAGCGACCTGATCTTCCGCGCCGCGCCTTCGCTGATCTGAATCATTTCGTTCCGGTCCGGCTAAAGCCGGACTCTACGTATGACGCACGTTCCGGTCCGGCTGAAGCCGGACGCTACGTACGACGCTTTGTCTAGGCGCTCGGTTGCGCGTGCTGAGCTGCCGGCTTCGCGCCCTTCAGCTCGTCCTGCTTCTTCTTGTAATCGGCAATGGCCGCCTTGATCGCATCCTCAGCCAGGACCGAGCAATGAATTTTCACAGGTGGAAGCGATAGCTCGGCGACGATTTCGGTGTTTTTGATGGCGAGCGCCTGGTCCACGGTCTTGCCCTTCAACCACTCGGTTGCAAGGCTGGAGCTGGCAATCGCGGAGCCGCACCCGAACGTCTTGAACTTCGCATCGTCGATGACGCCGGTGTCGGGATTGACCTTCACCTGCAGCTTCATCACGTCACCGCATTCCGGCGCGCCGACGAGCCCGGTGCCGACGTTCGCGTCATCCTTCGGCAGCGAGCCGACGTTGCGCGGATTCTCGTAGTGATCGACGACCTTGTCTGAATAAGCCATTTCCTTCTCCCGGCGGGCCTAAAGGCCCGCCCTACGGTGTAGGGCTCCTACCATGTAGGGCGCTCGTTTACGGAGCGCCTAATGGGACACCCACTGCATCTTGGAAAGGTCCACGCCTTCCTTCACCATCTCATACAGCGGCGACATCTCGCGGAGTCTCCGCACGACCTTCGTCAGCTTGTCAACCACGTAGTCGACCTCTTCATCGGTGGTCCAGCGACCGAGACCAAAGCGGATCGACGAATGCGCCAGGTCGTCGCCGGCGCCAAGCGCCTTGAGCACGTAGGACGGCTCGAGGCTGGCCGACGTGCACGCCGATCCGGACGACACCGCCACGTCGTTGATGCCCATCAGCAGCGACTCACCCTCGACATACGCGAAGCTGATGTTCAGGTTGTGCGGCAGCCGGTGCTCCATCGAGCCGTTGATGTAGATCTCGTCGAGGCCCTTGTGGAGCTCCGCGTTCAGGCGATCGCGCAGCTTGCGCAGGCGCTCGGTGTCCTTGACCATCTCCTGCTTGCACAGCTCCGCGGCCTTCCCGAGGCCGACGATGCCGGTGACGTTCAGCGTCCCTGAGCGCATGCCGCGCTCGTGACCGCCGCCGCTGATCTGCTCCGCGAGCAGCACGCGCGGATTCCGGCGCCGCACGTAGAGCGCGCCGACGCCCTTCGGGCCGTAAATCTTGTGGCCGCTGATCGAGACGAGATCCACCTTCAGCGCGGTCACATCGAACGGCACCTTGCCGACCGCCTGCACACCGTCGGTGTGGAACAGGATTCCCTTCTCCTTCGCGATCGCGCCAATCTCCGCGATCGGCTGAATGACGCCGATCTCGTTGTTGGCCGTCATGATCGTGATGAGGATGGTCTTGTCCGTGATAGCGGCGCGGAGGTCATCGAGGCTGATGCGGCCGTCCTTCTGGACCGGCAGGTAGGTGACGCGCAGCCCCTGCTTCTCGAGCTTCTTGCACGTGTCGATCACCGCCTTGTGCTCGGTGACACACGTGATGATGTGATTGCCCTTCTCGCGGTACATCTCGGCGGCGCCCTTGATCGAGAGATTGTTCGATTCGGTCGCACCGCTCGTGAAGATGACTTCCTTGGGGTTCGCGCCAATCAGATCGGCGACCTGCTTGCGTGCGGCCTCCACCGCTTCCTCGGCTTCCCAGCCGAAAGGATGGTTGCGGCTCGCCGCGTTGCCGAACTTCTCGGTGAAGAACGGCATCATCGCCTCGAGCACCCGTGGATCGACGGGCGTCGTGGCGTGGTAGTCCATGTAAATCGGAAGCTTCATCGTCTTCTCCGGCGGATCCGAAACGATCCGCCCTACGTTCGCGCGTTATGTAGCACTGCGGCGCGCGAGACCGGCACTGGCGAAGACACATTCTCCGCCGCGATCTCGGCAAGCGTCACGGTTCCAAGAGCTGCCGCAATCCGCTCGCGAATCTGCCATAGCGGATCGCGGACGCTGCATTTGCTGTACTGCTCGCAGTCGTTCTTTTCCGTCGAGCACGCAGTCACGGTGAAGGGACCGTCAATCGCCTCGATGACATCCGCCACGCTGATGGTCGCGGGCGGCCGTCCCAGCGTGTATCCGCCGCGCGTCCCCTGCGTCGAGGACAGGAGGCCGATCCGGACCAGACGCTGAAGCACCTTCGCCATCAGCTCGATCGGGATGTCGTACTGCTCAGCGATCTCGCGGGCGCTGGTAGACGAGGCGCTGCTGTTCCGGGCGAGATGTTTCATCGCCATAAGCGCGTAGTCAGCTTTTTTTGACAGCCTCAACATTGGAGTCCTAAATCCGACTGCAGTTGTCGTATATTACCGATCCAGCCGAATTCCGTCAAGAAAGGTCGGCTTTATCCCGATCCCGTTAGTACTTGGGTTGCGACGGGTCGACCTTGTCGATCCACTCCAGAATTCCGCCGCGGAGGTTCTTGACCCGCTTGAATCCGACGGTCTGGAGAAATTCCACAGCTTTCGCGCTCCGGCCGCCCATCTTGCACTGCGCGACGATGTCCTTGTCCTTCGGCAACTCGGCGTAGCGACGCGGCAACTCGCCGAGCGGAATCAGCACCGAACCCGGAATCCGATTGATCTGGTACTCGTTCGGCTCGCGCACGTCGAGCACCAGCACGTCATCGCCTGCGTCCATCCGCTTCTTCAAATCGACCGGCGTCATCTCCCAATCGCTCACACCTGCTCCTGTCGTTTGGGCCGCTGCCGGCTCCGGCCGGATACCGCAAAACTGTTCGTAATCGATTAGCTTCGTGACCGTCGGATGCGTGCCGCACACGGGGCATTCCGGATCCTTCCGGAGCTTCAGCTCGCGGAAGCGCATCTTCAAGGCGTCGTAGATCAGGAAGCGGCCGATCAACGGCTCACCAATGCCGAGGATCAACTTGATCGTTTCAGTTGCCTGGATGACGCCGATGATGCCGGGCAGCACACCCAGCACGCCGCCTTCGGCGCAGCTCGGAACGAGTCCCGGCGGCGGCGGCTCCGGATAGAGGCAGCGATAGCACGGCCCTTCCTTCGTGGCGAACACCGATGCCTGACCTTCGAAGCGAAAGATGCTGCCGTAGGCGTTCGGCTTGCCGGTCAGGACGCAGGCATCATTGACCAGGTAACGCGTTGGGAAGTTATCGGTGCCGTCGAGAATGACGTCGTACGGGCGAAACAGCTCAAGCGCGTTGTCCGATGTCACCGTCGTTTCGTACGTGTCGATCTGAATGTGCGGATTCAGCCCGTGAAGCTTGTCCTTGGCCGACGCGAGCTTTGAACGGCCGACATCGGATGTCGAGTGGAGCAGCTGGCGCTGCAGGTTGCTGAAATCGACGACGTCGAAATCGACGATGCCGATGCGGCCGACGCCGGCTGCTGCGAGATACATGGCTGCCGGGGACCCCAGGCCGCCGGCGCCGATGCAAAGCACACTGCCGGCCTTCAGCTTGCGCTGACCGTCGATGCCGACCTCCGGCATGATCAGGTGCCGCGAGTAGCGTTTGATCTCGTCCTGCGATAACTCGGTGGCTGCGGCGCGGACCCTTGCGTCCGCGGTTGGTGTCTCCGTAGGCACTCCCCCCGCCACTGACGGCACGATGCTGAGCGAATCGCCCGGCTTGACCGGGGTCTTTTCCTTTTGCAGGTACCGGATGTCCTCATCATTCAGATAGACGTTCACGAAATTCCGCAGCCGGCCATCGTCGGCGTACAGGTGTTTGCGGAGACCTTCGTGCTTCGTCGTGAGATCGGCGAGCAGCTCGCCAACGGTGCCGCCGGTGACTTCTACCGACTCCTTCTTGTCGGTAAACGGCCGCAGCGGGGTCGGGATGTGAATGGTGTTAGGCATAAGTCAGCTGTTCAGATCTTCCTGGTCGAAGACGGAGCGGTCCTCACGAAGGCGCCACGACGTCATATCTCCTGAGACGCCCTCGCTGACAGAAACGATTACATACGAAAAGAAGGGCCACGCATGGTCCAAATCGTATTGCGACGGACGCGCCGGGTGGTCCGGGTGCGAATGATAAAACCCCATCAGCTCAGCGCCGACGCCGCTCGCGTGCCGCTCAGCCGCCTGATAATCCTGCGGACGCACCAGAAACCTCCTCCGAGGGCCTTCTTCCGTCATGTTCGGCAGCGCGAAGGTATCGGAAACGACGCCGTCGCGGCCAATGAGGGCGCCGCAACATTCGTTCGGATACGTCTCCGCGCCATGCGCGCGAATCGCCGCATCCACGTGCGGCGCGAGGTCCAGGCCCATTGTTAGGGTGGACCCATCCCGCGTTCGCCCTTCCGCGGCTTGGGCGCGGCAAGCAGGTCTGCACTCCGCTCCCGCGGACCCAACCCGCCTTCGCCGCTTCGCGGCTTCGGCGTGCCAAGAGGGTCCGCGCCGCTTGCATCGCCTTCGTCCCAAAACCGCTCGGACAAGTATTTCTCGCCGCCGTCGGGAAAGATCACGACCATGACTGCATCCGGGGAGCGCCGCGCCACGCGCAGCGCGGCGCCGAGGTTCGCGCCGCTCGAGATCCCGACGAAGAATCCGTCCCGCGCAAGGCGGCGTGTCAGTTCGAAGGCTTCTTCAGTGGACACTCCGAGATCCTCGTCTGCCACCGACGGATCGTAGATGCCCGGGACGATCGCGGTTTCCATGTGCTTCAGGCCTTCGAGGCCGTGGAGCGGCGAGTCCGGCTGCACCGAGATGAGGCGAATCGCGGCATTGAATTCCCGCAGGCGCCGTCCGGCGCCGACGAAAGTCCCGCCCGTCCCCAGCCCCGCGACAAAATGCGTCAGACGTCCGCTCGTTTGCTCGATGATCTCCGGCGCCGTCGTGTCGTAGTGGGAGCGCCAGTTGCCAGGATTGTTGTACTGGTCCGCATAGAAATAGAGGCTCTGATCCGCCGCGTACATCTCCCGCGCGCGAAGGATGGCGCCGTCCGACCCCTGCATCGGATCGGTGAAGACGATCTCGGCGCCGAACGCGCGCAGTATCCGCTTTCGCTCCGGCGTGACGTTCTCCGGCACACACAGCCGCACCCGATAGCCGCGCGCGGCGCCAATCATGGCGTAAGCGATGCCCGTGTTGCCGGACGTTGCGTCGAGAATGATCTTGTCGCGCGTCAGCGCGCCCGACCGCTCGCCGTCGGCAATCATCCGCGCGGCCGGACGGTCCTTCACCGATCCGCCCGGATTCCTCCACTCCGCCTTCGCATAGAGCTGCACGTTGTGAAGCCCCGCCTCGAACGTCGAAAGCCGGATCAGGGGCGTATTGCCGATCGAATCGACGATGGACGTAGCGGTACGGGGAGGCCCTGGGATGGCGACAGGCATATCCGACTAGGAAAGTCCGGATTATAACAACTCCCAACTTCCAACTCCCAACTCCCAAAAGTGAAGGCCGGCTGAAGCCGGCCGCCAACTCCTTGGGATTTGGGCTTTGGGATTTGGGATTTGGGATTTTCTAGCTGATAGGCTTGCCCTCGGCGTCGCGGATCTCGACAACGCCAAGATTCAGCTTTCGGAGCTCCGGTTCGATCTTCGCGCGATCGCCGACCGCAATGACGACGAGGTGGTCCGGCACCAGATACTTCTTCGCGACCGCGAGCGTTTGGTCGTTGGTTACGGCGTTCACCTGCTGCGCGTAGAGCGTGTAGTAGTCGAGACCGAGGTCGTAGATGAACACGTTCGAGAAGTTGTTCACCGCGTTGGCGCTGCTGTCGAATGCTCCGGCCAGCGAGTTCGTCAACGCATCCTTGGCCTTCCTCAGTTCGTCGTCGTTCATCGGCTTCTCGACCATTCCGCGAAGCTCCTTCAGGATCTCGCTGACGGCGGGCGCCGTGACATCTGTCCGGATTCCGGACGCGACCTGGAACGGGCCGGGCGTGCGGCGGAAGACGAACTGTGAATTCGCGCCGTACGTGTACCCGTGCGCCTCGCGCAGGTTCATGTTGATGCGGCTCGAGAAGAGGCCACCAAGCGCGAGGTTCATGACCTGGACGGGGCGGAAGTCAGGCGATGAGCGTGCAAGGCCGATGACCGCCACGCGTACTTGTGTTTGGGGACTGCCAGGCTTGTCGACGATCACGACGCGCGCCTGGGTCGTCACCGGGCTTCCGAGCGCCGGAGTGACTGGCGTCCCGCGGGACCATACGCCGAACGCTTTCTCCGCCAGGCCACGCAGCTCGGCCATCGAGACGCCGCCGGCAACGACCAGCGCCGCGTTGTTCGGGACGAAGTTCTGTTTCCAGAACGCCAGCATGTCATCGCGCGTGATGCTCTTGACGGCGGCTTCGGTGCCCACCTCGCTGTAGCCATACGGGTGCCGCGTGCCGTAGAGCGCGGCGGCGGTCACCTGCGCGGCGACCTGTGCCGGGTTATCGCGCTGCTGGACCAGTTGTGCGAGCCGGCTCGCACGCTGACGATCGACTTCCGCCGCCGGAAACGATGGGTGCAGCGCGACGTCCGCGAGGATGTCGAGTGTCGCCGCGAAGTTTTTCGACAACGAGCGCGCCGAGATCGTCGTCGCATCCATGGAGCTGTTGGTATTCAGCGACGCGCCAAGCTGCGAGAGATCGTCGGCAATCTGCAATGCATTCCGCGCCGTCGTTCCCTCATCGAGCATTGCCGCCACGAAATTGGCGAGGCCCGGCTTGTCGAGCGGATTCGCGTCGCTGCCGGTCTTGAGCACCAGGTTGGCCGCGACGATCGGCATGCCCGGCCGCTCGCTGAGGAGCACCGTCAGCCCGTTCGACAACGTGACCGATTGCGGCGTCGGGAGCCTCAGCGTCGTTGCCGTTCCAGCCTTCGGCATCTCGTTTCGCCATGGCTCGTCGGCGTTGATCGCTTCTGCGCCGGCCCCTTGCGCCGACTGCGGCGCCGGGGGTGTCGCGACTGGGGGGACCGGCGCGGGCGTGCCGGGGATCGCGTGCAGCACGACGCGCGCGCTCCCCGCGAGCTGGTTCCGCGCAAACGTCTGGATGTTCGCGGCCGTCACACCTCGGTACCGTTCGATGTCCTTCTGCAGGTAGTCGGGTGTCCCGAGAAAATGGTTATAGGAATTCAGCCGGTTCGCCACGCCGCCGGGTCGCTCGAGGCTGCCGACGATGTTGGTTTCGATCGTGTTGCGCGCCTGCTCGACTTCGCGGGCGGGCGGCGGTGTCGCGCGTAACCCGGCCAGTTCCTCGTCGATCGCCTTCTCGAGCTCGTCGACCGTGTGACCGGGTCTCGCGGTCGCCTCGATCTGGAAAATCGACCCGAGGATCAGCGAGTACTGCTGCGCGGTGACGGTCTGTGCGATCTGTTTTTCGTAGACCAGCTTCTTGTAGAGGCGGCTCGAACGGCCCCCGCCGAGAATCTCGGCGGTCATGTCCGCATCGGCGTCGCCAGGCTTGAAGATGGGCGACGTCACCCACGCCATGTACACGCGCGGCAGCTCGACGCGCGCCGGAACGACGAGGCGCCGCTCTGCGGTGATCTTCGGAGTGTCGGCGTTAATCGGTGGGACCGCCGGCCCGCGCTTCAACGTGCCGAAGTACTTCTGAACCAGCGTCTTCGTGCGCGCTCGATCGATGTCACCGATGATGACGAGGCTCGCGTTGTTGGGTGCGTAGTACTGCTTGAAGAAATTCTTCACGTCGTCGAGCTTCGCCGCCTGGATGTCCTCATGCGACCCGATGACGTTGCCGTAGTACGGATGGGTCCTCGGAAAGAGCGCCTGCACGAGCGCCTCTTCGGCGAGGCCGTACGGCTGGTTCTCGACGCTTTGACGGCGCTCGTTGCGGACAACATCCTGCTGATTGGAGAGCGCAGGCTGATCCACCTTGTCCAGCAGATAACCCATGCGATCGGATTCGAGCCACAGGGCCAGGTCCAGCTCGTTTGAAGGGACCGTTTCGAAGTAGTTCGTACGGTCGTAGTCGGTCGTGCCGTTGAGATCGCTGGCGCCCGCCGCCTCGAGCAGGCGGATATGCGAATCGCACGGCACGTGCTTCGAGCACTGGAACATCATGTGCTCGAAGAGATGCGCGAAGCCGGTGCGACCCGCGGCCTCGTTCGATGGCCCGACGTGGTACCACAGGTTGACCGCGGCCAGCGGCAGCCGATGATCCTCGCTGAGAATCACGTCCAGGCCGTTCGGCAGCGTGTACTTCTCGATCTGAATTTTCGGAATGTCCGCCGCGGCCGCAGGGCGGTTCTGCGCGGTCAGCGATACCGCGAGAGCTGAAAGAGCTGCAGCAAAGACGAGGCTAGAGAGCGTTCGTATGTTCATGGTGCGTCAGTCCTTCGTCGGGGCGTTGTTCAGGCTCGCCCACAAATACCAGCACGCCACGGATCGGTAGGGTCGCCACGCCTCTCCGATCCGCGTCAAGCGATCCGGCGTCGGCGCTTTGCGGAGTTTATACACTCGTTGAACCGCTTTCACGATCCCGAGGTCGCCGACGGGAAGGACATCCGGGCGCTGCAGGCGGAAAATCAGGAACATTTCCGCGGTCCACCGGCCGACGCCCTTCACTTGCGTCAATGTTTCAATCACTTTTTCGTCGTCCATTCGGTCGAGTGCCCCGATCGGCAGGGCGCCCTCCTCGATTCGGCGGCACAGGTCCCGAAGGTAGCTGGCCTTCTGGGTGCTGAGGCCGATGCCTCGCAGGCGCTCATCCGGCGTCGCCATCACCTGCGCAGCCGACGGGAAGGCGTCGAACAGGGCTTCGAACCGCGAGAAGATGGTCGCCGCGGCCTTGGTTGACAGCTGCTGTCCCACGATCGCGCGAATCAGCGCCTTGAACGGATCCGTGTATTGACGATCGGCGAGCCCGCAGGGTCCGTGCTCACGCATCAGATCGCGAAGAATCGGATCGCGGCGGGCGAGCAGCCGCCGAGCCTTGGAGTAATCAACGGCCGTCATTTGAGGAGCGCTGTCACCGTGACGTGTGCCGGGACCATTTTATCGAATGGGTCACAGCATTACTTCCATTTCTTCCGGGACTCGGGATTCGGGATTCGGGATTCGGGATTTGACGAAGCCCTGGCTCCGAATCCCGAATCCCGAATCCCGAATCCCGAGTCCCGAGTCCCGAGTCGACGTGACTACAATTATCCGCGAGGCACACGTGGAAGTATCCGAGGTCATGAAGCAACTCAAGCATGCAATCGAGCGCGCCCGCGCCCGCGCGCAACAGCGACGACAGCATGTCGCGGAGGCGGAACGCACCTACGCCGCGTTCCTGGAGGAGGTCGCGACCCCGACGACGCGAATGATGGCCAGCGCGCTGAAGGCCGAAGGCTATCCCTTTACTGTGTCGACGCCCAGCGGCGGTCTTCGCCTGGCGTCGGATCGCGGGCGCGATGATTACGTCGAGTTCGCACTCGAGACCAATGGCGATCGTTCCGTGGTCGTCGGGCGGATTCGATACACGCGAGGGTCGCGGACGTTGGAAGACGAGCGTCCCATCAAGGCTGACGCGTCACCACAGGATCTGTCCGATGCGGATGTGCTCGCGTTTCTGGTGAGCGCATTGGAGCCCTGGCTGGAACGCTGACAACTCCCAAGCTCCAACTCCCAACTCCCAAACCAGGGTGCCTTCGCTACAACGAGCTTCTTGGAAGTTGGGCGTTGGCAGTTGGGAGTTTCCGGGCAACATGGATCGCCATGAGCCCCCCGAGCAGCGACACGACCTGAACATCCGTGAAACCGCGCCGCTCGAGCAGGCGCGCCACGCCCTCGGCGCCGGGGTATTTGCGAATCGACTCGGGGATGTACCGGTACGTATCGGGATCACCGTGAAGCAGCAGGCCCAGCGTCGACCCGACGACGGTCAGGTACGACAGATAGGCAGCGCGGACAAAGAGATTCGACGGGCGATTGAAGTCGAGCGACAGCAGTCGTCCCTCGGGTGCGAGCACGCGGTGGATCTCGCCGATTGCCTGTTCGATGTCCGGCACATTCCGCAAACCGTAGCCGATCGTCACGACGGTGAAGCGCGACCTGCCAAACGGCAGGGCCAGCATGTCGCCGGCGATGAGCGGCGCCTGAGGACGTGACGGTTTCGCGGCGGCGAGCTTCAGCATCTGGAAGGTCAGATCGAGACCGGCGGCACTCCGCGCCCTCCGGGCAGCCGCGAAAAGAATGTCTCCCGTCCCGCACGCGAGGTCGAGCACGTCATCGTCTGACGTGATCCGCGCGAGCGAGATGAGTCGCTCCTTCCAGCGGCGATCGCGCCCGTATGAGAGCGCAACGGTGATGAAATCGTAGCGGTGGGCAATCGTGGCGAACAGCCGGCGCACGTAGCGGCGTTTGCCTTCGGGGGTTGCGATCGTGGAGCGGAGGCTCATCGTCCGGCTGAAGCCGGACACTACCATGCCTGTTACCGGGCGCGGAGCAGCAGGACTGGAACCTTCACGAGATGCCTGACGCGGTTGACCGTCGTACCGCGTACCAGGTCATTCAGGAAACGATGGCCGTGGGTGGACATCGCGAGCAGATCGACCCCGCGCGCTTCGGTGAGGCGAATCAGCTCGCTCGCGGGATCGCCCAGTGCCAATTCGGTCGAGACCTTGAGACCGTGCGACGTGAGATCCGCGGCCAGCTTCTCGAGATAATCGCGGTCCACTTTCATCTCTTCCGACTCGCGCAGCTCCAGTCCATCGAAGTTGCGGGCCACCCAGCCATCCGCGACGTGGACGAGGTGCAGCTCCGCGCCCGTGAGCGCCGCGAGCTTGCGCACATGCTCGATGATCGCCCGATCGGCAGGTGAGTTTTCGATGGCTACGAGAATGCGGCGATACATGTTCAGGCCACCGTCTGGTACAGCAGCCAGCCGTTCAGCGCCGCAATGATAACGGCGACGGTCCAGGCCAGCACTTTCATCCACAGGGGCGCAACGAAGGGACCCATCTTGTTCCGGTCACACGTGAACAGCACCAGCGGGAACACGGCAAACGACAGCTGAAGGCTGAGAATGACCTGGCTCAGGATCAGCAGAGCCCCCGTGCCTTGTTCCCCGTACAACGCGACCACGATCACCGCCGGAATGATCGCCAGCATGCGGGTAATGAGCCGCCGCAGCCACGGGCGGACGCGGAGATTGATGAACCCTTCCATCACGATCTGGCCGGCCAGCGTGCCGGTCAGCGTGGCGTTCTGACCCGAGCAGAGGAGAGCCACCGCGAAGAGGACGCTCGCTGCGCCTGTTCCGAGCAACGGCGACAGAAGCTGGTACGCATCGCCGATCTCCGCCACGTTTTCGTAGCCCGTGCCATGAAACGTCGCCGCCGCCATGATGAGAATCGCCGCGTTGATGAACAGGGCGAACATCAACGCCGCGCTCGAGTCGATTGTCGCGAACCGGATCGCTTCCGCCTTGCTCGCATACGTGTCAACGTACTTGCGCGTCTGCACGATGGACGAATGCAGGTACAAGTTGTGGGGCATCACCGTGGCGCCGAGGATCCCGATTGCAATGTAAAGCATGTTCGGGTCGCGCAGGATTCCCGTCGTTGGAATGAACCCGAAGGCAACCTCCGCCGTGGCGGGCTTTGCCAGCCACAGCTCGATCGCAAAGCACCCCGCGATCACCGCGATCAGCGCGACAACAAGGGCCTCGACGTAACGGAATCCGCGATTCTGCAGGAACAGCACGATGAGCACGTCAAACGCCGTCAGGCAGACGCCCCAGATCAGCGGCAAGCCGAACAGGAGATTGAGGGCAATTGCCGCACCGAGCACTTCGGCGAGGTCGCAGGCGGCAATGGCAATCTCGCAGAGGATCCAGAGCCCCACCGTCACCGGCCACGAATAGTGATCGCGACACGCCTGCGCCAGGTCGCGCCCGCTCGCAATCCCGAGCCGGACCGCAAGCGACTGCAGCAGGATCGCCATCAGGTTGGAGATGAGGATGACGCTCAGCAGCGTGTAGCCGTAGCGAGCGCCGCCAGCGAGGTCGGTGGCCCAGTTGCCCGGATCCATGTAGCCGACCGCGACAAGGTAGCCCGGCCCCGCAAAAGCGAAGAACTTGCGCCAGAAACCTGCGTCGGCTGGCACCGCGATCGAGCCGTGGACTTCGCGGAGGCTCTTCTCGCCGCGCGGCAGCCGCCAGCCCGTGCTTGGAACCTGATCGAACTCGCTCATCTTTGACGCGTCAAAAATACAGGCACGCCCAATCAAAAGTCAATTTATTCTGACTCGAAATTCGGCTACAGTAGAGTCCGAACCACGACATGCTGCCGTCGAGCACCGTTGAGAACTATCTGAAGCACATTTACCTGGGGTCGACCGCCCCCGGAACCACGCAGCGCCTTCTTCCGATGGGCCAGCTCGCCTCCGCGCTGGGTGTCACACCCGGCACGGCAACCACAATGATCAAGGCGCTCGCGGAATCAGGCCTCGTCAAGTACGCGCCCTACTCCGGCGTCGCTTTGACGCGCGCAGGCGAAAAACTCGCCGCGCGGGTCCTGCGCCGCCACCGACTCGTCGAGCTCTTCCTCGTGCAGGTGATGGGGCTGCGATGGGACGAGGTACACGATGAGGCCGAGCTTCTCGAGCACGCCGTCTCCGAGCGCCTCATCAATCGGATGGACGAAATGCTGGGCCGCCCTGAGGCCGATCCACATGGGGACCCTATTCCGGACGCCCAAGGCGTCGTGAAGCCGCAAGAAGCCCAGACGCTCCTGACGTGCCCCTTGAATACTTCGGTACGCGTCACGCGTGTCCTCGATCAGGACAAAGCGTTTCTACGGTTCATCGAGGGCCATGATCTGAAGCCGGGACAATCGATTCAGGTGGAAACGCGCGATCAGGCGGCTGACAGCGTCGTGGTCCGCGGCCGGAACGATCGCCAGCTCACCATCGGAACGCGCGCCGCGTCGAAGCTGCTCGTTCAGGTCGGCGACGGCGATACACCAAAGTAACGGGAGGTTTGTCGCCCCACCCCCAACTCCCCGGTCACCCCTGCCAAACTTCTTGACTTGAAGCATCAAAATCTGTATTTAGAGTAGTCAAAATATGACTGGGCTATATCGTGCGAGGCGAAGCGGACGTGTCCTGGTTGGGTTGCTGGCCGCCGTGGCGCTCCTGAGCGGCGCACCCGCGCTGGCGCAACAGTCAGACCCCGAGGCTGGGTTCCCCTCCACGGGACCGCTGTCCGGCTACATGGACTTCCACTTCAACAAGGCAGATGGCGCGGACGGTGTTCTCGATTTCCACCGCTTTGTGCTGCTCCTCAGCCACTCGTTCTCCTCGCGAATTCGATTTGTCGGCGAGTTGGAGGTTGAACACGCGTTTGTCGAAGGCCTCGAGGAAGCAGGCGAGCTGGAGCTCGAGCAGGCCTACGTCGATTTCCTCCTTTCGCGCCGCCTGAACGTCCGGGCAGGCATGCTGCTGATGCCCATCGGCATCATCAACGAGCGCCACGAGCCTCCGGTATTCAACGGGGTTGAACGACCCTTCGTCGACACCGTCATCGTCCCAACAACGTGGTTCGACGTCGGGGCGGGTATTCACGGTGAGCTCGGTCGCGGTCTCCGTTACCGGGCGTACGTGGTCGCGCCGCTCAATTCGCTGGAGTTCAGCGCCGAGGAAGGAATTCGTGGCGGCCGACAGAAAGGGTCCCAAGCCAATGTGCGCAACGTCGCATTCACGGCACGCACCGAGTATCTCGGCTTCCGCCACGTGACCCTTGGCGCCAGCGTCTGGAGCGGTGAGTCCAGCTTCGCGACGCCCAGGCTTGATACGTCGGTGACGGTCGGCGAGCTCGACGCCCGGTATCGTCGCGACCGCCTCGAGTTGCGGGGCCAGTTCGCGCAGGTGCACATTGCCGATGCCGCGCGCCTCAATGACAGCCTCGGCCGCGCGGTAGGCGTCTCTCCCAACATCGCCAGCGCGCTGCGCGGCTTCTATGGCGAGGCTGCGTACCGCGTGTGGAACGCCGGCGCTCCCCGCGACCTGGTCGCGTTCTTCCGCTACGAGAACTTCGATACCCAGTTCCGAATGCCGGCGGGTTTCCTGCCTCTGAAGGAATTCGATCGCGACGCCTGGGTCACCGGCGTCACCTACTACCCTGACCCTGACGTGGCCGTAAAGGCTGATTACATCTACCTCCGGAATCAGAGCGGGATCTTCGCAAATCGCCACCTTGTCAACATTGGTCTTGGCTGGTGGTTCTGAGGAACGCCATGTTCATTCGAGTGCTGCTGCTTCTGCCGTTGCTCGCGCTCACAACAACATCGCCGGGCGCGGCGCGTGCTGCGCAGCCTCAGGGCCCACGGGTGATCGAGATCTCCGCCGAGCGCTTCGAGTTCTGGCCGTCGGAAATCACGGTGGCCGAGGGAGAAGAGGTCGAGTTGCGGCTGAGGAGCGACGATACGATTCACGGCTTTCGCATCATCGGCACGGGCACGAACCTGGCGATTCCAAAACGCGGAAAGGGCCTCGCGACCGCCAGGTTCATTGGAGCCGTGCCCGGCCGGTACACGTTCGAGTGCAACCGGATGTGCGGCGCTGGTCACAACTTCATGCGTGGGGTGCTGATTGTGCGGCCATCGTCGAGAGGAATTGCCCCATGACACGTCCCCTCATCGGTGCGCTGGTGCTCTGGACCACACTGGTCATGTTCCAGACGACCGCCGAGACACAGACTCCTCAGATGGCGCCGGGCGGAGCACTCCCCGGCCTGACGCCGGTCGAATTCAGCGAGTTTCGTCTGGGATTGACCGACTTCAGTGAAGTGGAGACGGCAGAAGAAGGCCTCGGCCCCGCCTTCAACGGCACGAGCTGCGCGGTGTGCCACAGCGTACCGGTCATCGGCGGTGGCGGCGTGATTCTCGAGGTCCGGGCCGGCTATCGCGATGACGTCGGCGAACACACCGGGTTGAACCCGGCCAACGACACGCTGATCCACATGCTCTCGACTCCGTCACATAGCTGTCAGCCGCAGATTCCTGATGACGTGAATGTCATCGCGAGACGCGCGCCGATACCGCTGTTCGGCGCAGGGCTGGTCGAAGCGATCCCGGACGAGCTGCTGCTCGCCCTCGAAGACCCGTTCGATCGCAACCGTGACGGCGTGAGCGGCCGCGCGGCGATCGTGGTCGATGTTGCGACCGGCCATCGTCGCGTGGGGCGTTTCGGGTGGAAGTCACAGCACGCGACATTGCTGGCGTTCGGAGCGGACGCCTACCGCAACGAGATGGGGATCACAAACGATATCTTCCCCCTGGAATTCGCCTTTGGCGTGCCCGCGGCCCAGATGCGGCTGTGCGACCCGTTTCCGGATCCCGAAGACAAGCGGGATCTGCGCACAGGGCGCCGCGGCATCGACAACTTTGAATCGTTCATGCGGTTTCTGGCGCCCGTCGCACGGAGCCAGGTCACCGAAGTCACCCTCGCAGGTGAGCGCCTCTTCTCCGCAATCGGGTGCGCGACCTGCCATGTCCCTCGACTGACGACCGGACCAAGCTCCCACCCCTCATTCAACAGGCGCGATGTCGACCTCTTTTCCGATCTTCTGCTGCACGATGTGGGAACGTTGGACGGCATTCGCCAGGGCGCCGCCGAACCGTCCGAGATCCGCACACCTGCGCTGTGGGGTCTGAGGTTCCGCAGGCCGTTGCTGCACGATGGCAGCGCGGCGACGATTGCCGAGAGTATCGAACGTCACGGCGGCGAGGCTGACCTGGCGAAGCGCGGGTTCATGGCGTTGCCTCCAGCCGAGCGGGAACGCCTGCTCACGTTTCTGCGATCGTTGTAAGTAGCCGCCGGCCCGCGTCCCAGCGCGCGCGACTCGTCGCCAGATCACTCGTCGCCGACGAAGCGGCCGATCACCTCCGCCAGCCGCGTCGCATCCGGCACGACCGACACCTCGCCGGTCGGCACGCCGTCGAGCGTGTGATGGCTGAAGCCGTACGCGACGAGACAGCATCGGGCCGATGCGTTGATCGCGGTTTCGTAGTCGACCCGCGAGTCCCCCACCATCAGCGTGTGATCGGGCGTGACGCCGGCCCGCTCCATGAGCGCGCGCAACCCCGCCGGATCCGGCTTTCGCGGAAACGGTCCATCCCCTCCGATGACGTCGTCGAAGAGATCCCTCAACCCGAGCCCTTGGAGCACGCGTTCGGAGGGCTGCAGCGGCTTGTTCGTCAACACCGACACGCGGGCATGCTCGCGTGCCCCGCGCACGATATCGGCGATGCCATCGTAGGGACGCGTGTGGTTGAGGAGGCGGGTGTCGTAGATTTCCAGGAACCGCGCCATGGCATCCGGCGTTTCCGGAAGACGCGCCGCGGCCAGCGCGCGCCGCACGAGCACCTTCGCGCCTTCGCCCACCATCTTCGTGATCGTGTCGTGCGGTAACGGCGCCGCGTCGAGCTCGGCGAGCAGATCGTTGACCGACTCGGCGAGGTCGCGGGACGAATCGATGAGGGTGCCGTCGAGATCGAACGCGATCAGGCGGCTGAATACGTGGCCCACGACGTAGGCGTCTCCCATACGGTGACGCGCACGACGGGCAGACCCTGCTCGCGCGAAACCTCGAAAATCAATCGCGCGATCCGCTCGACGGTGGGATTGCTGTCGATGACGTACACCGGCTCCCCGAGCGTTTGCAGCGGCTTCACGAGCGGATCGTCGTGCCGCAGGATCATCTTGTGGTCGAGCTCCCGATCGATCCACCCCTTCACCACACGCTTGATGTCGCTGAAGTCGACGACCATGTTCCGGGGATCGAGCGCGTCGGTGCGGACTTCGATCTCCGCGACCGCGTTGTGCCCATGCGGGTGCTTGCAGACGCCGTTGTAGTCGAGGAGCCGATGCCCGTAGCAGAAGTCGATGCGCTTGGTGACCGAGTACATACTTTGTAATCTTAGTTGCGCAACTCCGAACTCCCAACTACCAACTCCCGACGCCCAAGACACATGTCGTCACCTTCAACGGCCGTTCTTCTCTCCGCGGGGCTGGACAGTGCGGTGCTGGCCGCATCCGAGGCGCGCTCGTCACACGTGCATCCGATCTACGTCAGCGCGGGCATGGCCTGGGAGCCGGAGGAGCTGGCCGCGCTCGAGCATCTCGTGCTGTCGCCCCCGTTTGCGACGCTGGCGCCTCTTGCACGATTGACCTTTACCGTCCGCGATCTGTATCCCCCGGCGCACTGGGCCCTCCGTGGCGAGCCGCCTGCGTTCGACACGCCGGATGAGGATGTCTACCTGACCGGCCGCAACATCATCCTCCTCACGAAAGCGGGGATCTATTGCGCGCAGCACGGGATCGGTCGCATTGCGCTGGGGCCGCTGGCGGGAAACCCGTTTCCGGACGCGACACCGGAGTTTTTCGACTCGATGGCTCGCGCGTTGTCGCTCGGCCTCGCCCAGTCGATCCGCATCGACGCGCCCTTCGCGGGAAAACACAAAGCTGAAGTGATTGCGATGGGGCTCGCGCTCGGCGTTCCGCTGGAGCTGACGCTTTCCTGCCTGAACCCGCAGGGCGGGCTGCATTGCGGCGTGTGCAGCAAGTGCCGCGAGCGACGTGACGCGTTCAACGAGGCGGGCGCGGCGGATCGGACACGGTACGCCGTTCAACCGGCGCGATAGATTTCTTCTCCGTCTATGAACGTCTTCGCCACGCGAAAAGCGCGATCGAGCACGACGATGTCAGCCGCATGTCCTTCGGCGATCACGCCAAATCCCGTGAGGCCCATCGCACGCGCCGGCGTTGTCGAACACATGATCGCGGCCTCCGCGATTGACGCGTGAAACATCGTGACGATGTTCCGGAACGCGCGATCCATCGTCAAGGTGCTTCCAGCGAGCGTCCCGTCGTCGAGCACCGCCGCCCGATCGGACACGCGGATCGAACGTCCGCCGAGACGCGCGGTCGAGCCCGGAGCCAATCCGGATCCGCCCGTGCCATCGGTAATGGCCATGACGCCCTGGACACCCTTCGCCGCGATCGCGACGCGGCACATTGCCGGGTGCACGTGGAACCCGTCGCAGATGAGCTCGGCGTGGACTTCGTCGTGTGACAGGACAGCGCCGACGAGACCAGGTGCCCGATGCGTCAGCGGCGTCATCCGGTTGAAGAGATGCGTCGCGTGGCGCGCGCCGGCGTCGATGGCCGCAACCGCCTGCTCGAAATCCGCTCCCGAGTGACCAAGGGATACGCGGTGACCGGCGCGAACGAGGGCCGGGACGAGATCGAGCGCGCCCGGGAGCTCGGGCGCAATCGTGATGATGCCGATGTCGGCCCGTCCCGATTCGATCGTCGCGAGGATGTCGCGGCCGGTGAACTGGCCTTCGCCGCGGCCGTCGTTCGGCAACCGAAGGCACGCGCGCGGCTGCGCGCCGTTGTAGTCGGGATTGATGAAATTGCTTTCAAGGTGTGCTGGCAGGACGCGTGCACTGCCGTGCGGACGGCCCGTCCGGGCGCGACCGACCTGGTCGAGCACCGCGCGCAATCCCGCCGGATCACAGGCGACGGTCGTCGGGCAGAACGCCGTCACGCCGTACCGGGGCAACCGGGAGGCGATCGACGCAATTGCGTCGCCGCCGTCGAGCGTGTCGTACCCCTCGATGCCGTGGACATGAACGTCGATGAAACCAGGCACGACAAACGCGTCGCGAACGTCGACGATCGAGGCGCCGGGCGGCAGGCTGCGCGTCGTTTCGATCGCCGCGATGCGTCCCCGGTCGATGACGAGCGATGCGTTGGTGAGGATGCGGTCCGGCAGGACGATGTCGCCGCCGGCGAGTACGATCATCGGTCGAGCATGGCCGCGCGCGCGGCGCCGAGCGCGCCGCCGTCTTCGCCGAGCGTCGCAGCCGCAACAGTCAGCGACCCCGCGATGGTTCGGGGCACGCGGCGCAGCGCCTCGGCCTGCGACGGCTGCAGGAGCTGATCCGCCGCGTCGGCAATCAGGCCGCCCAGGAGCACGATGTTCGGATCCGTGATCACGACCAGGTTGGCGACCGCCATCCCAATGTAGCGCGCCGTGTCTCGAACCACGGAAATCGACACACCGTCGCCGGCCCGCGCCGCGTCGAAAATCTGCTGGAGGGTAATCGCCCCGATGTCGCCGCCCGCCATGCCGAGCACCCGGGACTCATCCCCCGATTTGATTCGCCATACAAGGCGACGAACGATGCCCGCGTTGCCGATTTCCGCCTCGAGGCAACCGAACCGTCGATAGTCCTCCCTCTCGACCGGATTGAGGGCCATCCACGAGGCGACGCCTGCAACGCCATGGGCGCCCTCGAAGGGCCGGCCGTCGATGATCAGGCCGGCATGCACACAGTCGGCGGCGGTCAGCGAAGCGACGTGAGAAATCCCCTGCGCGACGCCCACCCAATGCTCGCCAAGAGCCACGGCGCAGCCGCGCGTGACGATCCGCGGCGGTTTCGACACGCCGGCGGCACCGGCGGCTGCCGCAATGATGCTGGAGATGCTCTCCTCGAGTGGATCGCGTACGGCAATTCCCACCGCGGACAGCGACGTGCCCGATACCGCCGCACGCACGGCGTCGGCGGCAGACGTTGGATTCGAGCCCTCGCGTTTGCCGCGCGCGGTGATGACGCCACGGTCGTCGGTGACAACGACCACGATGGCATCCTCGCGAACCTCGACGCCCAGGATCACGGCGCGATCTTACCGGACTTTCGCCAAGGCATCATCCGTCGGACCTGCCCGGTATGCCCGGCCAGTCGACGTGCACGTGAAGCTTGCGACCTTCGAAGGGAAGCGTGCAGGTACCGAGCGAGGGCTGGAACACTTCAGCGTCGAGACGTTTGAGCAGCATGACGTACCCGCGCTCTTCTGGAGCGGTCATGATCACCACGCCGCCGCTTTCGGCGGGCGGGAACTTCCGATCATCCAGGTAGTCACGATCGAAGCTGATCAATGTGCGACGGAGTTGACGAGCGAGCCGGAAATGCTCTCCGTCGCGCGCGCGCCGAAGGTCATCGTGCTCGATGACGAACAGCGCGTCCCAGTGCAGCGTGGTGCGCATGAACGAAACGAGGCCCGCGGGGACATTCGCGTCGACGTACACGCGCGGATGTTCTGTGATCCGTTCAGCGTGAGGTCCTAATTCGGACGAGAGTGTTCCCATAACGCTGTCATTCAAAATGCAATATTCAAAATGCAGACACTATGCACGTTGGCGTTGCGAGCTGGTCGTCGGGACAGGCGTTGTTTGCATTTTGCATTTTGAATCTTGAATGTCCTGCTTCGATCAATTACCTGTGTCGCTCCAAATCCGGCATCGTGTCGGTCGCGCCGTCAGGCTCGGGATGATCGCGCGTGGCGCTCTTCGCCTCGCGCTTCAGCTGTGCCACCAGCTCGTCGCGCCTGTGCATCAGCTCCTTCCGCGGCCTGCGATTGTGCTCCGACCCCACGGCGTACTCGCAGAACAGCGGGAAGGCGATCGTCGAATCGCAGTAGGCGACCACGGTGTCGGGCAAGACCCCGGGGTTCACTTTCCCCCAGCTCACGGCTTCTGCAGGCGTGGCACCGGAGAGGCCGCCCCACACGACCGAGTCGGTCGTGATCTGAATGAAGTAGTCGTTGCCGCCCTTGGGGATGCCGTAGACCTCCCAGAGCGTTGGCTGTCCCTGGAGGTAGAAGTTCTTTGGTGAACCGCCGCCCAGGATCACGCAGCCGTTCTTCTTTCCAGCAAGGATGAACGCGCACACCTCGTTGACGTCCTTGTTCGGATCGATCATCAGGCGGCTGTCGTTCATGAGCTCGTGATAGGCGATGTTCATCCCGATCGAACTGTCGCCAGGCGATGACGTGTAAATAGGCACCCCCGCAGCCGCAGCGGCGGCAACGACCGAGTGCGCTTCGCATCCAGGCTGGCGCGTCATGAGATCGCGGCCGAGCGCGTAGTGAAGCTCCGCAGTCGACACCGGCCCGTTCATACCGCAGCGGACCAGGAACTCGCGAACATAGAGGTCGGTCTCGAGCAGCACCGTCGACGGGAACAGCACGTCGTAGATGCGAATCACCCCTTCCTCATAGAGCTCCACGTCATTAACGAACGGCGACCCCCGGTGGAGGGTGAAGTTCAGCGCGTAGTGAAGGTCGTGATAGAGGTTGGCACCGGTGCTGATGACGAAGTCGACGAGTCCGCGCTCCATCATCTCGACGATACAGCCCCCCAGGCCCGCCGGTGTCAGCGCCCCCGCGACGGTGAGCCCGATCGTCGTATCGTTTTCGGGCAGGAGCATCCTGTCGGTGAAGATCCGGCACGCCTCGCCGAGACGCGCGGCGTTGAATGCCTGGAATCCTTCGTCGATCAGGTGGTGAATGTCGGCGCTTCCACGCGGACGGTAATAACGGATTGGCTTTCCCGACAGGTACTGCTGGCGGGTCTTGCCCGTGGAACCGGGCGCGCGGTGGGGCATAGGCCTGTGATCTGCCTTGAGAAACGGCTCGCGGGTAGCTTAGCATCCCCAGCACAACCGCGGACCTGGGAAGGTCCGGGTCACACGCCATGACTATCGAACAGCTCGACTTCAACTCACCGTGGATGATCGCGACCGCCGTCGCGGCTGGCGTCCTCTTCCTGGTGCTGCTCGTCATCTGGCGGAAAGGGCGGCCGTTCACGACCGGCCACGTCTTCCGCGCCAGCCGCCTGAGCTCGGGCAACCGATTGTTTCCCACGCAGGTCCAGATCACGCCGACGACCATCGTCCATTTCACGCCATATTGGTTCGGCCGAAGCGCGCATTCCATCCACATTGCACACGTGGCTTCGGTCCGAATCGACACTGGCGTGCTCTTCAGTGATGTCTATATCGAGACCTCCGGCGGCGCCAGCGCGGTGAAGTGCCACGGCCACCGGAAGCGAGACGCCTTGGAAATGCAGCGCCTTGTTGAGCAATTTCAGTCGGCCTATTATCGGCAGCAGCCACCACCCCCACCCCCTGTGGTTCAGCCACCACCGCCCCCTGTGGTTCAGAACGGTACGCGCCGATAGACAGGTGGGCCTTACCGCCCACCCTGAATGCCTGTGGACGAACTGACTTTTGCCGCTCGACGTGCCGTTGCGTCGCTTCCGAAACCCGGTGAGGCGCCGGATCTCGAGACGCGCTTTCGGAACCTCGTACAGTCCCCGCTGCGAGCGGGCCTGCTTCGATTCCTGAGCGCACGCCCCGACGAGCTCTTCGACGTCGAGGCGCTGATGTCGACATTCGGCCGCCTGAGGCTCGACGTCGAGAACTGCGTGAACGAGCTCGTTGCGTTCGGCGTGGTTCACAAAGTTGCGGGGACGCCGCCACGGTTTGGCGCCGCGCGCCCGTCCGAAGAAGATTCCGCGCTGCTCCTCGACCATTTCCTGGAGCGGCGTGCGGCGATCAGCACCGAGGACTCGGCGCCGTCGGTCCAGCGCTTCCGCGAGATGATCGGCCGCGACGAGAAGATGCTGATCGTCTTCGAGTGGATCCGCACGGCCGCGAAGTCTGACATCGCGGTGCTGATCCTCGGGCCGACCGGCTCGGGCAAGGAAGTCGTGGCGCGCATGATCCACGAGCTGAGCCGCCGCGGCACGGAGAAGTTCCAGGCCGTGAACTGCGCGGCGCTGCCCGATACGCTGTTCGAATCGGAAATCTTCGGTTTTGAAAAGGGCGCGTTCACCGGCGCCCACGATCGGAAGCCTGGACGTCTGGAGCTTGCCGACCATGGCACGCTGTTCCTGGACGAAATCGGCGACCTCTCGCTGGTCGCGCAGGCCAAGCTGTTGCGCGTGCTGGAGGATCGACGTTTCGAGCGCCTCGGCGGACAGAAGTCGCTGCAGGTGGACTTCCGGCTGATTTCCGCGACCAATCGCCCGCTCGATCAGTTCGTGCGCGACGCGCGCTTCCGCGAGGACCTCTATTACCGGGTCAACGCGTTCTCGATCCGCCTGCCATCGCTCCGCGAGCGGCCGGTTGATATTCCTGTCCTCGCGAATCGATTTCTGGGGCGGTATTGCGCCGGCAACGGTCTCCCGCTCGATGGCAAGACGCTCTCAACGGAAGCAGTTACCCGGCTGCAGGCGTATCCCTGGCCCGGCAATATCCGTGAGCTCGAAAGCACAGTGTCGCGCGCAGCCCTGTCGGCGCCCGGTCGCGTCATCCGCGAAAGCGACATCGAGTTCCTTCACGCCGGTGTGTCGATGCCGGTCACCGATGGGCCCCCGCGCCTGCCGACACTGCGCGACGCGGAGCGCGCCCATATCGTCCGCGTGCTGGACGCCGTCTCCTGGAACAAGAAGGAAGCGTCGCGGGTGCTGGAGATAAGCCGAGGCACGCTCTACCGGAAAATCGTCGAGTACACGCTCGAACCAGAGACCCGAACGTCGCGGAACAGAACACCCGAATAAAATCGATGTTCCACCTCAGAACATGGGCTTCTTAAGGGTTTTCCCTAACAAAATCGCGATTCTTGCACATACGCCGCTTACAAGCTGTGCAGTTCCTGGACACAAATTGAAATCGCAATTCCACGCGGGCGCCGACGCTCGGCATGCATCCCGCCTGTAACTACTTAAGACTACTTGCCTTAGCTCATCAATGCGAATTGCCGCCTGCGACGGCAGACTCTTTGCCTCAGCGGTACCGCCGCCTCCGTCACGAATCGCAGCTTTCGGCTGCTGAGAGAGGCGGAACAAATTCGCCGGACACAAGTCCGCGCATTGAGGATGTGCATGAGAACCCGCGTCACGATCATCTGGCTCCCCTGACCCGACGCGTCCGCCTCAGTGCGGGCCACTGCTTGCTTGCGATTGCCCGGATACAGGCGCCGGTGTGGTACGTTTTCAGTACTCCCAACGGCCTGAATTACCGTGCAGGTTGCGTCACGGCGTACATTGGTCTTCGTAAGATTTCGTTGCGGTAGCAGGCAGTGGAGGAATCGATCCGACAATCACCGCGTGAGGTGATCACACACCTCCTCTGGAGCCGATCAGGCTCCATCGCGGTCGTGTGTACGGCGCTGCTCGCCGCGTGGGCGTTGTTCCCCTCGAACGTCTGGCTGATTCCGATCGCGGGCCTGCCGCTCTATTTCGCATTTGGCGTCTACCGGCGCGCGGTGACGATGTCGGATCTGCACCTCTCTACGATCGAGGCGCTTGCGCTCGCGATCGATGCCAAGGATCAGACCGCGCACAATCACATCCGGCGGGTCCAGATTTACGCGATTGGCCTCGCGCGCGCCGTTGGCTTGCCCGAGCTGGAGATCCAGGGCGTGAAGACGGCGGCGCTGCTGCACGACATCGGCAAGCTGGCGGTGCCGGAGCACATTCTCGCGAAGCCGGGTCCGCTCACACCCGAAGAGTTCCAGAAGGTGCGCATCCATCCGCAGGTCGGCGCGGGCATCATCAGCGCCGTGCGGTTTCCGTATCCGGTCGCGCCGCTCATCCTGAGCCATCACGAGCGATGGGACGGGCGGGGCTACCCGGAAGGCTTGAAAGAGAACGATATTCCACTCGGCGCCCGCATCCTCTCGGTGGTCGACTACTTCGACGCGCTGACCTCGGAGCGGCCGTATCACCAGGCGATGTCGTTCGAGGGCGCCGTGGGGCTGCTGCAGCGGGAATCCGGCAAGGCGCTCGACCCGAACGTCGTTGAGACGTTCCTCCGCGAGCTGCCGCGACTCCGCGCTCAGGTTCAAGCACTCGACCTCGAGACAATACGAGACATCCCGCCGGTGTTTCCCGCCGACGGCGTGTCGTCCGGGAGTCGCTCCGCCGAGCCTACGCAGCCATCCGTATTCGAGGACATCGCGCTCGCGCATCGTGAGATCTACGCGCTCTACCAGATTGCGCAGACGATGGGCACGAGCCTCGGCGTGGCCGACACGATGGCGGTGATTTCATCGAAGCTCACCGAGCTGGTCCCGTTTTCGGCGTGCGCGCTCTTCCTGCACACCGAGGCGACCGACATGTTGCAGTGCCGCTTCGCGACCGGCGTCGACGCCGAGATTCTCGAGCACCTGTCGGTCCGCAACGGGCAGGGCCTGACCGGATGGGTCGCGCGCAATCGCCGCGCGCTGGTGAATGCGCGGCCGGCCGCGGATCTCGAAGCCGCTGGATTAGATCAGCAGACCGCGCTTCAATCGGCGCTCGTCTGCCCGCTGATCGTACACGATCGATTCATCGGGACGCTCGCCGTGTACCACATCGAGCCGAGCTTCTACCGCGACGATCACCGGCGGCTGCTCGATCGCGTCTCCGAGCAGGCCGCGGCCGTCATTCACAATTCGATCATCTTCGAGCAGACCCAGGAAGACTCGCTGACCGACCAGCTGACCGGCCTGCCAAACACGCGGTTCATGTTCCTGCACCTCTCGCGAGAGCTGGCCCGCGCCGATCGGCTGAAGGCAGAGGTATCGCTGATGGTCATGGACCTCGACGATTTCAAGGAGATCAACGACACCTTCGGCCACCACGTCGGCGATCTGGCGCTTCGCGAGGTCGCAAACGCCCTCCGCACCGCCATCAGGCCCTACGACATCTGCGTGCGTTACGCGGGCGATGAGTTCATCGTCGTGCTCTCCGGCTGCGGCCGCGAGGAGGCGGAGGGGAAGCGGGTCGAGCTGCAGCGCGCGGTCGACAACGTCGAGCTCGAAGTGCGGCCGGACCTGCGGATCCCGATGCTTATCAGCGCCGGCACGGCCGTCTTCCCTCATGACGGCGACAGCTATGAGACGCTCCTCGCAAAGGCGGACAGCCGCATGTATCGCGACAAGAGCCAGCGCAAGGCCGCCCGCGCACAGCTGCGCAGCACCGAGCCGGGGGCAGAAGCGCCACCTTCGTCTCGCAACCGCGCAGCCATTTAGCACCCTCGCACCCTTCGCACCCTAGCACCCTTCGCACCCTTCGCACCCCTCGCACCCATCGCACCCTTCGCAACCCTCGCGTAGACTTCACTTCGTGTTGACCCTTCCCCTGGCGCAGGTCGATACCGCTTCGGTGCGACAGCGTCTCCTCACGATCGACATCGGCGGGCACGCCTTCGAGTACCTTGCGGGCCAGGCAGTGCGGATCGCGCCGCACGGGGGCACGGATCGGCGCCCGTACTCCATTGCCTGCTCACCGGAACGGGCGGCGGAAATGCGCGCGATCCAGCTGCTCATCGCGATGGAAGGTGGCGCGGAGGACCTCGATTGGGCGAGGCGAGGCGCGCTCGTGGATGTGGACGGTCCGATCGGGACGTTCACGTTTCCCGCCTCGCTCGACCTCCCGTGCGTGCTGTTCGTGGCTGGAGGGACCGGTATCGCGCCGGTTCGTGCCATGCTGGATCATGCGCTGCGCTGCCATCCGTCGCGGAGCCTGTCGCTGCTCTACAGCACGCGGCGCAGCGACGAGTTCGCGTTCGTGGACGAGCTGCGCGAGCACGAACGACGTGGAAAGCTCGAGCTGCACCAGACGGTGACACGCGACGAAAGCCGATCGTGGGGCGGCAGGCGGGGCCGCATTGGACGGGATCATTTCGAGGCGGTGCTGCACGAGCCTGCCTCGACGCTCTGTTTCGTGTGCGGGCCGCCGTCGCTCGTCAGCGACTCAGCGGCCACCCTTCAGGAACTCGGCGTGCCGGTCGGATCGATCAAGACTGAGAACTGGGCGCGATGACTTACTGTCCTTCGGGAATGACCTGGAGCGCGTCTTTCACTTCCGTCACGCCATCGACCTGTCGCGCGAGCGCAAGCGCCTGATCGTGCTCCGCCTGGTTTTTCACGCGGCCTGACAGCGTCACGACGCCCTTGTAGGTGTCGACATCGATCTTCATGCCGCCGACGGCGGGATCGTTCAGCATCGACGTTTTCACGCGCGTGGTGATGGTCGTGTCGTCGATCGTCTCGCCGATCGTCTTGCCGCAGCCGATCGTCGTGAGCGGCGCCGCCAGGATCACCGCGAGAATTGTGGTCTTCCAACAGCCGAGCTTCTTCATTCCAGCCTCCCTGAGCGGAGGCCGGGTCCTTTTGGACCCGGCGGTCCCAAGCCCCCGGACGGTTGCAACCTACATGCCCGTAATGTGGAACCCCGCGTCGACCATGAGCACTTCACCAGTGATTCCGCGCGCCGCATCACTCAAAAGAAACGCGGCGGCATCGCCGACCTCGCTGGTGTCGACGTTGCGGCGAAGTGGTGCGCGCTCGCGATACACGTTGAGAATGCTCGAGAATCCGCCGATCCCCATCGCGGAAATGGTCTTGATGGGACCGGCTGACACCGCGTTCACGCGAATGTTCTTCGGGCCGAGATCCGCCGCAAGGTAGCGCACGTTTGCTTCCAGCGCAGCCTTCGCCACGCCCATCACGTTGTAATTCGGAAATACGCGTTCACTGCCGAGGTACGACAACGTCACGATGCTGCCGGATCCCCGCTTCTCCATCAGTGGCGCAGCGCCGCGGGCCAACGCGATCAACGAGTACGCCGAGATGTCCATCGCCAACCGGAAGCCCTCCCTCGACGTGTTGACGAACGGCTCGGACAGTTCCTCTTTGCGCGCGAACGCCGCGCCGTGCACGAGAAAGTCGAGGCCGCCAAACTCCTGATCGAGCTGCGTGAACACCGCGTCGATGTCGCTGTCGGAGGTGACGTCGCACGGCACGATCAGCGGCGGTTCCGGCAACCCCTCCGAAAGCTCCTGGACGTTCTCTTCGAAGCGTCCCTGGTAGGTCAGCGCGAGACGCGCCCCGCGCTTGGCGGTCGCCTGCGCAATCGCCCAGGCAATGGATCGCTTGTTGGCCACGCCGACAACGAGGCCATGCTTTCCTATGAAATCCGTCATTGAACCGCTGCGCGTCGCGCCGTTGGGATTGGATCTTGGGATTTGGGATTTGGGATTTACTCAGCGCCCGCGTTTACGACCAGGCGGACGCGGTCCGCGCGGCTGTCCCTGTCCCTGACCCGGACGTCCGCCGCCGCCACGCTGACCGCCGGGCGGGCCGGGACGGTTCCCGTTCTGGTGCTGCCCCTGCGGGGAGCCGTGGCGCGGGCCGCCGAAGCGAGGCGGCTGTCCGCTCGACTGTCCTGGCTGGTTGGGACCTCGCATGGCGCGGCGACCGTGATTGTGCCGCTGCTGCCCGCCGCCACCGCCACGATTGGCATCGAAATCGCCGCGGCCGCGGCCACCAGGCTGACGGATCGTGAACTCCGGAAGCTTTCGCTCCGGCGACTGACCCTCTGGTCGCGGCAGCGTCGCGCGAATCAACCGGCGGTGCACGGGACCGTCATCATTGCCAGCGTCGTCGCCAGGCGGGGCCGCGTCATCGTCAGCGCCCATATCGGCGCCCTCGCCGTCCGCTTCGGTCTGCGCGCTCGCGGAGACGGTGGCCTCCACCGGCGCGTCGTCAGGCCCGATTACGTCCTGTGGGATCTGTTCTTCGTCGGGCATGTCGATATCGGGCACCGCCGCGCGGGGACGAGCGGCATCGGCAGGGTCGCCTGCCAGCACGCCGTCCTTCTTGCGGCGAGGCGCAGGAACCTTGGCCTGCTTGTACTCATGATCCGCGTCGCACGTTGTGCAACGAGTCTGCTTCACCTGGTCTTCGATCATCGCGACGATCGCGTGATTGGTGATGCGGCGCTCGCGCGGACAATAGTCGTCCAGAATGTCACCGAGCCGAAGCCGGCGTTGCTGCATGAACTCCCCCGGAGCCGTTCCTTTTCAGGCGGGATTCGTGCCCCTCGACGACGCTCGGGGCACCCTGAGCCTGGCCGAAGGGTAAAAAGGCGGCGGTAGGTCAGAGTTTACCCAGAAAGTCCCAAAACCCAAACTAGATTTGGGACGTGGAATTTGCCGTCACAATCCACTCCCGGCACTCGCGCAACGCGGCCTGCACGGCGTCGGGATGTGTCGATTGCGGCGTGCGGCGGGCCTGCACGGACGCCAGCGCGGTGGCCGCGCGCGGCGCGTCCTCACCGAACATCTCGCTCGCCGTACGCCACTCCTCCATCGTCAGATCACTGAAGTCGCGCCCCTCGGTCAGCAACCGCCGGACCATGGCGCCGACGACTTCGTGTGCGCGGCGGAACGGGACGCCGCGCGACACGAGATAGTCGGCGACATCGGTCGCGAGCAACAAGCCCGACGCGGCGCGCTCCGTCCGCTCGGCGTTCAGCGAGAGACGCGAGAGGACGGCGTGCGCGGCGGTGAGACAAACGGCCAGCGTGTGCTCGGCGTCGAAGACCGCCTCTTTGTCTTCCTGCAGGTCCTTGTTGTATCCGCTCGGCAGCCCCTTGAGCGTCACCAGCCAGCCTGTGAGTCGGCCGACCGCGCGACCGGTTTTGCCGCGTACGAGCTCCAGCGGATCCGGATTCTTCTTCTGCGGCATCATGCTGCTGCCGGTCGCCGACGCGTCCGACAGCTCGAAGAACCCGTGCTCTTCGCCCGTGAAGATGATCAGGTCCTCCGCGATGCGGCTGAGATGCACCATCGCGAGTGACACCGCGAAGAGAAACGACGCGACGAAATCGCGATCGGACGAGGCGTCCATGCTGTTGCGGACGACGCGCGAGAAACCAAGGCGGCGAGCGAGCAGGGCGGTGTCGACGGGATAGCTGGTGCCGGCAATCGCGCCCGAACCGAGCGTCAGCGCATCGGCTTCATCAGCGGCCGCCTGCAGTTTCGCGAAGTCGCGGCGGAGGGCCGCCGCGTGGGCCAGGAAGAAATGCGCCACCAGGACCGGCTGCGCGCGGCGCATGTGCGTGTAGGACGGCATCAGGGCCGCGCCCGCCTGCCCGGCCTGGTCGGCACAGGAGGCCACCACCTTCGCGAGCGCCGCCTGCAGCAGAGGAATGCGTCGGCGTACGTACAACCGCAAATCCAGCGAGACCTGTTCATTGCGCGAACGGCCGGTGTGAAGCCGGCGCCCGGCATCGCCGATCCGCTCCACCAGTTTTCGCTCGACAAAACTGTGCACGTCTTCGTCGGGACCGGACACCGACGAGGGATCGCGGCGACCTTCGTCGAGAATCGCCTGCAGGGCCTCGGTGATGGCGCGGGTATCGTCAGCCGACAGCACGCCCGCGGCACCGAGCGCCTCGGCCCATGCAAGGCTGCCGGTCACGTCGTCTTCGAACAACGCGCGATCGACGCCGAACGAGATCCCGAAGTCGAACGCCGCAGGATCGGGCGCCGTATCGAAACGGCCGGACCAGAGTGTCATGAATGATGTGCGGAGACGACCCGGTGAGAGCCTCTGAAGAGCTCCACGCGGACTGTCGCGTCCGGGGCACGCTTCGCCTCGTCGCCGAGGGCGGCATGTGCGGCGTGCAGCACAACCGCAGCCGGTGCCTCGCACGCCGTGCCGGAGACGTCGTCGGTGACGCGACCGACGCCGTGATTGCCGGCGATGGTCGTGACGCTTTCGATCAGCTCGGTCAGGGTCATCGGAACGCCGTTGATCGCGACGGGCAGACCACTCTCGAATGAGATCTCGAGGTGCGCTGCCGCATCAGGCGCGCGCATGGACGACGTTGTGAGCGAGTAGATTTCTTCCGGCAACGCATCGCCTGCGTGTCGGGGTCCGCGTTCGAACGATCGTCCCCACAGAGTCGTGTGGACGGTATAGCCATCGTCTGCCGAGCGCGCGCCGGCGGCAACGATCACGCGCATCGACGGCTCGATCGCACGTGCTGCGGCCTCAATCGCCTTGTGGTCGCCGGCATCTCCGGCATGCGCGATCGTCGTCGCCGCTTCGATCCTGGCGATCTCGATGAGCTTCCGGGCAATGAGCGGACGCGCGAGCGCGTCTGCGAGTGGATACTCCGCGGCGTCCTGCCGAAGAGAGCCGAGTATGCAGTCGCGCGCGAACTCCTCGCGGACGTCCAGCACGTGGGCGCGAGCCGCGCCGGCGGCCAGGGCAGCCTGGCGGACGCCTTCGAGCTCGCGTCCCTGTCCGACGTCGAGCGTCATCGTGACAATCTCCGCTCCAAAGGTTGTCGCCAGCCACGGAATGGCGGCGCAATTCTCCCGACTCCCCGAGCAGGCGAACACGATGCGGTGTCTCAACTCGTCTGACCCTCTCCTGCAATACTTTCCAGCCGCTTGACGAGCGCCCGTGCGCGGCGGACATCAGGCGCAATCACGAGAATCGTGTCGTCGCCGGCAATCGTGCCGACGATCTCGGGCAGGCGCGAGCGATCGAGCGCGACGGCGAGCAGTTGCGCCTGCCCCTCGCCGGTGCGCAGCACCAGCATCTGCTGCACGCGATCGACGCGCGTGAGGTACTCGCCCAGACCGCGGTGCAGGAGCGACCTCGCGGCGTGCCCGTTCGGCGCCGGCTGGGCGGGGGCCTGGTAGGCCCCGTCCGCGCCTCCCTTGACGAGCCCGAGCTCGCGGATATCGCGCGAGAGCGTCGCCTGGGTCACGTCGAACCCCGCGCCGCGCATCGTGCGCCGCAACTGCTCCTGGCTGCGGACGGGCGTGCGCTGAATCGCGTCGAGGATTGCCGCCTGACGGCGCGTCTTCACCTCAAAAGGATACATCAAAGTCTTGACTGATTATGCATCCGACTGTATAAATATTCTTTCCTGGATCGACCTGAGAGCATGGCCATAGCAGTCCCGTTCGACGCCACCCAGTCCTCCCCCGCCGGCACGGCACGCCGCACGCGTGTCGCCGTGGCCGGCGCCACCGGCTACGCCGGGCAGGAGCTGGTGCGCCTGCTCGCGCGGCATCCGGCGGTCACGCTGACGACGGCGATGTCGTCGGGCGCCTCGAGCACACCCCGTCCGCTCCCGGCGCTCGCGCGCATCTGGGATGACCCCGTCGTCCCGCTCGACGTCGATCGCCTCGTAGCGTCGGCGGACATCGTGTTCCTCGCGCTTCCGGAGACTGCCTCGGCGGAGCTCGCGCCCACGCTGCTCGAGCGCGGCGCCCGCGTCATCGATCTCTCCGGCGCGTTCCGCATCCGCAGCGACGCGGATCGGCGACGGTGGTATCCGGCGACCGCCACGCTTCCGGCGGGCGTGGTCTATGGGCTGCCGGAGCGCGATGCCGCGGCGATCCGTGACGCGCGTCTCGTGTCCTGCCCCGGCTGTTATCCGACGGCGGCGCTGCTCGCGCTGGAACCGCTGGAGGCGGCAGGCCTCATCGAAGGCGCCGTGATCGTCGACGCGAAATCGGGCATCTCCGGCGCCGGCAAGGCGGCGAGCGACCGCACGCATTTCTCCGAGAATCATGGCAGCGTGGCCGCGTACGGCCTCTTCTCGCACCGCCACAACGCGGAGATCGAGCAGGAGCTGAAGCGCGACGTCACGTTCGTGCCCCATCTGGTGCCGCTGGATCGCGGGATTCTCGAAACGATCTACGTCTCGTTGACCCGCGGCACGACCGAAGCGCAGGTGTCCGGCGCGCTGGAAGACGCCTATCGTGACGCCCCGTTCGTACGTCTCACCGGCGCGGCGCTGCCCGAAATCAAACATGTCGCGCACACGAACTTCTGCGACATCGGGTGGAAGGTGGATGACTCGCGTGGCAGGCTCGTCTTGATCGCCGTCCTCGACAACCTGATCAAAGGCGCCGCCGGACAGGCCGTGCAGAATCTCAACATTGTTCTGGGACTCGACGAGCGGACAGGACTGCTGTGATGGCCGCTGCGCCACGAGCGAAGACCCCGTTCGTCCTGAAGCTGGGAGGCGAGCTCCTGGAGCAACCGGCCGATCTCGAGCGGATTGCCCGTTCCATCGCCGCGCTTGCGCAGCGCACCTCGCTGGTCGTGGTTCACGGGGGTGGCCGCGAAATCGACGCAGCGCTCGTCACAGCGGGGATCGAGAAGCAGCAGGTGGACGGACTGCGCGTCACCGACGCACGCACCCTCGATGTCGTCGTGGCGGTGCTGGCGGGCGCAATCAACACACGCCTGGTCGCCGCGATCAGGAAGGCTGGCGGGCGCCCGGTGGGGCTCACGGGCGCGGATGCGTCGGTGGCGACGATGAAGCGTTCGGCGCCAGTCGCGAGCATCGCCGGTCCGAAAGTGGATCTCGGGCTCGTCGGTTCGCCGATCAACAACGGCTCGCCGCAGCTGCTCACCGATCTCCTCTCGCGCGGATACGTGCCGGTCGTAGCCTGCATTGGCGCGACGCGCGACGGCCAGCTCTTGAACGTCAACGCCGACACGCTGGCGGCGCATCTGGCCGCTGCCCTCGGCGCGCGGCGACTCGTGATTGCCGGGGGCACGTCCGGCGTCCTCGACGGAGCTGGTCAGACAATCGAGCGCCTCGACTCGCGCGGGGCAGCCCGCATGATCAAGGCGGGAACCGCCAGCAAGGGGATGGTCGCGAAGCTCGAGGCGTGCCGAGCCGCCCTGCGCAGAGGGGTCGGCGATGTGGTCATCGCCAACGGCCGGGACGTTCTGCTCGAGACGCTCGTCGCGGCAAAGGGGCCGCTTTCTGGATGCACGCAGGTGGTGAGATGAAACTGACCCTCGACGACATCAAGGCGCGGGAGTCGCGCCACGTGGTCCAGACGTACAAACGGCAGCCGATCGCCTTCGTGCGCGGCAGCGGCTCCCGTCTGTACGACGTCGACGGGCGTGAGTATCTGGACCTCGTCTCCGGCATCGGCGTCGCGTCGCTCGGACATGCGCATCCGGGTCTTGCCGCAGCAATTGCCGACCAGGCATCGACGCTGATACACGTATCGAACCTCTACTACCACCCGCTTCAGGGTGAGGCGGCTGCGCGGCTCACGCAGCTGTCCGGCCTCGCCCGCGTGTTTTTCGCGAACAGCGGCGCCGAAGCTGTCGAAGGCTGTCTGAAATTCGCGCGGCGCTACTGGTACACGCACGGCGTTACGTCGCGCACCGGTTTCGTCGCAATCGAGGGCGGATTTGGGGGACGCACGTTCGGCGCACTGTCGGTCACGTACGACGAACACTACCGCGCGCCGTTCCAGCCGCTGCTCGGCCCGGTGACCTTCGTCGCGTCCGGCGACACTGCGGCGCTCGAGGCGGCGGTCGGCGACCGCACGGCTGCCATCATCGCGGAGCCGATCCGGGGTGAAGGCGGCATCCGGCCGATGTCGCGCGAGTTTGCCCAGGCCATTACCGACGTCTGCCGCCGCACCGGCACGATCCTGATCGCCGACGAAGTGCAGACCGGCCTTGGGCGTACGGGCCATCCGTTGTACTTCCCGGTGCTCGGCCTTCAGCCCGACCTCGTAAGCCTCGGCAAGGCGCTCGGCGGCGGCGTGCCGGTGGGCGCGGTCCTCATGTCGGAGCGCGTGGCCCAGGCGATTGCGCCCGGCGATCACGGCAGCACGTATGGCGGCAATCTGCTCTCCTGTCGCGCGGCGCTGTTTTTCCTCGAGCAACTGATGGACAAGGGGCTGCTGGACCACGTGAGAGCCGTGGGCGCCCATTTCGAGCGCCAGCTGGGTGCGCTCGCGCTGAAGCACCCGGTGATTGTGGAAAGACGCGGCGTTGGCCTGATGCAGGGCCTTCAGCTCGCCGTCGATGCGATGCCTATCGTCGACATGGCTCGCGAACGCGGGCTACTGGTGAATCGCACGAATGAAAAGGTCGTGCGGATGCTTCCGCCGCTCACAATCGAAGCGGCAGATCTCGATCGGGCAGTCGATATCCTCGACGGTGTCCTCGCGGCCGTCGAAGCGGAGGTACACGCGTGACGTCGTTGCAACTGGTGCCAATCGCAGGGATCGGGGATCAGGGATCAGGGATCAAGAGCAACGTGGCTCTTGATCAGGAATTCCCGGTTCTTGATCCCCGATCCCCGATCCCCGATCCCGACTCGATCACCCTCCGCACCGCCCATGTGAACGAAGCAGCGGCCATTCACGACCTGATCGTCGAGCATCTGGCGGAGGGGCACCTCCTCCCGCGCGAGCTTGGTGAAATCGCCGTCCACGCGCACCGCTTCGTCGTCGCCGTGCAGGGCGACGAGGTCCTCGCGTGCGCGGAGCTGGCGCCCCTGAGCCGCTCGGTCGCGGAGGTCCGTTCGCTGGTCGTCAGCCGCGGGGCGCGGAGTCTTGGCGTCGGACGCCGCCTGATCGACGAGCTCCTTCACCGCGCGTCGATGGCCGGCTTCGACAAACTCTGCGCGTTCACGCACTCGCCCCGGTACTTCGTCCACCTGGGGTTCTCGATCGTGCCGCACGCGTGGCTGCCCGAGAAAATCGTCACTGATTGCCATGCCTGCCGCCATTTCCGGCAGTGCGGGCAGTACGCGGTCGTGCGTTCGCTCGAGCGTGCGCGGCATGCCTGTGTCCCGCTGGCGGCCCTGCATGGCTGACGTGATGCCGTTGACGCGGCCGTTCACGGTCACCCCGATCGACGGCGGCATCACGGCGCCCACCGCCTTCCGATCCGCCGCCGTGCATTGCGGCATCAAGGCGAACGCGGGCGCGCTCGACCTCGCAGTGCTGGCGGTCGATACCTTCGCATCGATGGCGGGCCTCTTTACGACGAATCTCGCCCAGGCGGCGCCGGTTCTCGTCTCGAAGCGTCATCTCGAGGTCACTCACGGCGTCGGGTGCGCGATTGTCGTGAACAGCGGCTGCGCCAACGCGTGCACCGGTGACGATGGTCTTGCCAATGCGGTCACGATGGCATCGGCAGTCGCTGCCGACCTCGGATGCGAGCCGGAGCAGGTCCTCGTGGCGTCGACCGGCGTCATCGGTGTCGGGCTCAAGATGGATCGCCTGGTTCCTGGCATCCACGCCGCGTGTTCCTCGCTGGCGCACGGGAACGCCGGCGACACGGCCCGCGCCATTATGACCACCGATCCGTTTCCGAAGGAGCACGCGGTGCGCGTCGACACCGCGCAGGGATCGTTTGCCGTCGGGGGAATGGCCAAGGGCTCGGGGATGATCGAGCCGAAAATGGCGACGATGCTCGGCTTTCTGACGACCGATGCCCAGGCGACGCCCGCGATGCTGCACCGCGCTCTCGAGGCGTCGGCTCGCGATACCTTCAACGCCATCACTGTCGATGGCGAGTGCTCGACCAACGACTCGCTCTTTGCCATGGCATCCGGCACGAGCGGCGTCGTCATCACCGAAGAGCTCTACCCTGCTCTTCTCGACGGACTGCTGGCCGTCTCCCGCAACCTTGCCCTCGGCATCGTCCGCGGCGGCGAGGGAGCGACCCGGATGATCGCGGTGACCGTCCGGAACGCTCGGACGATCGACGATGCGCGCCAAGTGGCGCGAACGATCGCGAATTCGCCGCTCGTCAAGACCGCGGTGCACGGCGCCGATCCCAACTGGGGCCGCATCGTCGCGGCCGCCGGCCGCGCGGGCGTGCTGTTTGACGTCGACCGCGCGACCGTCCGCGTCGGCGGGATTCTCCTCTTTGAAAACGGGCTGCCGCACGACGAAGCGGCGCCAAAGGCGGCGGAGATGCTCCGGCGCGATACGGTGGCCATCGAGGTGAGCCTCGGGGCAGGCGATATGGCCGCGACCATCTGGGGATGCGACCTCAGCGCGGAATACGTGCGAATCAATGGCGAGTACCGGACGTAGGAGCCTCGACGTGCCACTGACGAAGGACTTCCTGTCAGTCCTCGATCTGTCCGCCGCCGATCTCGCGCGGCTGCTCGACCTCGCGCAACAGCTGAAGGCGGATCGCCGGCTTGGCCGCCAGGCGCCCACGGCAACGGCGCTCGCCGGACGGCACGTAGCCATGCTATTCGAGAAGCCCTCGCTACGGACGCGCTCGACCTTCGAGATAGCCGTGAAGGAGCTGGGCGCCGAGACCCTGCACGTCCCCTCTGAATTTGCCGACGGGTCGCGTGAGCCGCTCGACGACGTTGCGCGTAACCTCGAACGGTGGGTCCACGGCCTGGTCGTAAGGACATATGCGCAGGAGAAGGTCGTGAGTATGGCTGCCGCGGCGCCGTGCCTGCACGTCATCAACGCGCTGAGCGACGAGCAGCACCCGTGTCAGGCGCTCGCCGATATGCTGACCCTGCAGGAGCGGTGGGGAACATTGCGCGGCAGGCGAGTCGCATTCGTGGGGGACGGGAACAACGTGGCGACGTCTCTCGCGCACGCGACGGCGCTGACTGGCGTGTCCCTGCACGTGGCATCGCCGCGCGGGTACGAGCTGCCGGAACAGGTGGTTCACGCCGCGGCGCGCGTCGGGCAAGGAGGCACGATCCGCCTCTTCACCGATCCGCACGATGCCGTGGCGGGCGTCGACGCGATCTACACGGACGTCTGGACCTCGATGGGACAGGAGCGCGAGGCGGACCGGCGGAAACAGATCTTTGCGAACTACCAGGTGAACGCGCGTCTGATGGAGGCCGCGGCGCCGCGTGCCCTGTTCATGCATTGCCTTCCGGCGCATCGCGGCGAAGAAGTCACCTCCGACGTGCTCGATTCGCCAATGTCGGTCGTGTTCGACCAGGCCGAGAACCGGCTGCACACCCAAAAAGCGCTGCTGCTGATGCTGCTGTCGTAGGCCGACCGCCGAAGCCTTCGGCGAACGCGGAAGGTCGGCCTCTACGGCAATAGAGAGGTCGGCCTCCACGGCGACGGCAATAGAATGGGCGCGTGCCCGACAAGCCGTGGCTGGCGCACTACGACACGGATGTGCCGCGATCGCTTCAGCCGTACCCCGACAAGACACTCCTCGACTACCTGGCGGCGCTGGCGCGCGACCACGGCTCGAAAGCCGCACTCCTTTTCAAAGGCACGTCGGTTTCGTATTCGCAGCTGGACGCGGAAAGCGACGCGTGGGCGGCGGCACTGGTCGCGATCGGCGTGCAGCCCGGCGACCGCGTGGCGGTCGTGCTGCCGAACTGCCCTCAGTTCTTCGTCGCCGAGTTCGGCGCGTGGAAGGCGGGCGCCATTGTGGTTCCAGTGAATCCGACGTACACGGAGCGCGAGCTCGAATTCGCGCTCAAGGCCACGCAGGCGGTCTGCGTTGTTGCCCTCACGCCGTTTTACGCCAGGCTCAAGGCGATTCAGCCACGGACGAACGTGAGGCATCTGATCGCGACGTCCATCAAGGAATACCTGCCGCCCGCACTACGCGTGCTGTTCACGCTGTTCAAGGAAAGGAAGGACGGCCACCGCATTTCGCTTGCAGGGGACGATACGTGGTTCCAGGATCTGCTGCGGCGGTATCGCGGCGCGCCACGGCCGTCAGTCGTCGTCCGTCCTGACGATCGCGCGGTGATCCTGGCGAGCGGTGGGACAACGGGCACACCCAAAGGCGTCGTCGGGCTCCACCGTCATTACATCGCCGCCGGGTTGCAGTTGTACGAGTGGACCAAGTCTGCGAAGCGCCCGTGGATTGACGCCATCATGCTTCCCTTGCCGCTGTTTCACGTCTATGCCAATGTCGGCGTGCAACCGCTCGCGTTCATCGGCCCCAACCCCGTGTCGCTCGTGCCAAACCCGCGCGACATCGACGATCTGCTCAAGACCGTCAAGCAGGTGAAGCCCGCGTTTTTCAACGGCGTGCCAACGCTGTACACCGCAATCCTGAATCACCCCGATGTGCGAGCCGGCAAGGTGGATCTCAGCTCGATCAGATTGTGCTTCTGCGGCGCCGCGGCCCTGATGGGTGAAACGAAACGACAATTCGAAGAGCTGACAGGCGCCAGGCTGATCGAGGGCTACTCACTGACGGAAGGCATGATGGCGTGCTGCGTCAACCCCGTGCAGGGCACGAACAAGCTGGGATCGATCGGCGTGCCGCTGCCGGATGTCGAAGTGCGAATCGTCGACGCCGACGATGCAGAGCGGCTGATGCCCACCGGCGAGGTCGGAGAGATGCTGCTGCGCGCGCCCCAGCACATGGTCGAGTACTGGAACAACCCCGGGGAGACCGCCGAAACCCTGCGCGCCCACGGTCCCGGCGGGCCCTGGGTCCACACCGGCGACCTCGCCCGCATGGATGACGACGGCTTCATCTTCATCGTCGATCGCAAGAAGGACATGCTGAAAACGAGCGGCTTCCAGGTGTGGCCGCGCGAGATTGAAGAAGTGCTGACCATGCATCCCGCAGTCATGGAGGCTGGAGTGGCAGGCGTACCAGACGCGGCTAAGGGCGAAGTCGCGCACGCCTGGATCGTCCTCAAACCTGGAAGCAGTGCCACCGCCGAGGAGCTGCGATCGTTCTGTCGCGAGCATCTCGCGCCATACAAAGTGCCTGCGCACGTCGAATTTCGGACTGAGTTGCCGAAGACAATGGTCGGCAAAGTCCTCCGCCGCGCCCTCGTGTCAGGACGATCCTGAATTTACGAATCTGCAAATTTTTGAATTGACGAATCC